>OOBI01000215.1_pt1 | contig 64231 bp, 58 predicted proteins | sample 1671081 | NCBI WGS metagenome assembly OOBI01 (sample SAMN06348120, study PRJEB24527) | human gut metagenome | biome: human gut; feature: ankylosing spondylitis patient; material: feces | host: Homo sapiens | place: China | collected 2015-10 | reverse complement strand
CTCCCAGCTGGACCGCTACGAAATGCGCGTATGGGGATGGGGGCCGGGTGAGGAAAGCTGGCTGATTGACCGGCAGATTATTATGGGTCGCCACGACGATGAACAGACGCTGCTGCGTGTGGATGAGGCCATCAATAAAACCTATACCCGCCGGAATGGTGCAGAAATGTCGGTATCCCGTATCTGCTGGGATACTGGCGGGATTGACCCGACCATTGTGTATGAACGCTCGAAAAAACATGGGCTGTTCCGGGTGATCCCCATTAAAGGGGCATCCGTCTACGGAAAGCCGGTGGCCAGCATGCCACGTAAGCGAAACAAAAACGGGGTTTACCTTACCGAAATCGGTACGGATACCGCGAAAGAGCAGATTTATAACCGCTTCACACTGACGCCGGAAGGGGATGAACCGCTTCCCGGTGCCGTTCACTTCCCGAATAACCCGGATATTTTTGATCTGACCGAAGCGCAGCAGCTGACTGCTGAAGAGCAGGTCGAAAAATGGGTGGATGGCAGGAAAAAAATACTGTGGGACAGCAAAAAGCGACGCAATGAGGCGCTCGACTGCTTCGTTTATGCGCTGGCGGCGCTGCGCATCAGTATTTCCCGCTGGCAGCTGGATCTCAGTGCACTGCTGGCGAGCCTGCAGGAAGAGGATGGTGCAGCAACCAACAAGAAAACACTGGCAGATTACGCCCGTGCCTTATCCGGAGAGGATGAATGACGCGACAGGAAGAACTTGCCGCTGCCCGTGCGGCACTGCATGACCTGATGACAGGTAAACGGGTGGCAACGGTACAGAAAGACGGACGGCGAGTGGAGTTTACGGCCACTTCCGTGTCTGACCTGAAAAAATACATTGCGGAGCTGGAGGTGCAGACCGGCATGACACAGCGACGCAGGGGACCTGCAGGATTTTATGTATGAAAACGCCCACCATTCCCACCCTTCTGGGACCGGACGGCATGACATCGCTGCGTGAATATGCCGGTTATCACGGCGGTGGCAGCGGATTTGGTGGGCAGTTGCGGGCGTGGAACCCACCGGGTGAAAGTGTGGATGCAGCCCTGCTGCCCAACTTTACCCGTGGCAATGCCCGCGCGGACGATCTGGTACGCAATAACGGCTATGCTGCCAACGCCATCCAGCTGCATCAGGATCATATCGTCGGGTCTTTTTTCCGGCTCAGTCATCGCCCAAGCTGGCGCTATCTGGGCATCGGGGAGGAAGAAGCCCGTGCCTTTTCCCGCGAGGTTGAAGCGGCATGGAAAGAGTTTGCCGAGGACGACTGTTGCTGCATTGACGTTGAGCGAAAACGCACGTTCACCATGATGATTCGGGAAGGTGTGGCCATGCATGCCTTTAACGGTGAACTGTTCGTTCAGGCCACCTGGGATACCAGCCCGTCGCGACTGTTCCGGACACAGTTCCGGATGGTCAGTCCGAAGCGTATCAGCAACCCGAACAATACCGGCGACAGCCGGAACTGCCGTGCCGGTGTGCAGATTAATGACAGCGGCGCGGCGCTGGGATATTACGTCAGCGAGGACGGCTATCCTGGCTGGATGCCGCAGAAATGGACATGGATACCCCGTGAGTTACCCGGCGGGCGCGCCTCGTTCATTCACGTTTTTGAACCCGTGGAGGACGGACAGACCCGCGGTGCAAATGTGTTTTACAGCGTGATGGAGCAGATGAAGATGCTCGACACGCTGCAGAACACGCAGCTGCAGAGCGCCATTGTGAAGGCGATATATGCCGCCACCATTGAGAGTGAGCTGGATACGCAGTCAGCGATGGATTTTATTCTGGGCGCGAACAGTCAGGAGCAGCGGGAAAGGCTGACCGGCTGGATTGGTGAAATTGCCGCGTATTACGCCGCAGCGCCGGTCCGGCTGGGAGGCGCAAAAGTACCGCACCTGATGCCGGGGGACTCACTGAACCTGCAGACGGCTCAGGACACGGATAACGGCTACTCCGTGTTTGAGCAGTCACTGTTGCGGTATATCGCTGCCGGGCTGGGTGTCTCGTATGAGCAACTTTCCCGGAATTACGCCCAGATGAGCTACTCCACGGCACGGGCCAGTGCGAACGAGTCGTGGGCGTACTTTATGGGGCGGCGAAAATTCGTCGCATCCCGTCAGGCGAGCCAGATGTTTCTGTGCTGGCTGGAAGAGGCCATCGTTCGCCGCGTGGTGACGTTACCTTCAAAAGCGCGCTTCAGCTTTCAGGAAGCCCGCAGTGCCTGGGGGAACTGCGACTGGATAGGCTCCGGTCGTATGGCCATCGATGGTCTGAAAGAAGTTCAGGAAGCGGTGATGCTGATAGAAGCCGGACTGAGCACCTACGAGAAAGAGTGCGCGAAACGCGGTGACGACTATCAGGAAATTTTTGCCCAGCAGGTCCGTGAAACGATGGAGCGCCGCGCAGCTGGTCTTAAACCGCCCGCCTGGGCGGCTGCGGCATTTGAATCCGGGCTGCGACAATCAACAGAGGAGGAGAAGAGTGACAGCAGAGCTGCGTAATCTCCCGCATATTGCCAGCATGGCTTTTAATGAGCCGCTGATGCTTGAACCCGCCTATGCGCGGGTTTTCTTTTGTGCGCTTGCAGGCCAGCTTGGGATCAGCCGCCTGACGGATGCGGTGTCCGGCGACAGCCTGACTGCCCAGGAGGCACTCGCGACGCTGGCATTATCCGGTGATGATGACGGACCACGACAGGCCCGCAGTTATCAGGTCATGAACGGCATCGCCGTGCTGCCGGTGTCCGGCACGCTGGTCAGCCGGACGCGGGCGCTGCAGCCGTACTCGGGGATGACCGGTTACAACGGCATTATCGCCCGTCTGCAACAGGCTGCCAGCGATCCGATGGTGGACGGCATTCTGCTCGATATGGACACGCCCGGCGGGATGGTGGCGGGGGCATTTGACTGCGCTGACATCATCGCCCGTGTGCGTGACATAAAGCCGGTATGGGCGCTGGCCAATGACATGAACTGCAGCGCAGGTCAGCTGCTTGCCAGTGCCGCCTCCCGGCGTCTGGTCACGCAGACCGCCCGGACAGGCTCCATCGGCGTCATGATGGCTCACAGTAATTACGGCGCTGCACTGGAGAAACAGGGCGTGGAAATCACGCTGATTTACAGCGGCAGCCATAAGGTGGATGGCAACCCCTACAGCCATCTACCGGATGATGTCCGGGAAACATTGCAGTCCCGGATGGATGCAACCCGCCGGATGTTTGCACAGAAGGTGTCGGCATATACCGGCCTGTCCGTGCAGGCTGTGCTGGATACCGAGGCTGCAGTGTACAGCGGTCAGGAGGCCATTGATGCCGGACTGGCTGATGAACTTGTCAACAGCACCGATGCGATCACCGTTATGCGTGATGCACTGGATGCACGTAAATCCCGTCTCTCAGGAGGGCGAATGACCAAAGAGACTCAATCAACAACTGTTTCAGCCACTGCTTCGCAGGCTGACGTTACTGACGTGGTGCCAGCGACGGAGGGCGAAAACGCCAGCGCGGCGCAGCCGGACGTGAACGCGCAGATCACCGCTGCGGTTGCGGCAGAAAACAGCCGCATTATGGGGATCCTCAACTGTGAGGAGGCTCACGGACGCGAAGAACAGGCCCGCGTGCTGGCAGAAACCCCCGGTATGACCGTGGAAACGGCCCGCCGCATTCTGGCAGCTGCACCACAGAGTGCACAGGCGCGCAGTGACACTGCGCTGGATCGTCTGATGCAGGGGGCACCGGCACCGCTGGCTGCAGGTAACCCGGCATCTGATGCCGTTAACGATTTGCTGAACACACCAGTGTAAGGGATGTTTATGACGAGCAAAGAAACCTTTACCCATTACCAGCCGCTGGGCAATAGTGACCCGGCTCATACCGCAACCGCGCCCGGCGGATTGAGTGCGAAAGCGCCTGCAATGACCCCGCTGATGCTGGACACATCCACCCGTAAGCTGGTTGCGTGGGATGGCACCACCGACGGTGCTGCCGTTGGCATTCTTGCGGTTGCTGCTGACCAGACCAGCACCACACTGACGTTCTACAAGTCCGGCACGTTCCGTTATGAGGATGTGCTCTGGCCGGAGGCTGCCAGCGACGAGACGAAAAAACGGACCGCGTTTGCCGGAACGGCAATCAGCATCGTTTAACTTTACCCTTCATCACTAAAGGCCGCCTGTGCGGCTTTTTTTACGGGATTTTTTTATGTCGATGTACACAACCGCCCAGCTGCTGGCGGCAAATGAGCAGAAATTTAAGTTTGATCCGCTGTTTCTGCGTCTCTTTTTCCGTGAGAGCTATCCCTTCACTACGGAGAAAGTCTATCTCTCACAAATTCCGGGACTGGTAAACATGGCGCTGTACGTTTCGCCGATTGTTTCCGGTGAGGTTATCCGTTCCCGTGGCGGCTCCACCTCTGAATTTACGCCGGGATATGTCAAACCCAAGCATGAGGTGAATCCGCAGATGACCCTGCGTCGCCTGCCGGATGAAGATCCGCAGAATCTGGCGGACCCGGCTTACCGCCGCCGTCGCATCATCATGCAGAACATGCGTGACGAAGAGCTGGCCATTGCTCAGGTCGAAGAGATGCAGGCAGTTTCTGCCGTGCTCAAGGGCAAATACACCATGACCGGTGAAGCCTTCGATCCGGTTGAGGTGGATATGGGCCGCAGTGCGGCGAACAACATCACACAGTCCGGCGTCACGGAGTGGAGCAAGCGTGACAAGTCCACGTATGACCCGACCGACGATATCGAAGCCTACGCGCTGAACGCCAGCGGTGTGGTGAATATCATCGTGTTTGACCCGAAAGGCTGGGCGCTGTTCCGTTCCTTCAAAGCCGTCAGGGAGAAGCTGGATACCCGTCGCGGCTCTCATTCCGAGCTGGAGACAGCGGTGAAAGACCTGGGCAAAGCGGTGTCCTATAAGGGAATGTATGGCGATGTGGCCATCGTCGTGTATTCCGGACAGTACGTGGAAAACGGCGTCAAAAAGAACTTCCTGCCGGACAACACGATGGTGCTGGGGAACACTCAGGCTCGCGGTCTGCGCACCTATGGCTGCATTCAGGATGCGGATGCATTGAGTGAGGGTATTAATGCGTCTCCCCGTTATCCGAAAAACTGGAAGACATCCGGCGATCCGGCGCGAGAGTTCACCATGATTCAGTCAGCACCGCTGATGCTGCTGGCTGATCCTGATGAGTTCGTGTCCGTTCAACTGGCGTAATCATGGCCCTTAGGGGCCATTTTCTCTCTGTGGAGGAGTCCATGACGAAAGATGAACTGATTGCCCGTCTCCGGTCGCTGGGTGAGCAACTGAACCGTGATGTCAGTTTGACGGGAACGAAAGAAGAACTGGCGCTTCGTGTGGCAGAGCTGGAAGAAGAGCTTGATGACACGGATGAAACTGCCGGTCAGGACACCCCTCTCAGCCGGGAAAATGTGCTGACTGGGCATGAAAATGAGGTGGTATCAGCGCAGCCGGATACCGTGATTCAGGATACGGCTGAACTGGTCACGGTCGTGGCACTGGTGACGCTGCATACTGATGCACTTCACGCCACGCGGGATAAACCTGTGGCATTTGTGCTGCCGGGAACGGCGTTTCGTGTCTCTGCCGGTGTGGCAGCCGAAATGACAGAGCGCGGCCTGGCCAGAATGCAATAACGGGAGGCGCTGTGGCTGATTTCGATAACCTGTTCGATGCTGCCATTGCCCGCGCCGATGAAACGATACGCGGGTACATGGGAACGTCAGCCACCATTACATCCGGTGAGCAGTCAGGTGCGGTGATACGTGGTGTTTTTGATGACCCTGAAAATATCAGCTATGCCGGACAGGGCGTGCGCGTTGAAGGCTCCAGCCCGTCCCTGTTTGTCCGGACTGATGATGCGCGGCAGCTGCGGCGTGGAGACACGCTGACCATCGGTGAGGAAAATTTCTGGGTAGATCGGGTTTCGCCGGATGATGGCGGAAGTTGTCATCTCTGGCTTGGACGGGGCGTACCGCCTGCCGTTAACCGTCGCCGCTGAAAGGGGGATGTATGGTCATAAAAGGTCTTGAGCAGGCCGTTGAAAACCTCAGCCGTATCAGCAAAACGGCGGTGCCTGGTGCCGCCGCAATGGCCATTAACCGCGTTGCTTCATCCGCGATATCGCAGTCGGCGTCACAGGTTGCCCGTGAGACAAAGGTACGCCGGAAACTGGTAAAGGAAAGGGCCAGGCTGAAAAGGGCCACGGTCAAAAATCCGCAGGCCAGAATCAGGGTTAACCGGGGGGATTTGCCCGTAATAAAGCTGGGTAACGCGCGGATTGTCCTGTCCCGACGCAGGCGTCGTAAAAAGGGGCAGCGTTCAGCCCTGAAAGGTGGCGGCAGCGTGCTTGTGGTGGGAAACCGTCGTATTCCCGGCGCGTTTATTCAGCAACTGAAAAATGGCCGCTGGCATGTCATGCAGCGTGTGGCCGGGAAAAACCGTTACCCCATTGATGTGGTGAAAATCCCGATGGCGGTGCCGCTGACCACGGCGTTTAAACAGAATATTGAACGGATACGGCGTGAACGTCTTCCGAAAGAGCTGGGCTATGCGCTGCAGCATCAACTGAGAATGGTAATAAAGCGATGAAACATACTGAACTCCGTGCAGCCGTACTGGATGCACTGGAGAAGCATGACACCGGGGCGACGCTTTTTGATGGTCGCCCCGCTGTTTTTGATGAGGCGGATTTTCCGGCAATTGCCGTTTATCTCACCGGCGCTGAATACACGGGCGAAGAGCTGGACAGCGATACCTGGCAGGCGGAGCTGCATATTGAAGTTTTCCTGCCTGCTCAGGTGCCGGATTCAGAGCTGGATTCGTGGATGGAGTCCCGGATTTATCCGGTGATGAGCGATATCCCGGCACTGTCAGATTTGATCACCAGTATGGTGGCCAGCGGCTATGACTACCGGCGCGACGATGATGCGGGCCTGTGGAGTTCAGCCGATCTGACTTATGTCATTACCTATGAAATGTGAGGACGCTATGCCTGTACCAAATCCAGTAATGCCGGTGAAAGGGGCCGGGACCACACTGTGGGTTTATAAGGGGAACGGTGACCCTTATGCGAACCCGCTTTCAGACGTTGACTGGTCGCGTCTGGCTAAAGTTAAAGACCTGACGCCCGGCGAACTGACCGCTGAGTCCTATGACGACAGCTATCTCGATGATGAAGATGCGGACTGGACTGCGACCGGGCAGGGGCAGAAATCTGCCGGAGATACCAGCTTCACGCTGGCGTGGATGCCCGGAGAGCAGGGGCAGCAGGCGCTGCTGGCGTGGTTTAATGAAGGGGATACCCGAGCCTATAAAATCCGCTTCCCGAATGGCACGGTCGATGTGTTCCGCGGCTGGGTCAGCAGTATCGGTAAGGCGGTGACGGCGAAGGAAGTGATCACCCGCACGGTGAAGGTCACCAATGTGGGCCGTCCGTCGATGGCAGAAGATCACAGCACGGTCACAGCGGCAACCGGCATGACCGTGACGCCTGCCAGCACCTCGGTGGTGAAAGGGCAGAGCACCACGCTGACCGTGGCATTCCAGCCGGAAGGCGCAACCGACAAGAGCTTCCGTGCGGTGTCAGCGGATAAAACAAAAGCCACCGTGTCGGTCAGTGGTATGACCATCACCGTGAAAGGTGTTGCTGCAGGCAAGGTCAACATTCCGGTCGTATCCGGTAATGGTGAACTTGCTGCGGTTGCAGAAATCAACGTCACCGCCAGTTAATCCGGAGAGTCAGCGATGTTCCTGAAAACCGAATCATTTGAACATAACGGTGTGACCGTCACGCTTTCTGAACTGTCAGCCCTGCAGCGTATTGAGCATCTCGCCCTGATGAAACGGCAGGCAGAACAGGCGGAGTCAGACAGCAACCGGAAGTTTACTGTGGAAGACGCCATCAGAACCGGTGCTTGTGTGGTGGCGATGTCCCTGTGGCATAACCATCCGCAGAAGACGCAGATGCCTTCCATGAATGAAGCCGTTAAACAGATTGAGCAGGAAGTGCTTACCACCTGGCCTACAGAGGCAATTTCTCATGCTGAAAACGTGGTGTACCGGCTGTCCGGTATGTATGAGTTTGTGGTGAATGATGCCCCTGAACAGGCAGAGGACGCCGGGCCTGCAGAGCCTGTTTCTGCGGGAAAGTGTTCGACGGTGAGCTGAGTTTTGCCCTGAAACTGGCGCGCGAGATGGGGCGACCCGACTGGCGTGCCATGCTTGCCGGGATGTCATCCACGGAGTATGCCGACTGGCACCGCTTTTACAGTACCCATTATTTTCATGATGTTCTGCTGGATATGCACTTTTCCGGGCTGACGTACACCGTGCTCAGCCTGTTTTTCAGCGATCCGGATATGCATCCGCTGGATTTCAGTCTGCTGAACCGGCGCGAGGCTGACGAAGAGACTGAAGATGATGTGCTGATGCAGAAAGCGGCAGGGCTTGCCGGAGGCGTTCGTTTTGGCCCGGACGGGAATGAAGTTATCCCCGCTTCCCCGGATGTGGCGGACATGACGGAGGATGACGTAATGCTGATGACAGTATCAGAAGGGATCGCAGGAGGAGTCCGGTATGGCTGAACCGGTAGGCGATCTGGTCGTTGATTTAAGTCTGGATGCGGCCAGATTTGACGAGCAGATGGCCAGAGTCAGGCGTCATTTTTCCGGTACGGAAACTGATGCGAAAAAAACAGCGGCAGTCGTTGAACAGTCGCTGAGCCGACAGGCGCTGGCTGCACAGAAAGCGGGGATTTCCGTCGGGCAGTATAAAGCCGCCATGCGTATGCTGCCTGCACAGTTCACCGACGTGGCCACGCAGCTTGCAGGCGGGCAAAGTCCGTGGCTGATCCTGCTGCAACAGGGTGGTCAGGTTAAGGACTCCTTCGGCGGGATGATCCCCATGTTCAGGGGGCTTGCCGGTGCGATCACCCTGAACATGGTGGGGGCCACCTCGCTGGCGGTGGCGACCGGTGCGCTGGCGTATGCCTGGTATCAGGGCAACTCAACCCTGTCCGATTTCAACAAAACGCTGGTCCTTTCCGGCAATCAGGCGGGACTGACGGCAGATCGTATTCTGGCCCTGTCCAGAGCCGGGCAGGCGGCAGGGCTGACGTTTAACCAGACCAGCGAGTCACTGACGGCGCTGGTGAATGCCGGTGTGCGTGGTGGTGAGCAGTTTGAGGCGATCAGCTAGAGTGTGGCGAGTTTCTCCTCTGCATCCGGCGTGGAGGTGGACAAGGTCGCTGAAGCCTTCGGGAAGCTGACCACAGACCCGACGTCGGGACTGACAGCGATGGCACGTCAGTTCCATAACGTGACGGCGGAGCAGATTGCGTATGTTGCTCAGTTGCAGCGTTCCGGAGATGAAGCCGGGGCATTGCAGGCGGCGAACGAGGCCGCAACGAAAGGGTTTGATGACCAGACCCGCCGCCTGAAAGAGAACATGGGCACGCTGGAGACCTGGGCAGACAGGACAGCACGGGCATTCAAATCCATGTGGGATTCGGTGCTGGATATTGGTCGCCCGGACACTGCCCAGGGAATGCTGGAGAAAGCAGAAAAGGCTTTTGATGAGGCGGACAAAAAATGGCAGTGGTATCAGAGCCGAAGCCACCGGCGCGGTAAAACCTCAGCATTTCTTGCCAATCTCCGGGGAGCATGGGAGGACAGAGCGAATGCGCAACTTGGGCTTTCAGCCGCCACGTTGCAGGCCGATCTTGAAAAGGCCAGAGAGATGGCAGCAAAGGACTGGGCCGAGTCTGAGGCATCACGGCTGAAATATACCGAAGAGGCGCAGAAGGCTTACGAACGCCTGCAGACGCCGCTGGAGAAATATACCGCCCGTCAGGAAGAACTGAACAAGGCACTGAAAGACGGGAAAATCCTGCAGGCAGATTACAACACGCTGATGGCGGCGGCGAAAAAGGATTATGAAGCGACGCTGAAAAAGCCGAAACAGTCCGGCGTGAAAGTGTCTGCGGGCGATCGTCAGGAAGACAGTGCTCATGCTGCCCTGCTGACGCTTCAGGCTGAACTCCGGACGCTGGAGAAGCATGCCGGAGCAAATGAGAAAATCAGCCAGCAGCGCCGGGATTTGTGGAAGGCGGAGAGTCAGTTCGCGGTACTGGAGGAGGCGGCGCAACGTCGCCAGCTGTCCGCACAGGAGAAATCCCTGCTGGCGCATAAAGATGAGACGCTGGAGTACAAACGCCAGCTGGCTGCACTTGGCGACAAGGTTACGTATCAGGAGCGCCTGAACGCGCTGGCGCAGCAGGCGGATAAATTCGCACAGCAGCAACGGGCAAAACGGACCGCCATTGAGGCGAAAAACCGGGGGCTTACTGACCGGCAGGCAGCGCGGGAAGCCACAGAACAGCGCCTGAAGGAACAGTATGGCGATAATTCGCTGGCGCTGAATAACGTCATGTCAGAGCAGAAAAAGACCTGGGCGGCTGAAGACCAGCTTCGCGGGAGCTGGATGGCAGGCCTCAGGTCCGGCTGGAGTGAGTGGGAAGAGAGCGCCACGGACAGTATGTCGCAGGTTAAAAGTGCAGCCACGCAGACCTTTGATGGTATTACGCAGAATATGGCGGCGATGCTGACCGGCAGTGAGCAGAACTGGCGCAGCTTCACCCGTTCCGTGCTGTCCATGATGACAGAAATTCTGCTTAAGCAGGCAATGGTGGGGATTGTCGGGAGTATCGGTAGCGCCATTGGCGGGGCTGTTGGTGGCGGCGCATCCGCATCAGGCGGTACAGCCATTCAGGCCGCTGCGGCGAAATTCCATTTTGCAACCGGAGGATTTACGGGAACCGGCGGCAAATATGAGCCAGCGGGGATTGTTCACCGTGGTGAATTTGTCTTCACGAAGGAGGCAACCAGCCGAATTGGTGTCGGCAACCTGTACCGCCTGATGCGGGGCTATGCGGAAGGTGGTTATGTGGGCGGTGCCGGAAGTCCGGCGCAGATGCGGCGGGCTGAAGGCATTAATTTTAATCAGAACAATCACGTGGTGATTCAGAACGACGGTACGAATGGTCTGCCAGGTCCACAGATGATGAAGGCAGTGTATGACATGGCCCGCAAGGGTGCCCGTGATGAAATTCAGACACAGATGCGTGATGGTGGCCTGTTCTCCGGAGGTGGACGATGAAAACCTTCCGCTGGAAAGTGAAACCCGGTATGGATGTGGCTTCGGCCCCTTCCGTCAGGAAAGTGCGCTTTGGTGATGGCTATTCCCAGCGAGCGCCTGCCGGGCTGAATGCCGACCTGAAAACGTACAGCGTGACGCTTTCTGTTCCCCGTTGGGAGGCCACGGCGCTGGAGTCGTTTCTGGCTGAGCACGGGGGCTGGAAAGCCTTTCTGTGGACGCCGCCTTATGAGTGGCGGCAGATAAAGGTGACCTGCGCAAAATGGTCGTCGCGGGTCAGTATGCTGCGTGTTGAGTTCAGCGCAGAGTTTGAACAGGTGGTGAACTGATGCAGGATATCCGGCAGGAAACACTGAATGAATGCACCCGTGCGGAGCAGTCGGCCAGCGTGGTGCTCTGGGAAATCGACCTGACAGAGGTCGGTGGAGAACGTTATTTTTTCTGTAATGAGCAGAACGAAAAAGGTGAGCCGGTCACCTGGCAGGGGCGACAGTATCAGCCGTATCCCATTCAGGGGAGTGGTTTTGAACTGAATGGCAAAGGCACCAGTACGCGCCCCACACTGACGGTTTCTAACCTGTACGGTATGGTCACCGGGATGGCGGAAGATCTGCAGAGTCTGGTCGGTGGAACGGTGGTCCGGCGTAAGGTTTACGCCCGTTTTCTGGATGCGGTGAACTTCGTCAACGGAAACAGTGGCGCCGATCCGGAGCAGGAGGTGATCAGCCGCTGGCGCATTGAGCAGTGCAGCGAACTGAGCGCGGTGAGTGCCTCTTTTGTACTGTCCACGCCGACGGAAACGGATGGCGCTGTTTTTCCGGGACGTATCATGCTGGCCAACACCTGCACCTGGACCTATCGCGGTGACGAGTGCGGTTATAGCGGTCCGGCTGTCGCGGATGAATATGACCAGCCAACGTCCGATATCACGAAGGATAAATGCAGCAAATGCCTGAGCGGTTGTAAGTTCCGCAATAACGTCGGCAACTTTGGCGGCTTCCTTTCCATTAACAAACTTTCGCAGTAAATCCCATGACACAGACAGAATCAGCGATTCTGGCGCACGCCCGGCGATGTGCGCCAGCGGAGTCGTGCGGCTTCGTGGTAAGCACGCCGGAGGGGGAAAGATATTTCCCCTGCGTGAATATCTCCGGTGAGCCGGAGGCGTATTTCCGTATGTCGCCGGAAGACTGGCTGCAGGCAGAAATGCAGGGTGAGATTGTGGCGCTGGTCCACAGCCACCCCGGTGGTCTGCCCTGGCTGAGTGAGGCCGACCGGCGGCTGCAGGTGCAGAGTGATTTGCCGTGGTGGCTGGTCTGCCGGGGGACGATTCATAAGTTCCGCTGTGTGCCGCATCTCACCGGGCGGCGCTTTGAGCACGGTGTGACGGACTGTTACACACTGTTCCGGGATGCTTATCATCTGGCGGGGATTGAGATGCCGGACTTTCATCGTGAGGATGACTGGTGGCGTAACGGCCAGAATCTCTATCTGGATAATCTGGAGGCGACGGGGCTGTATCAGGTGCCGTTGTCAGCGGCACAGCCGGGCGATGTGCTGCTGTGCTGTTTTGGTTCATCGGTGCCGAATCACGCCGCAATTTACTGCGGCGACGGCGAGCTGCTGCACCATATTCCTGAACAACTGAGCAAACGAGAGAGGTACACCGACAAATGGCAGCGACGCACACACTCCCTCTGGCGTCACCGGGCATGGCGCGCATCTGCCTTTACGGGGATTTACAACGATTTGGTCGCCGCATCGACCTTCGTGTGAAAACGGGGGCTGAAGCCATCCGGGCACTGGCCACACAGCTCCCGGCGTTTCGTCAGAAACTGAGCGACGGCTGGTATCAGGTACGGATTGCCGGGCGGGACGTCAGCACGTCCGGGTTAACGGCGCAGTTACATGAGACTCTGCCTGATGGCGCTGTGATTCATATTGTTCCCAGAGTCGCCGGGGCCAAGTCAGGTGGCGTATTCCAGATTGTCCTGGGGGCTGCCGCCATTGCCGGATCATTCTTTACCGCCGGAGCCACCCTTGCAGCATGGGGAGCAGCCATTGGGGCCGGTGGTATGACCGGCATCCTGTTTTCTCTCGGTGCCAGTATGGTGCTCGGTGGTGTGGCGCAGATGCTGGCACCGAAAGCCAGAACTCCCCGTACACAGACAACGGATAACGGTAAGCAGAACACCTATTTCTCCTCACTGGATAACATGGTTGCCCAGGGCAATGTTCTGCCTGTTCTGTACGGGGAAATGCGCGTGGGGTCACGCGTGGTTTCTCAGGAGATCAGCACGGCAGACGAAGGGGACGGTGGTCAGGTTGTGGTGATTGGTCGCTGATGCAAAATGTTTTATGTGAAACCGCCTGCGGGCGGTTTTGTCGTTTATGGAGCGTGAGGAATGGGTAAAGGAAGCAGTAAGGGGCATACCCCGCGCGAAGCGAAGGACAACCTGAAGTCCACGCAGTTGCTGAGTGTGATTGATGCCATCAGTGAAGGGCCGATTGAAGGTCCGGTGGATGGATTAAAAAGCGTGCTGCTGAACAGTACGTCGGTGCTGGACAGTGATGGGAATACCAACATCGCCGGTGTCACGGTGGTGTTCCGGGCTGGTGAGCAGGAGCAGACTCCGCCGGAGGGATTTGAATCCTCCGGCTCCGAGACGGTGTTGGGTACGGAAGTGAAATACGACACGCCGATCACCCGCGCCATCACGTCGGCAAACATCGACCGACTGCGCTTTACCTTCGGTGTGCAGGCACTGGTGGAAACCACCTCAAAGGGGGACCGGAATCCGTCGGAAGTTCGCCTGCTGGTTCAGATACAGCGTAATGGTGGCTGGGTGACGGAAAAAGACATCACCATTAAGGGCAAAACCACCTCGCAGTATCTGGCCTCGGTGGTGGTGGATAACCTGCCGCCGCGCCCGTTTAATATCCGGATGCGCAGAATGACGCCGGACAGCACCACAGACCAGCTGCAGAACAAAACGCTCTGGTCGTCATACACCGAAATCATCGATGTGAAACAGTGCTACCCGAACACGGCACTGGTCGGCGTGCAGGTGGACTCGGAACAGTTCGGCAGCCAGCAGGTGAGCCGTAATTATCATCTTCGCGGGCGCATTCTGCAGGTGCCGTCGAACTATAACCCGCAGACGCGGCAATACAGCGGTATCTGGGACGGAACGTTTAAGCCAGCATACAGCAACAACATGGCCTGGTGTCTGTGGGATATGCTGACCCATCCGCGCTACGGCATGGGGAAGCGTCTCGGTGCGGCGGATGTGGACAAATGGGCGCTGTATGTCATCGGCCAGAATTGCGACCAGTCGGTGCCGGATGGCTTTGGTGGCACGGAGCCGCGCATCACCTGTAATGCCTACCTGACCACACAGCGCAAGGCGTGGGATGTTCTCAGTGATTTCTGCTCGGCGATGCGCTGTATGCCGGTATGGAACGGGCAGACGCTGACGTTCGTGCAGGACCGACCGTCGGATAAGGTGTGGACCTATAACCGCAGTAATGTGGTGATGCCGGATGATGGCGCGCCGTTCCGCTACAGCTTCAGTGCCCTGAAGGACCGTCATAATGCCGTTGAGGTGAACTGGATTGACCCGGATAACGGCTGGGAGACGGCGACAGAGCTTGTTGAAGATACGCAGGCCATTCTCCGTTACGGTCGTAACGTCACGAAGATGGATGCCTTTGGCTGTACCAGCCGGGGGCAGGCGCACCGCGCCGGGCTGTGGCTGATTAAAACAGAACTGCTGGAAACGCAGACCGTGGACTTCAGCGTGGGTGCGGAAGGGCTTCGCCATGTGCCGGGCGATGTCATTGAAATCTGCGATGATGACTATGCGGGGATCAGCACCGGCGGGCGCGTGCTGGCGGTGAACAGCCAGACCCGGACGCTGACGCTCGACCGTGAAATCACGCTGCCATCCTCCGGTACCACGCTGATAAGCCTGGTTGACGGAAGTGGCAATCCGGTCAGCGTGGAGGTCCAGTCCGTCACCGACGGCGTGAAGGTAAAAGTGAGCCGTGTTCCTGACGGCGTTGCCGGATACAGCGTATGGGGGCTGAAGCTGCCGACGCTGCGCCAGCGCCTGTTCCGCTGCGTGAGTATCCGTGAGAACGACGACGGCACGTATGCCATCACCGCCGTGCAGCATGTACCGGAAAAAGAAGCTATCGTGGATAACGGGGCGCACTTTGACGGCGACCAGAGCGGCACGGTGAATGGTGTCACGCCGCCAGCAGTGCAGCACCTGACTGCCGAAGTCACCGCAGACAGCGGGGAGTATCAGGTACTGGCCCGCTGGGACACGCCGAAGGTGGTGAAGGGCGTGAGTTTCATGCTTCGCCTGACCGTGGCAGCGGATGACGGCAGTGAGCGGCTGGTCAGCACGGCCCGGACGACGGAAACCACTTACCGCTTCACACAACTGGCTCTGGGGAACTACAGGCTGACAGTCCGGGCAGTAAATGCGTGGGGGCAGCAGGGCGATCCGGCGTCGGTATCGTTCCGGATTGCCGCACCGGCAGCGCCGTCGCGGATTGAGCTGACGCCGGGCTATTTTCAGATAACCGCCACGCCGCATCTTGCGGTTTATGATCCGACGGTACAGTTTGAGTTCTGGTTCTCGGAAAAGCGGATTGCGGATATCAGGCAGGTTGAAACCACAGCACGCTATCTTGGCACGGCGCTGTACTGGATAGCCGCCAGTATCAATATCAGGCCGGGCCATAATTATTATTTTTACGTTCGCAGTGTGAACACCGTTGGCAAATCGGCATTCGTGGAGGCTGTTGGTCAGCCGAGTGATGACGCATCCGGCTATCTGGATTTTTTCAAAGGCGAGATAGGGAAAACCCATCTGGCTCAGGAGCTGTGGACGCAGATTGATAACGGTCAGCTTGCGCCTGACCTGGCTGAAATCAGGACATCCATTACGGATGTCAGCAATGAAATCACACAGACCGTCAATAAGAAACTGGAAGACCAGAGTGCAGCGATCCAGCAGATACAGAAGGTTCAGGTTGATACAAATAATAACCTGAACAGCATGTGGGCTGTGAAGCTGCAGCAGATGCAGGACGGACGCCTTTATATCGCGGGTATCGGTGCCGGTATTGAGAACACCCCCGACGGCATGCAGAGTCAGGTGCTGCTGGCGGCAGACAGGATTGCGATGATTAATCCTGCAAATGGCAACACAAAACCGATGTTTGTTGGTCAGGGTGATCAGATATTCATGAATGAAGTGTTCCTGAAATATCTGACGGCTCCCACCATTACCAGCGGCGGTAATCCTCCGGCATTTTCCCTGACACCGGACGGAAAGTTGACCGCTAAAAATGCAGATATCAGTGGCAGTGTGAATGCGAACTCCGGGACGCTCAACAACGTTACGATAAATGAGAACTGTCAGATTAAAGGGAAACTGTCAGCCAACCAGATTGAAGGCGATATTGTCAAAACAGTGGGTAAGGCTTTCCCGCGGGACTCCCGGGCACCGGAGCGGTGGCCATCAGGGACCATTACCGTCAGGATTTATGACGATCAGCCTTTTGACAGGCAAATTGTTATTCCGGCGGTGGCATTCTGCGGCGCTAAACATGAGCGGGAGAATAACGATATTTATTCGTCATGCCGCCTGATAGTGAAGAAAAATGGTGCTGAAATTTATAACCGTACCGCGCTGGATAATACGCTGATTTACAGTGGTGTTATTGATATGCCAGCTGGTCACGGCCACATGACGCTGGAGTTTTCGGTGTCAGCATGGCTGGTAAATGACTGGTATCCCACAGCAAGTATCAGCGATTTGCTGGTTGTGGTGATGAAGAAAGCCACCGCAGGCATCAGTATCAGCTGAATTTTATAACCCATATACGGGCGCCAGAAATGGCGCCTTTTTTATTGCAGAAAAGCGAGAGGTAATTATGCGTAAAGTTTGTGCAGCCATTTTGTCCGCAGCCATCTGTCTGGCCGTATCCGGTGCGCCTGCATGGGCGTCTGAGCAGCAGGCCACACTGAGCGCAGGGTATCTTCATGCCCGTACGAACGCTCCCGGCAGCGATAATCTGAACGGGATTAACGTGAAATACCGTTATGAGTTTACGGACACGCTGGGGCTGATTACGTCATTCAGTTATGCCAACGCTGAAGATGAGCAAAAAACGCATTACAGCGATACCCGCTGGCATGAAGATTCCGTGCGTAACCGCTGGTTCAGCGTGATGGCGGGGCCGTCTGTGCGCGTGAATGAATGGTTCAGCGCGTATGCGATGGCGGGTGTGGCTTACAGCCGTGTGTCGACTTTCTCCGGGGATTATCTGCAGGTGACCGACAATACGGGGAAAACGCACGATGTGCTGATCGGAAGTAATGACGGTCGCCACAGCAACACGTCTCTGGCGTGGGGGGCTGGCGTGCAGTTTAACCCGACCGAATCCGTGGCCGTTGATGTCGCTTATGAAGGTTCCGGCAGTGGCGACTGGCGCACTGACGGTTTCATCGTGGGTGTCGGTTATAAATTCTGATTAGCCAGGTAACACAGTGTTATGACAGCCCGCCGGTTCAGGCGGGCTTTTTTGTGGGGTGAATATGGCAGTAAAGATTTCAGGTGTACTGAAAGACGGCACAGGAAAACCGGTACAGAACTGCACAATCCAGCTGAAAGCAAAACGTAACAGTACCACGGTGGTGGTGAACACGCTGGCCTCAGAAAATCCGGATGAAGCCGGGCGTTACAGCATGGACGTTGAGTACGGTCAGTACAGCGTTATTCTGTTGGTGGAAGGATTCCCGCCGTCACATGCCGGGACCATCACCGTGTATGAAGATTCCCGACCCGGTACGCTGAATGATTTTCTCGGTGCCATGACGGAGGATGATGCCCGTCCTGAGGCACTGCGCCGTTTTGAACTGATGGTGGAAGAGGTGGCGCGTAACGCGTCCGCGGTGGCACAGAACACGGCAGCCGCGAAGAAGTCAGCCAGCGATGCCAGCACATCAGCCCGTGAGGCGGCAACCCATGCGACTGATGCTGCAGGCTCAGCACGCGCAGCCAGCACGTCAGCCGGACAGGCTGCTTCGTCGGCTCAGTCAGCGTCTTCCAGCGCAGGAACGGCATCAACAAAGGCCACTGAAGCATTAAAAAGTGCTGCCGCTGCAGAGTCCTCAAAAAGCGCGGCGGCTACCAGTGCCGGTGCGGCGAAAACGTCAGAAACGAATGCGGCAGCGTCACAACAATCAGCAGCCACTTCTGCATCCACCGCGACCACGAAAGCGTCAGAAGCAGCCACTTCAGCACGGGATGCGTCGGCTTCAAAAGAGGCGGCAAAATCATCAGAAACGAACGCATCATCAAGCGCCAGTAGTGCCGCTTCCTCGGCAACGGCGGCAGGAAATTCCGCGAAGGCGGCAAAAACGTCCGAGACGAACGCCAGGTCTTCTGAAACGGCAGCGGGACAGAGCGCCTCGGCTGCGGCAGGCTCAAAAACAGCGGCTGCATCATCTGCCAGCGCCGCGTCAACAAGTGCCGGGCAGGCCTCAGCCAGTGCCACCGCTGCCGGAAAGTCGGCAGAAAGTGCCGCATCGTCTGCTTCAACAGCCACAACGAAGGCTGGCGAAGCCACTGAGCAGGCCACGGCAGCAGCGAGGTCTGCTTCCGCAGCGAAGACATCCGAAACGAACGCAAAAGCGTCGGAAACCCGTGCAGAATCCTCAAAAACGGCAGCGGCATCGTCCGCCAGTTCGGCGGCGTCATCGGCATCATCGGCGTCTGCTTCAAAAGATGAGGCGACCAGACAGGCGTCAGCAGCGAAGGGCAGCGCCACGACGGCATCCACGAAGGCGACAGAGGCTGCTGGCAGTGCGACGGCAGCAGCTCAGAGCAAAAGTACGGCGGAATCTGCAGCAACGCGCGCTGAGACAGCGGCAAAACGGGCAGAGGATATTGCATCCGCCGTGGCGCTTGAGGATGCGAGCACGACGAAAAAGGGGATAGTACAGCTCAGTAGTGCGACTAACAGCACTTCCGAGTCACTGGCGGCAACACCAAAAGCCGTTAAGGCCGCGTATGACCTGGCTAACGGGAAATACACCGCACAGGATGCAACGACAGCACAGAAAGGGATAGTTCAGCTAAGCAGTGCGACCAACAGTACGTCTGAAACGCTGGCGGCAACGCCAAAGGCAGTAAAATCAGCCTATGACAATGCAGAGAAACGTCTGCAGAAAGACCAGAACGGCGCTGATATACCCGATAAGGGACGCTTCCTGAACAACATTAACGCGGTCAGTAAAACAGACTTTGCTGATAAGCGTGGTATGCGTTATGTGCGGGTTAACGCTCCTGCAGGTGCAACATCTGGAAAATATTACCCTGTTGTTGTTATGCGTTCTGCTGGCTCAGTAAGCGAACTGGCATCAAGGGTCATTATCACCACGGCAACGCGAACCGCAGGCGATCCGATGAATAACTGCGAGTTTAACGGATTTGTTATGCCTGGCGGCTGGACTGACAGGGGGCGTTATGCTTATGGAATGTTCTGGCAATATCAAAACAATGAACGAGCCATCCACTCAATAATGATGAGTAATAAGGGCGATGATTTGCGCTCTGTGTTCTATGTTGATGGCGCAGCTTTCCCTGTTTTTGCGTTTATCGAAGATGGCCTGTCAATATCCGCACCTGGTGCTGATCTCGTTGTTAATGATACGACCTATAAGTTTGGGGCAACAAATCCGGCGACTGAATGTATCGCGGCGGACGTTATCCTTGATTTTAAGAGTGGGCGTGGTTTTTATGAGTCTAATTCGTTAATCGTTAACGATAACTTGTCGTGCAAAAAACTTTTTGCCACAGACGAAATTGTAGCGCGTGGTGGTAATCAGATTCGAATGATAGGTGGGGAGTATGGTGCATTATGGCGTAATGATGGCGCTAAAACTCACCTGCTGCTTACCAATCAAGGTGATGTTTATGGTGGCTGGAATACATTAAGACCGTTTTCTATTGATAACGCAACCGGCGAACTGGTTATTGGAACCAAACTGTCCGCAAGTCTGAACGGTAATGCATTAACAGCAACAAAGCTGCAAACGCCAAGACGGGTTTCTGGTGTTGAGTTTGATGGTTCCAAAGATATTACTTTAACCGCCGCGCATGTGGCTGCTTTTGCCAGAAGGGCAACGGATACATATGCCGATGCGGATGGTGGCGTTCCCTGGAATGCCGAATCAGGCGCTTACAATGTCACCCGCTCTGGCGACACCTATATTCTGGTTAACTTCTATACCGGAGTCGGAAGTTGCCGGACCTTGCAGATGAAGGCACATTACAGAAATGGAGGTCTGTTCTACCGTTCCTCAAGAGATGGCTATGGTTTTGAGGAAGACTGGGCAGAAGTTTATACCTCGAAAAATCTTCCACCAGAAAGCTACCCAGTCGGCGCACCAATCCCGTGGCCATCAGATACCGTTCCGTCTGGTTATGCCCTGATGCAGGGGCAGACTTTTGACAAATCTGCCTACCCGAAACTTGCTGCCGCTTATCCGTCAGGCGTGATCCCTGATTTGCGTGGCTGGACGATTAAGGGCAAGCCCGCCAGTGGTCGAGCCATATTGTCTCAGGAACAGGACGGCATTAAATCGCACACCCACAGCGCCAGCGCATCCAGTACGGATTTGGGTACGAAAACCACATCGTCGTTTGATTACGGCACTAAATCCACGAATAACACCGGGGCGCATACCCATAGTGTTAGCGGTACGGCTGCTTCAGCCGGTGCACATACCCATTCGATGACATTTGTTTCAGGTGGTTCCAGTGGTGCTCCGGGAAGTGGAGCATCTGATTATTCTAAATACAGTGTTAACACTTCTTCTGCAGGCGCTCATACGCACTCTGTATTCTTGCTACGGAACATTTCAGTGACTGGGGATATTATGAGGTCAACTTAATCGGCGGCGAACAGCAAATTGCCGATTTACAACAGCAAGATAATCTTTATACCGTTGCGGAAATGTCGGCCGACGCGTGGACGGCTCGCGTCGTTGGCGTCGTTAAAAAAGCCTTGCACGTACAAATAGATGGCTTAGAAACCGTGCTGGCTGCGATGTGTGAACCGCAAATTGCGATTGTCTCTCTGACAATCACCGAAAAAGGGTATTTCCACTCTCCGGCGACCGGACAGTTAATGCTCGATCACCCGATGGTCGCTGCCGACGTGCAAAATCCCCACCAGCCGAAAACAGCAACAGGGGTGATTGTTGAGGCGCTGGCTCGCCGTAAAGCGGCAGGACTTCCCGCATTTACCGTCATGTCATGTGACAACATGCCAGAAAACGGTCATGTTATGCGTGACGTTGTCACTTCCTACGCACAAGCCGTTGATGTAAAACTGGCACAATGGATCGAAGATAACGTGACTTTCCCATCAACAATGGTGGACCGTATTGTGCCCGCAGTGACAGAGGATACGCTGGCGAAAATCGAACAACTTACCGGTGTGGGCGATCCTGCGGGCGTTGCCTGTGAACCTTTCCGCCAGTGGGTAATAGAAGATAACTTTGTTGCCGGACGTCCGGAATGGGAAAAAGCGGGAGCCGAACTGGTTAGCGATGTGCTGCCTTATGAAGAGATGAAGTTGCGCATGCTCAACGGCAGTCATTCATTCCTGGCGTATCTGGGGTATCTTGCAGGATATCAGCACATTAATGACTGTATGGAAGATGAACAATATCGTTATGCGGCGTATGGCTTGATGTTGCAGGAACAAGCGCCGACGTTGAAAGTGCAGGGCGTTGATTTGCAAGATTACGCTAACCGATTAATTGCACGCTATAGCAACCCGGCGTTACGTCATCGAACCTGGCAGATTGCGATGGATGGTAGCCAGAAATTGCCACAGCGGATGTTGGATTCTGTTCGCTGGCATCTGGCGCATGACAGCAAGTTCGATCTGCTGGCGCTGGGCGTCGCGGGTTGGATGCGTTATGTCGGTGGTGTTGATGAACAGGGAAATCCGATAGAAATCAGTGACCCACTGTTACCTGTTATTCAGAAGGCTGTACAAAGTAGTGACGAAGGGAAAGCGCGCGTCCAGTCATTGCTGGCGATTAAGGCGATCTTTGGTGATGATTTGCCAGACAATAGTTTGTTTACTGCAAGAGTGACGGAAACGTACTTGTCTTTATTAGCGCATGGCGCGAAAGCGACCGTGGCAAAATATTCCGTGAAGTAAAAAAGCAATGCCGCCATCGGCGGCATTCACACGCTTAGTTCATGCCGAGACGAATCAGGTCCAGTGGTGCCAGTTTCTCTTCACAACCTTCAACAACTACGGTTTTTCCGCGGCGGATTTGCTCAGCGGTCAGACCTTCAGTATCAATCGACAGGATCTTGCCAGTGTGACCGGTGCCGCTAACCATAACACGGCTGCCAGTGGTGATTGCGTTACGGTTACGATCGTAGGTCGTCATAGGTGTTTTCTCCTTTCTGATTTACAGTCGAAGCCCACGTAACGGGCGCAATATAAATACTCCTGTCGAGTGAAATATTTTTTGTTTTTGATCAAGCTCACATCTTTTTTGATGCATGCATGAGCCATAAGGCGGGGGAAAAGACTCTCACCCCGGATGGGATGAGAGGAAATGAATTACTCTTCGCTAAACCAGTCGCTGTTTTCCTGGCGGATCTGGCGCACGGATTCGCTGATTTCCTGCAAATGTTGCGTCATTGCACGTTCTACCGCATCGCCATCACGTTTTTGCAGGGCAGAGAAAATATCAAGATGCTGGCGTAACAGCATTTCTGGTGGAGAAACGTGGTCGAAACTCATATAGCGCACGCGATCAACGGTCGCTTTCAGGTTCTCAATGGTATCCCACGCCAGTTGACAGTCGGCAATCTGCGTCAGGAGTTGATGGAAGTTGTCATCAAGTTCAAAAAAATCATCCAGTTGCTTGCGCTCAATGGCAATGCGTTGCTGGTGAAGATTTTGTTCCAGTTGATAGCACTGGCTTTCGGTAATCATGCTCGCCGCCCGACGCGCCACCGCGCACTCAATGGCCTGACGGATAAAACTGCCGTTGCGCACCTGGGCCATGGAAATTTTGTTGACGTAGCTGCCACGTTGCGGACGAATTTGAATCAGGCCGTTTTCCGCCAGTTTAATAAAGGCTTCACGAACCGGCTGGCGTGACACATTGAAACGAACAGAAACTTCTTTTTCCGACAACGGTGTGCCTGGAGCAATCAGGCAATGGACAATGTCGCGACGAAGAATACGATAAATCTGCTGATTGACAGGCTGTGTGGGATTAAGTTGCGTTTCGACGGTCATTCGTTCTTGCTTGTGAGTGAGTTAACTGCATGAGTCTACCACTTTTTTGTGACAAGCAATAACCCGGCAGTTACGCCGGGTATAAAAATTACTGACGGTGGACATTCAGTCCGGCATAGCTTTGGGTAACCGGCATCATTTCCAGGGTATTGATATTGACGTGAGCAGGCAGCGTTGACACCCACCAGACGGCTTCGCTGACATCTTCTGGCGTCAATGCAACGGTATTTTGATAGGTTTTTTCTGCTTTACCGTCATCGCCTTTAAAGCGGACATTGGAAAACTCGGTACCACCCACCAGACCCGGTTCGATGTCGGTGACGCGCACCGCCGTACCATGCAGATCCGTACGCAGATTCAGGCTAAACTGACGAACAAACGCTTTCGTCGCACCGTAAACGTTACCACCGGCATACGGCCAGCTACCTGCCGTTGAGCCAATGTTAATAATATGACCATGATTACGTTCAACCATACCCGGTAAGACGGCGCGCGTCATATATACCAGGCCTTTGTTGTTGGTATCAATCATCGTTTCCCAGTCTTCAACGCTGGCTTTATGCGCAGGCTCCATGCCCAACGCCAGGCCGGCATTATTTACCAGGATATCAATATTGCACCACTCGGCAGGAAGCGATGCCAGCATCTCTTCAATAGCGGCGCGGTTGCGAACGTCCAGTTGGGCGATATACAGATTATCTCCCAGTTCGTCTTTTAACTCCTGCAACCGTTCCTGGCGACGGCCAGTGGCGATAACTTTATGCCCTTGTTGAATAAAACGACGAGTAATGCATTCACCAAAACCTGCCGTTGCTCCAGTTACTAAAACGATCATCTCACTGTTCCTCAACGCTTTTGTGTGTCAATAACATAGCACGGGATGCTTAAGAGCGGGTAATACTGGATTGCAAGATTGCACTCCGTTATCAGTAAGCCTACGCTATGGAACACCTCGCGTTCAGGAGAAGAAAATGACAACAATGAATCCTTTCCTTGTGCAAAGCACACTGCCGTATCTGGCTCCCCATTTTGATCAAATTGCCAATCATCACTATCGCCCGGCATTCGATGAGGGAATGCAGCAAAAGCGGGCAGAAATTGCTGCCATCGCGCTTAACCCGCAAATGCCTGATTTCAACAATACTATTCTGGCACTGGAACAAAGCGGAGAATTACTTACCCGCGTTACCAGCGTCTTTTTTGCGATGACTGCGGCGCATACCAATGATGAATTACAGCGTCTTGACGAGCAGTTTTCCGCTGAACTGGCGGAACTGGCTAATGATATCTATCTGAACGGTGAATTATTCGCGCGGGTAGATGCTGTCTGGCAGCGCCGTGAATCCCTGGGGCTTGATAGTGAATCCATCCGCCTGGTGGAGGTGATTCATCAACGTTTTGTCCTTGCCGGAGCCAAACTTGCGCAAGCTGATAAAGCAAAATTAAAAGTACTGAATACAGAAGCTGCGACCCTGACCAGCCAGTTTAACCAGCGATTACTGGCAGCAAATAAATCCGGCGGTCTGGTTGTGAACGATATCGCGCAGCTGGCAGGAATGAGTGAGCAAGAGATTGCGCTGGCGGCAGAGGCGGCTCGCGAGAAAGGTCTGGATAACAAATGGCTGATTCCGCTGCTGAATACCACCCAACAACCGGCGCTTGCCGAAATGCGCGATCGTGCGACGCGTGAAAAACTGTTTATTGCGGGCTGGACGCGAGCGGAAAAAAATGATGCCAATGATACCCGCGCTATCATTCAACGTCTGGTGGAGATCCGTGCACAACAGGCAACACTACTTGGTTTTCCTCATTATGCCGCATGGAAAATCGCCGATCAGATGGCAAAAACACCTGAAGCAGCACTTAACTTTATGCGGGAAATTGTTCCAGCGGCGCGTCAACGTGCGAGCGATGAATTAGCCTCCATACAGGCGGTTATCGATAAGCAGCAGGGCGGGTTTAGCGCGCAGCCGTGGGACTGGGCATTTTATGCGGAACAGGTACGGCGGGAGAAATTTGATCTTGATGAGGCGCAGCTCAAGCCATATTTTGAATTAAACACGGTGTTAAATGAAGGTGTATTCTGGACCGCGAATCAGCTCTTCGGTATTAAGTTTGTCGAACGTTTTGATATTCCTGTCTACCATCCTGACGTTCGTGTGTGGGAAATTTTTGATCATAATGGCGTGGGGCTGGCGTTATTTTACGGTGATTTCTTCGCCCGTGATTCAAAAAGCGGCGGTGCATGGATGGGCAATTTTGTTGAGCAATCAACGCTTAATAAAACACATCCGGTAATTTATAACGTCTGCAATTATCAGAAACCCGCTGCCGGTGAGCCTGCGTTGTTACTCTGGGATGATGTCATAACCTTATTCCATGAATTTGGTCATACGCTGCACGGCCTTTTTGCCCGCCAGCGTTATGCCACGCTTTCCGGCACCAACACGCCGCGTGATTTTGTCGAATTTCCGTCGCAAATCAACGAACACTGGGCAACGCATCCGCAGGTATTCGCTCGCTACGCCCGGCATTATCAGAGCGGGGCAGCAATGCCTGACGAACTGCAACAGAAAATGCGTAATGCCAGCCTGTTCAACAAAGGGTATGAGATGAGCGAACTGCTTAGCGCCGCACTTCTCGATATGCGCTGGCATTGCCTGGAAGAAAACGAAGCAATGCAGGATGTCGATGATTTTGAATTGCGGGCGCTGGTGGCGGAAAATATGGATCTTCCTGCTATACCGCCACGCTATCGCAGCAGTTATTTCGCCCATATTTTTGGTGGCGGATATGCTGCAGGTTATTACGCTTATCTGTGGACGCAAATGTTGGCCGATGATGGTTATCAGTGGTTTGTTGAGCAGGGCGGATTAACGCGTGAAAATGGGCTGCGTTTTCGCGAGGCGATCCTTTCCAGAGGTAACAGCGAAGATCTGGAACGCCTGTATCGACAATGGCGCGGTAAGGCACCTAAGATTATGCCGATGCTGCAACATCGTGGCTTGAACATATAAACACCACCAATGGCTGGCCTGAGATATCGCCAGGCCAGCCTGGTTATAGCAGTAATTGCAGCAGCTGGGCGAGGGCAAACCTCACCGCTAAAGCTAATACCGTTTCGCAGTCGCCAGCAAAATGCATAACCGCAGTGTAGTTCTGGCCTTTAATATGCCACGCAAACCAGACGGTACCCGCTGGCGTACCATCTTCACCGCCCTCCGGTCCGCCGTAGCCGGTAATGGCAATACTGACATCAGCATCCGCACGCTCTATGGCACCGGTTGCCATTTCTGCTGCCACTTTCTCACTCACCGCAGAATATCGTTCAAGAGATTGCTGGCTTACGCTGAGGATTTTCATCTTTGCCTGATCGGTGAAAGTAACAAAGCCTGCACCGTAAAATTTGGGTGTATCTTCAGCTGCACACAGGGCGCTAGCCAACTTACCGCCGGTGCATGATTCGGCGGTAGTTAAGCGTAATTGATCCGCGATAAGTCTTTGACTCAACGCGGATGTCAGGTTTTCAATAGTATCGGTATCTACAAGTTGTACAATTTTATCTCTATTAATGTTCACTGTTTTTTGTCCACGCTTTTATATGTAAAGGTGATTTGCTTTTTCTGTATGCTCGTCCAATATAATAATTTTCAAGCATATAAATCCGATTATTCTGAAAATATGTTTAAGACTTTTCAATCTTCTTAACTTTAGTGAGTTAAATTCTCTGTATATTTGACAGCTAGTTGGCTGATTTTAAATGCCTTATAACAATTGGCAATATTCTTATTTGGCAATTATAAAAATAGCAACCAGACTTAATAAGTCAAACCAAACGCAATTAAGGAGTCAGTATGAAATTTCAGGCCATTGTATTAGCAAGTTTTCTTGTCATGCCTTATGCGTTGGCAGATGACCAGGGCGGTTTAAAACAGGATGCAGCGCCACCGCCGCCTCATGCAATAGAAGATGGCTATCGCGGAACCGATGATGCAAAAAAAATGACCGTTGATTTCGCAAAAAACATGCACGATGGCGCTTCGGTTTCACTACGCGGTAATTTGATTTCTCACAAAGGAGAGGACCGTTACGTTTTTCGCGATAAGAGCGGTGAAATTAATGTCGTTATTCCTGCGGCCGTCTTTGATGGACGAGAAGTTCAGCCGGACCAGATGATCAACATTAGCGGCAGTCTGGATAAGAAAAGCGCGCCGGCCGTCGTTCGGGTCACTCATTTGCAGAAATAAAAATAAATTAGCCTGATGGCCTGAACTACTGGGCCATTAGGGTATTGGGTTATGCTATTTGTCATCCTTTTATTTACGATAATGCAGAGGTGATTTACAGAATTAAACACTTTTTTATCCGCTGATTTTGTTTTAAATCACAATGTTATCTCAGAGATGACTCATAACTTCGGATTTCTATGAAAATATTGACGTAATTTTGCTTTTCTCTCGTTAGAATAGCGCGCACAAGGAACTGTGAAAAAGGAGTGGCAATGATCAAGAAGACAACGGAAATTGATGCCATCTTGTTAAATCTCAATAAGGCTATCGATGCCCACTACCAGTGGCTGGTGAGTATGTTTCACAGCGTGGTCGCGAGAGATGCCAGTAAGCCAGAAATAACGGATAACCATTCTTATGGACTGTGCCAGTTTGGTCGGTGGATTGATCATCTGGGGCCACTCGATAACGATGAATTACCTTACGTTCGGCTAATGGATTCTGCCCATCAACATATGCATAACTGTGGTCGGGAATTAATGCTGGCTATTGTTGAAAATCACTGGCAGGACGCGCATTTCGACGCCTTTCAGGAGGGGTTGCTTTCTTTTACTGCGGCATTAACCGATTACAAAATTTATTTGCTGACGATCCGTAGCAATATGGATGTTTTGACGGGATTGCCGGGGCGTCGGGTTCTTGATGAATCCTTTGATCATCAGTTACGCAACACTGAGCCTCTGAATCTTTATTTAATGTTGTTGGATATTGACCGATTTAAATTGGTTAATGATACCTACGGGCATTTAATCGGCGATGTAGTATTACGCCCCCTGGCAACTTACTTAGCCAGTTGGACGCGTGATTACGAAACGGTTTATCGCTACGGGGGCGAAGAATTTATCATTATTGTCAAAGCGGCTAATGATGAAGAAGCATGTCGTGCAGGTGTCAGAATTTGCCAGTTAGTCGATAACCATGCCATCACACATTCTGAAGGGCATATCAACATTACCGTGACAGCAGGTGTCAGTCGCGCATTTCCTGAAGAGCCTCTGGATGTGGTCATTGGAAGAGCAGACCGGGCAATGTATGAGGGTAAGCAAACGGGAAGAAATCGCTGTATGTTTATTGACGAACAAAATGTGATTAACCGAGTTTAAGCTCCGTTTAACATTCATTGAGAAAACTGATGCTACTGTGTCAACGATTCGTTATCAGTGCAGGAAAATGCCTGTTAGCGTAAAAGCAAAACACAAATCTATCCATGCAAGCATTCACCGCCGGTTTACTGGCGGTTTTTTTTCGCCGTCATAAAAATCAGGCCCCTTGTACACAACTGTAACAAGGGGCCGGTTAGGTGAGGGATTATCTCCGTTCATTAGTCATCCCATTTGTGGCTGAAATACGCGGCCAGAAAACCAGAAAATAAAATTATTCCCAGTACGGCCATAAAAACATTCATATTACCCAGCATTATTTGCCTCCGTTTATGGTGTGGTGTGTTTCCTCGCTTACCTTAATTTTCATCTCAATGAGAAAGATATTAGCAGAGGTAACCTAAACGAAGGCTGAATTAAATCTTTATTGTGTTCGACTTAAATCAACAAAGCGCGGGCTGCCCCCACGGTCTTGCTCGAATCCCTTTTAACATCAGCACCCACGCAGCAATGATCACCAACGCTAAGATGACAAACAGCGAGGAAGGCGGCAGGCTGGTTAGCACTACGCCACTCACTAATGGGTTAATCGCGGCACCAAGCCAGCCTAAAGACTGGGCGGAAAAATAGCTGGCTTTCATTCCTGGCGGCGCAATATGGTCAATCAACATATACTCGCCCGGCGCATAAATGATTTCACCGACAGTAAATACCGCAGCTGACATACCCCACAATAGCAGGCTGTTGCCGGAAAAAATAAAACCGACCAGACCGATGACGAAACAGAGGGTGCCTGCTGTCATCAGCGCGCGGATGTTAGCCGGGTTAAGTCGGCGGCCCACGGAATATTGCAACGTAACCACCATGGCAGCATTCACCGGAAGAACAACCGCGACCACCTTTTCGGCAAAATCCCCATCAGCAATCACCATCACATATTGTGAAATGCATGAAGCAAATGCGCCGCTTACAAAAGAAGCCAGAAAACCAGAGCAGGTAAACCACAACAGTGCTTTATCTTGTAATAAAACTTTCGGCGACCAGACACTGCCTGTTTCCGTGGCGATGATTTTCTCGCTGCGCTTTACCCAAATTTGAATGAAAAGCATGGGAAACGCGGAACAGATAGCTGCCAGCCAGAAGGGCAGATTGATGCTCTGCATCACCAACAGCGTGCCGAGCGGCGGACCGATGGTCCAGCCAATGTTTAGCATGGTGTAGTTGATTGAGAAGATTTTCGTTTTGCTGGTGGACGAAAGATTGTCGGCAAACCAGGCTTTCAGCACGGTAGCAAAAACAGAATAGGCGCAGTTAATGAGGGCAAAAAAGAGCACAACCAGCGTCACGTTATTCACTAAAGGAATGGCAATAAAACCGCTGGCGAAGGCGGTAATTGCCAGTAACATATAGCGTTTCTTGTCGAACTTATCCGCCAGGATACCAAAACCGAGGCTAAAAACGACGCCAATAGTGAGCGCAATTGTCATCGCATAACCGATTAGATCGACACTCAGGCTGTACTGGCGACTCAAGTAAATGGTCATAAATGGCAGCGTAGCGCCGCGTCCGATGGTTAATAACAACGACGAGGCAAGAAGGGCGCTGGTAGAGCGTCGTAGGGATAAGTTCATTTGTCTGTCCGGCAGTGCGTTTCGTTATGTTTTGTTTTAGAGATGTAAAGAAATAGCATGGCAAAAATCCGAAGTATAGCGACTTATTTGCGCATTAATGCCGTCGTAACCGGCGACTAACGAATCAACTGTTAAAGAAAAGTAAATTCAGCTAAGTTGATTGCTTACAAAAGATGAAATTCAGAGGCGGTAGAATGTCGCGAAAAGATGGTGTGTTGGCGCTACTGGTAGTGGTCGTATGGGGGCTAAATTTTGTGGTCATCAAAGTGGGGCTTCATAACATGCCACCGCTGATGCTGGCCGGTTTGCGCTTTATGCTGGTCGCTTTTCCGGCCATCTTTTTTGTTGCACGACCGAAAGTACCACTGAATTTGCTCTTGGGGTATGGATTAACCATCAGTTTTGCGCAGTTTGCCTTTCTGTTCTGCACCATTAACTTTGGTATGCCTGCTGGACTGGCTTCGCTGGTGTTACAGGCACAGGCGTTTTTTACTATCGTGCTTGGCGCGTTTACTTTCGGGGAGCGACTGCATGGCAAACAATTGGCGGGGATCGCCTTAGCGATTTTTGGCGTACTGGTGTTAATCGAAGATAGTCTGAACGGTCAGCATGTGGCGATGCTCGGCTTTATGTTGACCCTGGCTGCAGCATTTAGTTGGGCGTGTGGCAACATCTTCAATAAAAAGATCATGTCGCACTCAACGCGTCCGGCGGTGATGTCGCTGGTAATCTGGAGCGCTTTAATCCCAATCATTCCCTTCTTTGTTGCCTCGCTGATTCTCGATGGTTCCGCATCCATGATTCACAGTCTGGTTACTATTGATATGACCACCATCTTGTCGCTGATGTATCTGGCGTTTGTGGCGACAATTGTTGGTTATGGGATCTGGGGGACGTTACTGGGACGCTATGAAACCTGGCGGGTTGCACCGTTATCGTTACTGGTGCCCGTAGTCGGACTGGCAAGTGCGGCACTATTGTTGGATGAACGCTTAACGGGTCTGCAATTTTTAGGTGCGGTGCTCATTATGACCGGGCTGTATATCAATGTATTTGGCTTGCGGTGGCGTAAAGCGGTAAAGGTGGGAAGTTAATAAGCCCCGAGATGTCGGGGCCAGAACAAACTACATAGCGTGTTGATTATAATAGGGCACGCCGAGCGCATCCGACTTATCACTGCCAGTACCCATGTGATTTAAATCAAACGGTGGTTGTTCCTGCGATGGGGGAACAACCACGACATTGGCACAAGAAGTAACAACTGGCTGCGTGGTTTGTTCCGCAACGCCCTGCGCGGAAAAGAGAATAAGCGCAGCTGCTATTGCGGATGAAAGTGGTTTCATGATTGCCTCAGTGACGTTGTCACGTTTTCAACTAGCTGTTGTAATGATTTAATGGATGTAAAAAGCGCGATTCGCCCTGCATATTGGTCATCCGGTATTTATGCGGCGGAACATCAAAGTAATTTTTGAAGGTTCGGGTCAGAGTTTGTTGCGACTCGAAGCCATATCGTTCTGCCAGATAGAGTATCGGCTCGTTACTTTCCTTCAGCTTTTGCGCGATTTCCGTCATCTTACGGCTGCGGATGTATTGGCCTAATGAATGACCGGTTTCTTTTTTAAACATCCGTTGCAGGTGCCATTTGGAGTAACCCGAACGCTCTGACACTTTCTCCAGTGACAGTGGCGATTCCAGGTTGTCCTCGATCCAGTCCAAAATGCTATGAATGGTAATAGCGTCAGTATTGCGTCTGGACATCGTCATACCTCTTTTTTGTTTACGGCAGGACTTTCTTAAGCAAATACTCAAGTGTTGCCACTTCGTCCGCCGTCAGGTTTTTTGTTAATTCTTGGTGCAGGTCCTGGCCAACTAATTGATGGCATTGTTCACATATTGCCGCGCCGCCGGTGGTAAGTTTTACCAGTACGCCGCGCTTGTCATTCGGGTTCGGCAACCTTTCCACCCAGCCTTTACAGACCAGGCGATCCAGCATACGGGTCAGTGCTCCCAGGTCGACCGACAATACCTTTTTCAGTTCAACCGGAGTAATACACGCCGCGCAGCGGATAGAGCAGAGCACCTTAAACTGTGCCGCGGTAATATCCAGCGGAGACAGATACTCGTTAAGCAGGCGATCTTTCTTCTGATTAACCATATGGATTAAGCGACCCAATGGAATAATTTCATTGAACAGATCGCTGGTACTTTTCACATTAGTTGCCCTGGCAAGTAATTAGTTGCAGGGGATAATATTGCCCAGGCAAGTATAAGTCAAATGAATGAATTGACCGATGCCACGTTTTGCTAAATCGGTTCAAGTTTTGTTCAATGCGATGCAAGGCTAGCTAAAGAGTGACACTTTATCCTTGTTTACCCCTTATACTTTTCGCTGATAACCCAGATACACAGGATAACAACCACCAATGTTAGATTTGTTTAAAGCAATTGGCCTGGGGCTGGTGGTGTTGCTGCCGTTAGCTAACCCATTAACAACTGTCGCGTTATTTCTTGGCCTGGCAGGCAACATGAACAGTGCCGAACGTAATCGTCAGTCGTTGATGGCCTCGGTGTACGTATTTGCCATCATGATGGTGGCGTATTACGCCGGGCAACTGGTGATGGATACATTTGGCATTTCGATTCCCGGTCTGCGAATTGCAGGCGGCTTAATCGTCGCGTTTATCGGTTTTCGGATGCTCTTTCCGCAACAGAAAGCGATTGATTCACCGGAGGCGAAAAGCAAGTCGGAAGAGCTGGAAGATGAACCCAGTGCCAATATTGCCTTTGTGCCGCTGGCAATGCCAAGTACTGCCGGTCCGGGAACCATAGCGATGATTATTAGCTCGGCGTCCACAGTGCGTCAGAGTTCAACCTTCGCTGATTGGGTACTGATGGTTGCGCCGCCGCTGATCTTTTTCCTGGTGGCGGTTATTTTGTGGGGAAGCCTACGCAGCTCCGGCGCAATTATGCGGCTGGTGGGCAAGGGTGGCATTGAAGCGATCTCCCGTCTGATGGGATTCCTGCTGGTATGTATGGGTGTGCAGTTTATTATTAACGGCATCCTGGAAATCATTAAAACGTACCATTAAAAAAGGCCCGAATGGGCCTTTCAACTATTGCGTCTGTTCTTCGAGTGTCACTGGCCAGCGGCGAAATATAATGATTGACCAAATTAACGCGGCAAAAGCAGGCACCGCGCCCACATAACCAATCATCGACATTGACCAGTGCAAACTCACCTGATTACCTACCAACGCACCCGCCCCGATTCCAATATTAAATATGCCGGAGAATAGCGCCATCGCGACGTCGGTAGCATCTGGTGCCAGCGCCAGCACTTTAACCTGCATACCAAGCCCGATGATCATCATCGCGATCCCCCAGAAAATACTCAGCACCCCGAGGTGTATTTCACTGTTCGCCGCAGGTAACAGCAATGCCAGGCACACCAGCAACAGCGCAATCGCCGTACTCACCAACGCAGACGCATACTGATTACCCAGTTTACCGAAAATCACGCTGCCAATAATGCCCGCACCACCGAGTAATAACAGTAATGCCGTGGCAAAGTTGGCGCTGAATCCCGCAATGTTTTGTACAAAAGGCTCGATATAGCTGTATGCCGTGTAATGGGCGGTGACAACCACCACAGTTAACAAATAAATGCTCATCAATGCCGGGCGGCGGAACAATAGCGGGAGGCTTTTCAGTGAACCGGAATGCTCACTGGGCAGTAAGGGAAGTAACTTAATCAGGCACAAAAGGGTGATAAGCGCCCCAATACCAATCGCGAAGAAGGTCATTCGCCAACCGAAATACTGGCCCACAATGCGCCCGAGAGGTAAACCTAAGACCATCGCCAGTGCTGTACCGGTGGCAATTAAACTCAATGCCTGTGCTCGCTTCCCGGCCGGAGCCATACGGATCGCCAGAGACGCCGTAATCGACCAGAAAATCGCATGTGCAAAAGCCACACCAATGCGACTGATCACCAGAACGGTAAAGCTCCACGACAAAAACGACAGTACGTGGCTGGCAATAAACACCACAAACAGGCAGATCAGTAATTTGCGCCGTTCAACCTGACTGGTCATTAACATAAAAGGCAATGACATTAGCGCTACTACCCATGCGTAAATGGTCAACATGATGCCGACCTGAGCGGTTTGCATGTGAAAACTTTGCGCAATGTCAGAGAGCAGGCCAACAGGGACAAATTCGGTGGTGTTGAAGATGAAGGCGGCGACTGCCAGCGTAACGACCCGTAGCCACGCCACTTTGCGGGAAACAGTGTTTGTTGTCATAACAGATTATCGGGTGAGTTGCGAAAAAGTGATGAAATGATCTTAAAACGGTTAATGATGTGAATACAATGCATTTGTGATCTGGATCGCGTTTTCCGTTTCTCTGACGCTGATTCTTTCACGCGTCAGAGAGTCGGTAACATCACGGTTTAATGACGTTCAGGGAGGTCTGGCGTTTTGGAGGTTGCGGGTATAGGTGGTCTGACAGGGGAGCGAGGCCTGTTTTTCACCAGGTCTTCGTGAGTAACTTTTGGCGGTGTTTCATTTTTTACAAACAGTTTGAGGGTCCTGCGCGCCATATGTTTGATAATTTTATCATCACTTAATGATGCTGGCATCAACACGTCATTCAAATCACTTTCATTGGGATTCATAAATTGGTGATAGTGCAATAACATATTGGCGAAAAATAAAAACAAGTTCTGAAAATGAGGAGATTCTTGTTCTGCTAAAAGGGATAAAAAGCAGATGCAGACTTCGGGTAGTACATGTTTGTTAGAACCTAATGAATCCATCAGGCTTTGCAACAAATCCTCTTTTAATTCGCTGTCCGTTATGTCGAGAATGGCGGTGATCAAGTTAGGATCTTTATTGACGAACCATCTGTGAACCTCAGAGTTATTCCATAATCGGGGGAGTATGACAAAATTACCGCGAGAGATAAAATTCAGGACAAGCAAATCAAACTGGCGTAAGTAATCTGCAGCGGTATGGTGATCCGAAGGCAGGGGTTCAATATGTGGTGTATGCGCTCTTTTGATGGGAACACCAGGGTTGATCATTGGGAATTGTTCAATAAAATCATTCAGAAACAGAAAGAGTACACGCTCGACGCCGGTCTGAAATACGCGCCCCATAGTGACAGGCTTTGGGTTGGGAGCGCAAAAAATATTAATTTCTCCATCATGGCGAAAATTATCTAAATAAATAGGGCTTAAATTTATTACTACCTGAAATTCAATATTTTCTTTGTGTCTTCCATTCCTGGCGGGATAAGTGAGTTTAAACTGAACCTTTTCATTGTATAGCGTGTCGTTACCCCGAAAAGAAGTCCTCTGAATATATGATAAGTTGTCAAGGTTATTAAATATCTTTTTTGTGGCTGAGTTGATGTTTAAAGACGTGCGCCACTCTTCATTACATATTATTGTACTAAGTGCATCAATAAAATCCTTTAAAACTTCTTTTACCTGCGGTGCAATATTACGTACGGGAAAATCATCAGGAAGAGATATGTAATTGCTGATGCTTACTGGCGTAACCATATTTGCCCCATATAGTCATAAGTCATCGGAACATCACTATATAGAGCATATTAACCGCAAGAACTATCAAAAATAGCTCATTGATATCCCTGTCTTGCCGAGTCAGGCACATCCAGCAGTTGAATAAATGCCTCGAGCGGACGTGTTTTCGCACCACGACGCCAGACCAGCCAGGTTGTTAACCAACGCCATTGCTCAGCTAACGGCCACGCTTCAACCTGGTGATGCCCCGGCATACTTTCCAGCATAGAGCGCGGAATAAGCGCAATGCCTGCTCCTGCGATCACACAGGCCAACATTCCGTGATAAGACTCCATCTCATGGATAGTTCCCGGAGCGGCACCGTCAGCATGAAACCAGCTCTCGAAGTGGCGACGATACGAACAATTGGCGCGGAAGGCATAAATGTTACTGCCATTAACCTGACTGGCACGGGTTACTGGCGCATATCCTTGTGGCGTGACGATCATCAGTTCCTCGCGGTATACCGGTATCCCGTCGATGGCAGTATGGTTAATGGGTCCATCAATAAACGCCGCATTCAGTTTTCCCTCCAGTACACCATCCAGCATAGTGCCGGAAGGGCCGGTGGAAAGTGAAAACTGAATTTTGGGATAACGACGGTTGAATTCCGCCAGCGTGGCTGGAATGCGCACTGCAGCGGTGCTTTCCAGCGAACCAAGAGAAAATAAACCTTGCGGCTCATCGCCAGCGACAACGCTCCGCGCTTCATCCACTAACGCGAGAATTTGTTGGCTATAGCGTAAAAAGTTATGCCCGGCAGGAGAGAGACGTAAACGCTGATTCTCGCGAATAAACAGATCAACCCCCAGTTCTGTTTCCAGCTGGCGCAGACGGGTAGTGAGATTCGACGGCACGCGATGCACTTTTGCTGCAGCCTGGGTTATGCTGCCAGCTTCGGCAACCGCGTTGAACATCTCCAGTTGGGTCAGATCCATAGCATTCTCGATTCGTGAATAAGTGGCTTAATATTATTCATTTTAAAGCAAGAGTAAATCTGCGTATCTTCATACCATGACTCATAAAGGAGATACCCCGATGACCATTACTCCGGCAACTCATGCAATTTCGATAAATCCTGCCACGGGTGAACAACTTTCTGTGCTGCCGTGGGCTGGCGCTGACGATATCGAAAACGCACTTCAGCTGGCGGCAGCAGGCTTTCGCGACTGGCGCGAGACAAATATAGATTATCGTGCTGAAAAACTGCGTGATATCGGTAAGGCTCTGCGCGCTCGTAGCGAAGAAATGGCGCAAATGATCACCCGCGAAATGGGCAAACCAATCAACCAGGCGCGCGCTGAAGTGGCGAAATCGGCGAATTTGTGTGACTGGTATGCAGAACATGGTCCGGCAATGCTGAAGGCGGAACCTACGCTGGTGGAAAATCAGCAGGCGGTTATTGAGTATCGACCGTTGGGGACGATTCTGGCGATTATGCCGTGGAATTTTCCGTTATGGCAGGTGATGCGTGGCGCTGTTCCCATCATTCTTGCAGGTAACGGCTACTTACTTAAACATGCGCCGAATGTGATGGGCTGTGCACAGCTCATTGCCCAGGTGTTTAAAGATGCGGGTATCCCACAAGGCGTATATGGCTGGCTGAATGCCGACAACGACGGTGTCAGTCAGATGATTAAAGACTCGCGCATTGCTGCTGTCACGGTGACCGGAAGTGTTCGTGCGGGAGCGGCTATTGGCGCACAGGCTGGAGCGGCACTGAAAAAATGCGTACTGGAACTGGGCGGTTCGGATCCGTTTATTGTGCTTAACGATGCCGATCTGGAACTGGCGGTGAAAGCGGCGGTAGCCGGACGTTATCAGAATACCGGACAGGTATGTGCAGCGGCAAAACGCTTTATTATCGAAGAGGGAATTGCTTCGGCATTTACCGAACGTTTTGTGGCAGCTGCGGCAGCCTTGAAAATGGGCGATCCCCGTGACGAAGAGAACGCTCTCGGACCAATGGCTCGTTTTGATTTACGTGATGAGCTGCATCATCAGGTGGAGAAAACCCTGGCGCAGGGTGCGCGTTTGTTACTGGGCGGGGAAAAGATGGCTGGGGCAGGTAACTACTATCCGCCAACGGTTCTGGCGAATGTTACCCCAGAAATGACCGCGTTTCGGGAAGAAATGTTTGGCCCCGTTGCGGCAATCACCATTGCGAAAGATGCAGAACATGCACTGGAACTGGCTAATGATAGTGAGTTCGGCCTTTCAGCGACCATTTTTACCACTGACGAAACACAGGCCAGACAGATGGCGGCACGTCTGGAATGCGGTGGGGTGTTTATCAATGGTTATTGTGCCAGCGACGCGCGAGTGGCCTTTGGTGGCGTGAAAAAGAGTGGCTTTGGTCGTGAGCTTTCCCATTTCGGCTTACACGAATTCTGTAATATCCAGACGGTGTGGAAAGACCGGATCTGACGCGACATATTCAGCTCTGATATACTCGCAGGTCTTTTCAGACCTGCGGTCCAGGAGTAGAAAGTGGCAGTCGCCATGGATAATGCAATTTTAGAAAACATCTTGCGGCAAGTGCGGCCGCTCATTGGTCAGGGTAAAGTCGCGGATTATATTCCGGCGCTGGCTACAGTAGACGGTTCCCGATTGGGGATTGCTATCTGTACCGTTGACGGACAGCTTTTTCAGGCCGGAGACGCGCAAGAACGTTTTTCCATTCAGTCTATTTCCAAAGTGCTGAGTCTCGTTGTCGCCATGCGTCATTACTCCGAAGAGGAAATCTGGCAACGCGTCGGCAAAGATCCGTCTGGATCACCGTTCAATTCCTTAGTGCAACTGGAAATGGAGCAGGGTATACCGCGTAATCCGTTCATTAATGCCGGTGCGCTGGTGGTCTGCGATATGTTGCAAGGGCGATTAAGCGCACCACGGCAACGTATGCTGGAAGTCGTGCGCGGCTTAAGCGGTGTGTCTGATATTTCCTACGATACGGTGGTAGCGCGTTCCGAATTTGAACATTCCGCGCGAAATGCGGCTATCGCCTGGCTGATGAAGTCGTTTGGCAATTTCCATCATGACGTGACAACCGTTCTGCAAAACTACTTTCATTACTGCGCTCTGAAAATGAGCTGTGTAGAGCTGGCCCGGACGTTTGTCTTTCTGGCTAATCAGGGGAAAGCTATTCATATTGATGAACCAGTGGTGACGCCAATGCAGGCGCGGCAAATTAACGCGCTGATGGCGACCAGTGGTATGTACCAGAACGCGGGGGAGTTTGCCTGGCGGGTGGGACTACCGGCGAAATCTGGCGTTGGGGGCGGTATTGTGGCGATTGTTCCGCATGAAATGGCCATCGCAGTCTGGAGTCCGGAACTGGATGATGCAGGTAACTCGCTTGCGGGCATTGCCGTCCTTGAACAATTGACGAAACAGTTAGGGCGTTCGGTTTATTAATGCAGTCTCTCGATCCTCTCTTCGCGCGTTTATCCCGTTCAAAATTTCGCTCTCGCTTTCGTTTGGGCATGAAAGAGCGTCAGTATTGTCTGGAGAAAGGCGCGCCAGTCATCGAACAACATGCGGCGGATTTTGTCGCTAAACGTCTTGCTGCGGCATTACCGGTTAATGACGGTAAGCAAACCCCCATGCGCGGGCATCCGGTGTTTATCGCTCAGCACGCCACCGCGACCTGCTGTCGCGGTTGTCTGGCTAAGTGGCATAACATTCCGCAGGGTGTTTCGTTAAGCGAAGAACAACAACGTTATATCGTGGCGGTAATCTATCACTGGCTGGTTGTACAGATGAATCAGCCATGAGAATTGCGGAAAACGACAAAATAGCATTCCCAGGGTACCTTTATTTGCCGCCGCTGTCAGCGAACATGCTATCTTGGTTCGGTCAGTATTGATAGTCTGGATTTCTGGCCTTTGCTTGCGGACTGGTTCAGTGAGCAATTCTCAACGGGCGTGTTGATCGTGCCTTGTATGCTGACGTTGGCTATTCCTGGAGTGCTGCCGCGCTTTAAAGCAGAACAGATGATGCCCGCCATCGCGCTTATTGTGTCGGTTATTGCCTCGGTAGTCATTGGCGGAGCGGGGAGTCTGGCGTTCCCGCTGCCTGCATTAATCTGGTGTGCAGTGCGCTATACGCCGCAGGTAACATGTCTGTTGACCTTTGTCACCGGTGCGGTGGAAATCGTACTGGTGGCAAATTCGGTGATTGATATCTCGGTCGGTTCGCCGTTCTCCATTCCGCAAATGTTCTCCGCACGTCTCGGTATTGCCACGATGGCGATATGCCCAATTATGGTTTCTTTTAGCGTGGCAGCGATCAATTCGCTAATGAAGCAAGTTGCGCTGCGAGCCGACTTTGATTTTCTGACTCAGGTTTACTCACGGTCCGGTCTTTATGAGGCGCTGAAAAGTCCATCGCTGAAACAGACACAACATCTGACTGTCATGCTGCTTGATATCGACTATTTCAAAAGCATTAACGATAACTATGGACATGAATGTGGCGATAAAGTGTTAAGCGTGTTTGCCCGGCATATTCAGAAGATTGTCCGTGATAAGGGGCTGGTGGCGCGAATGGGCGGCGAAGAATTTGCTGTTGCAGTGCCGTCGGTGAATCCTGTCGATGGTCTGCTAATGGCGGAAAAAATCCGTAAAGGCGTTGAACTGCAACCATTCACCTGGCAACAAAAAACGCTTTATCTCACGGTAAGTATTGGCGTCGGTAGTGGTCGCGCATCGTACCGAACGCTGACCGATGACTTTAATAAATTGATGGTCGAAGCCGATACGTGTCTGTATCGCTCGAAGAAAGATGGGCGCAACCGTACCAGCACTATGCGTTACGGTGAGGAAGTTGTCTGACATCTTTATTCATTACGCGCGATTTGAATGCAATGTGTTCTACCACTTTATGATCCAGGAAAAGGCGTTTTTCCTCGATTAAACCATGATCCGCGCCACACTTTTCTCATAAAACTGCTCATTAATCATCAGGAGTTGATCAAAACAGGGGTTCGGCGTATTAAAGTTTGCTAACCTGTCGTACCAATTCAAACAGGTTGTATGACTAATCAGAAGGGAACCCATTGTGAAAACACTAAATCGTCGCGATTTTCCCGGTGCACAGTATCCAGAACGTATCATTCAGTTTGGTGAAGGTAACTTCCTGCGCGCCTTTGTTGACTGGCAAATCGATCTCCTGAATGAGCACACCGATCTGAATTCTGGCGTGGTCGTTGTTCGTCCGATTGAAACTTCATTCCCGCCGTCACTGAGCACGCAGGATGGTCTGTACACCACCATTATCCGTGGCCTGAATGAGAAGGGGGAAGCGGTCAGCGACGCGCGTCTGATTCGCTCGGTTAATCGTGAAATCAGCGTCTACAGTGAATACGATGAATTCCTGAAACTGGCGCACAACCCGGAAATGCGCTTTGTTTTCTCTAACACCACCGAAGCGGGTATCAGCTACCATGCGGGCGATAAATTCGATGACGCGCCAGCGGTAAGCTATCCGGCAAAACTGACCCGTCTGCTGTTCGAACGCTTTAGCCATTTCAACGGTGCGCTGGATAAAGGTTGGATCATCATTCCGTGTGAGTTGATTGACTACAATGGCGACGCGTTGCGTGAACTGGTGCTGCGCTATGCGCAAGAGTGGGCACTGCCAGAAGCATTTATTCAATGGCTGGATCAGGCTAACAGCTTCTGTTCTACGTTGGTGGACCGTATCGTTACCGGTTATCCGCGCGATGAAGTGGCTAAACTGGAAGAAGAACTGGGTTATCACGATGGTTTTCTCGACACCGCTGAACACTTTTACCTGTTTGTGATTCAGGGACCGAAATCCTTAGCGACTGAACTGCGTCTGGACAAATATCCGCTCAACGTGCTGATTGTTGACGATATTAAACCGTACAAAGAACGCAAAGTGGCAATCCTCAACGGTGCGCACACCGCGCTGGTGCCGGTGGCGTTCCAGGCAGGGCTGGATACCGTAGGTGAAGCGATGAACGATGCTGAAATTTGCGCATTCGTTGAAAAAGCTATCTACGAAGAAATTATTCCGGTACTGGATTTGCCTCGTGATGAACTGGAATCTTTCGCCAGTGCAGTCACCGGGCGTTTCCGTAACCCGTACATTAAGCATCAGCTGCTGTCTATCGCGCTCAACGGTATGACCAAGTTCCGCACCCGCATCCTGCCACAGCTGCTGGCAGGGCAGAAGGCAAACGGCACACTTCCGGCGCGCCTTACTTTCGCATTAGCGGCATTGATTGCGTTCTATCGTGGTGAGCGTAACGGCGAAACATATCCGGTACAGGACGATGCACACTGGCTGGAACGTTATCAGCAACTCTGGAGCCAGCATCGTGACCGTGTTATCGGCACCCAGGAACTGGTAGCGATTGTTTTGGCAGAAAAAGACCACTGGGAGCAGGACCTGACGCAAGTGCCTGGTCTGGTCGAGCAGGTTGCTAATGACCTGGATGCGATTCTCGAAAAAGGGATGCGCGAAGCTGTACGTCCGTTGTGCTAATAACACCGTTACTTCTGAACCCGGTTTCGACCGGGTTTCTTATTTCACCATATTAGTTACAACATCCTATATGCCTTTATCATTAACAGGTGCCACATGCAGCGCCTGCTAATGTTGTAAGCTTGTAGGTAATTTGTAAGTAGCGTCTTGAGAATGTGATCGTAATCACGTTTAATAGGGCGACTTTTCCACGCCTGAAGATAACCATGATTGTTCGTCCACAACAACACTGGCTGCGCCGTATTTTTGTCTGGCACGGCTCAGTATTATCCAAGATATCCTCGCGCTTACTACTCAATTTTCTCTTTTCTATCGCTGTTATTTTCATGCTGCCCTGGTACACGCATCTGGGCATCAAATTCACCCTCGCACCGTTCAGCATTCTCGGTGTCGCCATCGCCATTTTTCTTGGTTTTCGTAATAATGCCGGGTACGCCCGTTACGTTGAAGCGCGAAAACTTTGGGGGCAGTTGATGATTGCCTCACGGTCGTTACTGCGCGAGGTAAAAACGACATTGCCGGGTTCGGCAAGTGTAAGGGAGTTTGCCCGGCTGCAAATCGCTTTCGCCCACTGTTTACGCATGACATTACGCAAACAGCCACAGGCGGAAGTGCTGGCTCATTATCTCAAGACTGAAGATCTTCAGCGTGTACTGGCTTCGAACTCTCCAGCTAACCGTATCTTGTTAATAATGGGAGAATGGTTGGCGGTTCAGCGCCGCAATGGACAGCTTTCAGATATCCTGTTTATTAGCCTCAACGATCGGCTTAATGATATTTCAGCGGTCCTGGCAGGATGCGAGCGCATTGCCTATACGCCAATTCCCTTTGCCTACACCCTGATTTTGCATCGTACCGTTTATCTGTTTTGTATCATGCTGCCGTTCGCGCTGGTCGTGGACCTGCATTACATGACGCCTTTTATCTCTGTGCTGATTTCCTACACTTTTATTTCGCTGGATTGTCTGGCGGAAGAACTGGAAGATCCGTTCGGTACTGAAAACAATGATTTACCACTGGATGCCATCTGCAACGCTATTGAAATTGACCTGTTACAGATGAACGATGAAGCCGAAATTCCAGCAAAAATTCTTCCCGATCGTCATTACCAGCTGACGTGATATTTACTCCATACGCCGGGCAACAATAAACAGACGCGGAAATGCCAGCAGTATCTGTCCGTTCTCTTGCAGTGGATACTGCTCTTCCAGCATCTGATGGTAGCGCTTAAGAAAAAGCTGCTGTTCGCTCTCGGTCAGATCCTGTAACCACGGACGTAATCCAGTGGCAGTCACCCAATCGATAATCGCCTGGTGTGACGGCATCTGGTGATAGTAGGTGGTTCGCCAGATATCGACCTCACATCCGGCTTCGCTCAAAATATCGTAGTAAGCATGAACGCCAGCCAACGGCTCACGCCCGCGATCCGGGTAGTTTTGTTCCCAGGCAACTTCGCGCATGAGCACATGGGTCGGCTCCAGCCAGTTATCTGGCATCTGTACTGCCAGCACGCCCTGCGGATTAAGTAAAGAAACCAGATGAGGAAACAATTCGTAGTGGTCGGGCAGCCATTGCAGTGAGGCATTAGCAAAAATCAGATCGAGTGCCTGTACCGGTTGCCAGTTGCGGACGTCTGCTTCCACGAACTGGCAGTCTGGCAAAGCACTGCGCGCTTCAGCAATCATCGCCGGAGACGAGTCGATGCCTGTTATCCTGGCCGCAGGCCAACGTTGTTGTAGAAGGGCGGTGCTGTTACCTGGGCCACAGCCAAGATCGGCAACATATTCGACATTTTCCAGCGGCACTCTGGCAAGCAGCTCCACCGCCGGACGCGATCGTTCAGCGGAAAAGTGCAAATATAAAGAGGGGTTCCAGTCAGACATTTTTTTACTCCCGTCAGCGCGTTACCCCAATTGTAGATAAAATTGATAAATTCGCCTCACGGCATCAAACCATTGAACAGACGTTTTTTACGCGGCCCGGTCATTAAAGATTCCAGTTTCGCGACACAGGTTTTGTAGTGGGGCGTGGTTTTATGGAACGCCACTGCGTCTTCATCTTTATAGGCTTCGTAGATATAAAAGCGCGAATTCACTTCCGGGTCCTGTAAGACATCGAAGCGCAAATTGCCTTCTTCCTGTACAGAGCCCAGGTGGTTCTGGCGAAAAACTTCGATAAACTCGTCAACCTTGTCTTCATGAACGTTAATTTCAACCAGTGTGACGTGCATAATTCTTCTCCTTAGATCCGCAGTTACTGTTTTTCACTCAGATAGAGTTCATATGCTCGATCAGCCGTTTCGTTATGGTGAACCACCGCCTGTACGGCTTTCATCATCGCCACCGGATGGTCAGACTGGAAAATATTACGCCCCATATCCACACCAGAAGCGCCCTGATCGATAGCCTGCCAGCACATTTCCAGCGCCTCGCGCTCCGGTAATTTTTTACCGCCAGCAATAACAATGGGTACCGGACATCCGGCAACAATCCGTTCAAAACCTTTTTCGACATAATAGGTTTTGATAATTTGCGCCCCCATTTCAGCGGCGATTCGAGTCGCGAGCGAGAAATAACGCTGATCGCGCACCATATCTTTGCCCACGCCAGTCACGGCCATGGTCGGCATTCCCACTTTCATTCCGGCATCAACCAGCTGAATAATATTTTTGATCGACTGATGTTCATATTCGCTGCCGATATAAACCTGCGCCGCCACCGCGCAACTGTTCAGGCGCACGGCATCATCCATCGATAACGCCACGGCTTCATTACTTAATTCCGCCAGAATAGAGTTCGCACCTGACGCCCTCAGTACCACCGGCTTATTGGTCGCTGGGGGAACTACGCTGCGCAAAATACCGCGCGTACACATTAATACATCGGCATGTTCAAACAGCGGGGCGATATTTATATCAATGCGTTCAAGTCCGGTAGTCGGCCCCTGAAAATAACCATGATCAAAGGCCAGCATCACGGTATTACCCGTTTTCGGATTAAATATCCGCGATAAGCGTGACTGCATTCCCCAATCCAGCGCACCGCAACCTTTCAGGGTAAAAGGGATATTTTGTTGCGGTTGATCGGTACGAAAATCTTTACCATCTTTAATATCGTCTAAATCTGCCATAACTTACTCCGGTTAAGTAATGCACATCAGAAATCGTATTTGCCGATATTCTCTTTGTTGAATATCACGCGCTCCGGTAACAGTACGATGCCATTACCATCCGCTTCGTAGTCATAGCCCTGAACGCTATTTGGCGAGACTTCAACCTGACCTACGCCCTGGATATCCAGCTTGTCGCCCGTTTTCATTGATCCTTTTTTCAATAATGCATCCGCGACATACACTGAAATTTTGCCTTGCTGAACCACATCCCACAGGCCAAATTCTTTCACCGTGCCGCGTTCCACATATGGACGCATCACGTTTGGCGTACTGAATCCGACAATCGCTACTTTGTCATTTTTCAAGTTTTCTGCGGCTTGTGCGGCAGCGGGCAGGGCGTTGGCATCGGGGGCGATAATGGCGTCGAGATCGCTATACGCTTTTAATATTCCTTCTGCGGTTTGTAACGATTTAGTGGCATCGTTATAGCCAAACTGCGTAGTGACAATTTCCCAGCCTGGATGCTCTTTGGCGATTTTCGCTTTCGCTTCTTTCACCCACTGGTTTTGGTCCGTAACGGTGGGGCTTGAGTAGAAAAACGCGACTTTGGCTTTGTCTTTATTCACCTGACGCGCAGCCATATCCACCAACATACCTCCCAACTGGGCGGGCGTTCCCTGATTAATGTAGTAAGAGCGGCACTCCGGTTTAGTATCAGAGTCCCAGGTCAGCACTCTCACACCACGTTGCATGGCGCGTTTCAGTGCCGGACACAAGCCATCAGGCGAAACCGCAGAAACGATAATGGCGTTATAACCTTGATTGACGAAGTTATTAATCAACTGTACCTGACCAGAAACACTGGGTTCTGTCGGCCCGTCGTAGGTCACATCAACGCCCAGCTCTTTACCCGCTTGTTGTGCGCCGTTGCCACCGCTGGTAAAAAATCCCACGCCAACCAGTTTGGGAATAAATGCAATACGCTCTGCGGCCTGCACATTCATAGAGATTGCGGCAATGCCAAGAGCGCTAAGTAAGGCGATTTTCTTAAAGCGATGAAGTGTCATGAAGATATCCTTTATGGCAATGGGTTATTGGCCCGACGCGCCAGCCACTCTTTAATTTGCTGGCGATGCAGGCTAACGGAACGACCTACGACAACGACGATAAGTAGCGCACCGGAAAGGGCGCTAGACACCTGATTTGGCACTCCTGCCATTTGCAAACCTTGTTGCAAATATCCCACTAATAAAACCGCAATGGCGGTGCCGATAATGGAACCGGAACCACCATAAATATTGGCCCCGCCAAGCACCACGGCGGTGATGGCGGGCATCAGAAACGACGCACCGAGATCGGAACGTGCTGAACCAAAATACGATACCAGCAGCACAGCGGCGACCGCAGACGCCAGCCCCGTCATGGCATAGAGCGCACATAAGGTGCGGTTAACTGGAATCGCGCTATAAAGCGCCACGCGCGGGCTTTGCCCAATCAAAAACACATTACGTCCGGCATGGGTTTTATGCAGCCAGAGCCAGAAAACGAGGAGACATATCAGGAAGATAATCAGCGGAACGGGGAGTCCCAGCACATCCAGGTTAGCGAAATCTGTAAACGCCATCGGGAATCCACCAATACCTTCGTACCCCGTCGCTCCGGCCATACCGGAAAGCAGCAGAGCGCTTCCGGCAAACAGATACAGCGTGCCAAGCGTAATCACCAGCGGGTTAACTTTGGTATAGATAATTAATCCGGCGTTGATCAGCCCGCACAATGCGCCGAGCAGTAAGGTCAGGAGTATCGCCAGCGGCATCGGCACACCACTTTGAAACAGTACGCCCAATGCAATGGCGCAGAGGCCGATGGTCGAACCAAACGAAATATCGATCCCGCCACTGACAATCACCATCGTCAGCGGTAGGGCGACAATGCCAATGCAGATAAAGTCACTGGTGCTGAACAGCAACATATTGAGATCTAACATCCGCGGGTTAATTGCACCAAATGCGACAATCTCAATAACGAGCAGTGCGGCAAGAGCCAGTTCCCAACCGTAGCGAATACGCATTATGCGGCCTCCCGTTTTTTACCTGACGAAGCGGGTTTAACGGATGGCGGTGGCGTCATAAAGCGGGCATATTTTTGCCGCCGTAGATTACGTTCCAGCGCACAACGCAGGCGTCCATCAAACACCAGCACCGCCAGCAGCACGAGGCCCGCGATAAAATCGTTCCACCATGCCGGAATGCGCAACAGCACCAGTACGCTATCGATCTGCGTCAGGAACCATGCGCCGAGTACCGCACCGATGATCGCACCGGAACCGCCGAGCAAACTAATGCCGCCCAGCACGCAGGCTGCAATTGCTTTCATCTCCAGCCCGGTACCGGTCTGGTTGGGGATAAAACCAATCTGCGAAGCAAACACAATTCCCGCCAGTGCCGCCATGCAGCCGTTCAACGAAAATGCCACAATGCGAATGGCTTCCGTACGAACGCCCAGTTGACGAGCGCCCTGTAAATTATCGCCCGTGGCATAAAAACTGCGTCCAAACGCCGTCTTCGCCAGCAGCCAGGCCATAAATGCCACCAGAATTATCGTCAACCAACCAATCGCGGAAACGCCAAACAGCAGCGGTGCGGAGAGCTGTTTCAGTTCGGCGGGTAACCCTTCAATCCATTTACCGCCAGTCCACAGCAACATGATGCCTCTGTACAACCCTAACGTGCCAAGGGTGGCAACAATGGCAGGAATCTTTAGCCACGCGACCAGGACACCGTTGAAAAATCCCGCGAGCAAACCAAGCAGTAAAGTCGTGACACAGGCAACAGGTAGTGAATATCCTGCGTTCAGTAACATCCCCAACAGCACCGCGCACATTCCGGTAATCGAACCCACTGAAACATCAATATTGCGCGTAAGCATTACCAGCGTCGCGCCCATTGCCAGCAGGATCAGGATTTGCGCGCTGCTATAAACCATGGTCAGCGTTTGCACACTTAAATACTGGCGGTCGAGAAAACCGGGTAATACAAACAGCAGCACCACCGCCAGCAGTGCCGTGATTTCACGGTTGTTCTGAATAAACTTCAGCATGACGCCTCCTGACGCTGACTATCGCCGAAGGCAACGCGCATAATAGTCTCGACATTAATATCGCGCCCGGTCAGTGCAGAGTGGGCAATTTCGCCCTGATGCATCACATACACGCGATCTGCCATCAGTTCGATCTCTTCCAGGTCGGAGGAGATAAGCAGCACAGCCACATTCTGTGCGGCGATGCTGCGCAACAGTTGGTAGATATCATTACGCGCCGAGACATCCACGCCGCGCGTCGGCTCATCGACAATCAATACTTGCGGCGAGGCTTCCAGGCATTTGGCAATGAGGATTTTTTGCTGGTTGCCACCGGATAATGTCCGTGCAGCTTGTTCCGGTTGGTTAAATTTAATATTCAGCGCCCGACGATATCGTTCCAGGGTGGCATTATCTTTCGCGGTTTTCGCCCAGAATCCACGAAGGTTATGAGTAAGGGCGCAGACATTCCAGGCCAGCGAAGCATCGAGATTCAGTCCGGATGACTGGCGATCTTCCGGCAGATAAACCAGACCGCGCAGTAAACGTTCTCCAGTGGATAATTTATTGATCTCGTTACCATTCAGCATAATGCGTCCGCCACGCAAAGTACGCAGACCATAGAGCGTCTCGGCCAGTTCTGTGCGTCCGGCTCCCACCAGCCCAGCCAGGCCCAGAATTTCTCCGGCATTGAGCGTCAGGCTGACATTCCTGAAGCCTTCGCCAGTCAGATTTTCCAGTGTCAGCACCGGCGTTCCGGCGGCATGTTGTGGGCGGTTACCAGGTAACTCCAGCCATAATTTTTGGCTGGCAGAGAGCGATTTTTCCCGTACCACTGGCGTGATGGCCTGAATAATGTCGTCGGTAGACAGTTCGCTGGTTTTGCCGCTTAAGGCGATGGTTCCGTCGCGCATCACGCTAATTCGATCGGCAATCTGGCGAATTTCCGGCAGCTTATGCGAGATAAAAACAATACCCACGCCAGTAGCAAGCAGCTCTTGCAAGCGAGTATACAAGCGTTCGGTTTCCGCAGGGGTAAGCGAGGCGGTAGGTTCATCGAGGATCAGAATCCGCGAGTCGCGCATCAGCCCGCGGAGGATTTCCACCATTTGGCGATCGGCGACATCCAGCGATCCTGCCAGACTATGCAGATCAAACTGGCAGCCCAGCGCCGCCAGCAAGTTCTTCATTTTCTGCATGGAGAGCTGTTTTTTTGCCAGCCCAAACAGGATGTTTTCTTTTATCGACAGGCTTGGGAAAAGCAGCGGTTCCTGGGGAACGAGATAAATACCCAGCTGATGAGCATGAACTGGCGTTAATCTGGCGTAGTTGTTGCCCCCAATCTCCAGCGTACCGCTATCAGCAGGGGTAATACCGGCAATAATCTTCATTAACGTCGATTTACCGGCACCATTGCCGCCGAGCAGGGCGTGGACCTCCCCCTGATGCAACGTAAAATCGATGCCTTTCAGGACATTGACCCCTGAATACTGTTTATAAACCGAGCGGGCGCAAAGTAGCGGTAACGCGCGGGTATCACTCGTTTGCATATTTCCCCCGTTCAGTTTTGCAGGTGAGTTTTGAACAAATGTATTTCTGCTTTTAATTTGTTCATAACCTTAGGTGGACATTGCACATATTTCCGACGAATAGATCACAATTTATGCTATTTTGATTTTCACGGTTGCGTTTGTTCATGCTCGTAGAGTCAAACTGTGGTTGCCATCACAGATATAAATGAGCAAGAACTGAACAATTGCATTAAAGATTTAAATATGTTCAAAGTGAAGAATGAATTATGACAATCAACGATTCGGCAATTTCAGAACAGGGAATGTGTGAAGAAGAACAGGTCGCGCGGATCGCGTGGTTTTACTATCACGACGGGCTGACCCAGAGCGAGATCAGCGATCGTCTCGGCCTGACACGTTTGAAAGTGTCGCGATTGCTGGAGAAAGGGCATCAGTCTGGCATTATTCGCGTACAGATTAATTCTCGCTTTGAAGGCTGTCTGGAATATGAAACTCAATTACGTCGTCAGTTTTCGCTGCAACATGTCCGGGTGATCCCTGGGCTTGCGGATGCTGATGTCGGTGGGCGACTGGGGATAGGCGCGGCGCATATGTTGATGAGTTTACTTCAACCACAACAGATGCTGGCGATTGGTTTTGGCGAGGCAACCATGAATACGCTGCAACGCTTAAGTGGTTTTATTTCGTCACAGCAAATTCGCCTGGTCACGCTCTCCGGTGGCGTCGGTTCTTATATGACGGGAATCGGGCAGCTTAACGCGGCGTGCAGTGTGAATATTATTCCGGCCCCGTTGCGGGCATCCTCCGCTGACATTGCCCGTACGCTAAAAAATGAAAATTGCGTCAAAGATGTTCTGTTAGCCGCGCAAGCAGCGGATGTGGCGATTGTCGGCATTGGGGCCGTGAGTCAACAAGACGACGCGACAATCATTCGCTCCGGTTATATCAGCCAGGGCGAACAGTTAATGATTGGCCGAAAAGGGGCGGTTGGCGACATTTTAGGCTACTTTTTTGATGCAAAAGGTGACGTTGTCACGGATATCAAAATACATAACGAACTGATTGGCTTACCTTTAAGCGCGCTGAAGACCATACCCGTCCGGGTTGGCGTGGCAGGGGGAGAAAATAAAGCCGAAGCAATTGCCGCTGCAATGAAAGGCGGTTATATCAACGCACTGGTTACCGATCAGGACACAGCAGCGGCGATTTTACGTAGTTAAATTTGCATGACCTTATTACCGGGAATGATGGAGAACGTATAGAGGAACAGACAGAACGCATAAGCCGAGGATAATCTAATGGCTCGACTCTTTACCCCTTCAGAATCAAAGTACTACCTGATGGCGCTGGATGCAGGCACCGGAAGTATTCGGGCTGTGATATTCGACCTGGAAGGCAATCAAATAGCAGTGGGACAGGCGGAGTGGCGGCATCTGGCAGTACCGGACGTTCCTGGTTCTATGGAATTTGATCTCAACAAAAACTGGCAACTGGCGTGTGAGTGTATGCGCCAGGCGTTGCACAACGCCGGCATAGCCCCGGAGTATATCGCTGCCGTTTCGGCATGTTCGATGCGTGAAGGCATTGTTTTATATAACAATGAAGGAACACCGATCTGGGCCTGCGCCAATGTGGATGCCAGAGCGGCGCGCGAAGTTAGCGAACTTAAAGAACTGCACAACAATACCTTTGAAAACGAAGTTTATCGCGCGACCGGACAAACACTGGCTTTAAGTGCCATCCCCAGATTACTTTGGCTGGCGCACCATCGTTCCGATATTTACCGTCAGGCATCAACCATCACCATGATCAGCGACTGGCTGGCCTATATGCTCAGCGGCGAACTTGCGGTGGATCCCTCTAACGCTGGCACCACGGGACTTCTTGATCTAACCACCCGTGACTGGAAACCTGCATTGCTGGATATGGCTGGCCTGCGTGCCGATATTCTTTCTCCTGTCAAAGAAACCGGCACATTGCTGGGTGTGGTGAGTTCACAAGCGGCGGAACTCTGCGGTCTGAAGGCGGGCACTCCGGTGGTCGTTGGAGGAGGTGACGTGCAGCTTGGTTGCCTGGGGTTAGGCGTTGTGCGTCCGGCACAAACCGCTGTTCTTGGCGGCACATTCTGGCAGCAAGTTGTAAACTTAGCCGCGCCGGTGACCGATCCAGAAATGAACGTGCGCGTTAATCCCCATGTTATTCCTGGCATGGTACAAGCTGAATCTATAAGCTTTTTTACCGGACTCACCATGCGCTGGTTCCGCGATGCTTTCTGTGCCGAAGAAAAACTGATTGCCGAACGTCTAGGCATCGACACCTATACGCTGTTGGAAGAGATGGCCAGCCGGGTGCCGCCTGGGTCGTGGGGCGTAATGCCGATATTCTCCGACAGAATGCGCTTTAAAACCTGGTATCACGCTGCGCCTTCCTTTATTAACTTGTCCATTGACCCGGATAAATGTAACAAAGCGACATTGTTCCGTGCGCTGGAAGAAAATGCGGCGATTGTATCAGCGTGTAACTTGCAGCAAATTGCTGATTTCTCGAATATTCATCCTTCATCGTTAGTCTTTGCAGGCGGAGGTTCAAAAGGGAAATTATGGAGTCAAATTCTCGCTGATGTCTCGGGATTACCCGTCAATATTCCGGTGGTCAAAGAAGCCACTGCATTAGGATGTGCCATTGCAGCTGGCGTCGGTGCCGGAATTTTTTCATCAATGGCAGAAACCGGAGAACGCCTGGTTCGCTGGGAACGGACGCACACACCAGACCCGGAAAAGCATGAACTTTATCAGGATTCACGCGATAAGTGGCAGGCAGTTTATCAGGATCAGCTGGGGCTGGTTGATCATGGACTGACGACGTCGTTATGGAAAGCGCCTGGGTTATAGTTTCATTGACAGCCACATCATGATGACCGTGGCTGTTAGTTTTTGAGTATAGTTATTCTTATTTCCCTTCTTTTAGAACTGGCTTGTTAAATGCCAGCTTGCAGATTCATCCTTCCATCACCAGTAATATATTCAAGGGGAAATTGCTATTTTTCTTAAAGCATTAAGCATAACCCTTATTTTATAACGAATATTCCTAAAGACACTAATGGATGCAAAAGGGGTTTAATAAACTTCGATTTTTAGCAATTAGTGCTATTCTTTGTTAAATATGATGATGATAATTTTCTTATTGAAAGAAACAGTTTTCTTATTAAGCAACAATAACTCATAGTTCATTTTTAAATAAAATAAGAACTATGCAATTTTTAATCTATCAATTCGAAAGCATTAGCAAATTAGCCAAATTGACACCTTCCCACCTCCAACTAACACTCAATACAGACCTCTGACAATTTAATAAGTTTCATTTTTAATGTCTGACGACTCATCTCTTTCGTGGCTGTATTGTTTGTATATGGAGCGTTTATATGAATAGAATCTATCGCGTGATATGGAATTGCACTCTACAGGTATTTCAGGCCTGCTCGGAATTAACTCGCAGGGCAGGTAAAACATCGACGGTTAATTTGCGTAAATCCTCTGGACTGACAACGAAATTCAGTAGATTGACGCTGGGTGTTTTGCTGGCACTAAGCGGTTCAGCGTCTGGTGCAAGTCTGGAAGTTGATAATGATCAGATTACCAATATTGATACTGATGTTGCTTATGATGCCTACCTGGTTGGCTGGTATGGCACTGGAGTGCTTAATATTTTGGCTGGCGGTAATGCCTCCTTAACCACTATTACTACCAGCGTCATTGGCGCTAATGAGGACTCAGAGGGCACCGTTAATGTTTTGGGTGGCACCTGGCGATTGTATGATAGCGGAAATAATGCAAGGCCTTTAAATGTGGGTCAATCCGGAACGGGGACGCTGAATATTAAACAGAAGGGTCACGTCGATGGAGGCTATTTAAGATTAGGTTCTTCGACAGGAAGCGTCGGGACGGTCAATGTTGAGGGAGAGGACTCTGTTCTGACGACCGAATTATTCGAAATAGGGAGTTACGGTACGGGCTCATTAAATATTACGGATAAGGGTTACGTCACGAGTTCAATCGTCGCCATTTTAGGCTATCAGGCGGGCAGTAATGGCCAGGTTGTCGTTGAAAAGGGTGGCGAGTGGCTAATAAAAAATAACGATTCCTCAATTGAATTTCAAATTGGTAATCAAGGGATGGGGGAAGCGACTATTCGCGAGGGGGGGCTGGTTACGGCTGAAAATACGATTATCGGTGGCAATGCCACCGGTGTCGGAACCCTGAATGTGCAGGATCAAGACTCTGTCATCACGGTACGCAGACTCTATAATGGATATTTCGGTAATGGCGCAGTCAATATTTCCAATAATGGACTAATTAATAACAAAGAATATTCATTGGTGGGCGTTGAAGACGGTTCCCACGGTGTCGTCAACGTGACCGATAAAGGGCATTGGAGTTTCCTCGGAACAGGCGAAGCTTTCCGCTATATCTATATCGGTGATGCTGGTGACGGTGAACTTAATGTCTCGCGTGAAGGTAAAGTAGATTCGGGAATTATCACTGCGGGGATGAAAGAAACAGGCACAGGCAACATTACTGTTAAGGATAAGAACTCCGTTATCACTAATCTCGGAACTAATCTTGGTTATGACGGCCACGGCGAAATGAATATCAGTAATGAGGGGCTTGTTGTCAGCAACGGAGGAAGCTCACTCGGTTATGGAGAAAACGGCGTCGGGAATGTCAGCATCACCACGGGGGGGATGTGGGAGGTCAATAAGAATGTCTATACCACCATTGGTGTTGCGGGCGTCGGAAACCTCAATATTAGCGATGGCGGTAAGTTTGTATCGCAAAATATTACTTTTTTGGGCGATAAAGCAAGCGGTATCGGCACACTGAACCTGATGGATGGGGCATCATCGTTCGATACTGTGGGTATCAATGTCGGTAATTTTGGTAGCGGTATCGTAAATGTCAGTAATGGTGCCACCCTTAATTCAACGGGCTATGGATTTATCGGAGGAAATGCCTCCGGTAAGGGGATAGTTAATATTTCAACGGATAGTCTCTGGAATTTAAAGACATCATCTACTAACGCCCAATTGCTACAGGTCGGTGTATTAGGCGCGGGTGAACTGAATATTACCACCGGAGGTATAGTTAAAGCGCGTGATACACAGATAGCTCTCAATGACAAAAGTAAGGGCGACGTGAGGGTGGATGGGCAGAACTCTCTTCTTGAAACATTCAATATGTACGTAGGGACATCTGGTACGGGTACGTTAACCCTGACGAATAGCGGCACGCTGAATGTCGAAGGTGGAGAAGTTTACTTAGGTGTTTTTGAACCTGCTGTAGGAACGCTAAACATTGGTGCTGCTCACGGTGAGGCGGCGGCAGATGCCGGGTTTATCACCAACGCGACGAAAGTAGAGTTTGGTTCTGGCGAAGGTGTTTTTGTCTTTAATCATACTAATAACAGTGATGCCGGCTACCAGGTCGATATGCTGATTACAGGTGACGATAAAGACGGAAAAGTGATCCATGATGCAGGCCATACGGTGTTCAATGTAGGGAATACTTATAGCGGTAAAACGCTGGTCAATGACGGCCTCCTGACCATTGCGTCTCATACGGCAGATGGGGTAACGGGCATGGGTTCGAGTGAAGTCACCATTGCAAGCCCCGGTACGCTCGACATTCTCGCATCAACGAACAGTGCAGGAGATTACACGCTGACCAATGCGCTCAAAGGCGATGGTTTGATGCGAGTGCAGCTGTCATCCTCCGACAAGATATTTGGCTTTACCCATGCAACAGGGACTGAATTCGCCGGTGTTGCCCAACTGAAAGACAGTACCTTCACTCTGGAACGCGACAACACCGCTGCGCTTACTCACGCGATGTTGCAGTCTGACAGTGAAAATACCACATCGGTAAAAGTGGGAGAGCAATCCATTGGTGGACTGGCCATGAATGGCGGTACGCTCATTTTCGATACGGATATTCCTGCTGCGACGCTTGCAGAGGGATATATCAGCGTCGATACGCTGGTTGTCGGCGCGGGTGACTACACCTGGAAAGGCCGTAACTATCAGGTAAACGGGACGGGCGACGTGCTTATCGACGTGCCTAAACCGTGGAATGATCCCATGGCGAATAACCCTCTGACGACGCTCAATTTGCTGGAACACGATGATAGCCATGTCGGCGTTCAACTGGTGAAGGCGCAAACGGTTATTGGGTCGGGTGGCTCATTAACGTTACGTGATTTACAGGGCGACGAGGTGGAAGCGGACAAAACGTTACACATTGCGCAAAACGGAACGGTGGTCGCCGAGGGTGATTATGGATTCCGCCTCACGACCGCACCAGGTGATGGTTTGTACGTTAACTATGGGCTGAAAGCGCTGAACATCCATGGTGGGCAAAAGCTGACGTTAGCCGAACATGGCGGAGCCTATGGCGCAACGGCCGATATGTCGGCAAAAATCGGTGGTGAAGGGGATCTGGCAATCAATACGGTGCGACAGGTTTCGCTTTCCAACGGTCAGAACGACTATCAGGGGGCAACCTACGTTCAGATGGGGACATTACGTACCGATGCGGATGGTGCACTTGGCAACACCCGGGAACTGAACATCAGCAACGCGGCCATCGTCGATCTTAATGGATCGACGCAGACGGTAGAGACATTCACCGGGCAGATGGGTTCGACTGTTTTGTTCAAAGAGGGGGCGCTGACGGTAAATAAAGGTGGGATCAGTCAGGGTGAACTGACAGGTGGCGGAAACCTGAATGTTACAGGGGGAACGCTGGCTATCGAGGGGCTTAATGCACGCTACAATGCGTTAACCAGCATTAGCCCAAATGCGGAAGTCAGCCTCGATAATACTCAGGGGTTAGGCAGAGGAAATATTGCCAATGACGGTCTGTTAACGCTAAAAAACGTGACTGGCGAACTGCGTAATAGCATAAGCGGGAAGGGTATCGTGAGCGCAACCGCCAGGACAGATGTAGAGCTGGATGGCGATAATAGCCGCTTTGTGGGGCAATTCAACATTGATACAGGCAGCGCGCTCAGCGTCAATGAGCAGAAAAACCTGGGTGATGCTTCCGTTATCAATAATGGCCTGCTCACCATCTCCACTGAGCGTAGCTGGGCGATGACGCACAGTATCAGCGGTAGCGGTGATGTGACAAAACTGGGTACCGGGATCCTGACTCTTAACAACGATTCCGCGGCGTATCAGGGTACGACGGATATCGTGGGGGGGGAAATTGCTTTCGGTTCCGACTCTGCCATTAATATGGCAAGTCAACACATTAATATCCATAACAGCGGTGTGATGTCGGGAAATGTCACCACTGCAGGTGATGTGAACGTTATGCCTGGGGGGACACTGCGTGTCGCTAAAACCACAATCGGCGGCAACCTGGAGAATGGCGGCACGGTTCAAATGAATAGCGAAGGGGGGAAACCGGGGAATGTACTGACCGTTAACGGCAACTATACCGGAAACAATGGCCTGATGACGTTCAACGCGACGCTGGGCGGCGATAATTCGCCCACCGATAAAATGAACGTGAAAGGCGATACCCAAGGGAACACTCGCGTTCGGGTTGATAACATTGGCGGCGTCGGTGCACAAACGGTCAACGGTATTGAACTCATTGAGGTTGGCGGTAATTCTGCAGGTAACTTCGCGCTGACCACCGGAACTGTCGAAGCTGGGGCTTACGTCTACACGCTGGCTAAAGGGAGGGGAATGACGAGAAAAACTGGTATCTGACCAGTAAATGGGACGGCGTAACGCCAGCGGATACACCCGATCCCATCAATAATCCCCCTGTTGTGGATCCGGAAGGCCCATCAGTTTATCGCCCGGAGGCCGGAAGCTATATCAGCAACATTGCCGCAGCCAACTCGCTGTTTAGCCATCGTTTACACGACCGTCTGGGTGAGCCGCAGTATATAGATTCACTGCATTCTCAGGGGTCGGCAAGCAGTATGTGGATGCGTCATGTCGGAGGGCACGAACGTTCAAGGGCCGGTGACGGTCAGCTAAATACTCAGGCTAACCGCTATGTATTGCAGCTAGGCGGCGATTTGGCGCAGTGGAGTAGCAACGCGCAGGATCGCTGGCATCTTGGCGTGATGGCAGGTTACGCTAATCAGCACAGTAATACTCAGAGTAATCGTGTGGGTTATAAATCGGATGGGCGCATCAGCGGTTACAGCGCTGGGCTGTACGCGACCTGGTATCAGAACGATGCGAATAAGACCGGCGCTTATGTTGACAGCTGGGCGCTGTATAACTGGTTTGATAACAGCGTCAGTTCCGATAACCGTTCTGCTGACGACTATGATTCTCGCGGTGTGACGGCCTCTGTTGAGGGTGGGTATACCTTTGAAGCGGGAACATTTAGCGGCAGCGAAGGGACGCTGAATACCTGGTACGTCCAGCCACAGGCGCAAATCACCTGGATGGGTGTGAAAGATTCCGACCATACCCGGAAAGACGGAACGCGCTTTGAAACGGAAGGCGACGGAAATGTGCAAACGCGACTTGGGGTGAAAACCTACCTGAACAGCCATCACCAGCGTGACGATGGTAAACAGCGTGAGTTCCAGCCTTACATTGAAGCGAATTGGATCAACAACAGCAAAGTCTACGCCGTGAAGATGAATGGTCAAACCGTAGGCCGTGAAGGTGCGCGTAATCTCGGTGAAGTACGTACCGGGGTTGAGGCGAAAGTAAATAACAACCTTAGCCTGTGGGGGAATGTCGGTGTGCAACTAGGTGATAAAGGCTATAGCGATACTCAGGGCATGCTGGGAGTGAAATATAGCTGGTAAACCGTATAAGCCGCATGTCGAGATGGCATGCGGCTTAATATTGCCGACTTCAAACGGCGCATCAACGCCTTATTTAAATCCTCCTTTTTATCCGCGATCGCGGATATCGCAGCGTTTATCCCGTAGAGCGGATAAGATGTGTTTCCAGATTGACTTATCCTCACTAAAGGATAAAACTTATAATATCCCCTTAAGCGGATAAACTTGCTGTGGACGTATGACATGATGAGCTTTCAGAAGATCTATAGCCCAACGCAATTGGCGAATGCAATGAAACTGGTTCGCCAGCAAAATGGCTGGACGCAGAGCGAGCTGGCGAAAAAAATTGGTATTAAGCAGGCGACGATTTCCAATTTCGAAAACAACCCTGACAATACCACGCTCACGACATTTTTTAAGATTTTACAGTCGCTTGAACTCTCAATGACGCTATGCGACGCGAAAAATGCCTCGCCAGAATCAACAGAACAGCAAAATCTGGAGTGGTAATGCCTAAACTTGTCACTTGGATGAACAACCAGCGGGTAGGCGAGTTAACGAAGTTAGCCAACGGCGCGCACACCTTTAAGTATGCACCGGAGTGGTTAGCAAGCCGTTATGCCAGACCGTTGTCACTTTCGCTGCCATTGCAGAGGGGGAATATCACCTCTGATGCCGTATTTAACTTCTTCGATAACCTGTTACCCGATAGCCCGATTGTACGTGACCGGATCGTTAAACGTTATCATGCCAAATCCAGACAACCGTTTGATTTATTGTCAGAAATAGGGCGAGACAGCGTTGGTGCCGTGACGTTAATACCCGAAGACGAAACCGTAACGCATCCGATAATGGCATGGGAAAAGCTTACTGAAGCCAGACTTGAAGAAGTATTAACGGCTTATAAAGCAGATATCCCGCTAGGCATGATTAGAGAAGAAAATGACTTTCGCATCTCGGTTGCTGGCGCACAGGAGAAGACAGCACTGCTCAGAATAGGCAATGACTGGTGCATTCCGAAAGGAATAACGCCGACGACGCACATCATTAAATTACCGATTGGCGAAATCAGGCAGCCCAATGCGACGCTCGATCTCAGCCAAAGCGTTGATAATGAGTATTACTGTCTGCTGCTGGCGAAAGAACTTGGGTTGAATGTTCCGGACGCAGAAATCATTAAAGCGGGAAATGTGCGCGCGTTAGCGGTCGAACGTTTTGACAGGCGTTGGAATGCTGAGCGAACGGTTTTACTTCGCTTGCCACAGGAGGATATGTGTCAGACATTCGGTTTACCTTCATCGGTGAAATATGAATCAGATGGAGGCCCAGGCATCGCGCGGATCATGGCTTTTTTGATGGGGTCCAGCGAGGCGCTGAAAGATCGCTATGATTTTATGAAATTCCAGGTCTTCCAGTGGTTGATTGGCGCAACGGACGGTCATGCAAAAAACTTCTCCGTATTTATTCAGGCTGGCGGCAGTTATCGACTCACGCCATTTTACGACATCATTTCAGCATTTCCGGTCCTTGGCGGTACGGGAATACACATCAGCGATCTCAAACTGGCAATGGGGCTTAACGCATCCAAAGGCAAAAAAACGGCAATCGATAAAATTTATCCGCGACATTTTTTGGCGACAGCAAAGGTGCTGAGATTCCCGGAAGTGCAGATGCATGAAATCCTGAGTGACTTTGCCAGAATGATTCCAGCAGCACTGGATAACGTGAAGACTTCATTACCGACAGATTTTCCGGAGAACGTGGTGACGGCAGTTGAAAGCAATGTGTTGAGGTTGCATGGACGGTTAAGCCGAGAATACGGTAGTAAGTGAGATATGGGGTTTGGTCATTGTTAATGAGCATGACAATCATGACCGCCAACGACTGGATTCTTCCTTGGTTTATATTAGTGCGCATAATGTATATTATGTTAAATATGGTGGGTTTGCTCTTAAGTTCATGAGTCCCTCTCTTTCAGGAACTTACCGATGAATCAGTCAGTTGCCAAAGTTTAGTTGTGGACTTACGATGACTTCATAACACAAAAATTACGGGGCATCCGCTAAGTTCATGGCATATACCATCTTACATTTATCGAGGAACAACCAGAGAACTCATCTCATAGTTGATGATGTGACTACCCTACCGGTCATGTTCGCCACAATTTATGGAATGAATGAACTGAGCAAGAAAAGCCTAGGGACACAAGAAAACATTTTGTGTTCGCTGCGTTTCTTTTACGTCTATTACTATAAGAAGCATAAACAAACATTTGACTACGATTTCTATCGGTCTGGCTACAATATCTCCTGTTTTATCAGGGAGCTTGATGGCTTCTTTACTTATCTGCTCGGGAAGCAGCACCTGAGTGACGAGACCGACATAATCTCTAACGGGTTTTTACATTCGGCACTCTCCAGAACCAACAAGTCCACCTATGGTAACCACGTCAGAAACGTTGGCCGATTCCTTAAGTATCTCAACTATAGATATATGAATCTGGCATACCAAGATATGTCACCTACTGAAGCTCACCAGATTAACCAGGCGAACCATAGAGATCTCGCTGCCAGAATTAAGGTCTTCAATAGAGTTGAAGTATCCAGGAACGAACCAGCTCACCGATACAAAAGTATCACCAGCCAGCAAAGTATCGAACTAACGAACATGTTAATCCCCTCCACTCCTGAATTTTCAGATATCGAGACCGGCGAACTATTCACGGCCGTGGTTAATCCCCAAAACCCATTCGATTCAGGATTTCAACAATACCGTAACTACCTTATTCACCGGTTAATGTTTAACTATGGCTTACGTGTTGGTGAAGTTCAATTGTTGATGAAGGATTGCGTGGGGCCAACCCTTCCAGACTCACGAGGTAACATTCGTTTCATCCTGATTGTACAAAATCTACGAGATGATGTAGTTGACCCAAGGAAACAACAACCTTCACTCAAGACTGAGCATTCACAGCGACAAATCGAACTAACCGAAGATGACTTCATTATGTTTACCATTTATATGGAGCAATATCGGTCCCCATTATTTGAAGAGAAAAAAATTGTTGACCATGAGTTTGTTTTTATTAAAGGCTCAGGTAGGTTAACTCCATTAACTTACGATGCAATTCGAACATTTTATAAGGAAAAAATTGATCCGGCATTCATTGCCCTATTCCCTCATTATCGTACGAAAAGTAATAAAAATATTAATAATATGGTTAATATAACACCACACGTTGGGCGGCATACTTGGGCTAATATCACTCTTGAGTTTATTTACAATAGTCTCCTGAGTGAATCACTAATACTGGCGCAAGACTATGGTATTCGAGCAAGGATGAATGGAGTACTTGAACCAGCTATTGAACAACTTCGTGCTTTAGGCGGCTGGTCACTGACCAGTAAAGTTCCATTAAGATATGCCAAGCGGTTTATTGAAGTGGTGAGTAACCAGAGCAACTATAAGCGTACGAAACATTCAGATATGCATTTAGCTTCCCCAGAAACAAACATTTCGCAAAGAAAAACCTCCAACTTGCTAGAAGATAATGTTTATGACGAAGACTTCACATTCAAAGATCTATTCAACTGAGAGCGGTATCACCGGGGGTGGTTTTTTTAAAACCCATCCCCTTCACTTTACAAAAGAACAGCTTGAATGGATTGAAAATATTCAGCTCCCTAAACGATTGTTTTTAATAAGTGCAACAGAATTTGATGACCGATATTTATATCTACATGATGATTGGCGTTACAGATTCTCAGGTAATAATTTGGCTATATTATTCTCTACTGGTAAATACTTTTGTGATTTATCACCAGTTTCACTCAAGCTCTTGAAATACTTAACGATCGCGTACATTAATGAGAACTCGGCAAGTGTTGCTGATAAATTTGCTCAGTTTGTCGCAACAACTTTCAAACAAATTGAGGTTATCACTCGCGAAAGCCTTATTGAAAAAATGCAAATGCTAGTTGCGAAGACTGAGCGAAATCACTCAGACAGCAGTCAGTTCTATTACACCCTCTATGCATTACGAAAACTTGATCGTAATGGATTCTTCGAAAGTAAGGATGACAGTGATGAGCTGGAAGATCTATTGCTGGAAGTGCCACGCCCTAGGAACAATAACTGGGCTCGCTACCAAAACCTAGACCTCGTTATACCAGAAGAAGTATGCCTAATGATAGAAAATGGCATTCAACGTTGGGCATCTAAGCTATGTCCAAAAATTGATGTTGAAGAAAATAAAAACATTCATCTGGAAACTGTAAGGAAAACCATTAAAATTGATACATTACGGGACTGCATTATTATTGGCATAGTTTATTACATTGGGGCCAGACCTGTACAGATCGGTAAACTTTCCGGAGGCGATTTTATCGTTGATACCGAGAATAAGTACGGGATGCGTTATTCAGTACTTGTGCCATATGCCAAAAAGTCAAAACTAACTATCGATCGAGTTCGAGTTGCAATTCCGGAAGAACTTGGAAAGTTAATCTTACTGTATAAGTACCTAGTTGGAATTGGTGATACCGACCCGATATTTTCCATCATAGTATCTTCAATGAAGATGGTGGAAGCGTCATTAAAGAAAATGCTTTTCAGATTTTCACCACAAGAGATTCAGGAGGCAGTAAAAAACGATGATTATCAACTACCTGTATATACCGCAAGCCTCTTTCGTCACAACGTTGGTCACTCAATGGCAATGAGTGGTGCCAGTGCTCCTGAGATAGCTTATATATTGGGACAATCCTCTTATGTTGTTGCAGATCGATACATTGCAGCCACCCCTGAGCTGGCTGATATTCGTGAGGCAGCTTTGGGTCGCAACCCTGTGTTTAAGAACATGATGGCACTCATGTTGACTGGGAATTTAGTTCACAGCAGCGAATGGGAAGGTCGCAATGTTGCAGGGTCAATTGGTGGGCAACTTCGGTAATGACTCCAACTTATTGATAGTGTTTTATGTTCAGATAATGCCCGATG
>OOBI01000213.1_pt1 | contig 64918 bp, 66 predicted proteins | sample 1671081 | NCBI WGS metagenome assembly OOBI01 (sample SAMN06348120, study PRJEB24527) | human gut metagenome | biome: human gut; feature: ankylosing spondylitis patient; material: feces | host: Homo sapiens | place: China | collected 2015-10 | reverse complement strand
CAACCTCCCGCATCTACGCATATCGCTGGCCTGCACGACTTGTATCGCACAAGCCCTTTGCAGCCGAGAGATATTTTATCACATCTGCGTGCATTTGGCAAGTGTTTTTTCAAAAAAATCGTATTTTTCTTTTTTATTTTCTCCGCACGGTCTTTTGGCACATTTTTTGTGCATTTTGCATACTGCGTTCCACGTTTTCGCGTGGAAAACTCCCCCGCCTTTCAGGATGCACCGGAATGGGGCGCTTTATACAAAAAGACCCTCTCCGTCAGGGCCCGCAGGCTTTGACGGAGAGGGTCATTCTTTACTTTTTCTGTTTCAGCTGTTCTTCCAGCCCATCCCGGGGAGTGATGTAGACGGTGGTGTACACCTCATATAGAACCATGCCGGGTTTTGCGCCGTTGGCTTTCCAGATGTTCTTCACCTCGGTGGTGTCCACGGCCACCTTGGCACCGGTCCCGGCCTTGTAGGCGCTGGAATAGATCACGGCCAGCTCGGCGGCCTCCTGCCGGGTGGTGTCCGGGATATCCTCCCCCCGGCTCATCACGACTACATGGCTGCCGGGAGCCTTTTGGACGTGGAACCAGAGGTCCTTGCCCCGGGCGGCGTGGAGGGTCAGCTTGTCGTTCTGGGCGTTGTTGCGGCCCACAAGAATTTCAAAGCCGTCGCTGGAGGTAAAGCGCAGAAAGTCGGCAGGCTTCTGGCGCTTGTCGCGCTGCTTGTAGTATTTCAGGTAGCCCTGACTCTTGAGCTCGGCCCGGATCTCGTTCAGTGCCGCCTCACCGGCGGCGGTCTCCACCTCGTAGAGCACCGTTTCCAGATAGGCGATTTCCTTTTCCCCCTCTGCCAGCAGGTCTACCAGCATCCGGGCGGCGGTCTGCTTCTTCTTGTAGTTCTTGAAGAAGTTCTGGGCGTTCTGGCTGGGGCTGAACCGCAGGTCCAGCGGGATAGTCACTTCCCTGCCCTCATCGTACCAGTTGGGCACGGTGATGCTCTTCATTCCCTTCTGGGCCAAATAGAGGTTGGCCGAGAGCAGTTCCCCGTAGAGCCGCAGCTTCTCGCTCTTGCCGCTGGCGGCCAGCTCCTCCTGCCGGGCGGCCTGCTTGCGGACCGCACGCTCGTACATATTGTGCACGGCCTTGTGCAGCTCCTTGCTCTTGGTGCGCAGGCGCTCGGCGCGGTCCTTCTCGGCATAGTAGCCCTCGAGCAGGGCGTTGAAGGACGGCCACTCTTTTATAATATAGGTATCGCCGTACTGCAGGGACCGGAAGAAGGTGAACTCCACCGGCTTGCCGTCCGGGGCTGTCACGCTGCAGGGACAGCCGCCGTTGTGGTGGAGCTCCTTCAGCTCGTCGATGGCGGCCATCAGCTTCCGCTTCTGCGCATCGTCCAGCTCGTTGGCCAGCAGGTGTTCCCCGTCGAAGGCGCGCCAGGCGGCTTCCCGGCAGACCACCGGGCCGACACCGGCCACGGTCTTGTTCAGGGCATCGGCCACAGGCAGGTCCCGCTCACAGGCCGCCGCCACGATAGACGCGGCGCTCACCTGCAAAAAGTCGGGGCGGGCCGGTTTGGGCGGAATGGTATAGGGCAGGCCCGGCAGCAGCTGCCGGACATCGCTGTCCTCAAAATCCACCCGCTTGAGGGCATCAATGATCTTGCCGTTCTGCACCAGCACCAGATTGGAGTAGCGGCCCATCAGCTCAGCGCAGAGGATGTTCTGCACCAGGTCCCCCATCTCGTTGGTGCACTGGAAGGTAAAGTACACGATGCGGTCCCCCGGCTCCATCTGCACATCCAGCAGTCTGCCGCCGGTCAGATGCTTGCGCATCAGCATACAGAAGGAGGGCGGTGTCTCGGGGTTCTCGAAGCTCTCTTCGGTCAGGCAGACCCGGGCCGAGCCGCTGCGTGCCGAGAGCAGCAGCGCATAGGTCTCGGTGCGGGTGCGCAGAGTCAGCACCAGTTCATCGCGGGTGGGTTCAAATATTTTTGCGATCTTCGCATCGGTCAGGGTCTGTTTCAGCTCCCCAGCCGTCAGCGCCAGCGTCGCGGCATCAAGTGCCATTTTATAATCACCTGTTTCTCTGATAGAATCTCTTATTCGTTTACGCAAAACGCTCCGGTTTTGCCAAGGGCTCCCCTACTAGGCAACGACGACGACCGCCGCCAGTGGCGGATGAAGGGAGGAGTTGTTGGGGCCGCGGCCAGCAGGACACGAGTGCAACACTTTGCACGAAGTGGATGCTGGGAGCCGCAACCCGTATGCTGGCGCAAAGCGCCTGAGAGGTTTAATCCGTCTCCTTTATATATAAGTAAACGGATCTCTGTTCTCTCCGCTCACCCGCACCTCCAGCTCCGGGAACGCAGTGCGCAGACGGTCAGCGATGGCGGCACACACCGGGAACTCGGTGGCGTAGTGCCCCGCCGCCACCAGCGACAGCCCCAGACGCACGGCATCTATGGCCGCGTGGTGGTTGGCCTCGCCGGTCAGCAGGCAGTCCGCCCCCACGGCAAGGGCATCCTCGAACATGCTTCCGCCCGCGCCGCTGATGACCGCCAGCCGCTTTACGGTCCTGCCGGTATCTGCAAACTTGACCTGCACCGCAGGGCCGCTCCGGGGCCGGTTGCACCGCCCGCCCAGCACAGCCTGCGCCTTGCGGGCCAGCTCCGGCACCGTGATGGGGTCAACCTCGCCCACCCGGCCGCAGCCATCAGCAAACACTTCCCAGTCCCGCATCCCGAAAATGCCCGCCAGCACCTCGTTCACGCCGCCCTCGGCGGCATCCAGATTGGTGTGCATACAGATGGCAGAGATGCCCTTTTGCACCAGCTGGAAGGATACGTCCCGGGGGGTCAGCTTTTTCAGCGGGCTGAAAATGACCGGGTGGTGGGACACGATGAGTTCGCAGCCCTCGGCCGCAGCTTCCTCCACCACCTCGGGGGTGATGTCCAGCGTTACCAGCACCCGGGACACCTCACGACCGCAGTCCACCAGCAGGCCGGGGTTATCCCAGCTCTCTGCCAGTTCCAGCGGCGCATAGCGCTGCATCTCAGCGTAAATATCATTGGTTGTAGCCATAAAGCTGTACCTCCGATTTCAGCAGCCTCACCCTCTCCGTCATTGCTGCGCAATGCCACCCCTCCCGAAGGGCGAGGTTTTGACAATCCCCACAAAGTTTCCGGTTTTGCCAAGGGCTCCCCCTTTGGGGGAGCTGGCGAGCGTCAGCGAGTCTGAGAGGGCGAGCCATCTAACAATTTATCGATCTTCTCCGCCAGCTCCGTCCCATCCGGCACGCCCAGCCGGAAACGGGGGAGCTTGGCCTTCTGCCAGGCGGCATATCCTGCACCCTCGGGCCATTCGGCTGTTCTGCCGAACAGGCACTCGGTAAAGGTGGGGGTGCGCACCTCGCCGGTGTACTCGGCAGCCATCACGGCGTACCAGCGGCCCGCCGCCTGCACGGGGCGGTCTGCCGCCAGCGCAAAGCCGTGTTCCCACAGCCAGCGGCGCAGCTCGCTGTGGCGGGTGGCCGGCACCATCACCAGCCGGGGCCCGCCCACCTGCGACACCCACGGGGCCTGTTCGATGATCTCCCAGGTGGTCTGTGCCGAAACGCCCGCCAGCACAATGGTCCCCACCTCGCCCGCAGACAACACAGAAAGACCGTCGCCGAGCCGAAGCTCAACGCGGTCTTTGCATCCTGCATGTTCCAGCGTCTGTTCTGCCTTTGCCAGCGGGCCGGGGCGCAGATCGGCCCCGATGACCCGGGGGTATTTCCCCGAGGCCGCCAGCACCGCTGTCAGCTTGCCGTGGTCACAGCCGATGTCAGCCACCGGCTTGCCCGGCAGCACCAGCTCGGCGGCGGCGGTCAGACGCGCATCCAGTGTGGGGAGCACTCAGGCCTTCTTGGAAGCCAGATGGGCGTTCAGCTTCTCCAACAGCTCGTCGCAGTCCACACCGTGGACCTCGCAGGCCTCGGCAATGGTCTCGCCGCGGGAAGCGGGGCAGCCCAGGCAGTGCATACCGATCTCCATAAAATAGGGAGCGGTGGTCTGATCCATATCCAGAATATCGCCAATGATGGTCTCGCGGGTCACCTGCATCGTCTTGTTCTCCTCGTTCTTCTTGAGCATATTAAAAATATCAAACATGATGGGATTCCTTTCTGTTGTGGGTGTTTTCGTGGTCAAACAGACCATTCGTATATACTATACCCTATTACTAGGTATTTTTGCAAGTAGTTGACACAATTTTTAGCGACCTTGCCCTCTCCGTCATTGCTTCGCAATGCCACCTCTCCCAAGGGGAGAGGCAAGTGCGCTCCCAGATTCAGCTTCTGCTAACCGTGAAGATGCCTTGGCTCCCCCTTTGGGGGAGCTGGCAAAGCCGAAGGCTTTGACTGAGAGGGTGAGCAACTTCCACACAAAAAGCCCCCGCCATCTTGCGACAGCGGGGGCCAAGCTTCAGATTTTAAAATCAGCGCTTAGTTCTGCTTCATGCGAGCGAAGCAGTCGGAGCAGTAGACCGGACGGTCCTCACGGGGCTGGAAGGGAACCTTGCAAGCCTTGCCGCAAGCTGCGCAGACAGCATCGAACATCTGGCGCTCACCGCTGTTGCTGCGTGCGCCGCCGTTCTTGCGAGCGTCACGGCAGGGCTTGCAGCGCTGGGGCTGGTTCTCAAAGCCGCGAGATGCGTAGAACTCCTGCTCACCAGCAGTCCAAACAAACTCCTTGCCGCAGTCTTTGCAAACTAAAGTCTTGTCTTCGAACATAGTAGTATCTCCTCTTTGTTTAGTTCTTGCCCGCGGAAGGATTGTAACCATACCTTTGGTTTTTAGGGACCATCGCGCTGATCGTAAGCTACCAGGGGCTTGAATGATAGAACATCCTCTGGTTGAGGACTTCTCTATTGTACCGTTCTTTTTTTGATTTGTCAACCAAAAAACAAACCTTCGCCTTCATTTTTGTGCATTCGGCCCAATTAGACAGGGTTTGTGCCCCGGAAAACAGCAAAAGGGAGCGCGCCCCCATCCAGAAGCGCGTTCCCTTTTTATTGCATTGTAAAAACCGCGTAAAATACAAACGGCTTACTTCTCGACAACTTCCTTGGTGTCGCGGGCGATCATCAGCTCTTCATCGGTAGCAATGACCAGCGTGCGGACCTTTGCGCCCCAGGCAGTGATCTCACAGACATCGCCCTGGATGTGCTTGTTCTTGTCGGTATCGATGCGGATGCCCAGCCAATCCATATGGTGGCAGATCTTTGCACGGGCAACAGCATCATGCTCGCCGATGCCGCCGGTAAAGACGATGGCATCCACGCCGCCCATGGCGGCAATGTAGCTGCCGATGGTTTTCTTGATCTGGTAGTTCAGCATGTCAGAAGCCAGCTGTGCGCGCTTGTTGCCGGCCTCGGCTGCCTCCTCCACATCGCGCTTGTCGCTGGAGACACCGGAGATGCCCAGCAGGCCGGACTTCTTGTTCAGGATCTCGTCCAGCTCGTGGCCGGTGATGTTCAGGGTGTACTTCAGGTAGTTGACCACAGAGGGGTCCAGGTCGCCGCAGCGGGTGCCCATCATCAGGCCGGCCAGCGGGGTCATGCCCATGGAGGTATCCACGACCTTGCCCTGGTCCACAGCGGCAATGGAAGAACCGTTGCCCAGGTGGCAGGTGATCAGCTTCAGGCGCTCAATGGGCTCCTCCAGATACTCAGCAGCCTTGTGTGCAACATACTTGTGGCTGGTGCCGTGGAAGCCGTAACGGCGGACACCGTACTTCTCATAGTACTCGTAGGGGATGGCGTACATATAAGCCTTCGGGGGCATGGTGCTGTGGAAAGCGGTATCGAACACAGCAACCATGGGGATGTTGCCGAACACCTTGCGTGCAGCCTCAATGCCCAGAATGCCTGCGGGGTTGTGCAGGGGGGCCAGGGGGCTCAGCTCCCGGAGGGTATTGATGACTTCATCGGTGATCAGGCAGCTGGCCTTGAACTTCTCGCCGCCGTGGACAACGCGGTGGCCGATGGCGTTGATCTCGCTGACATCGTCGATGCACTTGCCCTCGCCGGTGGTCATCTTCTTCACGACCTCAGCAAAAGCCTCGGTGTGGGTGGGGAAGATCGCCGGGGTGGTGGCCTTGTGGCCGTTGGCCTCGTGGGTGATCATGCTGCTTTCCATGCCAATGCGCTCGCACAGGCCCTTGCACAGCACCTTCTCGCCGTCCATATCGATCAGCTGATACTTCAGGGAAGAAGAGCCGCAGTTAATAACCAGAACTTTCATCTTCTTGTGCCTCCATATTCTTTTCGGTTCGCAGATGCGGACAGAATTTTACAGATTCCTAGAAATATTATATAATAGGTTCCAAGGGTTTTCAAGCCGCAACCGGGCAAAGGGTTCCACAAAGTATCCATGCTTTTTTGTACACCCTGCCCACAAATGGAAAGAGACACAGGTTATTTCTGTATGAACGATATAAATTTCACAATGTACAAGCTCGCCGGGATCATTGCCGAATACGATCCCTTCCACAACGGCCACGCCTGGCAGCTGCAGCAGGCAAAGGCACTGGGTGCTCAGCGGGTAGCGGTGGCCATGAGCTGCGGGCTGACCCAGCGGGGCGCGCTGCCCCTGCTGCCCGAAAACGTGCGGGTGCAGGCCGCGCTGACCTGCGGGGCCGACCTCGTGTTCGCCCTGCCCGCCCCTTATGCCTGTTCCGGGGCGGAATGCTTTGCCCGGGCCGGGGTGCAGCTGCTGGCCGCCGCCGGGTGCGACGCTCTGGTGTTCGGAGCCGAGACCCCGGATGCGGCGCTTCTGATGGAAGCCGCCCGGGTGCTCTCCGGCGCAGAATACCGCACCGCCCTCAAGGCCCGGCTTGCCGCCGGGGCCCGCAGCTTTGCGGCAGCCCGGCAGGCAGCGGTGGAAGCAGTCTGCCCGGGCACCGGCCTTGCCGCCCTGCTGGACAAGCCCAACAACAATCTGGCCGTGGAATACTGCAAGGCTATTCTGGAGCTGGGGGCTGCGCTGGTGCCGATCCCCCTGCCCCGGCAGGGTGCCGGTCATGGGCAGGCCCTGACCGAAACAGGGGGGCAGTTTGCCAGTGCCAGCGCCCTGCGCACGCTCTGGCAAAGCGGCGGAGCTGATGCCGCGGCTCCCTATGTTCCGGCGGAAGTCCTGCCGCTCTACCGGGAAGCCTTTGCCGCCGGGCAGTACACCGATCTTGCGGCCGCCCAGCGCTGTCAGCTGGCGCTTCTGCGCAGCCGGTGCGCAGGAACCGCGCCGTTTGCCCAGGTGCGGGGCATTTCGGAAGGTCTGGAGCACCGGCTGGAAGCCGCCGTGCGTTCCAGCACCACCCATGCGGAGCTGCTGGACAGCCTGACCACCGTGCGCTACCCCCGGGCACGGATGCGCCGCCTGGCCATGGATGCCGCTCTGGACTATTCTGCCGATGCCTTCCCCGCCCTGCCGCCCTATCTCCACCTGCTGGGGGCGCAGAAGGATGCCCTTCCCCTCCTGAAGGCTGCCGCACTGCCGGTGTCCCACTCCCTTGCACGGCTGGCCGAACAGAACGCCCCCTGCCGGGCGGTGGTGGATGCACAGCTGCGAGCCTGTGATTTTGGCGCGCTGTGTCGTAAAAAGCCGGAGCCGATGGGGGGTGCACTTCGTCAAAAAATTATCTTTTTGACGAAATAGCAAAATTTTCTCCTGAAATTTTTACATTTTCACACTTGTATCCCGGCAACGGTTCGGTGTATCATAATGATAGTATTGGATACAACGAAGCGTCCCCAGCCTGTGGGACAAGAGGAGGAACTCCATGGCATTACACGTTCTGGACGAAGCCAACCGCTGCCTCGGCTGCAAAAAGCCCATGTGCCAGCAGGGCTGCCCCATCCACACCAACATCCCCGAGGTCATCCGTCTGCTCAAGGCAAACGAGCTGGATGCCGCAGGCCGGATGCTGTTTGAGAACAACCCCCTGACCACGGTCTGCTCTCTGGTCTGCAACCACGAGAACCAGTGCGAGGGCCACTGCATCCGCAACCGGATGCCCAGCCACGATCCTGTCCACTTTTCCATCATCGAGGACTATATCTCCACCACCTATGCCAACAAGATGACCAAGGGCCCCGCCCCCAGGAACGGCATGAAGGCCGCCGTGGTGGGTGCAGGCCCTGCCGGCCTGACCATTGCCGTGCTGCTGGCGCGCTGGGGCTACGATATCACCATTTTTGATGCCCGGGATAAGATCGGCGGCGTGATGCGGTACGGCATCCCCAACTACCGCCTGCCCGACAGCGTGCTGGACGATTTCCAGTATCGCCACCTTGAGCTCAAGGGCATCCATGTCCGGCCCAACACCACCATCGGCAAGACCATCACCATCGACGACCTGTTCCGCGACGGCTACAAGAGCGTGTTCATCGGTGCCGGTCTGTGGAAGGCCAACGCCATGCACATCAAGGGTGAGGCTCTGGGCAACGTTGCCTTCGGCATCGACTATCTGGCCAACTCCAAGGCCTTCCGGCTGGGGGACGACATCGCCGTGATCGGCGTGGGCAACTCAGCCATGGACTGCGCCCGCACCGCCATCCGCAACGGTGCCCGCCATGTCACCTGCTATGCCCGCCGGGACGAGAGCTGCATCAGCGCCTCTGCGTACGAGGTCAGCTATGCCAAGCTCGAGGGCGTGGGCTTCCGCTTCTGCAAGGCCCCGGTGGAGATCCGGGAAAACGGCCTGATCTGCCGCGACACGGTCAAGAACGAAGAGGGCAAGTTCGTGCAGGTGGAGGGCAGCGAGACCTTCTACCCCCACACCGGTGTCATCGTCTCGGTGAGCCAGGGCTCGGAGAGCAACCTCGTCAAGACCACCACTGGCATCGAGACCAACCAGAAGGGCCTGCTGACCGTCAGCGAGGACGGCAGCACCACCCGCGAGGGCGTGTTTGCCGGCGGCGATGCCGTTATGGGTGCCCGTACCGTGGTCGAGGCCGTGGCCATTGCCAAGCAGGTGGCCGAATCCATGGACAAGTATATGAAGAGCCTGCCTGCAGATACGACCCCCGATCCCTACGCCGACATCCCCACCTTCCAGACCCCCACCTCAGACGTTCTGGGCAAACAGGAAGTCAAATAATGCTTTTCCCGCCCGGCTGGTCTGTCCCGCCGGGCGTTTTATTTCTCATCGGTTTCCATTTGATTTCCAATTTGTAAATTTTGCATCCATTTATCCATCTTTACCGTTTCTTAGTTGACCCCTTTTTCCGCTTTTCGGTATACTATTCATATATCTGCATGTGTTTTGTACACTGCGGAAATATTTTCTCGAAAGGTCGGTGGACATTATTCTCAAGGCATCCATCCCCAAACTGCGGGAAAAATTATTGGAAGCGCTTCAGGCGGTGCTGCCCATCGTGGCCATTGTGCTGGTGCTCTGCTTCTCCATTGCTCCCGTCTCCCCCAGCATCCTGCTCTGCTTCCTGCTGGGTGCGGCTATGATCATTGTGGGCATCATGTTCTTTACGCTGGGCGCGGAGATGAGCATGAGCCCCATGGGCGAGCGGGTGGGCGCAATGCTCACCAAAAGCCGGAGCGTGCCGCTCATCATCGGTGTCGGCTTTCTGCTGGGCTTCCTCATCACCATCTCGGAGCCTGACTTACAGGTATTGGCCAATCAGGTACCCTCCATCCCCAACATGACCCTCATCCTCTCGGTGGCGGCAGGCGTGGGGCTGTTTCTCGTGGTCGCCTTCCTGCGTATGCTGCTGGGCATTGCCCTGCCCAAGCTGCTGGTGGTGTTCTACGGGCTCATCTTTGTGCTGGCCGCCTTTGTGCCAAAGGAATTTCTTTCCGTGGCCTTTGATTCCGGCGGCGTGACCACCGGCCCCATCACCGTTCCCTTCATCATGGCGCTGGGTGTCGGCGTGGCCGCCATCCGTTCCGACCGCCATGCCGCGGACGACAGCTTTGGTCTGGTGGCGCTCTGCTCCATCGGCCCCATTCTGGCGGTGCTCATTCTGGGCATTGCGTTCCAGGCCAGCGACAGCACCTACGTTCCGCCCATCCTGCCCAACGTCAGCGATTCCGTGGAGCTGTGGCAGCTCTTCCACGAGGGCCTGCCCACCTACATCAAGGAGATCGCCACCTCCCTGCTGCCCATCATCGCCATGTTCGGCGTGTTCCAGCTGGCGGCCCTCAAACTCGACCGGCGGACGCTGGGCCGCATCGGCGTGGGCCTGGCCTATACTTATCTCGGTCTTGTGCTATTCCTCGCCGGCGCAAACATCGGCTTTATGCCCGCCGGTAATTATCTGGGCCAGGTGCTGGCAGGCCAGAGCTTCCGCTGGCTGCTGGTGCCCATCGGGATGCTCATCGGCTACTTCATCGTCAAGGCCGAGCCCGCCGTCTATGTACTGAACAAGCAGGTCGAGGAAGTGACCGACGGTGCCATCTCCGCCAGCACCATGGGCGCAGCCCTCTCGGCAGGCGTTTCCCTCTCGGTGGGTCTTGCCATGGTGCGGGTGCTCACCGGCATCTCCATCCTGTGGTTCCTCATCCCGGGCTATGCCTTTGCCATCGGCATCTCCTTCGTGGTGCCCAAGCTCTACACCGCCATCGCCTTTGACGCGGGCGGCGTTGCTTCCGGCCCCATGACGGCCACCTTCCTGCTGCCGCTGGCACAGGGTGCCTGTGTGGCCGTGGGCGGCAATATCGTCACCGATGCCTTCGGCGTGGTGGCCATGGTCGCCATGACCCCCCTCATCACGGTGCAGCTCATGGGTCTGATGGCCCAGCTCAAGCAGCGCCGGGCCCGTCAGGCACAGCCTGTGCCCGCCGCCGTGCTGGCCTTTGCCGACCTGCCGGATGATGCCATCATCGAGCTGTAAGGAGGTCCTGCTGTGAATACTTTATACTGGCTCGTCACCATCACCGACCGCCACTCCACCGATGCCTTTCTGGCTCTTTACGAGGAGCACGGCATCACGGTCAGCCTGTGCACGGTGGGTGCAGGCACGGCGGTGCGGGAGACTCTTTCCACCCTGGGGCTGGAACAGACCGAAAAGGCCGTGCTCTTTGCCATGATCACCGCCGAGACCTGGCCCGGCCTGCAAAAAGACCTGCGCCGCAAAATGCGCATCGATGTGCCGGGCACCGGCATCGCATTCATCATCCCGGTCAGCAGCATCGGCGGCAAGCGGGCGCTGCAATTCCTGACCGAACACCAGACCTTTGCACTGAAGGAGGAAAGCACCTTGAAGGATACCCGCTATGAGCTGCTGCTCGTCATTGCCAATCAGGGCCACACCGGCTCCATCATGGACGCGGCCCGCGCCGCCGGAGCTGGCGGCGGCACCGTCATCCACGCAAAGGGCACCGGCATGGAGGGTGCCGCCCACTTTATGGGGGTGGAACTGGTCAACGAGAAGGAGCTGGTGCTCATCGTGTCCCGCACCACCCTGAAAAACCAGATCATGCAGGCCATCATGCAGGGGGCAGACCCCAAGGCGGGAGCCATCGTGTTCTCCCTGCCCGTGACCGATACGGCGGGTCTGCGGCTGCTGGACGAGGAGTAACGGTCTCGCCCTCTCAGGCGCTTCGCGCCAGCTCCCCCAAAGGGGGAGCCCTTGGCAGCCACATCAATCCCGCTGTTCTGATGGGAAGCAACCGCATCGGGTGGATTTTCTTGAAGTTTTCCTGTATTATAAGAATAGTATGGGAGGTACTGCTATGAAATCTACTCGTCGCTGGCAGCAGCTTTTGCTGAACAGTCTGGCTATCATCCTGGGCAACGCACTGTATTCGCTGGCGGTGGCCCTGTTTCTGGAGCCCGCCGGGCTCATCACGGGCGGTGCCACCGGCATCGCGCTGGCCTTCGGGCGGCTGACGGGGCTCTCCGTCTCCGGTTTCCTCTTCCTCTTCAACATGTCCATGCTGGTGTGGGGCTGGGCGGTGCTGGGCAAGAAGTTCGCACTGAACACCCTTGCCAGCAGCGTGCTGAGTCCCGCCTTTCTGGGGCTGTTTGAGCGGCTGCTGGACGGCCGGGTGCTGACTGAGGATATCTTCCTCTGCACCATCTTCTCGGGTCTGGGGATCGGCGTTGCGCTGGGCATGGTCATCCGGGCGGGCGCTTCCACCGGCGGCATGGACATTCCCCCGCTGGTGCTGCAGAAATGGTTCCGCTGGCCGGTGTCCATCACCATGATGCTCTTTGATATCGCCATCCTGCTGGTGCAGGCGGCGTTCAGCCAGCCGGAGCAGGTGCTCTATGGCATCGTGCTGGTCATCACCCACACCATCGTCATGGACAAGGTGCTGATGCTGGGCGACAGCCGCACCGAGGTCAAGATCATCAGCACCCGGTCGGATGAGATCCGCACCGCCATTCTGGCTGAGATCGACCGCGGCGTGACCGTGCTCCACGGCGAGGGCGGCTACACCGGCGAGCCCAGCGAGGTGCTGCTCAGCGTCATCTCCAACCGGGAGCTGCCCCGGCTGGAAAAGCTGGTCCATTCCATCGACCCCGCCTGTTTTCTCATCGTCAGCCGCGTGACCGAAGTCAGCGGCCGGGGCTTCTCGATGGAAAAGGAATACCAGTAAATCTCCTTGACAGTGTTTCTGCTATCTGCTATATTGATATCAGAATAACAAAGTCGATTTTGGGCTTTCGCACAGGGACCCCCCTGCTTTTCGGGGTTATCTGTACGAAGGCCCGTTTTACTACAGGAAAAAGGAGCCAACTATGAAAATCACTCAGATCCCCATGGGGGCCCACAATGCCCAGCTGACCTGCTACCTGCAGGATCCCTGCACCGAAATGCCTGCTCTGGATCGCTGCCCTGCGATCCTGATCTTTCCGGGTGGAGCCTATGCCTTCTGCTCAGACCGGGAAGCCGATCCTGTAGCGCTGGCCTTCCTGAACGCAGGCTACAACGCCTTTGTGCTGCGGTACAGCGTCTCCCAGAACTGTCCGGTGGAGGAGGTCTATACCAATGCCTTTGCCGAGGCGCAGGAGGCCATGGACTACCTGCATCAGAACGCAGGCGACCTGCACATCGACCCGGAGCAGATCGCCGTGGTAGGCTTCTCTGCCGGCGGGCATCTTGCCGCCTCGGTGGGCACCATGGGCCGGGTCCGTCCTGCGGCCATGCTGCTGGGCTACGCTGTGTTCAGCGTCCCGGGCAAGGCGTTGGGCATGGAGCTGCCGGACCTGCTGCAGCAGGTGGATGACCAGACTCCCCCTGCCTTCCTTTTTGCCACTCAGGGCGACCATCTGGTGCCCGCCACGCAATCCCTGCAGTTTGCCACCCTGCTGGCTGAGCGGAAGATCCCCTATGAGATGCATATCTTTGCTTACGGCGACCACGGCTTCTCCACCGGCAGCCGCCACATCGCCAATCCCCAAAACCCGGAAAACCCGGAATCTGCAGTGTGGCAGGGCATGGCACTCGGCTTCCTGAACCACATCTTCAACCACGACGTGCTGGTGCCCGCCCCGGAGGAAATCAAGGAATTCTGTCTTGATATGAAGATCGGCACCCTGCTGGACACTCCTCAGTCCGCTGCCCTGATCCAGCAGCTGCTGCCGGAGCTGGCCCAATATGTGCAGCAGGAGCCCGGCTCCCGGGGCATTTCGGTGAATGATCTGCAATTCTACAGCAACAAAATGTTCGATGAAGAAAAGCTGGCCGCACTGAACGAAGCTCTGGTAAAACTGAATTGAGGTAACACCACATGGAACGCTCTGAACTTCTTGCGCGGCTGGGATTTGCACCGCCGGAGGCCTGCCGGGTGCGGGTCATCATTGACACCGATGCAAAAAACGAGGGCGATGATGACTTTGCCATCCTGCACCATCTGCTCACTCCGCAATTTGATGTGCGTGGTATCTGTGCCACCCATTTCGAGGTCAAAACCACCCAAAGGGGTCTGCCGCCCCACAGCATGGAACGCAGTTACCAGGAGGTATGCCGCCTGCTGAACGCCGCACACATCGACGATGTTCCCGTTCTTCATGGTTGTACTGCCCCTCTCGCCTCCCCGGAGGACGCTCCCGACTGTGAAGCTGTCGAGTTTCTGATCCAGGAGGCTCTGCGGGATGACCCGGCTCCCCTGTACATTGCGGCCCAGGGCGCTATGACAAACATTGCCGCCGCCCTGAACCGTGCCCCGGAGATCGCGTCCCGCATGACGGTGCTCTGGAACGGCGGCGGCCCCTATCCCGCCGGACGACCGGAATTCAATGTTCAGCAGGACCCCATCGCCTGCCGTGTCCTGTTGGACAGCGCAGTCACGGTCTGGCAGATTCCACAGGATGTTTACGCCAGATTCGAGGTATCCCTTTCCGAATTGGCGCTTCGGGTACGGCCCTGCGGCGAAGTGGGAGCCTATCTATTTCAGCAGCTGATGGACGAGTACCCCTCCGAATACGATCCCCGCTTTCCTCTGCGCACCGGGGGCAATTGGACTTTGGGTGACAACACTACCGCCGCTGTCCTGCTGGAGAATGGACTCCGGGGGCATTGGACACTCCGCCCGGCCCCTATGCTCCTGCCCAACCTGACCTATGCTGAAGCTTCCGACCGTAAAACCATCCGTGTCTATCACGATCTGGATGTTCGTTTTGCACTGGAAGATTTTTATGCCAAGCTGGCGCTGTGCTACCCCAGATAAGGATCATACAAAACAACAGCCCCCTCAGGCCCATAAGCCTGAGGGGGCTGTCGTTCTGTAATTCAGCTGTTACAGCAGCGGTGCAATGACCTTGAGCAGCATTCCGGCGGCACGGAGCAGATACTGCTTCTGCCAGATGCTGGCCGAGGTATTTTCCACCGTGCGGCACTGCTCCAAGGTGTGCTGGAAATCCTGCTCGATGTCCCGGATGCAGGGGGCATCCACCATCCAGACGGCATCCTCAAAGTGATGGTACAGGCTGCGGTAGTCCAGATTGATGGTGCCCACCACCGCTTCCCTGCCGTCCACCACGAACACCTTGGCATGGACAAAGCCGGGGCTCCACTCGCTGATCTTCACGCCCGAATCCAGCAGGGCTGAATAGTGGCTCTTTGCCAGTGCGTAGGGGAACTGCTTGTCCGGCTTTCCGGGCAGGATCAGGTGGACATCCACGCCCCGTTCAGCGGCAAATTTCAGGGCGGTCTCCAGTTCGCCGTCCAGGATAAGGTAGGGGGTCATAATGTGGATGTAATCCCTGGCCCGGTTGAGCAGGTCGATATAGACCATCTCGCCCACCCGCTCGCCGTCCAGCGGGCAGTCCCCGTAGGGAGCCGCCACGCCCTTTGCATTTTCCGGCACCGGGATGGGCCGTGTCAGAAACTGCTCATATTCCGGCTCCTTCAGGATGCCCCACATCTGCAGAAACTGGGCCGTCAGCGAACGGACTGCCTCGCCCTCCAGCATCACGGCGGCATCCTTCCAGCGGCCATGCTTCTGGATGTGGTTGATGTACTCATCGGCAAGATTCACGCCGCCGGTAAAGCCGACCCGCCCGTCAATGACAAGAATTTTCCGGTGGTCGCGGTAATTATAGTGAGTGGAGACGAACGGCTGCACCGGGCTGAACACCTTGCACTGGATGTTCAGCTTCTCCAGCAGCCGGGGGTAGTTGCGGGGCAGGGTGGAGAACTCACAGGTGCCGTCGTACATCACCCGGACATCCACGCCCTGCAGCGCCTTGCGGGCCAGCACTTCCAGGATCTTGCCCCACATCAGGCCCTCGTCGATGATGAAATACTCCACAAAGATATATTCTTCTGCCGTTTCCAGCTGGCGCAGCAGTTCCTCAAACTTTGCCTCGCCGCCGGGAAAATAGGTCATGGCGGTGTTCTGGTACACCGGAAAGCCGCCGCCCCGCCCATACAGGTACTTTGCCAGCGAAGCTGCGCCGGGTTCGAGCGCTTTCAGCTGCTCCACTGCCTTTTGGCTCTGCGGCAGCCAGCCGCGCAGCTGATCCTCCAGCTCCAGCAGCCGCTTGCGCAGGATGTTGTGCCCGAAATTGCTCTTGACATAGAAGAACATCGGAATGCCCACCACCGGTGCAATGGCAACCACCACCATCCAGGTGATCTTGGCGCTGTTGTCCATCTTGCTGTTGAGCAGGTAGATGACCATGGCCGATGTAACGACCACACTGCCGCCGAAGTAATGGGGCCACAGGTTGCCGAACCACCGGAAGATGCTGAACAGCAGCCCCACCTGCAGCAGCAGGAGGATCAGCACCAGGCCAAAGCGGCTGAAGATGGCGTGGATCACACCCTTCTGCCCCTTTCTCAGCAGCCGCAGGCCGCCGTCCTCAAACTGCTGGACATAGCCCTTGACGTTCTGTTTCAGTTTCTCTGTTTTCATGTTCCGCCTTTCTTATTTCCGCCGCAGGGTCACCGCATAGGAGTCCTGTGCCGCGTGGCAGCGCTCCACCAGCTCCTTGGGCCGGGCGCAGACCCCGTGGTCATGCCACGGGTCATTGAACCAGTAGTTTTCCTCATCGTAGCCCACCAGCAGCAGGCAGTGCTCGTGGCACTTCCAGGCAAAGTCAGTGCCATCGGCCAGCAGCCAGTGATCCCGCTCCTCGGGCACCGGGGTAAAATCCAGCGTTGCCCAGAACACCACCGGCATTCCCTCGTCAATGAACCGGCACAGCTGCGCCGCGGTCTCGCCGCCCACGTCCAGCACCTCGAACCGGTCCGCCGCGCCTTCATGCTTCAACGCGCTCTGCAAGGCCTGCACGATGCAGGGGGCATAGCAGCCGTACCCGGTGTGGTCGTGGGGGTCGCCGGGGTAGACGAACATCGGGTCAGGCCCGTAGAGCCTGCCCTCCTGTTCCCAGTAGGGGGCATGGGGCAGGTCGCGCTCAATGAACACATCCGGGTCAATGGGGATGCCCACGGCCTGCAGCAGCATCACGCTGCTGATGCTCTCGCAGCCGTTCACCCAGCGGGCAGTCTGGTCGATATACGGGGCCGAAACGATCTTTTTCATCAATTTTCCTCTTACTCTGTCAAAAACAGTGGTTTTGTGATATCATAAGCAGTGAGAAACAGGGGTGTTCCCCAACAATATACCTATTATAGCTTATTCTGACCGGTTTTTCTACCGGAATCGGCAGGCGGGAGGATTTTGGGACATGAACAATCTGATCATCGGCATCGCAGGCGGCTCGGGCAGCGGCAAGACCACGCTGGCTTACCGGCTCAAGGAGCGGTTCGGGGAGGACGAGGTGCGTCTGATCTCCCACGACAGCTACTACAAGCGCCACGATGAACTGCCCTTTGCAGAGCGCTGCAAGCTGAACTATGACCACCCGGACGCGTTCGACAACGACCTGCTCATCCAGCACCTGAAGGAGCTGAAAGCGGGCCGTGCCATCGACTGCCCCGTGTACGATTACGCCGACCTCAACCGCAGCAGCGAGGTGCAGCACATCGAGCCTGCCCCCGTCCTCATCGTGGAGGGCATTCTGCCCCTGGCTGAGCCGGAGCTGTGCAGCCTGTTCGATTACAAGATCTATGTAGACACCGACGCGGACGAGCGGATCCTCCGCCGCATCCTGCGGGATGTCAAGGAGCGGGGCCGCTCTCTGGACAGTGTCATCGCCCAGTACCGCGCCACCGTCAAGCCCATGCACGAGGCTTTTGTGGAGCCCAGCAAGCGCAATGCCGATATCATCATCCCCAATGGCGGTGAAAACGGCCCCGCCATCGAGATGCTGGTCCATCATATCCGCAGCCTGATCCAGAAGGCAAATCTGCGCTGAACTTTCACCGCAGTTCCGTATGATACCAAAAAAGGGGTGGTTCCCGACCGGGAACCACCCCTTTTTATGATTCTGCGGATCCTGCTCAGACCTTGCAGCTCTCACCGCTGCAATGGTCACAGTCTTCTTCCAGCTTGCCCACAATGGGTTCCGGATCAATGCCCTGACGGCGGTAGTAGTCAGACAGGGCAGCCTTCACGGCCTGCTCTGCCAGAACGGAGCAGTGCACCTTGATGGGGGGCAGACCTTCCAGAGCTTCCACAACGGCCTTGTTGGTCAGCTTGAGGGCCTCGTCAATGGTCTTGCCCTTGATGAGGTCGGTGGCCATGCTGCTGGTGGCAATGGCGGCACCGCAGCCAAAGGTCAGGAACTTGACATCAACGATCACATTGTTCTCGATCTTCAGGTACATGCGCATGATATCGCCGCACTTGGGGTTGCCCACTTCACCCACGCCGTTTGCGTCGGGGATCTCGCCGACATTGTGCGGGTTTGCGAAATGCTCCATGACCTTTGCGCTATACATACTTGCCATCTTAGTTTTCTCCCTTCAGGCTGAAATGACGGGCGGTGTTCTGGCCCTGCAGCCACATACAACTCATAGCACGGCGGCGGGGAATGACCTCCTCCAGCACGTCGCACAGATATTTTGCTTCCTCCATGGTATTCTGCGGGCCAAAGGTGAACCGCATGGAACCGTGGCCGATCTCCTCCGGCACGCCGATGCTCAGCAGAACATGGCTGGGGTCCAGGCTGTCGGAGTTGCAGGCAGAGCCGGTGGATGCGCAGATGTTGTGCATATCCAGATCCAGCAGGATGGTCTCGCCCTCCAGGCCCGGGAAGCTGATGTTCACATTGCCGGGCAGGCGGTGCTCCAGGCCGCCGTTCAGGCGGGCCTCCGGGATGTTCTTGAGCACGCGGTCAATGACGTAATCACGCAACTCTTTCTCGTGGGCCATCCGCTCGTCCAGATGGGCGACGGCCATTTCCAGGGCCTTGCCCATACCGGCGATACCGGCCACGTTCTCGGTGCCGGCGCGGTGGCGGGCCTCCTGGCTGCCGCCGTCGATCAGGTTCTGGGGCCAGATGCCCTTGCGGCAGTACAGTGCGCCCATGCCCTTGGGGCCATTGAACTTGTGGGCGCTCATGGACAGCATATCCACGCCCAGCTCCTTGACATCCACGGGAATGGTACCAACGGCCTGCACTGCATCGGTGTGCATCCACACGCCGTGCTTGTGGGCGATCTCCGCAATTTCCTTGATGGGCTGGATGGTGCCGATCTCGTTGTTGGCCATCATAATGCTGACCAGCGCGGTATCGGGACGGATGGCCGCCTCCACATCCTCCGGGCGGATATAACCTTCCGGGGTGGGCTTGATATAAGTGACCTCAAAGCCCATGCGCTCCAGCGCAGCCATGCTGTGCATGATGGCGTGGTGCTCAAAGGCGCTGGTGATGAGGTGCTTCTTATTCTGGCGGGCCTTGGTGAAGGCAGTGCCCTTCACGGCCCAGTTGTCGGCCTCAGAGCCGCAGCCGGTAAAGAAGATCTCTGCCGGGGAAGCATTGATGGCCTTTGCCACCTGGGCGCGGCCGGTATCCACAAACTCCTTGGCTTCGTAGCCGATGCTGTAATGGCTGCTGGGGTTGCCGCAGGCTCCGCTCAGGGCCTCGACCATAACAGCCAGTGCTTCAGGGGCGCAGGCAGTTGTTGCGGCATTGTCGAGATAAACCACTTTCTCGCTGATTTCCATAGGAAGAATCCTTTCTAAGCACAATACAGATATCTTTCCGTATTGCCGGGCTTCGGCCCGGTCTCAATACTCTTTGACGCTGACAGTATACCATATCATTCCCTAGTAGGTCAATAGGAATACTCTGATTTCATCATTTCGTAAGATTCTTTGCAAAATCAGCGGCCTTTTCCGGCCAGCTTTCCCAGAACCACCTTCCATTTGGGGTAGCCCCAGCGCCGATCTTCGGCAAAATCGTCGGCCAGCTTCCAGGGGAAGGTGCTGCCATCGAAGTACAGATTGCCCGCTTCGTCCACACGATCCAGCTTTTTGGGCAGGTACTCCTCATCATAATAGCTCTTGCGCTTATCCGGCAGGGCCCAGTGCAGGGTGCCGTCGGCATCCATGCCGGAAGCCCACACGCCGAACACAAAGGTCGCCGCCTCGCCGTAGCAGTGCTGCTCAAAGCGGATGGCACCATCATAATAGAATTTGATGACCTCCAGCGTACCGGATTCCTTTTTGCCGTCCCGGCCCAGCGTGGGGCGGTAGTCCTGCTGATACCGGCAGCCGCAATGGGCTCCGGCAAACTTTTTCGGGTCGAACGCCATAAGTGCACATCCTTTCTTTTGCACAAAACTCCCTCCGTCATCGCTGTGCGCTGCCACCTCCCTCTAGGAGGGAGGCTTACCGCACGGACAGGCCCCATCTCAGAGGGACTGTCTGCGAAGCAGACTGGGGGAGCTTCCTTTAAAAATGCCCCTCAAAATCGCCCTCGATCTCATACGGCCAGCTCAGGATGCCGCCGAGATCACGCAGGCCGGTGTAGCCCTGCGCTTCCAGCTTCTGTGCGGCATCGGCACTGCGGCGGCCGGTGCGGCAGTAGATCAGCCACTGGGCGTTTTTGTCCGGCATGACCTCCTCTGCACGGGTCAGCACGTCACCCAGGGGCAGCAGCTTTGCGCCGGGGATATGCCCCACGGCAAATTCGTCCGGCTCCCGGACATCCACGGCCTGCGCCTTGCCTGCATCCAGCAGGCGGATGGCTTCGGCCGGAGTGATCTTCTCTACCATTGTCTCATCTCCAAGTTCCGATAATTTCTCTATTATATGATAACAGACGTTTTTTGTTTCGGCAAGAGAAACCGGCGTTTTCGCTTTGCAAAACCTGCACCGCGTGGTATACTAAGGGGAGAAGCAAGGAGAGTAGACCATGAAATTTTCCACAAAGAGCCGCTACGCCCTGCGGCTGATGGCCGAACTGGCCCGCTACGCACCGGGCACCACCGTCTCCCTGAAAGAGATCAGCGAGCGGCAGAACCTGAGCCTGAAATATCTGGAACAGATCGTCACCCCGCTGGCCCGGGTGGGGCTTGTGAAAAGTGAGCGCGGCAGCCAGGGCGGCTACCGGCTGACCAAGGCCCCCGCCGACTACACCGCCGGTGAGATCCTGCGCGCCATTGAGGGCAGCGTGGCCCCCATCCCCTGCCTTGGCAGCGAGACCAACGAGTGCCCCATGTCCGAGCAGTGCTTCACCCTGCCGTTCTGGGCCGGGCTGGACGAGGTCATCAACCAGTACATCGACAGCGTCACTCTGGAGCAGCTGGCCCAGAGCCTGCCCGCCGCCAAGGACGGCTGCTGCGGCTGCAACACCAAGACCTGAAAATTTATGCTTGACATTTTGCGCCAAATCTTATATAATAAGCAGGCATTCAGCGAATGCAGCATGGATTTAGGGGTATAGCTCAGTTGGTAGAGCAGCGGTCTCCAAAACCGCGTGCCGTGAGTTCGAGACTTACTACCCCTGCCATAAACCTCCGGAGCAGCCGTTCCGGAGGTTTTGTTTTTGCGCAAACATACTCCCCCAGTCATCGCTGCGCGATGCCAGCCCCCTCTGGGATGGGGCCTTTGTGCCCCTGCAAAGAGGCTCCCTCATTGAAGGAGTTGGCTGCGAATGCAGTGAGCAGACTGAGGAAGTCCGCCTTTTTCATCTTTTTTGCGGCTTTTTTGTTTTTTCCGCTTGACAAGCCGCTCATCTTCCGGTATAATAAGGCACGTTCCGGCGGTAAACGCCGCACGAACTTGAGCGATCATGGCCCGGTAGCTCAGTTGGTTAGAGCACCAGCCTGTCACGCTGGGGGTCGTCGGTTCGAGCCCGATCCGGGTCGCCATTTGCTGCTATAGCTCAGTTGGTAGAGCGCATCCTTGGTAAGGATGAGGTCTCCAGTTCGAATCTGGATAGCAGCTCCATTGAAAAAACCACTTGAAGTCTTAGAGCTTCAGGTGGTTTTTTGTTTGCCATTTTCCCGGTTTCTCCGGCCGGGAAACCCTCCCTTTCCAGCGAAATGCCCAAAATTGGGTCTGATTTTTCCACATTCCGGCAATTGAACTTTTGGATGGTTTGCAGTACACTTTGTGTAAGAGAGTTGGTTATTTTTGTGTCAAATATCCACAAACCAGAGAGTTTTGATTGAATCGGAGGTATTTCCTATGGCTCGTTTTACTCTTCCCCGCGATCTGTACCACGGCAAGGGTGCTCTGGAAGCCCTGAAGTCCTTTACCGGCAAAAAGGCCATGATCTGTGTCGGCGGCGGCTCCATGAAGCGGTTCGGCTTCCTTGACCGCGCTGTTGGCTACCTGAAGGAAGCCGGCATGGAAGTGGAGCTGTTTGAGGGCATCGAGCCCGATCCCTCTGTTGAGACCGTCATGCGCGGCGCAGAGGCCATGCTGAAGTTTGAGCCCGACTGGATCATTGCCATGGGCGGCGGCTCCCCCATTGATGCTGCAAAGGCCATGTGGATCAAGTACGAGTACCCTGAGATCACCTTTGAGGAGATGTGCAAGGTGTTCGGCATTCCGCCGCTCCGCCGCAAGGCCCACTTCTGCGCCATCTCTTCCACCTCCGGCACCGCCACTGAGGTGACCGCTTTCTCCATTATCACCGATTATCAGAAGGGCATCAAGTACCCCATCGCTGACTTTGAGATCACCCCCGATGTCGCCATCGTCGATCCTGATCTGGCCGAGACCATGCCCAAGAAGCTGGTTGCCCACACCGGTATGGATGCAATGACCCACGCCATCGAGGCTTACGTTTCCACCGCCCACTGCGACTACACCGACCCGCTGGCCATCTTCGCCATCCGGATGATCCAGGGCGATCTGGTGGACAGCTATAATGGCGATATGTCCAAGCGTGATTCCATGCACAACGCGCAGTGCCTGGCCGGTATGGCATTCTCCAATGCTCTGCTGGGCATCGTCCACTCCATGGCACACAAGACCGGTGCTGCCTTTGCCGACTACGGCGCACACATCATCCATGGTGCTGCCAACGCCATGTATCTGCCCAAGGTCATCGCCTTCAACGCCAAGGACCCCGAGGCCAAGAAGCGCTACGGTGTCATCGCTGACGAGATGAAGCTGGGCGGTTCCAACGACGACGAGAAGGTCAAGCTGCTCATCGAGCACCTGCGCGGCATGAACGATGCACTGAACATCCCCCACTGCATCAAGAACTACGGCCCCGATTCCTACCCCACCGAGCAGGGCTTTGTTCCCGAGGAAGTGTTCCTGGAGCGTCTGCCCGAGATCGCAAAGAACGCCATCGGCGATGCCTGCACCGGCTCCAACCCCCGCCAGCCCAGCCAGGAGGAGATGGAGAAGCTGCTCAAGTGCTGCTACTACGACACTGAGGTCGACTTCTAATTTAAACCGACATTTTACAGACACTTTTACCTCTTTCCCATAACAGCAAAGCCGCAAGCCCTCAACAGGCCTGCGGCTTTGTTGTTTGATGGGCCCCTCAGGCGCTCCGCGCCAGCTCCCCTGACTGGGGCTGCCAGGCTTGCGCTGCTGTAGACGGCAGAGCGATGGATGCAAAAAAACCGCCCTGACGGTTTCCCATCAAGGCGGTTTGAGCTGGAGCTGCTATCCAGATTCGAACTGGAGACCTCATCCTTACCAAGGATGCGCTCTACCAACTGAGCTATAGCAGCACAATCACAGCTCAATTATTTTACCACAAGAATTCCTTCTTTGCAAGTGTTTTTTGCAAAAAATCCGATTTTTCTGTTCCAAAGCAAAAAAGACACCTGTTCAGGTGTCTTTTTTGTATGGGCCAGCCAGGACTTGAACCCGGGACCAAGCGGTTATGAGCCGCCAGCTCTGACCAACTGAGCTACTAGCCCCCATTGCCCGGTTTGCCGGACGCACAAGTAAGTATAACAAAAAACGCGCGAAATGAAAAGCGTTTCGGGCAAAATTATTTTGTGCGGTGGGCTTCCAGCTTCTGCTGCATGAACTTGTCCAGCATTTCCTGCGGAAAAAGCGGCTCCTTGTAGCCAAAGGCCTCCCGGATGAAGATCAGGGTGGCGATGGTCTGCCGCCCGGGGTCAAGCCGGAGGGTATACAGGGTGTCCAGCGGCTGCTGGGTTGGCTGGTGCAGGGTCAGATGGAGCAGGAAACCGCCATCGTTCTCACGGCGGCACTCGTAGGCGAACTCATCGTCCGGGCTGTGCTGGTCCAGCCGGTCGAAGCAGTCGTCCAGCGGCAGGTCGGTGCGGAATTCGGAAAGGCCGCTGGGGCCATACTGGCTGCGGCGGGCGTTTTCCCGCCGGGTGAGCAGAAAAACGATGCAGCCCAGGGCGGCCGCCAGCAGGATGAGTGAGAATACAACGTTCATGGGTCCCTCCGCAGATTTTGAATCATGTTTTCCTTATTGTAACACAACCTGCGGAAAATTGTGTTATAATATTTGAAACAATCCAAATTTTTGCTGGAGGACTTCCCCTATGAAGCTCAAATTCACCCATAAGACCTGGTATTTCTTCCTGCTGTGCGCGGCAGCGGCATCCATGCTCAACGGCTTTGCCGTGCTGGGCGGCATGGATTTTTCTTTTCTGGAGATGGTCGCGTTCTGCATCACCGGCATCACCATTCTGTTTCTGGCCGCTGAAAAGGGCTCTGCCCCCAAGGACAAGCGCAGCTATTTCCTGATCTTTGTCCTGCTCATACTCAGCTATGTGCTGAGCGGCTGGGCAGCCTACTTATTCTCCGCACTGGTCTGGCCCGCCCTGCTGGCATTGGAGTACCAGAAGGGCAGGCCCATCCAGCGCCAGCTGCAGCTGGTGGGTGCCGCGGAGGCGTTCCACCTGCTCTTTGTCCTGCTCACGGTCTACGGCGGCATGGCAGGCCTGAGCTTCTGGGCCAATCTGCTCTGGGTGCTGCTGGCCTGCGCCCGGGGCTGGGCGGCACTGAGCCTGTACAGGATGCAGGAGGAAGACGCATGACCCAGCGGCGGCGGAACCGGCACCGCAAGCGCCGGGTTGGCCGCCGTGCCTTCCTGATCGGACTGGGCGGGTCTGTATCTGCCGCCCTGACGTATTATCTGCTGCGTTCTATCCCGGCAGGAAACAATGCGGAGCCTGCGCCATCGCCACAGGCTGCCCCCAACCCTGCCCTGCCCAGCGGCGAGTGGCGGGCGGTGTGGGTGAGCTATCTCGAATTTGCAGAGATGGACTTTTCCTCAGAAAGCGCGTTCCGGGCCGATGCCGCCGCGCTGATGGACAACTGCCTGTCCCTCGGGCTGAACACTGTCATCGCGCAGGTGCGGCCCTTCGGGGATGCGCTTTACCGGAGCAGCCTCTTCCCGTGGAGCCACCTGTGCACTGGCGTGCAGGGGCAGGACCCAGGCTTCGACCCGCTGGACGTGCTGCTGACCGAGGCCCACGCCCGGGGGCTTTCGCTGGAGGCCTGGGTCAATCCCTACCGGCTCAGGAGCTCGGCTTCCATGCCCCCTGCTATTGCAGAGAACAGCCTGCTGAACACCCACCCGGAGTGGGTCTGCACCGTGAACGAGGGGGCTTACCTGAACCCCGCCATTCCGGAGGCTGCCGACTATGTGGTACAGGGCGTGGCAGAGCTGGTGCAGAACTACGCCGTGGACGGCATCCACTTTGACGACTACTTCTACCCAACCACCGATCCTTCCATTGATGCGGCGCAGTTTGCAGCCAGTGGAGAAACCGACCTGACCGCATGGCGGCGGGCCAACGTGACCCGGCTGGTCAAAGCTGCCCACGATGCCGTCAAGGCCGCCGACCCGACCCTGCGGTTCGGGGTCAGCCCCCAGGGCAACCCGGACAACGACCGGAACGAGCAGTACACCGATCTCTCCGTCTGGCTGACGGCCTCCGGTGCGGATGCCATTGTGGATTACCTCTGCCCCCAGATCTACTGGGGCTACGGCTATACCCTCTCCTCCGGCAGCACCCGCTTTGCCTTTGAGAACATCACCGCCGAGTGGCTGGCCCTGCCCCGGGCAGAGAGCACGGCCCTCTATTTCGGGCTGGGAGCCTACCGGGTCGGTGTGGGAGACGGCGGAGCCAACGCCGACAGCGTCAGCCAGTGGTGCACCGGCAGCACGCTGGCCCGGCAGGTGACCGACCTGCGCAGCACCGGTGCCGGGGGCTGGGCGCTCTACCGCTATGGCTCCCTGTTCCGCTCCGACGAAAGCGGCCTTGCCGCCGCCGAACGTGCCGCTCTGACGGCATTGGACGGTTAAGACGCAGAAAATCCCTTGTAAGCAGGAAAAAAATGCGGTATACTATGGTATCATGCAAAAATATCGCATTTTTCACCTGCTGTTTTTGAGGATAGAAAAACATGAGTAAAACAAAACGAATCCTTGCCTTTGTGCTGGCAGCTGTGCTGGCCGTTGTCGTCCTGAGCGGCTGCAAGAGCATTGCCCAAAAGGTGTTCGGATCTTCCAACGAGGTGCAGGAGGATGACACCACCCAGTGGGCCGTGCTCAGCTCTGACCCACTGGTGATCGATGGCATTGCCGACACCACGGCCAAATATGCCACAGCCCGGGCCAACGGGGCGCTGAACATCGTGTTCAACGGCATCTGGAGCCGCCAGACCGAATACTTCACCGTGCCCAGCGGCCTGCTGAGCATTTACGGCTGCGGCACCACCGACGGCGGTGCCCAGAAGTTCAAGGTCTCCCTCTGGAAAAAGGTGGACGGCGGCGCGCAGTATGTGGACAACACCACCTTCTATTTCACCGCCGACGGCCAGAACTACCACTGCGACATCGACAACCTTGACCCCAACGCAAGCTACCGCGTTACCATTTCCTACGATTCCAGCCGTTACTACCTCTACGGTCTGATGAAAGTGGAGGGCATCGGCTGAAATGAACACACAAACGAAACACTCTCTCATGCTGATGCTCTGCGCCTTTATCTGGGGCACGGCGTTCGTGGCCCAGAGCGCAGGCTCCGGCATGGGGGCTTATTCTTTTTTGGCCGGGCGCAGCTGGCTGGCGGTGCTGGTGCTGCTGCCCACCGTCCGTGCCTTTGATGCCCTCCACCGCAGGCACGGCGCAGCCTGTGGCTGGCCCAAAGCCCCTGCCGACCGCAGACTGCTGCTGACGGCGGGGCTTTGCTGCGGAACTTTGCTGTTTGCGGCCTCCGCTGCCCAGCAGATCGGCATCACGCTCAACCCTTCCACGGCCAAGGCTGGTTTCCTGACCGCCATGTATGTGGTGCTGGTGCCGGTGTTCGGGCTGTTTCTGGGGCGGCGGGGCAGTGCCCGGCTCTGGCTGAGCATGGTCATCGCCGTGGGCGGGCTCTACCTGCTCTGCATGAAAAACGGCTTTGGCGGCATTGAGGCCAGCGATTGGATCCTGCTTTCCTGCGCTGTGCTGTTCAGCTTTCAGATCATGACGGTGGACCACTTTGCCCCGCAGGTGGACGGTGTCCGTCTGAGCCTGCTGCAGTTCTTTGTGGTGGCCGTAGAGAGCACCGCTGCCGCCCTCCTGTTCGAGAACCCCACCCTGGCCGAGTTCGGGGTCAACTGGCTCCCGCTGGCCTACTGCGGCGTGATGTCCAGCGGCGTGGCCTATACCCTGCAGATCCTGGGCCAGCGGGACGTGAACCCCGCCATTGCAAGCCTTATCATGTGTCTGGAGAGCGTGTTCAGCGCGCTGGGCGGCTGGCTGCTGCTCCACCAGAGCCTTTCCATGCGGGAGGTCTTTGGCTGCACCCTCATCTTTGCAGCGGTGGTCCTGGCCCAGCTGCCCGTGGAGGACTGGCTGAAATGCCGCAGCGCAAGCCGGAAGTAACCCGGCGCACCGCCGCAGGCATTCCCTATGAGCTGACCCGCAAAAAGGTCAAGCGGCTCAACCTGCACATCCGGCGGGACGGCACCGTGGCCGTGAGCATCCCGTGGTCCTACACGGTGGGCTTTGCCGATGCCTTTGTGACAGAGCAGGCCCAGTGGATCCGGGAGGCGGTCTCCCGCCAGCTGCGGCGGAACGCCCGGAATGACCAACCCCTGCCTTCCAAGGCCGAGGCACTGGCCTGTTTTACCGCCATGAGCGACAAGGTCTACCCGGCCTTTGCCGGGGTGCTGGGCGGGCAGAAGCCCACCATCAAGGTGCGGGACATGACCAGCAGGTGGGGCGTGTGCTGCATGAAACGGCGGCAGATCACCTTTGCATTGCAGCTCTACAATATGCCGCCCGCCGCACAGATCTATGTGGTGGTGCACGAGTATTGCCACTTCCTGCAGCCCAACCACAGCCCGGCCTTCTGGGCCGAGGTGGAAAAGCTGCTGCCGGACTGGAAAGAACGGCGGGCTTTATTGAAATAAACCTTGTGATAAAAATCAACAGGAGGGGTTCGACCCTTGGAAAGTGAAAAAAAGACCTCCGGCGGCGATAAATATTCAAAACTGGCCGGAAACACCATTATCTTTGCCATTTCGAGCTTTTCGTCGAAGCTGCTGACCCTTTTGGTGCAGCCGTTCCTGACCTACGCCATGGCCGAGATCGCCGATCTGGGCCTGGCGAAGATCCTGAGCCAGTATGCAAACCTGCTCATCCCCTTTGTCTCGATGGGCATGTCCAACGCCATCATCCGCTTTGGCCTGGACAAGGGCAACAGCGAAAAGCAGGTGTTCACTAACGGCCTACTGACCATTCTGGGAGGCTTTGGCATCCTGATCCTCTGCTGGCCTGTGGCGCAGTTCCTGCCCGATATGGCACAGTACGGCTTCCTCATCTACATCTACGTCCTGATGAGCTGCCTGCGCACCCTCTGCACCCAGTTCGTGCGCAGCCGCCAGTGGAACAAGCTGGTGGCTGTGGACGGCATCCTGTGCACCTTTGCCACCCTGATGTTCTATGTGCTCTACCTTGTAGGCTTCCACTGGGGTGCCAACGGTTATCTGCTGGCCATCATCAGCGGTGACCTGGTCAGCGTGCTCTTCCTCTGCATTACCGGCAGGCTGTGGAACTATGTGGAGCTCAAGGGCCTGAACCGGGATCTCTGGCAGCAGATGCTCCGCTTTTCCCTGCCCATGATCCCGGCCCAGATCAGCTTCTGGGTCATCAACGCATCGGACCTGTTCTTCGTGCGCGAGATGTGCGGCGGGCTGGACGGCCACAGCGGTGACGCTTGGAGCGGCCTGCTTTCCACCGGCTACTTCCTGCCCACCATCCTGACCACGCTGGGCCTGATCTTCTACGATGCCTGGCAGCTCTCCGCCGTGACCGAGGAGGCGGGTCGTGCCCGGTTCTTTACCAAGATCTTCCGCACCTATTCCTCGGTGCTGTTCTGCTGTGCGGCGGGCATCATCTGGCTCTGCCGTCCGGTCATGCACGTGATGAAGGCCAACTACTACTACGCTTGGCACTTTGTGCCCTTCCTGACGCTGGCTTCCACCTGCAGCTGCTTCAACCAGTTCCTCAACAGCGCATACGTTGTCAACAAAAAGTCCACCCACAGCCTGTGGACCATGCTGGCCGGTGCTGTGAGCAACTGCATTATGAACTACTTCTTCATCAAGTGGTGGGGGCCCATCGGCGCAACGGTGGCTTCCTTCTTCGGTCTGGGCATTGTGTTCGTGCTGCGCGCGCTGGATGCCCACAACATGATCGGTATGTCCATCCACCCGGGCCGGGTGGCGGTGAACTTCGGCGTGCTGGCGGGCGAAGCCCTGCTCCTGCTGGCCGAGCCTCCGCTCTACGGCCTGTGGACAGGCCTCCTGACCGCCGCCATCATCCTGTTCAACTTTGCAGGTGTCTGGGCCATGGCCCGGATGCTCCTGCCCAAGCTCCTGGGCCGCCGGGGCAGGGCTCTGGTGAGTGCAGTGGACAACTGGATCAAAAAGTAAGCAAAAAACGACCCTCTCCGGGAATTGCAATGCGGAGAGGGTCGTTTTCTCTTAATATCCCAACTTATACGCCAAAGAACTCCTTGGCAATATCGGCACTCTGCTTGGCATCCTTGGCGTACCAGTCGGCACCGATCTTTTTTGCATATTCGGGGGTCAGCACAGCGCCGCCCACCATGATCTTACAGTCCAGTCTGGCATCGTGCAGGGCCCGGATGGTCTCCTCCATGCTCTTGAGGGTGGTGGTCATCAGGGCGGAAAGGCCCACCAGATGCACATCCTTCTCCCGGACGGTATTCACGACCGTTTCCACCGGCACATCACGGCCCAGGTCGATGACCTCAAAGCCATAATTCTCCAGGATGACCCGGACGATGTTCTTGCCGATGTCGTGGACATCGCCCTTGACGGTGGCAATGACGATGCGGCCCTTGCTGGCGCTGCCCTCGCCCTTTTGGGCAATGGCGGTCTTGATCTCCTCAAAGGCCCCCTGCGCGGCAGTGGCCGCCTGCAGCAGCTGCGGCAGGAAGAGGGTGCCCTTTTCATACTTTGCGCCCACGATATCCAGCGCCGGAATGAGGGCTTCGTCCACCAGCTCCAGCGGCTCCTTTTCCTCCAGCAGCGCCCGGGTGCGGGCAGCCGCCTCGCCCTTCAAGCCCTTTTCCACCGCCTTCATCAAAGGGGCATAGGGGCCGGCGGCCTCCGGCGTTTCGCCTGCTGCCGGGGCGGTCTGAGCATTCTGCATGGCCTGCACCAGTGCGGCAGAAGCGGGCACCCGGTTGGCATACCGCTCAATGTACTTCGTGCTCTGCCGGTCCCGGTTGGTCAGAACGTTGTAAGCGTAGACCGCCGCCATCATCTCCTCGCTGGAGGGGTTCATAATGGCAAGGTCAAGCCCGGCATACATAGCCATGGTGAGGAAGGTGGTGTTCAGGTAGGAGCGGCAGGGCAGACCAAAGCTGATGTTGGACACGCCCAGAATGGTGCGCACCCCCAGCTCCTCCTTGCAGGCGTGAAGGGCCTGCACCGTAGCAAGCACATCCTCCTGCTGGGCGCTGGCCGTCAGGGTCAGGCAGTCGATATAGATGTCCTCCTGCGGGATGCCTGCCGCCAGTGCCGCGTCCCGGATGCGGCGGGCAATGGCCACGCGGTCCTCGGCTTTGGGCAGGATGCCCCGCTCGTCAATGGCAAGGCCGACCACCGCCGCGCCGTACTTTTTGCACAGGGGCAGGATGGTGTTCAGCTTTTCCTCCTCGCCGTTCACCGAGTTGACGATGGGCTTGCCGTTGTAGACCCGCAGGCCCCGTTCCAGCGCCTCGGCATGAGAGGAATCCAGCTGCAACGGCAGGCTGACCACGCTCTGCAGCGCCTTGACCACCTGTTCCATCAGGGCAGGCTCATCCACGCCGGGCGCGCCCACGTTCACATCCAGGATCTGGGCCCCGGCCTCGGTCTGGCTGACGGCCTGTTCCAGCACATAGTTCATATCCCCTTCCCGCAGGGCCTGCTGGAACCGCTTTTTGCCGGTGGGATTGATGCGCTCACCCACCACCGTAATGCCGTCCACATCCACGCAGTCCATGGGGCTGCACACCACCGACTTCATGGGGTGGTCGGGGCGGCCCGGCCTGCAATCGGCAAACACGCCGTTCAGCAGCTGGATAAACTCCGGGGTGGTGCCGCAGCAGCCGCCTGCAGCAAACAGGCCCAGCTCCCGGTAGGGCTTCATCTGCATGGCGTAGAGCTGCGGGGTGATATCGTAGCCCGAGCCATCGGCGCGGGGCAGGCCCGCGTTGGGCTTGACGAACACCGGGAAGCTGCCGGGCAGGGCCTCGGTCAGCCGCTTTGCCATGGGGAAGATCTCCTTGGGGCCAAGAGAGCAGTTGATCCCCACGGCATCGGCCCCCAGGCCCCGGGCGGTGGCGGCAAAGCTCTCGACCGTGCAGCCGGTAAAGGTGCGGCCGCCTGCTTCAAAGCTCATGCTGGCCAGCACGGGCAGGCTGCTGTTCTCCTTGACGGCCAGCAGGGCGGCCTTCAGCTCATACAGATCGGTAAAGGTCTCAAGGAACACGAGGTCAGCCCCGGCGGCCACGCCCGCCCGGACGATGCGGCCATACTCTGCCACGGCATCCTCAAACGCAAGGGTGCCGTTGGGCTCCAGCAGCTCCCCCAGCGGGCCCACATCCAGCGCGGCCAGTGCACTGTAAGGGGCGCATGCCCGCTTGCAGTTGGCAATACCCGCCGCAATGATCTCCTCCAGCGTGTACTCGCTGCCCGCCAGCTTGTGGGCGGAAGCGCCAAAGGTATTGGCATTGATGATGCGGCTGCCTGCGGCGGCATACCGGGCATGGATGCTCTCGATGAGCGCCGGGTCGGTGATGTTCAGCTCCTCGGGGCGGGCACCCAGTTTCAGGCCCGCTGCCTGCAGCATGGTGCCCATACCGCCATCCAGCAGGATGGTATTGGGCCGGTCAAACAGTTCATTCGCTTGCACAGGTGATTCCCCTCTTTCTATATTCGCACCGGGTGCGGAGCACGCAGTGCCCGCACCCCGCCAGATGACCCCGGACCGGATGATCGCTGACCCCCAGAATGGCCGTGATGCTCTTGCGGGGGGTCATCAGGTTGTTTTCCGTGACACAGAGCCCGGCGCGGCGGGCGGTGTCCAGCGCGGCTGCCAACAGCGGCTGCACGGCAAGGGGCCAGTCCCCGTAGCCCGGGGAATAGCGCCCCGTCAGATACTTTCCCTGCCGGGCAGCCCACTGGCGCAGCTCAGCCTCAGCGGCCTCGGCAGCCTGTTCGGCCAGTGCGGAGCCCAGCGCATCCGATGCCACACCGGCGGCGATATCGCCCACACCGGCCCGGCGGATCTGGGCATCCACACCGGGGCCAAGCGTCACGGCCAGCAGCAGGGCGGCGGTGCAGCCTTCCAGATGCTTTGCCACATCTTCCCCCGCCAGAATGCCCGCCGCTGTCAGGCTGTCGGGGTCGGCCTCCAGCCAGACTGCCCGGGGCGTGGCTGCCGCCAGCAGCGGCACGGCGCATTTTTCCAGCAGTGCTTGGGTAGCCGCGTCTGCGCCGCCCCGGGCCCCGAAGTACCGCGCCGCCTGTGCAAGATCAATGCGCTCCGGCTTTTCCAGCCGCAGCGGCATACTCGGCCCAATGCTCATCTGCCCGCCCTCCTTTACAAGAATAAAGAATAGACTTAGTATACAGCACCGGGGGCCAGCCGTCAACGATTTCAAAATTTCCAACTTTTTTGCAATAAACCTATTGACAATCTAGGTAAATAGGGATATAATCCAGACAACAAATCCACCAACCTAGTGGGAAATTGAAGTCAAGTTCCCGGGTTCGTAGAGGATTGGGAAAATCGTTGAAAGGAGGGCACAAAAATGACGCTGATCTGGAAAAACCTGCTCCACGCGAACTTCCGTTGTGGGCGAATGTACACCACCCGGGCAGAATATGGGACCGAGCGCTGTGCATTGCCCTCTGCAGACCGAATGTGTGTGCGAATGTGATGGCAAAGCTGCCAAAGCGCTAAACCCGAATTTTTTGCCCGGTGCACTGAAATGGTGTCAGTGACCGGGATTTTTTATGCGTCAGAATTATACTTTAAGTACAGATAGAGAGGTTAATTACTATGTCTAACTATAAATTTGAGACCCTGCAGCTTCACGTTGGCCAGGAGCAGGCCGATCCTGCAACCGATTCCCGCGCCGTGCCCATCTACCAGACCACTTCCTATGTGTTCCGCAACAGCCAGCACGCCGCTGACCGTTTCGGTCTGGCCGATGCAGGCAACATTTACGGCCGCCTGACCAACTCCACGCAGGATGTGTTCGAGAAGCGCATCGCTGCTCTGGAGGGCGGCGTGGCTGCTCTGGCCACTGCTTCCGGCGCTGCCGCCATCACCTACACCATCGAGGCGCTGGCACAGGCCGGTGACCACATCGTGGCACAAAAGACCATCTACGGCGGCAGCTACAACCTGCTGGAGCACACCCTGACCCAGTTCGGCGTGACCACCACCTTTGTCAACGCTCACGATCTGGCCGAAGTGGAGAACGCCATCCAGCCCAACACCAAGGCCGTCTATCTGGAGACGCTGGGCAACCCCAACAGCGATATCCCCGACATTGATGCCATTGCCGCCATTGCCCACAAGCACGGCCTGCCGCTGGTCATCGACAACACCTTCGGCACCCCGTACCTGATCCGCCCCATCGAGCACGGCGCAGACATCGTGGTTCACTCCGCCACCAAGTTCATCGGCGGCCATGGCACCACCCTGGGCGGCATCATCGTGGACAGCGGCAAATTTGACTGGAAAGCCAGCGGCAAGTTCGGCAACATCGCTGATCCCAACCCCAGCTACCACGGTGTTTCCTTTGCCGATGCCGCAGGCCCTGCCGCCTTCGTTACCTACATCCGCGCCATCCTGCTGCGCGATACCGGTGCCACCATCTCCCCGTTCAATGCATTCCTGCTGCTGCAGGGCACCGAGACCCTGAGCCTGCGCATCGAGCGCCATGTGGAGAACACCAAGAAGGTGGTCGAATTCCTGGCAAACCATCCTCAGGTGGAAAAGGTCAACCACCCCTCTCTGCCCGATCACCCGGATCACGCCCTGTACGAGAAGTATTTCCCCAACGGCGGCGCATCCATCTTCACCTTCAACATCAAGGGTGGCCGCGAAGAAGCCTTCAAGTTCATTGACAACCTGAAGATCTTCTCCCTGCTGGCAAACGTTGCAGACGTAAAGAGCCTGGTCATCCACCCGGCCTCCACCACCCACAGCCAGCTGAACGATCAGGAGCTGGCCGAACAGCAGATCTATCAGAACACCATCCGCCTGTCCATCGGCACTGAGCATATCGATGACATCATCGCCGATCTGGAGGCAGGCTTCGCAGCCGTCCGCGGCGAATAATCCCCCTGCCCCCATGCTCTGACAAAAACTCTCCTCCATTCTCCTTTTTGATCGTGTGTGCAAAGAACCGCCGCCCGAAATTTCCGGGCGGCGGTTCTGTTTTTGCGTGTTCGTGTTTTACAGCCGGCGTTCCAGCCAGTCACCAATGTCAGCAAAGACCTCTTCGCGGTTCAGCTCCACCAGCAGCTCATGCCGGGCGCTGGGGTACAGCTTGACCTCGATGTTCTTCACACCGGCATCCAGCAGGCTCTTGACCGCCCGCTTCACACCTGCGCCCTGTTCGCCCACCGGGTCGGCATCGCCCGCCAGGAACAGCAGGGGCAGATCCTTGGGCACCCGGGCCAGAAGAGCCGGGTCGTACAGCCGCAGGATGCCGCTGAACATGCTGTAATAGGCGTTCAGGGTAAAGATAAAGGTACAGCGCTCGTCGGCGCGGTAGCGGTCCACCTCCACCGGGTCACGGTTGAGCCAGTCGTGGGCCGTGCGGCCCTCCAGCCCCTTGTTGTACCCCAGAAACGAAAGTCTGGCCACCAGTTTGCTGCGGTAGTGCCAGCCATGGAACACGGCCAGCACCCGGCAGATGGTCCTGGCCAGCTGCACCAGCGCTTTGGGCTGGTAGCCGGTGCCCATGATGATGGCACCGTCCAGCTCATCGCCCCACTCACAGAGGTACTGCCGCGCGTAGAACGAGCCCATGCTGTGGCCCAGCAGGAAATAGGGCACGCCGGGATACAGCTGCTTTGTCAGGGTCGTCACAGCGTGCAGATCCTCCAGCAGGGCGCGGTTGCCATCGGGTTCGCCGAAGTAGCCATAATCCTCTTTGGTGCGGATGGACCCGCCGTGGCCCAGGTGGTCGTTGCCGGTGACAAGGATGCCCCGGGCGGCCAGGTTCTCGGCCAGCGGCTTATAGCGGTCGATGAACTCCACCATCCCGTGGGAGAGCTGCAGCACCGCCCGCACCTCTCCCTCCGGCACACAGCGGAACGCGTGGAGCGTCCGCCCCGGCTGGCAGGACGGCAGGGTAAAATCGATCATCTGGCTCATGGGCTGCCCTCCTTCTCCGCTTTATTTTTTCATGCTGCCGATCTTCTTGCGGCAGGAGGTGCAGATGCAGTAGCCTGCATACTGGATGGCGTTGTCGTCCACCTCGCCGCAGAAATCGCAGCTGCCGGTGGGGCGGTATTTTTTGAGGATGATCTCATCGCCCTCCACAAAGATCTCCAGCTTGGCATCGTTGTCCAGCTTCATGCTGGTGCGCAGCTCCTTGGGCAGGACGATACGGCCCAGGCCGTCAACGCCGCGGACGATTCCGGTACTCTTCATAGTTTTTTCTTCTCCTTTGTCATTTACACCTCAGACAGCCATTTCCCAATTTTCTCCCGGCCCTGATCTCTCCTTCAGAGCCTTCAAAGGAAAATTGTGCCATCTCTCCCACTCAGTATACAAAATTTCCAATCATTCGTCAATGATTGCGTGCGGTTTCGACAAAAAGATTTTTCTTTTGCTTCCAAACGCCCATTCTGCCAAATCTGCGGCCGATTCGTTGACAAAACAGCGCAGAGCGATTAAACTAAAAGGTAGCTATCCGCAATTTTTTGCCTGTAAATATAAAGGAGCGTTTTTCTATGCCGAGCAATAAAGTCCGCACCCGTTTTGCCCCCTCGCCCACCGGCTACATGCACGTTGGCAACCTGCGCACCGCGCTGTACACCTACCTGATGGCCAAGCACGAGGACGGCACCTTCATCCTGCGCATTGAGGACACCGACCAGGGCCGTTACGTTGAGGGCGCTGTGGATGTCATCTACAACACCCTGCGGGAGACCGGCCTGCTGTGGGACGAGGGCCCGGACATCGGCGGCCCTGTGGGCCCCTACGTTCAGAGCGAGCGGATGGGCATGTTCAAGCAGTATGCTGAGCAGCTGGTGGCAGAGGGCAAGGCCTACTACTGCTTCTGCACCGAGGAGCGGCTGGAGGCACTGCACGCCGAACAGCGCGCTAACGGTGAGATGACCCACTACGACGGCTGCTGCCGCGACCTGCCCGAGGAGGAGGTCAAGCAGCGTCTGGCCGCAGGTGAGCCCTATGTCATCCGCCAGAAGATCCCCAAGGAGGGCGTGACCGGCTTTGACGATGTGGTCTACGGCCACATCGAGGTCGAGAACAGCGAGATGGACGACCAGATCCTCATCAAGACCGACGGAATGCCCACCTACAACTTTGCAAATGTTGTGGACGACCACCTGATGGGCATCACCCATGTCATCCGCGGCAGCGAGTATCTGTCCTCCACCCCCAAGTACAACCTGCTGTATCAGGCCTTTGGCTGGAAGATTCCCACCTATATCCACTGCCCGCCCGTGATGAAGGACGCACAGAACAAGCTGTCCAAGCGCAACGGTGATGCCAGCTATCAGGATCTGGTGGCCAAGGGCTACCTGAGCGAGGCCGTGATGAACTACATCTGCCTGCTGGGCTGGAGCCCCAAGGGCGAGTACGCCGAGCAGGAGATCTTCAGCCTGGAGGAGCTCATCAAAATCTGGAGCCCGGACGGCATCTCCAAGTCCCCCGCCATCTTCGACCCCCTCAAGCTGCGGGCCATCAACGCGGAGTATATCCGCCGCCTGAGCCCCGAGGAGTTCCAGAAGAAGGCCGAGCCCTGGATCGATCAGGCCGTGCACACCCCCATCGACAAGAAGCTGCTCTGCGCCAACCTGCAGCCCCGCTGTGAGGTGCTGGGCGAGATCCCCGAGCAGCTGGACTTCTTTGACGCAATGCCCGACTACGATGTAAGCCTGTACGCCAACAAGAAGCAGAAGACCACCCCGGAGACCGCCCGGGAGGCATTGGAAGCCCTGCTGCCCCTGCTGAGCGACGAGAGCCTGGACTTCTCTGACCGCGACACCGTGTTCAACGCCTGCAAGGCCAAGGCCGAGGAGCTGGGCAAGAAGAACGGCTGGCTGCTCTACCCGCTGGGCATTGCCCTTTCCGGCAAGCAGCGCACCCCCGGCGGCGGCACCGACCTTGCCTGCATGATGGGCCGCGAGACGACCCTTGCCCGTGTCAAGGCTGCCATTGAGAAGCTGAACGGGTAATTTTTTGCCGCTTCCCCGCATGGCCCCATAAAACGCCGCGCGCCCGCGCTACAGTATATGCAAAGGGCGCGGGAAACAGAACATTGCAAAAGATCCCCGCCGGAAAGCGGGGATTTTTTCATGCCGGAAACCACAAAACTCCACCCGAAGCAGCCTGTTGCCGCCGCGTTGGCCTCCCTGGCGGCGGTACGCCCGGCCCTGCGGCAGGGCGGGGCCTTTGCGCTGGGGCTTGCCGGGGGCTGGGCCGTTCTCTACGGGGCTCTGCTCCCCTTTGGGCTGGGGCTGACATTGGGCCTGCCTGCGGACTGCTTTGCCGCCTGCGCAGCCGGGGCCGCACTGAGCATCCTGTTCCACGGGTTCGGGGCATTTTCGCTGGACAGCCTCTGCCTGCTCTGCGCCGTGGGGGCGGCCGTGGCCGCCCGATGGCTCTGGCCCGGCAGGCTCCGCCCGGCATTTCTGGCCGGGTGCGGGACACTGGTGCTGGGAGGTGTCTGCTTTGCGCTGGGGCCCGGCGGGGCAGGCTTCACGCTGGTATTCTTCTGCGGGGCAGATGCCCTGCTGGCGGGCAGCTTCGGCTATGCACTGCAGCGCTTCCCACCCGAAAAGCCCGGTTTTGGCACCCTGCTGGCCGCTTCTGCCGTGGCGGCAGCGCTGGGCGGGCTGCGCTTCGGCCCCCTCTGCCCCGGGGCAGCAGCCTGCGCCATGGTGGATGCCGCCCTCTGCTGCCGCGGGCAGGAAAAGCCCGCGCTGGCCTTCGCGGCCTTCACCGGGGCCGCGCTCTGCGCCGCAGACCCTTCCCTTGCCCCGGCGGCGGTAGGGCTCTGCTGCGGCACGGCGGCCGCGGTCCTGCTGGCCCCCGGGCGGCGGGCTGAGACCCTTGCCGCCTGTGCGGGCGGGTGTGTGCTGGGGGTGCTCTGTGTTCCCGCCCCCGGCACGGCCCTGCCCCTGCTCCTCAGCGCCGGGCTGGGCCTTGCGGCCCCCGCCTTTTTCCCAAAACATTGGCTGACACCGGTGCCGGAGGCCCCCGCGCCGCCCGAGGAGCCGCCCCGGCTTTCTGCCGCCGCCACCCGGCTGGAAGCAGTGGCCGAGAGCCTTTCCTCGCTGGCCGAGACGGTGAACGCTGTATACGATGCGTTTCCCCGCCGATGCGACACCTTCCGCTGGGTCATCGACAACACCCACGACAGCCTGTGCTTCAACTGCGGGCGGCGGGAAACCTGCTGGAAGCAGGAATACACCGCCACGCTGGAGGGGATGAACGCCCTGCGGCCCATTCTGGAACAGCAGGGCCATCTGCAGGCCAGCGACCTGCCCGGCCAGCTGTCCAGATGCATCCACCCGGCGGCGCTCTGTGCGGCGGCAAACCGCTCCTTTGCGCTCTACCGGAGCCGGAAAGAGGCCCATGTCCACGCCGAGGCCATGCGCACCGCCCTGACCGAACAATACAGCGCCATGGCCGATGCCCTGAGCGTGCTCAGTGAGCAGCTGGGCCGCCCCGGGAACCCGGAGCCTTACAAATCCGGGCGGGTGGCCGCGTTTTTTGCCAGCCTGGGCACGCCGCCGCTGGAATGCGCTGTCACGCTGGACGACCTGGGCCGGACACGGGCGGCGGTCACCCTGCCCCGTACCCGCTTTTCTTCCCCCGAGCTGGCCGCGCTGGCGCAGGAGACCGGACGCATCTGCCGCCGGGACTTCGACCCGCCGCAGGTGCTCTCCTGCAAAGGGATGACCACCCTGCTCTTCTGCGAAAAGCCCGCCCTCCGGGCCGTGTTCGGAACTGCAGGCACGGCGGCAAAGGGCACTGTCTCCGGGGATGCGGTCCAGCAGTTCTGCAGCCCGGCCGCTGCCCAGATGATCCTGTGTGACGGTATGGGCACGGGCCGCCCGGCCGCCGTGGATGGCAGCCTTGCCGCCGAGCTCACTGCCCGCCTACTGAAAGCCGGTTTCACCGCTGAGCTGGCGGCGCGGCTGGTCAATGTGGCGCTGGCCCTGAAAAGCGATGAGGAGAGCGGAGCCACCCTCGACCTGATCAGCGTGGACCTTTACACCGGCACGGCACGGATCTTCAAGGCCGGGGCCGCCCCGGGCTTTCTGGTGCACGGGGGCCGCGCCCGTCCGGTGGGCGATATCAGCCTGCCCATCGGCATTCTGGGCGGCGTGAACGGCCAGAGCCGGGTGGTGCATCTCGCCGCCGGGGACTATGCCGTACTGGTCTCGGACGGTCTGCTGGTGGACGGCCCCGGCTGGGTGGCCAAGCAGCTGGAACTCTCCGCCGCCGCAGGCGACCCGCCCGAAAAGGTGGCCCGTATCCTTGTGGAGACCGCCCGCGCCCGCGCCGAACAGACCGGCCGACCCGATGATATCACCGCCGCCGTGCTCCGGTTAGAGCCCTGCGGACATTGAAAATTTCACAAAAGGGGCATATAATAGCCTTATCTTTTCCAATGGAGGACTGCCCATGTTAAAACTCACCGTTTCCCAGGACGGCAGCGGCGATTTTGCCAGCATCTCGGAGGCCGTGCTGGCGGTGCCCTACGAGCTGGAAGCAGAGATCTGCATCGGCCCCGGCATCTACCGGGAAAAGCTGGTCTGTGAAAAACGGGCGCTCACCCTGCGGGGCGCGGGAGCCGATGCCACCACCCTGATCTTTGGGGACGGCGGCAAGCTGCCCCACCCGGATGGGCGGCCCACCCACACCTTCCGCAGCTACACCGCCTTTTTCAGCGGCGGCAGCGTAACGGTGGAGGATCTGACCATTGCCAACGATGCCGGTCCGGGCAGTGCCGTGGGACAGGCCATTGCTGCCTATGTGGATGCGGAAAAGGCCGTGTTCCGCCGGGTAAGGCTGCTGGGCAACCAGGATACGCTCTTCTGCGCGCCCCTGCCCGAGGCTGAACGGGAGAAGGACGGCTTTCTGGGCCCCCGCAAGTTTGCGCCCCGCCGCCCCTCGGCGCAGTATTACAAAAGCTGCGAGATCGCGGGGGACATCGACTTCATCTTTGGCGGGGCCGATGCCCTGTTTGAGCAGTGCATCCTGCGCACGGTAGACAACCACCTTCCCCACAGCTACATCACCGCCCCCTCGGGCAGCGCCAACGGGTTGGGCTTCGTGTTCTGGGACTGCGATTTCGTCTCCGACTGCCCCGCCGGAACGGTCTATCTGGGCAGGCCCTGGCGGCCCACCGGCAAGACTGCCGTGCTGGACTGCCGCCTTGGAGCCCACGTTGCGCCGGAGGGCTTTTCCGGCTGGAATGACCGCACGGACACCTGCCTTGCCCGCTTTGCTGAGGCCGGAAGCAGCGGCCCGGGGGCACACCAGCGCCCGGACTGGGTCGCAGCGTCCTCTGCCGCCGATGCTGCCGCCCTGCTGGCTCGGGCGCGGAAGCTCTGCCGCCCCTGAGATCAAAAACAAAGGAATGTGAATATGAAGAAACTCCCCAACGCCGTAAAATGGCTCATTATCGTGGTGGTGCTGGCCCTGATGGGCTGGATGCTGGTCAAGGTGAACGACCGCGCCTCCCGCGTGAAGATGCCGGAACCGGACAACAGTCTGGGCATTTACCGGAAAGCAGATGCTTAAAAAGAGCGACCCTCTCCGTCATTGTTTCGGAATGACGGAGAGGGTCGCTTTACTTTGTATCCGTTGCAATGAACCAGAAGGTCGTGCCTTTGCCCAGCGTGCTCTGCACACCGAAGCGGAAGCCGTGCTGCTGGAAGATGGCCTTGGTGATGGAAAGCCCCAGGCCGGTGCCCTGCTTGCCCGCATCGGAGCGGGAGCGGTAATACCGGTCAAAGATATAGGGCAGATCCTCGGCACAGATGCCGGGGCCGTGGTCCTCGATCTCCACCCGGACTCCCTCGGGCACCTTAGCGGCCCGCAGGAGGAAGATGCCGTCCCCGCCGATGTGGTGCATGGCGTTGCCCAGCAGATTGTGGAGGGCGCGCTGCATCATATTGGGGTCGGCATAGACAGGCAGCTCTTCCTCCGGCAGTTCCAGCTTGAGCTGCCAGCCATTTTGGGCACAGACCGCGTCATAGCGCTCACTGACCTCATCGCAGAGCTGGCCCATATCAAAGTGGACCTTCTCGCACTTTTCCGCGCCGCTGGTCACCTTGCTCAGCTCCATAACACTGGAGACCAGCGCCGTCAGCCGGTCGGCCTCATCCACGATGATGTTCATCTGCTCGTCCCGGTGGGCCTTGTCGTCGCCGGTGATGTCCCGCACCGTCTCCGCATAGCCCTTGATGAGGGTCAGCGGGGTGCGCAGGTCGTGGGAGACATTTGCCAGCAGGTCGCGCTGCATCTGAGCCGCGTGCTGGACTTCCCTGGCCATGTGGTTGAACTCCTGCGCCAGGTCGCCCAGTTCGTCCCGGCGGTTGGTCTCCACCTGCACGGCATAGTCGCCCTGTGCCACCTGCCGGGCCGCCCCCGAAAGCTGGCGCAGGGGCTTGGTGAACCACTCGCTGAACAGCCACGCCGCGCTCATGGAAAAGGCAAAGATCAGCGCCGCCGCCAGCGGCAGCACCGTGCTCATCACCTCACCGGCCTCCGAGACATGCATCAGGCTTGTGGTCACCAGCACGGTGTAACTGCCATCGGAGGTCGTTCTGCCCACCATCAGCTCCACCGTGCCCGAGGGCGTGGGCGGATTGATCTTCCGCACACAGCTGCCGGTCTCGCGGCAGAGCTGACGCATGGCGCGGGCGGTGCTGTAAGAGGGCAGCTCGCTGTTTTCATCGGTGGGCCGGGTGCGGTGCAGGTTGCAGTAGGAGAGGTTCTCCACCTTGAAGATCTGCCGCAGCGTGACATCGGAGATATCCACGCAGAAGCTGCTCATGCCGCCGTTTTCGTAGATCTCGCTGCTGAGCTGGTTGAAAAACTGGCTGTTGACATAGAGCTGACTGCCGAACCCCCAATAAGAGAGGGTCTGGCCGTCGGCAATGGCATCGTCCAGCTTCTGCACGATGGCATCCGCCTGTTCGGTCAGCTGCTTCTGGATATGGGTGGTGTACAGGGGCTCCAGCAGCTGGGTGCACAAAAACCAGAACAGCACCAGCAGCAGCAGGCAGATGAAGCAGAGGAACCACATCAGCTGCCCGCGGATGCCCACGGTACGCCGCTTTTTTTCGGGTTGCCGCATCAACCGCAAACCTCCTGTTTAACGCGCTGCATCCGGGTCGAACTTATAGCCGATGCCCCATACGGTGGCAATATAGCCCCGGCATTTGCCCAGATGGCCGCGCAGCATCTTGACATGGGTATCCACGGTGCGGTCCTCGCCAAAATAGTCGTAGTTCCACACCTTCTGCAGGATCTTCTCCCGGCTCAGGGCAATGCCCTTGTTGGAGGCCAGAAACACCAGCAGGTCAAACTCCTTGGGGGTCAGGCTCACATCCTCGCCCGCCACCCGCACGGTGTGGCTGGCCGTGTCGATGGTCAGTTCGCCAAAGGTCATGGTGCCGTCCGATGCCTCGGAGCGGGGCATGGTGCGGTTGAGCACTGCCTTGACACGGGCCACCAGCTCCCGCGGGGAGAAAGGCTTGACCACATAGTCATCCGCGCCGCCTTCCAGACCGGCCAGCTTGTCATATTCCTCGCCGCGCGCGGTCAGGATGATCACCGGCGTGTTGATGTGGCGGGCGCGCATCTCGCGCAGGCAGGTCATGCCGTCCATAAAGGGCATCATCACATCCAGGATCACCAGATCAAAACCGCCGCCGCTCAGCAGCGAAAGGGCGGCAGAGCCGTCGCCCGCTTCCTCGCAGACATAGCCTGCATATTGTAAATGCTCCCGGATCAGTTCCCGGATGCGGGGTTCATCATCAACAATCAGTATCTTTGCCATCTGAGGTTTCCTCCTCGTTATCAAAATAGCTCCAGTTTCTAGGGGTATCATAATATAATTATTGGAAAATTTTGTGAAGTTTAAGTGAATGGTTTGGAAAACCGCCGCCCCATTTCTTTTAGTATACCACAAAAGCCCCGCAAGAAACAGCAGGAGCCTGCCGCCCGCTTGCTTCTCTGCTATAAAGTGTGCTATACTGATTTGATAAAAACAACCACCAGAACAAAGGAAATCTGCCTATGCGCATCGGATTCGTTGAACTGCTTCTCATCCTGCTCATCGCGTCACTGACCATCGGGCCCAGTGCGGCCCTGTGGGTAGACCGCTGGCTTCGCCGCGCCAACCGGGCCAGCGCCGCCGCTGCCCGCCGCCGGGCCGTGCAGGAGGCCCAGCGTGCCGCCGAGCGGGAGGAAGTGCTCCAGAGGTTCCAGAAATTGAGCATCGTGTTTACGCTGGCCGCGGTTGCTGCGCTGGTCTGGGCGCTGGTGCTCCGGCCCATTGAGGCCCCTCCCAAAGCCTACACCGCCCCGGATCACCGGCAGGCCTCCGGCGCGGCGCAGGCAGCGCTTTCCACCGACCGCAGGGAGATCTGGGATCTGGACGGGTATCAGGGTGTGGACTGCATCCGCACCCGGGATGGCCTTGTCTATGCGGCGGCGTGGAACGGCTCCTCCCTGAAAAAACGCACCAGCGATCTGGTGCGCACCGACGGCGGCAACGCTGCGGTCATCCTGAGCGTAGAGGGCGAGCTGACCGGCTTTGCGTTCGATGCTGCGGGAGACCTGTGGCTCACAGTTCTTACCCCTGCCGGGGGCACCCTCTGCCGCGCCCGGCACGACAGCTGGGGCGCTTCGGTGGAACAGGTGGTCACGCAGATCGACGGTGCCCCGCTGGGAGCCCTTTCTACCGTGGAAGTCAGTGCGGACGGCAAGGTCTACTTTGCCGTGGTCGGGCAGGAGCACGCGGAACAGGGGCTGGAAAGCGCCCTGCGCACCGAGCTGCTGGCCCACACCGGAACAGGTGCGGTATACGTTTATGATCCCGCTGCCCGCACCGTGGAGCAGGTGGTGGGCGGCATTGCCGGAGCGTCCGGCCTTGCGCTGGACGAGCGCACCCAGACCCTCTACATCTCCGACCTCGGCAGCCGCTGCATCTGGAGCGCGGCGGTCTCTGCCCGCGGCCTGACCGCAGGGGGCAAGGGCTGTCAGAGCAGCTTCAGCGGGCTGCCGGGCTATCCCGGCGCGCTGGCGCTGGATGAGGACAGCACCCTCTACATCAGTTACCGCTGGGCCAGCTCCAGCTGGCTGGAGCGCCATGCAGGCAGCACCTTCCTGCGCGGTGTGGCCCTGCGGCTGAGCGAATCGATGCAGGAGAACCTGTTCTCCCTGCCCGCCGACGGCATCCGCGCCGAGGCCGTTTCCACCGCCAGCGGAAGCTGGCTGTGGAGCTTTTCCGGCAAGCCTCAGGGCAGCAGCTCTGCCCTCTGCCCGGTGGAGAACCGGGTGTATTTTGGCATTGCGGGAGAAAAAGCGCTTTATTCTGTACGGGTCTGAACCGCTCCATCACGCTTCGCATGCCAGCTCCCCTGCCAGGGGAGCCCTGGGCATCCCGGAAAAATTGTTGCAAACGCTTAGGCCCAATCGAACACAGAACATCGGGTCATCGCGGCAACCGATCGATACGAGGTAATTGATATGACAGACGCATTCAAACAGCAGATCCAGGCGGAAGCCCGGCAGGCAGTGGAAGAGCTGCTGGAACAGGCAAAGCTGAAAAAAGGCGATGTGTTCGTGGTGGGCTGCTCGTCCAGCGAGATCGTGGGCGGGCACATCGGCAAGGACAGCAGTCTGGAGGCCGCACAGGCCGTGTATGCAGGCATTGCGCCGGTGCTGGCCCAGCGCGGCATCTGGCTGGCGGCACAGTGCTGCGAGCACCTGAACCGGGCCATTATCATGGAGCGGGAAGCCGCCGAACAATACGGTTGGGAGGAAGTGTGTGTCGTGCCCCGGCCCCATGCGGGCGGCAGCTGGGCCACCACCTGCTGGAAGCAGTGCAAAGATCCCATTGCCGTGGAGGAGATCCGCGCCCACGCCGGTATCGACATTGGCGGCACCCTGATCGGGATGCACCTGCGCCGGGTGGCCGTGCCGGTGCGGCTGAGCCTGAGCCGGATCGGTGAAGCAAACATTCTCTGCGCCCGCACCCGCCCGAAGCTCATTGGCGGAGAGCGCGCAAAATATACCGAGGAGGACTGATGCCTTATGGCAGAAAAAACACCGGAAGAGATGCGGGAGGCCGTGCTGGCCATCCGTGAAAAGATGGCCGCTGCTGCCCGGGAGGCGGGCCGCGATCCTGCCGAGGTCCAGCTGTGCGCCGCCTGCAAGACCCGCACCGCTGAAACCGTGGCCGCAAGTGCCGCCCTGCCCATTGACGTGTTTGGCGAAAACCATGTGCAGGAGCTCTGCGCAAACTTTGACGCAGGCGCTTACTGCGGCAAGCCCAGCCATTTCATCGGGCACCTGCAGACCAACAAGATCAAAAAAGTCCTGGGCCGGGCCAGCCTGATCCAGAGCGTGGGCAGTGAACACCTTCTGACCGCCATCGAGAAGGAAGCCGCCAGGGCGGGCATCGTGCAGAACGTCCTGCTGGAGGTGAACATCGGCGGGGAGGAGAGCAAGAGCGGCGTTTCGCCGGAAGCGCTCTGGCCCCTGCTGGATGCCGCTGCTGCGCAGGAGCACATCCGGGTCAAGGGCCTGATGGCCATTCCCCCGGTCAATGATGACGATGCACAGAACCGCCGGTATCTCGCCGCCGTCCACGACCTGTTCGTAAAGGCCGGAGAGCGCGGCTATTCCAACGTGGAGATGCAGACCCTCTCCATGGGTATGAGCGGCGATTACGAGAACGCCATCCGCGAAGGCGCAACGCTGGTGCGTATCGGCACTGCGATCTACGGCGAACGGGATTACAGCAAGAAGTAAACCTCTCCGCCATCGCTGACTGAGAGGTTCAAATCAAGGAGGAACCATGGCAAAACAGAACATCAAAGACCCCGGTGCGCATCACAACAGCAGCGGCGCGCTCATCCGCCGCTTTTTACCCTATCTGGCAAAACACAAGGCAGTGCTCTTTCTCGACCTGTTCTGTGCCGCGCTGACCACACTGTGTGACATCTTCCTGCCCAAGATCATGAGCACCATCACCAACTCGGCCATGGGCGTGGGCATCACCCTGACCACCGGCATCGTGCTCAAGCTGGCGGGCATCTACTTTGTGCTCCGCATCATCGACGGCGCGGCCCAGTATTTCATGTCCGGCATCGGCCACATCATGGGCGTGCACATCGAGACCGACATGCGCCGGGATGCCTTTGACCACCTGCTGCTGCTCGACCACACCTATTACAACAACACCAAGGTCGGCACCATCATGGGCCGCATCACCAACGATCTGTTCGATGTGACCGAGTTTGCTCACCACTGCCCCGAGGAATTTTTCATCGCCTTTATCAAGATCCTGGCCTCCTTCATCATCCTGTGCCAGGCCAGCATCCCGCTGACGCTGGCGGTGTTCGCCTGCGTGCCCCTGATGGGCGTGGTATCCGTTTATCTGAACGGCCGTCTGCGTGCCCGGTTCCGGCAGCAGCGCATCCAGATCGGTGAGCTGAACGCCACCATCGAGGACAGCCTGCTGGGTCAGGGCGTGGTAAAAGCCTTTGCCGCCGAGGAGCAGGAGCGCGCCAAGTTCGAGCAGGGCAACAAGGACTTTGAGCACATCAAGACGCTGGGCTACTACGCCATGGCGGCTTTCAACACCTCCACCCGCCTGTTCGACGGCCTGATGTATCTGGTGGTCATTCTGGCGGGCGGCCTGTCGCTGGTCAACGGTAAGATCACCGCCGGTGACCTGGTGGCCTACATGCTCTATGTCACCACCCTCATCGCTACCATCCGCCGCATCGTCGAGTTTGCCGAGCAGTTCCAGCGCGGCATGACCGGCATCGAGCGCTTTGCCGAGATCATGGACACCCCCGTGCCCATCCACGATGCCCCGGATGCAAAACCCCTGCAGCCCGGCCCCGGTGCCATCCGGTTTGACGATGTCAGCTTTGAGTACCCGGACGACCACAACAAGGTGCTCCATCATGTCAGTCTGGACATCAAGGCAGGCGAGCGGCTGGCTCTGGTCGGCCCATCCGGCGGCGGCAAGACCACCCTGTGCAACCTCATCCCCCGCTTCTACGATGTGACCAGCGGCCACATCTACATCGACGGGCAGGACATCCAGCAGGTCACCCTCAAGAGCCTGCGCGAGGACATCGGCATCGTCCAGCAGGACGTGTATCTGTTCAGCGGCTCTGTGGCGGATAACATCGCCTACGGCAAGCCCGATGCCACCCGGGAGGAGATCATCGAAGCTGCCCGTCTGGCCGGTGCAGAGCGCTTTATCATGGCCCTGAAGGACGGCTTCGACACCTATGTCGGTGAGCGCGGTGTCAAGCTTTCGGGCGGCCAGAAGCAGCGCATCGCCATTGCCCGGGTGTTCCTGAAGAACCCGCCCATCCTGATCCTGGACGAGGCCACCAGTGCACTGGACAACGAGAGCGAGATCCTTGTGGGGCAGAGCCTGGAAAAGCTGGCCCATGGCCGCACCACCCTGACCATTGCCCACCGCCTGACCACCATCAAGAACTACGACCGCATCCTGGTGCTTGGCTCCGAGGGCATTGTGGAATCCGGCACCCACGACCAGCTGCTGGCAAAGCAGGGCGTGTACTACCGCCTGTGGAACCAGCTGCCCGGCGAGGATACCCTGTAACCCAAAAATTCAGAGATGATAAAAGCGGAACCGCTGTTTTCAACGGTTCCGCTTTTTGTTGTGGAAAAATAAAGGGCCGTCCCCTCTTCATATGTATAATATTATTCCTCATCCTTCGGGTTGTCCAGATGCTTGCGCTGTCTGCGTGTCAGTGCGGCGCACAGCTGCAGCAATGCAAAACACAGGATACCGGTAAAAACACCGGCAATGACAGCACCGACCCAGTATCCATAGGAAAAACCGCTGATCAGCGTAACCGCCACCACAGCAACCAGAGAATACACGGCATTGGCCGGGGCCGTATCCAAAAGGTGACGATCCCACAAACCATTGCGCAGACACGCAACACACATATAGATGCAGCCGATCATAAATACAACCCACTCTCCGGCAGCCTTGTCCGCAGCCCCGAACATCGTCTGCACGATCCACGCCGCCAGAAGGCCGCCCCACATCAACCAGAAGCCACGCCCCTCAATTTTGCGCAGAGTTTGCTCCTGCATCTCATCCAGAACATTTTTCTTGCTGTACAGTGAAAATCTCATAACTCATTCCTCCCAGAACAGTTCATCCAGTGTTTTTCCCAAAATTTTGCAGATGCTGCGGCAGAGATTGATAGTGGGGTTGTACTCGCCCTTTTCGATCGCGTTGATGGTCTGGCGCGAGACCCCAGCCGCTTCTGCCAATGCCCCCTGCGTCATATCTTTTTCCGCGCGGGCAGCTTTCAGTTTCAGATTCTTCGGCATCCTGTCACCTCGTCTATTTCCTGTGAGGGTAAGCTCGTTCCCTCTGGATACAGAATAGCACTCACCAGACATTATGTCAAGTATAGTTTACTTTTTGTCTTGTATTTTATATTTCAAAAATAGAAAAAAAACCGTGTCCGGCATATCGCACCGGCACGGGGCTTTGCAATGATTTCAGAAAAACGTTCCCGACCCACCGGGATGTAAGGATGCAACCGGACGCGCTCCAAAATCCCGGAGATAGTGCTGTTCCAGTTCGTCCGTTTTTACCTCAAAAATAACCACGGCAGATTTACAATCGTTTTTTCATCAGCTTCAGGTTCGTTGCTTCTGCCATCCCGAAGCCACCGTAAAAGTGCATGTGATGCGCATCATCCGGACAGACCAGTTCAATCATCTGTGCGCCGCGTTCCCGCACACGCTGTTCCACTTCTTGGAGAAGTAATCTGCCATACCCCTTGTTCTGATACTCCCCGAAAATCAGGATCTCGTCGAGATAATAGAATGTAAAATCATCGTAGCTTTCCAAAAAACCGATGACAAGCCCTGTTGGAATATCGTTGTCATCTTCTTGCATCAGGCAGAGGGAATCCTCCATCGTTACCATCTGACGGATTCGCTTGTATGCCTTTTCATAGGTCCAGCACCCGCCAGAATGCTGGTTGTAGTGGTTCATATAAAGCGTTGCTGCTTTTTCAACATTTTCCTCTGTAATAGGGGTATAATTCATTGATTCAGCTCCTTCTTCTTATAAAAAGCCCCATACCTACACATTCAGAGTGCAGGCATGGGGCCATGAAATATCAGGTTTTATTCTCCTACAATGAGCCGGACGGCACCATAGATGCCGGCATCATTGCCGAGGGTAGCTGCAACGATGGGGGTCTCGCGGCAGGAACTGAAGGCATAGGTCTTGAAGTGCTCCCGCAGGGGGTTGAAGAGGACATCACCGGCACGGGCGACACCACCGCCCACCATGAACATCTCGGGGTCGGTGGTAGAGGCAATGGAGGCCAGCGCCATGCCCAAAGTGTCGGTCATCTCGTCCACCTCACGGGCGGCCAGTGCATCGCCTGCACGGGCGGCATCAAAGACATCCTTGGCGGCAAAGTCGGTGCCGCGCAGGGTGCAGGGGGTGTCCGGGTTCTCGTCCAGCAGCTTCTTCATGCAGCGGACCACGCCGGTGGCGCTGGAATACTGCTCCAGACAGCCGTGCTTGCCGCAGCCGCAGACCGCCGTCTCGTGGGGGTTGACGGTGATGTGGCCGATCTCACCGCCTGCACCGTGGACACCCTCGATGATCCTGCCGTTGACGATGACACCGCCGCCGACACCGGTGCCCAGCGTGACCATCACCGCGCTGCGGCAGCCCTTGGCACAGCCCATCCAGATCTCGCCCAGCGCGGCCACGTTGGCATCGTTGCCCACCAGCACCTTGATGCCGTCCAGCAGGCCGGACAGCTGGATGGAGACGTTCCGCTCACCCCAGCCGCCGAGGTTGGCGCAGACAATGGGCACGATGCGGCTGTCCAGCACAGGGCCGGGCACACCGACACCCACGCCCTCCACCTGCTCGGCAGTGATGCCGTTTTCCTGCATCTTGTCCTTCACGGCCTTGGCCAGGTTCCCGAGGATGTGCTCCCCTGCATTGGAGGTGTCGGTGGGCACCTCCCACTTTTCCAGCAGAGCGCCCGCCGTGGTGAACAGGCCCACCTTGGCCGTGGTGCCGCCCAGGTCGATGCCGAATGCGTACTCTTTCATATTCATTTACCCCTTCTTTGCGGCGGTCAGGCCGCCGGTTTTCTCATCGTTATCATTATAGCATATCCATTTGCAAAAGACAGAGGCTGAAACAGGATTTATGCAAAAAGCCGAAAATCCGTTTCGATTTTTGGCAAAGCAAAAGGCCCTCCCGCAGCGGGAGGGCCGGAAAGCCTTGGGAGAACTTACTCCTCGTCAGAGGATTCCTCTTCGTCATCCTCATCCTCGTCGTCATCATCCGTCTTGGGCTTATAGAAAATGCCGCTGAGGAAGATGCTGATAAAGTACAGCAGGCACATGGGCACAGCCACGAAGCACTGCGACACGATATCGGGCGGGGTGATGATGGCTGCAACCAGGAAGATCAGGACAATGGCAACGCCGCGGCCCTTCTTCATGATCTCGGGGTTTGCAATGCCCATCTTGGCCAGAATGATGGTGACCAGAGGCATTTCAAACACACAGCCGAAGATGATGAACATGGTCAGGCAGAGGTTGATGTAGCTCTCGATGCTGATGGATGCCGTGATGTAATCGGTACCCTCCAGCGTAACGAGGAAGTTCAGCATGAACGGCAGGGTGACCTTGTAGGCGAACAGCACACCCACGCAGAACAGCGCCAGACCGAACAGCAGCACCAGCCGGAAGAAGAAGCTCTCGCTCCGTTTCAGGCCGGGTTTTGCAAAGGCGTAGACCTGATACAGCGCCACCGGAATGGTCACGATCACCGCAGCGATCAGGGACACCCGGAAATACTGCATCAGCTTTTCCTGCGGGGCCAGGAACACGAAGGTGTAGTTCGCATTCATTGCCATGGCCGTCAGCAGGTCGATCAGCTTATCCGAAATTGCCAGGAAGCCGATCACGCCCACTACAAACACCGCCGCGCAGATGATCAGCCGGTTCCGCAGCTCTTTCAGATGTCCGGTCAGCGTCATGCTGCCGTCGTCCGACATGACTTCGGCTTTCTTTTTGCGCTTCACGTTGGTAGCCACAAATTACTCCTCGTCCTTCTTCTCAGCCTTTTCCTCGGTCTTGGTCTCGGCAGGCTTGGCATCGCCGTTCTCGTCCACGTCGTCCATGCCTTCCTTAAAGTTCTTCATGGTCTTGCCGAACATCTTGCCCAGCTTCGGCAGGTTCTTGGGTCCAAAGATGACCAGAACGATGATCAGAACAATGATAAGCTCCTGAGGTCCGATTCTCATAATAATAATCTCCTTTTTACTCTTGCCGCGCCGCTCTGGCGGGCTGGATTCCAGTTTTTATCCTACAACCGCGGGCGCGGGTGTATCCATGTACTTAGACCTTTGCCTCTTCGGCAGGGGCAGCCTCCTCAGCGGGAGCAGCCTCGGCAGGGGCCTCGTTTGCAGCGGGGGCCTCCTCGGGCTTTTCCTCTGCAGCAGGCTCTTCTGCCTTTTCCTCTGCCTTCACAGGCTCAGCGACAGGCTCTTCGGGCAGCTCCTCCACGGTATCCTCCAGCTCGGCCACTTCCTCAACCTCTTCGGCCTTCTTGGCTTCTTCCTTGCTGGTCTTACCAATGTTGGTAAAGCTCTTGGTGACATCCTTCATGCTGTCGTCGATGTCCTTCTTGATGTCGGTCAGGGGAGCAACAGCTTCCTTGATGGGGGCCTGGATCTCGTTCAGGGGCTCCACCACATTCTTCTGGATCTCCTCGGAAGCGGCACCGGTGTACTTCTTCAGCTCCCGCAGCATCTTGCCGAGCTTGCGGGCGTACTCGGGCAGCTTATCGGGGCCGATGACCACGAAGGCCACGATGGCCACCAGGATCAGCTCTGTAAAACCAATTTTCATAGCGTTCCAATTCCTTTCCTCTCACACAACAGGCATCCTTTGCGGCCTGCCGTGCTGTTACTGCACAGGGGATGCGGCGCGGTGTGCGCCTTTGTTGCCCTATGTATACCGGAAGTGTGTGAACTTCAAATGAACTTATTTTGAACAGTATATGAATAAGAGCAATTTTGTCATTAATTATATAACCATTCGGATATTTGCGCTTAGATATTGCGTTTCGGAATCACTTGACCGGATTGGTCAGCGTACCAATACCCTCGATCTCGCACCGCACCACATCCCCGGGCTTGAGGAACTGCGGCGGGTCCATGCCCATGCCCACGCCCGCCGGGGTGCCAGTGGCAATGATGGTGCCTGCTTTCAGGGTCATGCCCTGCGAAAGCTCGGCAACGACATGGTCGATGTCAAAGATCTGCAGGGCGGTATTGGAATCCTGCCGCTTCTCGCCGTTGACAAAGCTGCGGATGCCCAGCCTGGGCGGGTAGTCGGCAAAGGCATCTGCCGTGACGATGCAGGGCCCGATGGGGGTAAAGCCATCCAGACTCTTGCCGAAGTACCACTGTTTGTGCGCCGTCTGCACATCCCGGGCTGAGACATCGTTCAGGATGGTGTAGCCGAAGATATAGTCCCGGGTCTGACCGGCGGGCACATCCCTGGCATCCTTGCCCAGCACCACAGCCAGCTCACACTCATAATCCAGCTTTTTCACCAGATCGGTGTGGGCCTCGATGGGGCCGTTGTCCGGCACGGCGCGGGTCACGCGCTTGGAAAAGTAGATGGCATCCTCGTGCTTGGTGGCAAAGGCAGCGGCAGAGTATTTCTCCGCCTCATCGGAGTGGGCCATATAATTGATGCCCAGGCAGATGACATCCTGTGCCGGGGCCGGGATGGGGCTTTCCAGCGTGACGGCCTCCACAGGCAGAGCGGGAATGCCCGCAATGGCCAGCGACAGCCCATACCGCACCTGCGGGGTCAGAAACGGGATAGCCTCGCTCAGGTTCTCATAGCTCAGGCCCAGCCAGCTCAGCGGCCAGACCTGTCGTCCATCCTCCGATAAGATCGCCGGGTCTTCCACGCCGTCCGGCAAACGGCAGGTAATAAAGCGCATACCGCATCCCCTTTCTCAGTGCCGATACGCAATGGCGTTCCGGATACGCTCCGCCTCTGCCTGACCGGCCAGCTGGCGCACCAGTTCCAGTGCAAAGGGGATGGCACCGCCCAGCCCATAGCTGGTGGTGATGTTGCCATCCACCACGACCTCTTCATCGTGGACGATGGCACCGGCCAGCTGATCCTGGAAGCCAGCGTGGGCGGTGGCGTTCCTGCCCTCCAGCAGGCCAAGAGAGGCCAGGATGCTGGGGGCGGCACAGATGGCGGCCACCTTCCGGCCCGCCTTGGCAAAGGCGGCACAGGTCTCGGTGACCGTCTTGTTGGCGGCAAGGTTGGGTGTGCCCGGGATCCCGCCGGGCAGAACGACCATGTCCACATCGGAATAATCCACTTCCTCGGCCAGTGCATCGGCGGTCAGGTGGATCTTATGGCTGCTCACCAGCTCCCTGCGGCCCATGGCAGAGGCCACGATGACCTCTACCTTGGCGCGGCGCAGCAGGTCTACCACCAGCAGGGCTTCGCACTCCTCGGTGCCATCGGCAAAAAATACAACTGCCTTACTCATCTTTACAGACTCCCTTCTAAAAAAGCGCACCGCAGGGCGGGTGCTCCCCTGCCCCGCGGCGCGCGGTCCGTGTTATTCTTCGGCGGGCTGTTCCGCCTTTTCTTCCAGCAGGCGGCGCAGCACACTGTCATCTTTGCTGATGACCCGGCTCACCCGGCTGATGATGGCGCTGGACGCACCAATGTTGCCCATGATGCTGGTATAGCTCTGCTTGTTGACCAGCTTTTCCGCAATGTTATACCGCTGCTCCATTGCACTGAGCTCGGCGTAGCTGCACACATCCTGCAAAAAGCGGTAGCACTCCTCAGGCGTTTTCAGCTCCAGCAATGCAGAATACAGGCCGGACTCTCCGGTGGGATGATCTTTTGCCATGGCTTGTTCCTCCCCTATCGTTCAGGTTGGGTCTGGCCCACGCGGGGCACTTCAATACACTACTTTATTGTAGTGCAAACGCGGCAAAAAATCAACGGGAAATTTACAGCATTTTTTCCAGCGTGGTCAGCTGCATGGGAATGCCCGCAGCTTCTGCCTCGGCGGGGCCCAGCACGCGGTAGCCCTTGGTCTTAAAGAACTGCAGCACCGGCAGGCACTTGGTGTGCACCTCGCAGTACAGGCGGCCCCGGCCCTCACCCCGGGCCAGGCGCTCGCAGGTGGCCAGGATATCCCGGCCCAGTGCCTTGCCCCGGTACTCGGGCTTGAGGTAGAGGTGGAGCAGGTGCAGGGCCGTGTTCTCCATCTTCCAGGCAAAGTAGCCGATGGTCTTGCCGCCCAGCACCACAAGGAAATAGTTCACATCGTTGTCGATGTCTGCCTCAATGGCATCGGCGCTCTGCAGCGTTTCCACCAGCGTGTCCAGCTGCTTTGCAGGGTAATAGCGCTTGTAGACCTCGTGCCAGATCTCACTGGCAAGATCAGCGTTGGCGTGAATGTATTTGGCCTTTGCGACCAGCTTGTAATCGGGTTTCATAGTGCTCCTTATGCGTATACGATATAATCCGGCTTGCGGGGGGCGGCGGGGCGGGGTTCCTCTGCCGGGTAGCCCAGAATGCAGTGGCCCACACCGATATAGTCCCCCTCAATGCCCCACTTCTTCAGCAGGGCCTTGCCCTCTTCGGTCTCAAACTCTTCCTTTGCGCGGTTGATCCAGCAGCTGCCCAGCCCGATGGCGGCAGCAGCGTTCATCAGGTTGCCCATCACAAGGCTGCCGTCCTGCACGCCACAGCGGGCATTGGCATCCGCCAGCACCACCAGAATGGTGGGGGCACCGTACATGGGGTCCCCCGTGTTGCCCATCACAGCGGCATTCATCCGGGTGAGCCGGGCGCGGGTCTCGGCATCCTGCACCACCACGATCTTTGCGCTCTGGCGGTTCATGGCGCTGGGGGCAAAGGTGCCTGCGCGCAGAACGGCTTCCAGCTCCTCTTTCGTGATCTGCTCCGGCTTGTAGGCGCGGCAGCTGCGGCGGGTCTCAAGGGTATGTAAGGTCTCATTGGTCATAGCAATTTCCCTCCCTAAAAGTTCTGGTGTTATTGTACCATACAACGCCGTAAAGTGCAAAACAAAAAGGCGGCTGCGCCTTCCTTTTTGAAAGCGCAGCCGCCTGATTGCTCTTCGTTGGTTTGGAACGAGATGTTTTACAGCGCGGTCTTGATGTTGTGATGCGTGGAGCTGTAACGAACAACTGCTTCCATCAGGGCAACGGGCCACAGAATGACCTTACCCAGGATCTCGGCCGGCTTGACATCCACCGTATCCATGCTGTTGATGCCGAACAGAACCAGACAAGCAATGCCGCAACCCAGAATGTAATAGTACATAAGTCAAACCTCCTATATTTTTCTCACAGGCTTACGCCTGAAGCTCATGTGTCGGCGGGGCGCTTTCCGCTCTCCGCATCCTTACTATACCGCAATTTTGATGTAAAGTCAATATCCAAAAACGTGAAACAAATTAAAGTTTCTTTTGAAAGTCATTTTGTTCATGTAAATAAAGCAGTGAAGTTCGCTTTGCTTTATAAACGTGAAGTCAGTGTCCTGAATTGGCCGTGAGCCGGAAACAAATTGTTCATATTCTGCCCCGAAAGAGGCCGGAAACGGGCGTTTTGTCCTTGCAGAAAAAGCAGAAAATGGTGCACAAAGCTCCATCTGCAATTTTGTGCAGAACGCCCTGCAATAACAGCTGTTTTCCATTCGTTTACAGGTTAAGGAAGGACGTGTCGGATTTTTTTGTTTTTTGAAGTGAGGACACCGCCATGAAGAAAATTTTTCGCAAAAAAATTTTTGCTTTTTTCCTCTCGGCCCTGCTGGTGCTGGCCCTTTCCCTGCCCGTTTTTGCGGACATGGGCCCCAAGCCCTCGGTCACGCTCAAGCTCTATTACACGCCGGGCCAACGCTATGCGGTCACCCTGCTGGGCAATACCAGGGTCAGCGGGCCGTGGGGCTCTGCAGACCAGTACCGGGAGCGGATGGGCTCCCGGGAAACCTGGGAGGCGTTCCGGAACTATCCCGCCCCGGAGGGCTACTACTTCCTCGACTACTTTCAGGAATACCCCGGCGATGCCGATGCAGAGTTCGTCTGGGGCTACTACCCGCCCAACAAGTTCTATGTTCTGCTCTATAATATAGAGACCGGTACATTCTACCGCAGTGAGGAACCGGTGGAGCGCTATGCCTTTTCCAGCGAGTGGCAGGTGCTTCTCGATTCCCAGGACGGCCTGCGGGTCTACCACAACCGCAACGATTCCGACATCCTTTCCTCCTTTGCCGCCCGGGTGCTCATCACCCTGATTTTAGAGCTGACGTGGGGCATCCTGCTTTTCGGGCTGCGCGGCCCCGCCCAGCGCGCGCTCATCGGCAAGGTCAACCTTGCCACGCAGATCATCCTGAACCTCGGGCTGTGCTATGGCACGCTCTATCTCGGGCCGATGTTGGGCAATTTCCTTTATTTTGCACTGGAGGTACTGGTGTTCTCCGTGGAAGCCTTTGTCTACAACCGGTATCTGCCCTGGCCGGAGGGCAAAAAGCCTCACCCCATCCTCTATGCGCTGACTGCCAATCTCCTTTCCTTCGGCATCGGGCTGGAATTGAACACCCACTGCACCAACACGCAGATCCGGCTGATCGCGCTTGTCTGTCTGGTGCTGTGGTACGCCGGGCCGTGGCTCTGTCGAAAGCTGCGGAAAGTGCAAAATGCACAATAAAAAGAAAAAAATTCGTCAAGAATCAATCTTGTTGCGTACCGGGAAATCCGCTATAATAGAAGCGTCAAACCAGATTTTACCGGAAAGGAGACACGGACGTATGGCAAAAGCATCTCAGGTCGTTTTACTGGAAAATGAGTTTTACCTCATCAAGGCACCCAATGGGAAGGTGTTGGAGATCAAGAACTTCAACACGGAGAACGGCGCGGCCATCCGTCTGTGGGACTACGCCGGACATCCGTGGCAGCAGTGGCAGTTCGTGGATGCCGGCGAGGGACGCTGGCGGATCAGGAACCGCTTTACAGGCAAGTTCATCGATCTGGCCCTGGGCGGCGTGGTCGAGGGCACCTGGCTGCACCAGTGGGGCCGCACCAGCGGGCTGAGCCAGTGCTGGGAGCTGGAGTCCACCCGGAACGGCCGCACCCGCATCCGCAATGTGCTGGCCGACAAGTACATCGACCTTGTGGGCATGAACACCTCCAACGGTGCACAGGCCCAGATCTGGAATTACGTCTCGGGCGGCAATCAGGAATGGAACCTGGTGCGCGTTGACCCCGACACCGCGCAGACCAACGCCCGTGCCGAGGAAAAGCGGGACCCGGAGCCAACGCCCTCCCAGCGCAAACACCAGAATGATCTGGTGCGGAAGCTGAACAACGCCGGAAAAGGCCGGGCCGCACGGAAATAAGAAACGATAAAAGCGTCCCACAGGGGGCTCCCTGTGGGACGCTTTTTGTAATGCTGACAGAAACGGAGAATTGCTGATGGATCCCAAATTTCCCATGCGCAACACCACCCTGTGCTATCTGGAGCAGGATGATGCCTACCTGATGCTCCACCGCGTGACCAAGAAGAACGACCTGAACCACGACAAATGGATCGGTGTTGGCGGCAAGTTTGAGCCGTTTGAAAGCCCGGAGGACTGCCTGCTGCGGGAAGTGCAGGAGGAGACCGGCCTCACCCTGACCTCCTACCGCTGCCGGGGCGTGGTGACCTTTCTTCTGGGCGAGCTGACCGAATACATGTTCCTTTACACCGCCGATGCCTGGACAGGCACACTGGTAAAGGATGCCGCCCGGAACGAGGGCATTCTGGAATGGGTGCCCAAGGAGCAGGTGGAGCAGCTGCCCATCTGGGAGGGCGACAAGATCTTCTTCCGCCTGCTCGAGGAGGACAGACCCTTTTTCTCGCTCAAGCTCCGATATGAAGATGATACGCTGGCTGAAGCCGTGTTGGACGGGAAACCTTTATCACTCCCTCCGTCACGGCTTTGCCGTGCCAGCTCCCTCGGAGAGGGAGCCTTTTAGCCTCCCTCATTGAGGGAGGTGGCATCGCGTAAGCGATGACGGAGGGAGTTTAATTTAGCTTCAGATCGCCCTCTTTGATCCAGCCCAGCTTGCGCTCGATCTCGCAGAAGAGAACGCTCAGGACTGCGGGCAGAACAAAGCAGATCAGGACCATGGCAGCCCAGTCCATGGGGGTAATGGCGGCCTTGGCACCGGCGGCAATATCGTTCACCCAGCCGGTGTACACGCCGATCTGGCCCACCAGACCGCAGGTGCCCATGCCGGAGGAGACCGCCGCGCCGTTCATCTCAAAGTGGAACAGGCAGGTCGCCAGCGGGCCGGTGATGGCCGAGGCCAGCGTGGGGGCGATCCAGATGCGGGGGTTCTTGATGATATTGCCCATCTGAAGCATACTGGTGCCCAGGCCCTGGCTGACCAGGCCGCCCACACCGTTCTCCTTATAGCTCATCACGGCAAAGCCGACCATCTGGGCGCAGCAGCCTGCCACAGCAGCGCCGCCCGCCAGGCCGGTCAGGCCCAGAGCCGCGCAGATGGCGGCAGAGGAGATGGGCAGGGTCAGCGCCACACCCACGATGACAGACACCAGAATGCCCATGACCAGCGGAGCCTGCTCAGTGGCCCACATGATCAGGGTGCCCACCTTGCTGGCGGCAGCACCGATGGGAGCCGCAATGAGCATGGAGAGGCCCACGCCCACAAAAATGGTCACCAGCGGGGTGACAAGGATATCGACCTTGGTCTCCTTGCTCACGGCCTTGCCCATCTCAGCGGCTACAATGGCAATGATCAGAACAGCCAGCGGGCCGCCTGCGCCGCCCAGCGCATTGGCCGAGTAGCCCACGGTGATCAGGCTGAACAGCACCAGCGGGGGGCAGTGCAGTGCCCAGCCGATGGCACAGGCCATGGCCGGACCGCTCATGGCCGAGGCATAGCCGCCCAGATCGACCAGCACCTCCAGCCCGGTCTGCTGGCCCAGCGTTTTGATGATGGTGCCGATCAGCAAGCTGGCGAACAGGCCCTGTGCCATGGCACCCAGAGCCTCGATGAGATAACGCTGCGGCGTGATAACGATATCCTTCCGCTTCAAAAAGTCCTTTACACTTGACATAGACTCTTCCTAACCTTTCTCTCCCGGCCCATTGCGCGGGAGCTTTCCGTGTCAAGTATCATACCATACACCTGTCAAGACAGCAAGAGGAGGCCGCGTTTTTCGTCCAAAGCGACAAATTTCACAGCTTTGGATGCAATGATTCTGCTTTCCTGCTCGTTTTTACTGTGGAGCGTGTTTTTCTTTCCGCTTTTTCCGCCTGACGCGATGCCGGAGCACAGCGAACTGATTGACGGCGACCCGGGTTTGGGTGTATACTGGGAGAGTAAAAATAGCTTTATCCGCAATGATGCGAGACTATATTGGCGGGCCGGTGCAGTTCGTGTATCCTGCCCGGTCCAGCTTGGAGGCAGAGCAAGCGGCATGAAACCAACATCTTTCAAAAAATCAAGCAAGAACGGCACCGGCCGCAGCATCGGCCAGGCTGTTGCGTGCCTTGTGATGGCGGCAGCCATCACCATTGGCGGTGCGGGCACCACCTTCCTGCTGGCATCCCAGCCTGCGGGCCTGACGGTCGAGCCCGCCGCCCTGCAGACTGAGGGCAGGGTCACCCTGCCCAAGTTCGATCATAAGAGTGACAGGAGCGAGGCAAAGGCCGAGAGCATCCAGCCGGAGGAGAGTGCTTCTTCTCAGGAGCAGGCCGCAGCCAGCACCCCTGCCGCACCCGTGACCAAGGCGGAGAACACCGCCGCCGCCCCGGCAGAGAGCACCGCACCCGCTGCGGAGCCTGCCGTTCAGCCGGAAGCCGTACCCACCGACCCCATGGCCGGGGATGCTTCGGAGATCGAGAACGAGAACTCCTTCCCCCACTTCCTGACAGAGACTGAGGCGTTGGCCGCCGAGGACCCGATGGCCGCTCCTGAGGAGGCCGCCATCCTGCCCGAAACAGAGGAGACCGCCCCCGTAGCCGAGGAAGCGCCTGCCGCTTCCGAGAACGGCGAGGATGTGCTGGCCGAAGCCCAGATCAAGGATATCAACGGCACCGTTCTGCTGACCCCTGAGGAGATCCGGGACGCACTGGACAGCGGCACGCTGGACGAGGAGAGCATCGACCCCACCTGCCTGACCGGTGAAAACGGCCTGCTGCAGTGGCTGTGGGAATTCTTCTTCGGCAAGGATGAGGAAGAAACGCCCCAGTATTCCGGCTGGCGCACCGAAAACGGCAAGACCTATTACTACGACCAGAACACCCACCAGCCCGTCACCGGCATCCAGAGCATCGACAACAAGCTCTATTATTTTGATGCCTCCGGCGTGCAGCAGCCCGCCACCTTCGGCATTGATGTTTCCAAGTACCAGAGCAGCATTGATTGGGACAAGGTGAAAACGGCAGGTGTGGAGTTTGCCATCATCCGTATCGGCTACCGCGGCTACGGCTCCGGCGCGCTGGTGCAGGACCCCAAGTTTGAGGAGCACTTCACCAACGCCCGCAACGCCGGGCTGCGGGTTGGCATCTACTGCTTCAGCCAGGCTGTCAACGAGAACGAGGCCCGCGAGGAAGCACAGGCCTGCGTCTATGTGCTGAATGGCCGTCAGCTCGATTACCCCATCTACTTTGATACCGAGGCTTCCGGCGCGGGCAATGGCCGTGCCGATGGTCTGGGCGTGGAAGACCGCACCAAGTGTGCTGTGGCTTTCTGCGAAGAGGTCAAGGCACTGGGCTACAAGCCCGGCGTGTACGCCTCCACCACCTGGTTCCGCAAGCGGCTGGATATGAGCCAGCTGTCCAACTACTACATCTGGAATGCCCACTACAACGTGGCCTCCAGCCCCATTGCCTGCAACATGTGGCAGGGCACCTGCACCGCCCGCATCCCCGGTTACGGCGGCCAGATCGATGTGAACATCAGCTATATGGGTTAAGTTATGGACCGTATCCGCTTGATTGCATCCGACATGGATGCCACCCTTCTGGACGAACAAAGTCAGCTCCCGGCAGACTTTGAAGAGACGATCCATGCACTGGCAGAGCTGGGCATCCGGTTTGCTCCTGCCAGCGGCAGACCGCTCTATACGTTGGAAGCCATGTTCCCCACCTTACAGGATGAGCTTGTTTTCATCGGCGACAACGGCGGTGCCATCCGCTGGAAGGGGCAGAACCTCTTCACTTCGGAGATGTCTCCGGAAGGCTGGCGGGCGCTGAACCGCCTGACCCGGGAGCAGGGCGATATTGCGGTTCTCTGCGGCCTGGAAAGTGCCTATGTGGAGCGGCCGTTCGCCGTCCACGATGCCGTGCTGCGGCATTTCTACACCAAGATCGAATATGTGGACCGGCTGGAAGATGTCGCCGCCCCTGCCGACAAATTCACCATCTACCTGCCACAGCACAATGCGCAGCAGGCCTACGATACGGTCTATGCCAGTCAGCGGAGCATCTACTCCGTAGCCGTTGCCGGTGAATGCTGGGTGGACATCATGAATCCCGGTGTCCACAAAGGTGCCGCCCTGCAAACGCTGGGGCAGCTGTGGGGCTTGCCGTCTGAGAGCATGATGGCCTTTGGCGATACCTACAACGATGCCGAGATGCTGCGTACCGCAAAATACGGTTTTCTGATGGAAAACGGCAGTGTTCCGCTGTGCCAGAAGGTTCCGTTCCTGGCCCCTTCCCACCGGGAAGCCGGGGTCATGCAGGTCTTACACCGTGTTCTGGCACAGAACGGTTGTGTCTGTCCGGAGGATTTTATCCCGGCACATTAAATCCAAGCATAAAAAATGGAGCTGTTACACATCTCGTGTAACAACTCCATTTTTGTTTAGCGTGCTCACCCTCTCCGTCTTTGCTTCGCAAATCCACCTCTCCCGAAGGGAGAGGCAAGTGCTCTTGGCTCCCCCTTTGGGGGAGCTGGCGAGCGTCAGCGAGACTGAGAGGGCGAGGCCGCCAATCTTATGCAAACATATCCTTCAGCTTCTTGAAGAAGCCCTTGCGCTTTTCGTAGTTCTCCTCTTTCAGGGTGCCCTCAAACTTCTTCAGGGCATCCCGCTGGGCCTTGTTCAGCTTCTTGGGGATCTCCACCTCGCACTTGACATACATATCGCCCCGGCCACGGCCGTTCAGATACTGGATGCCCTTGCCGCGCAGGCGGAAGGTCGTCCCGCTCTGGGTGCCTTCGGGCACGGTGTACTCCACCTTGCCGTCAATGGAAGGCACGGTGATGCTGTCGCCCAGAACCGCCTGGCTGTAGGTGATGGGCACCGTGACCCAGACATCATAGCCGTCACGCTGGAACACCTCGCTGGGCCGGACCGTGACCATCACAATCACATCACCGGCAGGGCCGCCGTTGGCACCGGCATCGCCCATGCCGCGCAGTGCAAAGCTCTGATCGTCGTCGATGCCCATGGGGATGGACACCTCCAGCGTTTTCCTGGCGGCAGTTTTTCCGCTGCCGTGGCAGACCTTGCAGGGGTTCTTGACCAGCTTGCCCTTGCCGCCGCAGCGGGAGCAGGGCTGCTGGGTCTGCATCACGCCAAAGGGCGTACGCTGCTGCCGGATGACATAGCCGCGGCCGCCGCAGTCCGGGCAGGTCTCGGGGCTGCTGCCGGCGGCGCAGCCGCTGCCATGGCACTCTGTACACTCCTGCTGGCGGGTGATGGTGATGTTCTTCTTGCAGCCATGCACGGCCTCATCAAAGCTCAGGGTGATCCGCACACGGATATCCTGGCCTTTGCGGGGGGCGTTGGGGTTTGCCTGACGGGCAGAACCGCCAAAGCCGCCGAAGCCGCCGCCAAAGATATCACCGAAGATGTCGCCCAGATCGACCCCATCTCCGCCAAAGCCGCTGAAGCCGCCCGCGCCGCCGCCGTTCTGGGCTGCATAACTGGGATCAACACCGGCAAAGCCGTACTGATCGTACAGTTGGCGCTTTTTCGGGTCCGAAAGCACCTCGTTGGCTTCATTGACTTCCTTGAACTTTTCCTCGGCATCCTTATCGCCGGGGTTGTAGTCCGGGTGGTACTTCATGGCCAGCTTGCGGTAAGCCTTTTTGATCTCCGCATCGGTGGCCGTTTTGGATACTCCCAGCACTTCGTAGTAATCGCGCTTTTCCTGTGCCATAACCATACCTCTATAAAACCAGCAAAGGCCGCCCCGGCAAAACCGGAGCGGCTTTTGCTTTTATCCGGCACGCCTGCCCGCCGGTTTGGCCGGGCATCTGCCGTTTGTGTCAGACCTTAGACTTCCTTGAAGTCAGCGTCCACAACGCCGTCATCGTTGGGCTTCTGCTGGTTGTTTGCGCCAGCATCGGGGCCGGGCTGTGCGCCTGCAGCCTGCTGGGCAGCAGCGGCAGCCTGATACATCTTCTCAAAGACATGGCTCAGCTCATCCTGCTTTGCCTTGATCTCATCGATGGAACCGGACTGAACAGCGGTCTTGAGGTCGGCCAGCTTTGCCTCAGCCTCGCTCTTCACGTCAGCAGGCATCTTGTCGCCGTTCTCCTTCAGCATCTTCTCAGTCTGGAACACCATCTGATCAGCGCCGTTGCGGATATCGACCTCTTCACGCTTCTTCTTATCATCGGCAGCAAACTGCTCAGCTTCCTTCACAGCCTTGTCGATATCCTCCTTGGACATATTGGTGGAAGCGGTGATGGTGATGTTCTGCTCCTTGCCGGTGCCCAGGTCCTTCGCGCTGACCTTCACGATGCCGTTTGCATCGATATCGAAGGTGACTTCGATCTGAGGCACACCACGGGGAGCCGGAGCAATGCCATCCAGGTGGAACACACCCAGGCTCTTGTTGTCGCGGGCAAACTCACGCTCACCCTGCAGAACGTTGATCTCAACAGAGGGCTGATTATCAGCGGCAGTGGAGAACACCTGGCTCTTGTGGGTGGGGATGGTGGTGTTGCGGTCGATGATCTTGGTGCACACGCCGCCCAGGGTCTCAATGCCCAGGCTCAGCGGGGTGACATCCAGCAGCAGCAGGCCCTTGACATCGC
>OOBI01000200.1_pt1 | contig 66866 bp, 61 predicted proteins | sample 1671081 | NCBI WGS metagenome assembly OOBI01 (sample SAMN06348120, study PRJEB24527) | human gut metagenome | biome: human gut; feature: ankylosing spondylitis patient; material: feces | host: Homo sapiens | place: China | collected 2015-10 | reverse complement strand
TGGAGCGGGAGACGAGTCTCGAACTCGCGACCTCAACCTTGGCAAGGTTGCGCTCTACCAACTGAGCTACTCCCGCGTTAGAGAAGTTGAATTATTACACGAAACCAGAATTTTGTCAAGGAAAAACTTTCTCAAACGATAAAAAGTTTCTCGAACAACCTGCTTCGTTGAATCCGACCGCAGGAAGTTCACTCGGCTCGGAGAGTTCCGATCGAATGCGTTCTTTGGAGATCCCTACTCACTTGATTCCGCGCGTCGACGAAAAAGGGCCCCCGGCCGGAACCGGGAGCCCTTGATTCTTCGATCAATTCTCGATTGCGATTAGAAGATGCTGCAAGCGAGGAAGCCGAGCGCGACCGCGAAGACGATGGCGATCAGGCCGGGGAGGAAGAAGGCGTGGTTGAACACGAACTTGCCGATGCGGGTCGTGCCCGTGTAGTCCATCTGGACGGCGCCGAGGAGGGTCGGGTAGGTCGGGAGGACGAACAGAGCCGAAACGGCAGCGAACGAAGCCACGAGCATGTAGGAGTCACCGGGGTTGGCGGCGGAGATACCGAGAGCGGCAACGATGGCCGGGGTAATCGCCTTGGCGGTGGCAGCCTGCGAGTAGAGGAGCATCGAAGCGAGGAAGAACACGACGGCGAGCAGAGCCGGGGTTTCCGACACGGTACCGGCGGCGAGTTCCTTAATTTCGTTCGAGTGACCGGACACGAACGTGTCGCCCAACCAAGCCACACCGAGCACGCAGACGATGGCGACCATACCGCTCTTGAAGACGGACGAGTCAGCGATCTTGCCGATTTCGATGTTGCAGGTCATCGTGATGAGCATGCCGACGATGAGCATGAGGCTCATGATGGCGGCGTCACGACCGACGACGACGTTTTCAATCAGACCAACGGCCGGCGAAATGGCGGAGGCATAGAGCACCACGAAGATAACGCCGACGAGGAAGATGAGAACGGAGCGCTTGGCGTGCGGCTTGAGTTCCGTATGGGCAGCGCTGGTCGAAGCCTTGATGAGGCCCTTGGCGAGGCGTTCCTGATAGACCGGATCCTTGCTGAGGTCCATCTTGGAGATGAGCGTCATGACGAAGGCGGTCAGCATGCAGGCGATGAACGTCGTGGAGAGCCAGATGCCGAGCAGGGCCGGGTAGGACCAGCCGAACTCTTCAAGCACGCCGGCCATGTAGATCACGGCAGCGGAAACCGGGGAAGCCGTAATGGCGATCTGCGAAGCGACCACGGCGATCGACAGCGGCACGCAAGGACGAATGTTCTGTTCCTTGGCGACTTCGACGATAACCGGGATCATCGAGAAGGCCGTGTGGCCCGTACCCGCAAAGATCGTGAGGACATAGGTCACGATCGGGGCGAGGTAGTTGATGTGCTTCGGATTGGCACGAAGGATGCGTTCGGCGATCTGAACGAGGTAGTCAAGACCACCGGCGAGCTGCATCGCAGAAATGGCCGAGATCACCGAGGCGATGATCAGGATAACGTCCCAGGGGATGTTACCCGGCTTCATACCAAGGCAAAGCCCGAGAATGAGCACACCGGCGCCACCGGCGTAGCCGATGCCGATGCCGCCAAGGCGGACGCCCAAGAAAATCGCGCCGAGCAGCACGATAATCTGAAGAATAAGCATGATATCCATGGATGCCTCCAGGCATTGAGTAATCCGACGAAGATACCGGCCGTCCTTAGTAACGACGATCCGGCCCCTCGCCGAGGGTGGTTACGGGTCTTGTCGCCCGTCAGGAAAGCCGCCCTTCTTGCACGGGGGCTTTCATGACGGTTGACCGAAACCCGTTGGGTCCGACAAAACCGCCCCGCGCTCGAGCGGGACGGTTTTGTTTTTGGGCTCATCCGAAAACCCGTTGCCGGGACTCGGACGACGAAGTCAGAAAATTACTTTTCGAACTTCGGGTTGATGAGGTTTTCATACGTGAACGTATGATCCCACTGTTCCTGCGTGAGCATGCCCTTTTCTTCAACGACGAGCTGATGGAGGGACTTGCCGGTGAGGAAGCCTTCACGGGCGATGTTGGCGCAGGGCTTGTAGCCGAAGTGCGGCTTCAGGAGCGTGACGATGCCGAGCGAACCCATGACGAGGTCCTTGCAGTGTTCGGCATTGACGACGATGCCGTCGATGCACTTTTCACGCAGGTGGTTGCAGGCGTTCGTCATGACCTTCATCTGCATGTAGAGAGCGAAGGTGATGACCGGTTCCATCACGTTCAGTTCGAGCTGACCGGCGGAGGCGGCGAGCATGACCGTCGTGTCGAGACCGATGGCGAGGAACGAAGCCTGGTTCGTCACTTCGGGGATCACGGGGTTGACCTTACCCGGCATGATCGAGGAGCCCGGCTGGAGCTGCGGGAGGATGAGTTCGGAGAGACCCGTACGCGGACCGGAAGCAAGGAGACGCAGGTCATTGCAGACCTTCGTCAGCTTGACGGCGAGGCTCTTGACGGCGCTCGAAAGAGCAACGTAGGCACCGCAGTCGCTCGTGGCGGCGATGAGGTCGTCGCTGTTCTTGAAGTCAATGCCGGTGATTTCGGCGAGGTGCTTGACGGCGAGAGCCGGGTAATCCGGGTGAGCCGTAACGGTCGTACCGATGGCGGTGGCGCCGAGGTTGACGATCTTCAGGTGTTCCTGAGCTTCCTTGATGACGGCGATTTCGTCGGCAATCGTGGAGCCCCAGCCATGGAATTCCTGGCCGAAGGACATCGGAACGGCGTCCTGGAGGTGCGTGCGGCCCATCTTCAGAACACCCTTGGTTTCTTCAGCCTTGCGGAAGAAGCTGTCGCGGAGTTCTTCGACGGCCTTCAGGAGGACGTTCGAACGAAGGAGGAGCGAGAGGTGGAAGGCGGTCGGATACGTGTCGTTCGTGGACTGACCGAAGTTGGCGTGGTCGTTCGGGGAGACCTTCTTGTCGCCCTTGGCGAGGCCGAGGTGTTCGCAAGCGAGGTTGCAGATCACTTCGTTGCAGTTCATGTTGGTCGACGTACCGGCACCACCCTGGAGCCAGTCGGTCACGAACTGGTCGTTGTACTTGCCGGCGATGAGCTGATCGCAGGCCCAGATCAGAGCGTCAGCGACGTCGGCCGGGATGCAGCCGAGTTCCTTGTTGGCCATCGCGGCGGCCTTCTTCACATAGCCAAAAGCCTGGGCGAAGAACGGTTCCTGCGACATGGGCATTTCCGTGATGTGGAAGTTCTGCTTGCCGCGCATGGTCTGCACGCCATAGTAGACGTCATCAGGAATCTCGAGTTCGCCAAGGAAGTCGCTTTCAATACGAGACATTTTTATAGCTCCTCATAGGATTTTGGACAGAGCGGCGGGACCGAATGGTTCTGTTCGTCCCTCTGTCCGGGGTGAACTCCGCTTCCCCTGTATCCCGTTTCCGGGGGTTGGTCGCAGAAGAAGCGGACCTTGTTTGAACGCAGCGTATGATACCCCTTTCGAAGGATCATACGCCATGCGCCCTAAATATTACTGCTTAATCGGCTTGATGGGAATAGCCTTTTTTTGGGACGGAAGAACCTTGTCGTAGCCCTTCATACCCTGTTCAGCCATCTTGCGACGGATGAAGGCGATCTGCGTCTTGAGAGGCAGATCCTTCGGGCAGAAGTCGTGGCAGGCGAGAAGGGACATGCATCCGAAGACACCCGATTCGTCACCGATCACTTCGTAGTAGTCGGCGTCGTTGCGGTCGTCGCGCGGGTCAAGGCGGAAGCGGGCGATCTTGTTGATGCCGACGCCGCCCACGAAGTCCGGACGCAGACGAACCGTACCGCAACCGGCGATGCAGCAGCCGCATTCGACGCAGCGGTCGAGAACGTAAATGTCTTCGGCGAGCTGCGGGTCCATCGGAACTTCCTTCTTGCGAAGGTCGATTTCCTCTTCCTTCATGTGAACCCACGTTTCCATGCGTTCGGACATGTTGCGCATCCACTTGCCGGTGTTGACCGAAAGGTCGCCGATGAGTTCAAAGGCGGGCAGCGGAGCGAGCGTGAATTCCGTCGGAAGGTCGCGCGTGAGGGTACGGCAGGCCAGACCCGGCTTGCCGTTGATCATCATGGCGCAGGAACCGCAGATGCCGGCACGGCAGACGAAGTCGAACTGAAGCGTCGGATCCTGATGATCACGCAGTTCATTCAGAGCGATGAAAAGCGTCATCGAGTCGGATTCTTCGAGCTCGTAGGTCTGCATGTGCGGAACGCTTTCAGGATCCTGCGGGTTGTAGCGCAGAATGCTGATCTTGAGCAGACGGTGCTGCTTCTTGTTTTCCACTTGGCTCATTTAATCATCCACTCCAAATTAATCGTTCAGGGGTTCATCAATGCGTTCGTTCTTACCCTTGAGACGCTTGGGCAACAGGTGCTCGTACGGCATAAGGGCGTTCTGGATCGCAAAGCGGTCGGCGCCTTCGGCTTCCATCTTGGCGCGGATGGCGTCGACTTCCGCCTGACGCTTGACCGATTCCGGATTTTCGATGTAGTTCTTCACGCCGTAGCCGCGGAAGCCCGGGGGAAGTTCCATCTTGCTGATGTCGAGATTCTGGTAGGAGAGCGTCGGAAGCGTGTCGCCTTCCTTCCAAGTGGCAATCGTACGATTGAGCCAGTTGACGTCGTCACGACGCGAGTAGTCTTCGCGGTAGTGAGCGCCGCGCGATTCCTTACGATTGAGAGCGCCGCAGGCGACCGTGAGGGCCACGCGGAGCATCTTCTGCGTGCGGTAGGCGTAGACGAGTTCGGGGTTCGGACCGACGATATCCTTGACGGGCACGTTGAAGGAACGCTTGTAGAGGTCTTCGAGTTCCTTGACGGCTTCTTCCATGTCGGGACCGCGGCGGAAAATGCCGATCTTCGTCGTCATGATTTCCTGCATGCGGGTGCGCAGCTTCACGGCGTCTTCGGAACCACCGTTCGTGGTGAAGTGCTTGAGCTCGGCTTCCTGCTTGCGCAGAGCGTCGTAGATGATCGAGGTCGGGATGTCGATGCCGTTTTCGGGCTGGTCGCAGAAGTCGGCAATGAATTCACCGACGATCATACCAGCGACCACGGTTTCGGCAACGGAGTTGCCGCCGAGGCGGTTGAAGCCGTGCATGTCCCAGCAGGCGGCTTCGCCGGCGGCGAAGAGGCCCTTCAGGGTTTCGGATTCGCCCGTGGGCTTCGTGCGGATGCCGCCCATCGTGTAGTGCTGGGCCGGACGCACAGGCACCCATTCCTTCGTCGGGTCAACGCCGAGGAAGTAATGGCAGATTTCGTAGACTTCACGGAGCTTGTGCTTGATGTGGTGTTCGCCGAGCAGCGTGATGTCGAGCCAGATGTGTTCGCCGAAGCGGCTCTTGACGCCCTTGCCCTGAGCAATGCGTTCTTCCATGCGGCGCGAAACCACGTCGCGGGAGGCGAGTTCCTTCTTTTCCGGTTCGACGTCCGGCATGAATCGGTGGCCGTCGACGTCGCGCAGCAGACCGCCGTCACCGCGGCAGCCTTCCGTCACCAGGATGCCGGCCGGGAAGATACCGGTCGGGTGGAACTGAATGGCTTCCATGTTCGACAGCGTGGCAACGCCCGTGCCGAGCGCGAGGTCGTAGCCCGTGCCGTCGCAGATCACGGCGTTCGTCGTGACGCGGTAGATACGGCCGGCACCACCCGTGGCGATGGCCGTGGCCTTCGAAACGTAGGCGAGGAGTTCGCCCGTGATCAGGTCGCGGACGATGGCGCCGTAGCAACGCTTTCCGTCGTGAATAAGCGAGAGGGCTTCAACGCGTTCGACGACGGGAACCTGTTCGGCGATGATGCGGTCGGACACGGCATTGAGCATGGCGTGGCCGGTACAGTCGGACACGTAGCAGGTACGCCACTTCTTCGTGCCGCCGAAGTCGCGCTGGGCAACGAGGCCGGCGGCTTCCTTGCGTTCGGTAATCGTAACCTTTTCGCCGTTGATGATCACCTGACGGTCACCCGGGGTGATGCGGCTCCAGGGGCAGCCCCAAGCGGCGAGTTCACGCACGGCCTTGGGCGAGGTGTTCACGAACATGCGGACCACTTCCTGGTCGGCGCCCCAGTCGGAACCGCGGACCGTGTCGGCGAAGTGGATGTCTTCGTTGTCGCCCATGCCCTTGATCACGTTGCCGAGCGAAGCCTGCATACCGCCCTGGGCGGCCTTCGAGTGACTGCGCTTCGGCGGAACGAGCGACAGAACGATCGAGTCGTGTCCGCGGCGCTTGGCGGCAACCGCCATACGCAAACCGGCAAGACCGCCACCGATCACGAGGACGTCGGTGTAGATAATTTTCATTCCAAGGTCTCCAAGAAGAAGGCGTCGGACACCCATCGGCGTCGACACCGGATTTCATAATTCGACTGAGTGGAGGTTCTCCAAACACCACGCAGTCAAACTAGCCGTCACGATTATCCCCCGCAACGGAGAAAACCGCATAAGAAAATCTCACGATTCCCTGACAAAACGCAGAAGTCCTCACAGTCTTTGCACTTTTGTCCAGATATAAGAAAATTCCCTTACAATCCCTTGTCGGAGTGCAGATTACACGGGAATTTCAGTTTTTACTTTTTATTTATACGCATTATTGCGTACATAAAAAGAAACTCAAGACAGCGTCCGGAACGCGAAATTTTCGATCAAATTTTTGAGGAGCCCGCAGTTTACCCACGATTTTCCCCTCATTCGACTAGTGGTTTCCCTAGTATTTCCGACCAAAAATCTCTGCTTTTTCTCCGCTTTTTTCCTTCATTATTTGCAAGCCCTATCTCTGTATTCTATTGTCCCCCTTTGGATATCAGATTCAAAAACCTCACCCCGAACAACCGTTCGTCCCAACTAGGTTGTTTCACCCAACCCCACCATAAAGACCCAAGCTACCCACACTGCAGTACCGATAGTTTCCATCTAAATTTCGATTTCACTCACTTACGTATATTCGCGTATAGAAAAATCTGTTCTTTGTTTTCCAAGCGAAAGACTCTTCCCTCGATAGCCTCCCTCACTATCAAAAGAAAATTTTCGATAGAATTTCAATCGTTCCGAGAGCCGATTCCCGGTTTTCTCCCGCCACTAGGAAGAACCCCGGCGACTCGCGACGAAGGGAAGGATCGTGTTGTCCTCTCTCATCGAAAAACCTCCCGCGCCCCAGCGGGAACCATTCACGCATTCGAGACTTGATATGAACGAAATTCTCTCCACTGGCCGCGCTCCCGCCGCCATCGGCCCCTACAGCCAAGGCGTGCGTACGGGGAACCTCCTCTTCTTGTCCGGTCAGCTCGGCCTTGATCCCGCCTCGGGAACGCTTCCCGAAGGTGTCAAGGCGCAGTCCGAACAAGCCTTCCGCAACGTCGCGGCTCTTCTCGAAGCCGCCGGCATGTCGTACGAAAACGTCGTCAAAGTGACGATCTTCATCACCGACCTCGACTACTTCCCCACAGTGAACGAGGCGATGATCGCCGCCTTCGACGGCCTTCCCTATCCGGCCCGCTCCTGCGTGGTCGTCGCCGACCTTCCCAAGCACGGTCTCGTAGAAGTGGAAGCCGTCGCCGCCCTCTGACGTACGGACGAATCTCCATGGCCCCTTCCCCGACGCTTCGCACCCGCATGGCGGGCCCGATCGAACAGAAAAAGCTTCCGCCGCTCGCCGAACGTCTCGAGCGGCTCGGACTCCTCTCCGATTGGGACTTCGTCTTTCATCTGCCCCTGCGTTACGAAGACGAAACCGCCATCACCCCGATCGGCGAACTCGTTGCCGACACGGGCGTGCCCGCGCAGTGTCAGGGTACGGTGTTGAGGGCGGGCTTCCGGGCGACGAGCCGCGGGCAGATCTACGTCGCCGAAATCGCCGACGACACGGGTACGCTCGGGCTCTCGTTCTTCACGTACTACCGCAACATCACCTCCACCATCCGCCACGGCGAAGTCGTGCGCGTCTTCGGACTGGTGCGGCGCGGCTATTACGACGACACGCGTCTCGAGATGGTGCACCCGAAGGTGCGCAAACCCCTCTTTGACGCAGCCAATCTCCCGAAGACCCTTACTCCGGTCTATCCGACGGGCGAGGGCGTTCAGCAAACGTGGCTCAGAAAGCGCATTCACCGTGCGATCCTTGACCTCAACGTGCGAGACCTCGTGCCCGCGGAGGTTACCGAGTCGCTCGGCCTGCCGAGACTCAACGCCGCACTCGGTTACCTGCACAATCCTCCGGCCGACGCCCCCGTCGCATCACTCCAGGACCGCACGGCCCCCGCCTGGCAGCGCCTCAAATTCGACGAACTGCTCGCACAGCAGATTACGCTCGCCGAATCCCGCCTGCACAGAAAGGATCTCCACGCACCGCGCCTCGACAAACCTGGCGACAACCTCGTCGACGCCTTCCTCGCCTCGCTCCCCTTCGCGCTCACAAACGCGCAAAAGCGCGTCTGGAACGAAATCGAAGAGGATCTCAAGCAGGACGCCCCCATGCACCGACTCGTACAGGGGGACGTGGGAAGCGGCAAAACGGTCGTCGCGGCTCTTTCTTTGTTGCGCGCCCTCGAATGCGGACATCAGGCCGTCCTCATGGCGCCCACGGAACTTCTCGCCGAACAGCACGCCAAGAAACTGCGCGAGTGGTTCAGACCGCTCGGCATTTCCGTCTTCGAACTCACAGGACACCTCAAGACCTCCGAAAAACGCGGCGTCCTCGAGGCGTTGCGAAGCGGCGCCGCACGGATCGCCGTGGGCACGCACGCCCTCATCCAGGAAGGCGTCGCCTTTGAGAAACTCGGCCTTTGCGTCATCGACGAGCAGCATCGTTTCGGCGTCGAGCAACGACTCAGGCTCAAGAGCCGCGGCGCGCAAGGTACCGAGCCCCATCTTCTTCTCATGTCGGCCACCCCGATTCCGCGCACGCTCGCCATGAGCTACCTCGCGGACCTTTCCGTCTCGGTGATCGACGAGCTGCCGCCGGGACGCACGCCCGTCGACACCCGGACGCTCTCGCTCGCGCGCGAAGACGACGTCGTCGGCTTTCTGGCGCGCGCCGTCGCCGAAAAACGCCAGATCTACTGGGTCTGCCCCCTCGTCGAGGAAAGCGACAAACTCGACCTCACGGCCGCCGCCGACCGGTGCGAGCGTCTGCGCGACCGACTCCCCGACGCTAGCGTCGGACTTCTTCACGGTCAAATGACGCCCGAAGAGAAGGACGCCGCCATGCGCGCCTTCATTGCGGGGCAGACCGACATCTTGGTTTCGACCACCGTCATCGAAGTGGGCGTGGACGTTCCCAACGCGAGCGTCATGGTTATCGAACACGCCGAGCGCTTCGGACTCGCGCAACTTCATCAGCTGCGCGGGCGGGTCGGCCGAGGATCCGCCAAGAGCTTCTGTCTCCTCCTTTTCGATCCGAACCTATCCGAAGAGGGCCGTCGTCGCCTGAGCGTCATCCGCGCCACGAACGACGGCTTCGAAGTCGCCCGTCACGACCTGCAGCTGCGGGGACCGGGCGAATTCCTCGGAGAGAGGCAGTCGGGCGTTCCCATGCTCCGTTTCGCCGACCTTGAGCGCGACGAGGCCCTTCTCGTCAACGCCGTCCGTTGGGCGCCCGTGTGGCTTGAGAGGGACCGCGAGGCTGCGCTCGAACACGCCCGCCGATGGTTCAAAACCAAAGCCGATTACCTCGGCATCTGATCCGATTTCCTCAAAGGACTTTTCCGTATGACACTCACCGAACTCAAATACGTCATCGCCGTCGCCCGCATGCGCCACTTCGGCCGGGCGGCCGAATCGTGCTTTGTGAGCCAGCCCTCGCTCTCCGTTGCCATTCGAAAGCTCGAAGAAGAACTCGGCGTCACGATTTTCGAGCGCCGCACCTCCGACATCTCGATCACTCCGATCGGACAGCAGATTGTCGAGCAGGCGCAGCGCGTTCTTGACGAATCCCGCCGCATCATCGACATCGCCCAGAACGGGCACGACCCCCTGGCGGCCCCGCTTCGTCTCGGCGTCATTTTGACGATCGCCCCCTATCTCCTTCCGAACCTTCTGACGGAACTCTCCGACTCCTGCAGTCAGATGCCGCTCTACCTCGAGGAATCCTTCACGGACGAACTCCTCGAAAAACTCCGTTCGGGGCAGATCGACGCCGCCATCATGGCCGACACCATTCACGGCACGGGCATGATGACGCAGGCTCTCTATCAAGAAGAATTCGTCGTCGCCGTCCCGTCGCACCACCCCTGGGTGAACCGCAATTTCGTCAACGCCGACGAACTGAAGGATCAGACTATGCTCCTTTTGGGTTCGGGCCACTGCTTCCGCGACCAGATTCTCGGGATCTGCCCCGACCTCAACCGCCGCGCCAAGAGCGACCGAAGCGAAGTGCAGCACACGGTCGAAGGCTCGAGCCTTCTGACGATCTGCCACATGGTCGCGCAGGGACTCGGCATCACGGTCCTGCCCGCTTCGGCCGTTCCCTATCTCACGGGGCCGACGTCGCGCCTCAAGATTCTCCCCTTCAAACAGCCCGCTCCCTCGCGCCGGGTCATTCTCGTCTGGCGCAAGAGTTACACGCGTGAAGCGGCGATTCAGGCAGTCGCGGCGAGCGTGCGCAAGGTCGTTTTGAACGGCTGCGTGCCGCTCAACGAAGCGCCCGTTCTCAATTGATGGTAAGTTGAGGGGGAACGCTTTCCAGCGTTTCCTCTTTTTTCGGACGCCCAACCTTCGCTAGGTCCTTCCTATGAAAGCCCCTCTGCTCCGCGAGATTCTCGGCTTTCGCGAACGCATCGACCTCTTGCTTCGCGTGCTGTTGACGGCCCTCGTCTGCGTAGGCTGTTATCTCATCCTCTCGCCCTTTCTCACGGCGGTCATCATCGCGGCCATCCTCGCCGTCGTCACCTGGCCCTTCTTCCTTAAGATCCGCGCCGCGTGCCGGGAGCGTGCCACCCTGGCAGCCAGCCTCATGGTGACGGGCATCATCGTAGTTTTTCTGATCCCGATCTCCTTTTTGCTCGTCGCCGCCGCACAGCAAATTCCGAAGGCCGTACAGCTTCTTCGCGCCTGGATCGCCTCGGGTTTTCAGTTCCCCACCTGGATCTCCGAAATCCCGATGGTAGGCGACTGGCTCCACGAGCAACTCGTCACCGTTCTGGACCCCCACACCCTCGGGGACACGCTGCAGAAGACCCTGGAACCCGTCGTGAGCGCCGTGCTCGGAACGGCCGTGAACGTGAGCAACGCGCTCCTGCAGCTCGCGCTCGTCACATTCATCGTCTTTTTCTTCTACCGCGACGGCGCGCGCTTCGGCGACCACGTCAAGATCTTCCTCGGCCGCATCGGCGGGAACATGGGCAGCGAACTCAACGCGATTCTCGTCAACACAACGCGCTCGGCCGTCTTCGGCGTCATCGGCACCGCCATGGCACAGGGGATCGTCGCGGGAATCGGCTTCTGGATCGTCGGCATGCCGGGCACGATTCTGCTTGGCTTTGCCGTGACGGCCCTCTCCGTCGTTCCCGTGGGACCGCCTCTCGTGTGGCTTCCCTGCGCCGCGTGGCTTTACTCGCAGGGAGAGATCGGCTACGCAGCCTTTCTCATCGTTTGGGGAACGCTCGCCGTGAGTTCCGTCGACAACTTCCTCAAGCCCATTCTGATTGCGAGAGGAACGCCGTTGCCGCTCGCCCTCGTCTTTCTCGGCGTCTTGGGCGGTCTCATGACCTTCGGCTTCCTCGGCCTCATTCTCGGTCCCGTTCTCCTCTCCATCGGAATGGCCCTCCTGCAGGCCTGGCTCAAGCGTCCCCTTCTCGCCGGGAAGAGGATCGACGCACCGCCCGCCGAAGTGTCGCTTCCTCCTCCGGAGGAAGATGCCCCTCTATCTAAAACGAAATCTTGATAGTTAAAGACTTTCGCACTCCGAACGAGGCGAAAGTCTTTTTCTTTGCAAGACTCTCTCTCCCCTTGGGGATCTTCCCGATTTGCAGTTTGTCGGCCGACACCGTAGGATTGGTTTCTTTTTTGAATTTCCCGACTCAATAGGGAAATTCCTCTCACAAAAGAGCCGCCTCATCCGCATACTTGACTGTGTCAAGGAATACGGCTCCTTGCTCATCAAACAACTAGACCAACTTCAACTCTCTGGAGACAACCATGTCTTTGCTTTCCTGGGTGGCCGTCGCCGTCGTGATCGTCGCGATCTGGGCGCTTATCAAGCGCTATGAAACGCGTCTGGTCCTGATCGCCTCCGGTCTCTTCCTCGCCGTCGTCGCCCTGCAGCCGATGGCCGCTCTCGACGCCTTCGCCAAGTCCATGACGAACGCCTCGCTCGTGATGGCCATCTGCTCGTCGATGGGTTTTGCCTTCGTTTCGAGCTACACCAAGGCTGACCGTTCGCTCGTTCACTACATGGCGAGCCCGATCCGCGGTCTCGGCATCTTCCTCATCCCGGTCTGTACGGCGATCACCTTCTTTGTGAACATCGCCATTCCGTCGGCCGCCGGCTGCGCCGCCGCCGTCGGTTCGACCCTGATCCCCGTCATGCTGCGCGCCGGCATCAAGCCCGCCGCCGCCGCTGCCGCCGTTCTGGCCGGCACGATCGGCTCCTACCTCTCGCCGGGTACGTCCCACAACCCGTACGTAGCCAAGATGGCGAACATGGATGTCATGGACTTCATCGCCTCGCACGCTCCGTACTCCTTCATGATCGGCGCCTTCTCGGTCTTCGGCGTCCTGATCGTCTGCTTCCTCCTCGGCGACCACAAGGGCGACGCGAACGCCAAGGTTGACGAATCCAAGCTTCAGAAGCAGGACGAAGACTTCAAGCCGAGCCCGATCCTCGCTCTCGTTCCGCTCGTTCCGATCACCATTCTGGTCGTCGGCAACGTTTGGGTTCCCGCCATCAAGATGGGGGTCGCCCAGGCCATGTTGATCGGTGCGATCTGCGCCCTGATCATCGCCCGCGCCAATCCGCAGACCTTTACGAAGGAATTCTTCAACGGCACCGGCAAGGGCTACGCCGACGTGATGGGCATCATCATCGCCGCCGGCGTCTTCGCCGCCGGTTTGAAGGCTGCCGGTTTGATCGACGCCTTCGTCGCCGCTCTGAAGGAATCCAACGAAATCGCCCGCTGGGGCGGCTCGTTCGGCCCCTTCCTCATGGGCATCATCACCGGTTCGGGTGACGCGGCCACGTTGGCCTTCAACGAAACGGTGACCCCGCACGCGAAGGACTTCGGCATGACGATCGAAGGCCTCGGCGGTCTTGCCTTCCTCGCCGGCGCCGCCGGCCGTACGGCCTCCCCGATCGCCGGCGTGACGATTCTCGTCTCCGGCATCGCCATGGTGAGCCCGCTTGAAGTCGTCAAGCGCACCGCCATCCCGATGCTCCTCGCCGTCATCGCCTGCGCTCTTTTGATGGTCTAATCATCTAGAGTCACACGCACCCCGCCGCCCGCGCGCGATCCCGCTGCGGGCGGCTTTCTTTTGGGCAAAGAAAACGCCGCTTCCCTTTTCGGAGAGGCGGCGTTGGCGTTTTCAGGCGGTGAAGACGGAAGAGAAGCGAACGGGACCGACCGCGCGGGCCGGATCTTTCAGCCAGATCTGCGCGAGTGCGTATTCGGGCGGCACGTCAAAAGGAAAGGTCCACCCGAACCTCGAGGCTTCGACAAACCCGAAGCTACCGTAGTAGGCGGGGTCGCCCAAAACGACGGCTCCGGCCCAACCGTCTCGCCGTCCGTTGATGAGAAGTGTTTCCACGAGCGCCTTACCGACGCCCTTTCTGCGGTGCGAAAGCGCCACGCTCACGGGAGCGAGGACGAGAACGGAAAGATCCCCGTCCCCGGTCGGAACGACCCCGCGCGTCATCATGGCGTGCCCGATCAGTTTTCCCCGATCTTCGGCCACGATTTCATAACCCGGAAGAAAGTCCGGGGAGGCCCGAAGTCTTCCGACCAACTCGCCTTCCGTTCCGTCGGCATGCTCAGCCGTGAGAAAAGCCTCCGTCACGAGACGGCGGACAGCGTCGCCCTCAGCGGGCAAGACTTCTCGGATCCGCATGATCAGATCTTCATGATGTGTTCGCGGTAGAAGCGAAGCTCCTCGATGCTCTCCTGAATGTCGGAGAGCGCTTCGTGGCGCGTCGACTTCGGGAACTTCTTCTCCCACTCCGGCGCCCACCGCTTTGCGAGTTCCTTCAAGGTCGAGACGTCGATCGAACGGTAGTGGAAGTAGCGTTCCATCTCGGGCATCCAGCGCGCCATGAAGCGGCGGTCCTGCCCGATCGTGTTGCCGCACATCGGGCTCACGCCTTCGGGGACGAAACGGCGGAAGGTTTCGACGAACATTTTCGCCGCCTCTGCCTCATCGACTTCGCTCGCGCGTACGCGGTCGACGAGTCCCGAACGGCCGTGGGTCGTGCGGTTCCACTCGTCCATGCCGTCGAGCACTTCTTCGGTCTGATGAATCGCCACCACGGGACCTTCGTGCAGAACGTTGAGATTCTTGTCCGTGATGATGGCGGCCACTTCGATCACGCGATTCACTTCGGGTTGCAGGCCCGTCATTTCCATATCGATCCAAATGAGATTGTCCGCGCTGTAGCGGGGATCGCGTTCGGTCATTCGTTTTCCTTTTCGTTGGGAGGCGGCACTGCCGCGGGGTTTCTATAATAGTTCGTTTTCGTTTCCTTCACCTTTGATTTCCCCCATGGCCCTCACCGCGCACACGCTGGAGATCCTCTTCTATTCGACCCTCGCGTTCTTCGTCCTCGCCGAGTGCTTTCTGACAGCCTTGCACTCGCACAAGGCCGACGCCAAAGCAGGGGAGATTCCCGAGGATTTCACCGGATGCACGAGCGAAGCGGATCAGCGCCGCGCCGCCGACTACACGGGGGAGGTCGCTCAGGCGGAGCTCCTCCTAGTCTTTGCGGGCGCCCTCTTTGCCTGGCTCATGACCTACGGTCAGGGGCTCACGGTGCTCGCTGCGGCGAGCACGGCGCTCCTCGGCCCCGGACAGGCCGCACAGTGGCTAACGCTCGCCGTGCTGCTGCTTCTCGCGCTTCTCGTCGAGTTTCCGCTCGGCTGGTACATGCGGCAACGCGTGCAGAAAAGCTACGGCGTCAAGCGCGCGGCGGCCAAGCGGGCGCTTCTGCGGGGGATCCGCGAAACCGTGGCGGGCTATCTCGCGGCCCTCCCCCTTATCGCGCTCGCACTCACCGTCTTCGACTTCGCCGGGGACTACTGGTGGCTCCTTCTCTGGGTCGTCTGGCTTCTCTATCTTTTCTGGCGGCGCCAACTCGGGATTGTCTACGGTCTCTTCCGGCACCGGCGCATCCGCCCGGTGCGAGACGAATCCTTCCGCGCCATGGTCCGCGACTTTCTCGCCTCGGAAGGCCTCACGATGACGGACCTCCTCGTCACGAACCGTCCCCGCCTCTGGAAGCACAGCCACGTCGTACTTGCGGGTTGGGGAAAGCGCCGACGCGTCGTCATCTTCTCGCACGCCATGCAGGTCCTCACGCCGACGGAAATCCTCGCGCTCATCGCGCACGACGTCGGCCACATTCGGCATCGGCACACGCTTCTGCGCACGACGATCCTCGCCCTCTGGGGACTCGCGCTCGCCCTTTTTGCGGGCTGGGGAAGTACGAACGGCGTCTTTTTCGAAGGGTTCGGCGTGAGCCGTCACGTCACCTTCCATACCGGCGCGGCCAACGCGGGCTGGGTGCTCGCCGTCGCGGTCGCAACTTTTCCGATTGTCTTTTACCCCTTCACACCGCTTCGGAACCTCCTTGCGCGGGCCCTGCAGTACGACGCCGACCTCTACGGCGCGCGCCACGTGGGCGCCGGCCCCATGATCCGGGCGCTCGTCAAGCTGCACCGCGACTACTCTTCCACCCTCTGGCCCTCGCACCTCTACTCGCTTTTCCACTACTCGCGTCCGCACGTAACGATGCGCGTCGCGCGGCTTCGCAAATATCTCAAGGATTCCGGACAGGATCCCGAACAACCCGTCGTCTACTCAAACTTCGACCGTCGGAAATACGCCGCCGCGTCGATCGGAGACCATCATCGTGGCAAAAAATCCCCGCAACCCCCGTCAACCCGTTGAGGCTCCTGTTTTCGGCCGCGTGACGGCCGGACACGGCCGACATCATTTCGTAACGGCCGAAACGGGCGAAACCTTCGAAGCACACCGCCGCGGCAAGAAGGGGGACGTGGTCGTGGGCGACCTCGTGCACTGTACCGCCCCCGTCTCGGGCGTCGCCGCGATCGAAGCGATCGAGCCGCGCAAGTCGCTTCTCTACCGTTCGGACGAGTGGCGCATCAAGACGCTCGCCGCCAACATCGAACAGGTGGCGATCGTCTTTGCGTCGCGTCCCTCCTTCAACCCCTGGTTTATCTGGAGGGCCCTGCTGGCCGCGCACCAGGCGGACCTGCCTGCGCTCGTCATCCGCAATAAGAAGGATCTTCTCGACGAAGCGGAAACCGCGGACGACGCCGTGACGCTCCTTCGCGAAATCGGGCACGACGTGGTCGAAGTGTCGGCCACCGCCGATCCCGAAGGAACGCTCGCGACGCTCAAGCCACGCTTTGAAGGGAAAGCCACGCTTTTGGTCGGCCAGTCAGGGATGGGCAAGTCGACGATCCTCAATCTGCTCGTTCCTTATGCCGAAGCGGCGACGAGAGAGTTTTCCGAAGCGCTCAACCTCGGACGTCAAACAACGACCGCCGCGCGTTGGTACGATCTCGCCCGCTGCGGCGGCTCGGGCGCCGTCGTCGACACGCCGGGCTTTCAGGAGTTCGGGCTTGCCCACCTGACGCTCCTCGACATTCTGCGCGCCATGCCCGACATTGCGCGCCACGTTGAAGGCTGTCGATTCTTCAACTGCCGACATCTCGACGAACCCGGGTGTTCGGTGAAGCTCGCCCTCGAAAAGGGCCTCATTCGCCCCGAGCGCTACGAATTCTACGCGGCGCTCGCCCGCACGGCCCAGTCGGGCCCGATGTGAGGCCTTTTCCGCCTCTTTTACCTTGACGCGCATTCTTCTCTAGAATGCATTTTTTCGTCGACGATTTTTCCTTCTCAGCATGAAAAACGATTCCGGCATCATTCCCATTTCCGACGCGACGCACGTACGCTCGCTTCCGGTTCCGCAAAGCGGCGCGATCCGCACGACCGACGGCTTCTGGACGGACGCGCTCGGACGGCCGCTGCGCGATCTGCGCATTTCGGTGACGGACCACTGCAACTTCCGCTGCCGATACTGCATGCCCAAGGAAATCTTCACGAGCCGCTATTCGTTTCTCCCGCAGACGGAACTTCTCTCTTTCGAGGAAATTCTCCGTCTCGCCCGCATCGCCGTGCGCCACGGCGTCAAGAAATTCCGCCTCACCGGAGGCGAACCCCTCCTTCGCAAGGGAATCGAGCGGCTCGTAGCCGATCTTCTTGCACTCAAAACTGTCGACGAAGAGACGCCCGACGTCGCCATCACGACGAACGCTTCCATTCTCAAAAAAAAGCTCCCCGCCCTCAAGGAAGCGGGCTTGAAGCGCGTAACGGTGAGTCTCGACGCCATGGACGAAACGATCTTTCAGTCCTTCAACGACGTAGGCTTTCCCGCAGCCAAAGTGCTCGAGGCGATCGACGCGGCGATCGAAGCCGGACTCAAGGTGAAGGTGAACACCGTCGTCAAACGCGGCGTCAACGAGGAGGAAATACTCAAGATCTGCGAACGATTCCGCAACACGAGCGTTATCCCGCGCTTCATCGAATACATGGACGTGGGAAGTTCCAACGGTTGGCGCATGACCGACGTCGTTCCCTCGGCGGAAGTCGTCGAGCGCATCCGCTCGCGCTACGACGTCGAACCGATCAATCCCAACTACATCGGCGAAACCGCCACGCGTTGGCGCTACGTCGACGGTTCGGGGGAATTCGGCTGCATCAGCTCCGTGACGCGCGCCTTCTGCCGCGACTGCTCGCGCGCCCGCATCTCGATGGAGGGGCGTCTCTACCTTTGTCTCTTCGCGACCGAAGGCTACGACCTGCGCACGCTCTTGCGCGGCGGCGCAACGGACTTTGAAATCGAAGAGGCGCTCGGACGCATCTGGTCCGCGCGAGAGAACCGCTACTCGGAACTTCGCGCCCTCGGCCTCACGCCCGATCGTCCCAAGATCGAGATGAGCTACATCGGCGGCTGAGAATTCTCCTTCTAAGGACTTTTTCCCTCGGCCCGCGCCCTTGGCGGGCCGAAGAATTCTCCTATACTAGAAAGTCGACCGCGAAAATCGGTCTTCCAAACCCTCAACCCCCAGAAAAACAAAACCTATGTTCTCGAATCCTACTGCGATCACCTTCGTAGGGTATTTGATCGTCATGGTGGGCGTAGGGCTTTTCGCCTACCGCTACACTCGCAACTACAGCGACTACATTCTCGGCGGCCGCAGTCTCAACGGTCTCGTCACGGCCCTCTCGGTGGGGGCCTCCGACATGAGCGGCTGGTTGCTGATGGGGTTGCCGGGCGCCGTCTTTCTCATGGGGATTCGCGAAGCGTGGATCGCCATCGGCCTCATCATCGGCTCCTACATCAACTGGTGCGTCGTCGCGGCGCGCCTTCGCGTGTACACGGAAAAGACCCACAACGCGCTCACGCTTCCCGACTACTTCTCTCACCGATTCGAAGACAAACAGAATCTTCTTCGCATCTGCGCGGCGACCGTCATTCTGATCTTCTTTACGATCTACTGCGCCTCGGGCGTCGTCGCGGGCGCGCGTCTTTTCGAGAACACCTTCAACATGTCCTACGGGACGGCTCTCTACATCGGCGCCGCCGCGACGATCCTCTACGTCTTTCTCGGAGGCTTCCTCGCCGTGAGCTGGACCGACACGATTCAGGCGGCCCTCATGTGCCTCGCCCTCATCGTGGCGCCGATCGCCGTCATGTGGGACCTGGGCGGCTTTGAAGTCACCGTGAACCGCGTCGCCGAAATCGATCCGAAGATGATCAACCTCATGAGCGGACACACCTGGATCGGCATCGTCGGACTCGTCGCCTGGGGGCTCGGCTACTTCGGTCAGCCCCACATTCTCGTTCGCTTCATGGCGGCCCGCAACGCGGGCATCATCCCGAACGCCCGCCGCGTCGCGACTCTCTGGATGGCCTTCTGCCTCTCGGGCGCCGTGGCCGTGGGCTTTTTCGGTGCGGCCTACTTTGCCGAACACCCCGACGTGGCGGGCCTCGTCGTCGAAAATCACGAACGCGTCTTCATCGTCCTCTCGCAGCTACTCTTCAATCCCTGGATCGCGGGCATCCTGATGTCGGCCATTCTCGCGGCCGTCATGTCGACGCTCTCCTGCCAACTCCTGGTCTGCAGCTCGACGCTCACGGAAGACTTCTACCGCACCTTCCTGCGCCCCAAGGCCTCGCAGTTCGAACTCGTCTGGGTGGGCCGAGCCATGGTGCTCCTCATCTCGGCCGTCGCCGTCTGGATGGCAATGGACCCCAACAGCCTCGTGCTCTCGCTCGTCGCTTACGCCTGGGCGGGCTTCGGCGCCGCCTTCGGTCCGGTCATCATTCTCTCGCTGCGCTGGAAACGCATGACGCGAAACGGCGCCCTCGCGGGCATGATCACGGGCGCCCTCACGGTGCTCGTCTGGAACCACTACGCCTGGTTCGGCCTCTATGAAATGGTCCCGGGCTTCCTCTTCGCGACGATCGCCATCGTCGTGGTGAGCCTTCTCGGCAAGAAGCCGAGCGAGTCCATCTGCGCAACCTTCGACGAGGTCGACGCGATCGTGCGCAAGATCTGACGAGGACTCGGTCACGCACTCGAAGAAAAGGGGGAGCGGCTTCTGAGAACCGCTCCCCCTTTTCTTCGGACAAAAGCGGATGCCGCGGCACCCGCCTTTGGGAGAACACCTTGCGGATTACTTCTTCGCCGCAGCCTTTTCCTTGGCTTCTTCGGCTTCGGCCGCCCAGAGAAGGTCGGGACGGGTCGAGGCGAGGATCGCTTCGTCGGGCGCGCCTGCGCTCTGCAGCGAACAGAAGATCATGGCGCCGTCCTTGTAGGGCGAGACGTGGAAGGCCTTTTCGGCGCGGCCGAATTCCGGCATTTCGCGGTTTTGCGGACGCACGTACACTTTCCATTCGGAGCCGCCGTTTTCACGGGCCTTCGTGCCAAAGTGAGCAGCCTTGTGGTTCGTGTCGATCGCTTCCCAATCGAGGCGCAATTTTTCAACGACGTCCATCCAGTCTTCCTTCACGGTGAAGCCCCAGAAGTGATTGTGCATATCGGGCACGCCGAAGAAACGTTCGATCGCATCGCTCACGATGAAGCCCGTAATCGTCAGACCGTTTTCACGGAAGCTCTTCTTGAAGGGGATTTCTTCGAGTTGTTCGCCTTTGAGTTTTAGAAACGCGAGGTTGTCCTTGCGGACCTTGAGCGCTTCGGGAATCTTCTTGTCCTTGGCGAGGGCTTCGTAAAAGCTCGTGTCACAGGCGCTGAGCGCTTCTACGAGCGTGGGCGCGGCCGTCGTGCTCGCCGCTGCGGCAGCAAGGCCGAGGCCGAGCAAAAGGGATTTCTTCACTTGAGTCTCCTCATGTGGTTTTGGGGTCAATTACTCGAAGTCTCGCACGGTGAGGTGACTGCAATCTTAACCGCCGGCTCCATTCCTGTTTTCGGTCAGGAGAGGAGCGATCGGATAGCCCTGCGCTCGAAGGCCTTTCTATAGTTGATCAAGAGATCCAGTTTCTCGCAGAGCCAGATGCGGCGGGCAAGCGGTCGCTCCAACTCTCGCGCCAGCAACGCGAAAAACTGTTCGGCGGGCGTTATGTCGAGCGTTTCGAAGTAATCCGCTTCGACACCCCGGACCTTCGTCACCTGCTCAAGAAAGATTTCCCGCCCGCGTCGTCCTTCCAGATATTCACGAACTTCCTTCGTCTCGAAGAAGTCTCCCGCGAAGAAGTCGTCGTAGCTGTGCAGCGCGTCCACCTTTTTCAGAAGCGCCTCGTAGTTCGAACGAGAAAGACCGTCTGGAAGACACTCTTGCGGCCACGAATCGACGCGCTCGAGCGCCTTGAGCCAATCCAGCTCCTTCTCCTCCCTGAGTTTTCGGGCGAAAGGTGCCATGTCGTCAAGCCCGAGCGTCGTGTTTCTGCGGTTCGTGAGGAAGTTGCAGAGCACAACGATCGTGTCCGTCTCTTCGTGACGGTAGAGCTCAAAGCGGCGGCGCGGGAATCCATCGCCGTCGCTTCGGGAGAAGGGAGTGCGCTCTCCTTGCGAGAGAAAAAGATTCAAAAACTCGTTCGTCCCCTTCCGTCCCGTGCATATGACAAGACGCGGGCGATAACGACGAAGGCGCGCTTTGACATGTTTTTCGAAGACGGCCGTCGCCCTGCCCCGGTACTCGCCGAGAGTCTTGACGCCGGACTCTTCGAGCGCCTTCTTCACACTGCACCGCAACGACGAACCGGGGCCGTAGAGGAAATAGGAATTTTCCCAATCGTCGTGCGTCGTAAGCGACAGAACGCCCGAGTTCATCTGAAAGCCGTGTCCGCCCCAGGCGAAGATCTTGTGCTCGGGCACGTACTTTTCCGTCAGCTGGCGTCGTTCGCCGTCGGTTTTCGCAACCTCGAGCTTGGCGAGAAAATCTCCGTCGGTGAGCGCCGCCACCAAGGCCGAGGAAAGCGTTCGGTATTCGTAGTCGAGTGCACCGAAGTTCCCAAACGCCGTGATCGTCGCGAGATCGACGCCGCGCAAAGCGGCTCGCTTGAAAGTTTCCCAGTCGTTTCGGCCGCCCCCGAACTCCAACCCGCAAATCCAAACGGGCGAGTAGGGATTCCCGCCGTTGACGTCCATGCCGAGATCGGGCCCATCCTCGCGGAGAACGGAGAAAAGATCGGGAAGGGGGATTGGAACGAATGGTTCCGACATGATGGTCCTTTCTGAGGTCGAGGGAAAAGAATCCGTTCATTCTCGCACTGAATTCTGTGCGGCGGACCTCATGATTTTCCCCGTCTGCGCGGGACAATGGACCGCCGGCGGTTTGCCGCCCGGACAAAGACGCGAACGCCCCGAGTGCCAAGGCGCACCCGGGGCGTTTCCGGTTCATTGCCGCCGTGCGGCCCTTGCGGCCGCACCGCCGGCGTTACTCGGTCGGATTTTCCACCGTGAAGACGAGCTTGCCGTCCTGCACGTCGCCCACGACCTTGCCGCCCGGCAAGACCTTCCCTTCGAGGATCAGGCGGGCGACCGGGTTCTCGACGTGCTCCTGCACGGCGCGCTTCAGAGGCCGCGCACCGAACTGGACGTCGAAGCCCGCTTCGGCCACCTTGTCGAGCGCCGCGTCCGTGAGCTCAAGCTTGAGATCCTGCGCGGCCATGCGGCCCTTGAGGAGTTCGAGCTGCAGGTTCGCGATGCGGCGGATCGATTCCTTGCCAAGCGAGTTGAAGACCACGATCTCGTCGATGCGGTTCACGAATTCCGGACGGAAGTGTTCCTTCACCTCCTTCATCACGGCGTCGCGGACCTCTTCGTGCGGCGCGCCGGCGAGGCGTTCGATTTCGAAGGCCCCGAGGTTCGACGTCATCACGATGACCGTGTTCTTGAAGTCGACCGTACGGCCCTGACCGTCCGTCATGCGCCCGTCGTCGAGGACCTGAAGCAGCACGTTGAAGACGTCGGGGTGCGCCTTTTCGACTTCGTCGAGAAGGATCACCGAATAGGGCTTGCGGCGGACGGCTTCCGTAAGATAGCCGCCTTCTTCATAGCCCACGTATCCCGGAGGCGCGCCGATCAGACGGGCGACGCTGTGCTTTTCCATGAATTCGCTCATGTCGATGCGGATCAGCGCGTCGTCCGAATCAAAGAGGAAGTTCGCAAGCGCCTTCGTGAGTTCGGTCTTGCCGACGCCCGTGGGCCCCAGGAAGAGGAAGCTTCCGTAGGGGCGGTTCGGGTCCGCAAGGCCCGCGCGGCTCCGGAGAATCGTCTCCGTCACGCGCTGCACCGCTTCGTCCTGACCCACCACGCGCTTCGAAAGCGTCTCTCCCATGTGAAGGAGTTTCTGACGTTCCCCCTCCATCATCTTCGAGACCGGAATGCCCGTCGCGCGGCTCACCACTTCGGCGATTTCCTCGGCGCCCACCGCGGTGCGCAGAAGCTTCATGGGCTTATCCGCCCCCTCGGCCTTTTCGGCGCGGCGCAGACGTTCCTCGAGCTTCGGGAGGCGTTCGTACTGCAGTTGCGCGAGCTTTTCATACTGCGCCGTACGGCGGTATTCCTCCATCTGACGGCGAACCTCTTCGATTTCGTCGCGCACGCTCTTGGCGCCGAGCGCCTCGCTCTTTTCGCGCTTCCAGACTTCCTCAAGGTCAGAGTATTCGCGCGAGAGACGTTCGATTTCCTCTTCGATCGCTTCGAGGCGCTTCTTCGAGGCTTCGTCCGTTTCCTTCTTCATCGCCTCGCGCTCGATCTTGAGCTGAATGAGCCGGCGGTCGAGCTTGTCGAGCGCCTCGGGCTTCGAGTCGATTTCCATCTTGATGCGCGCCGCCGCCTCATCGATGAGGTCGATCGCCTTGTCGGGGAGGAAGCGGTCCGTGATGTAGCGGTGCGAGAGTTCGGCCGCCGCGACGATTGCGGGGTCGGTGATTTCGACGCCGTGGTGCGCTTCATACTTCTCCTGCAGACCGCGCAGAATCGCGATGGTGTCTTCGACCGACGGTTCGTCGATCATCACCTTCTGGAAACGACGCTCGAGCGCCGCGTCCTTTTCGACGTACTTGCGGTATTCGTCCAAGGTCGTCGCGCCGATCACGTGGAGTTCTCCGCGCGCCAGAGCGGGCTTCAACATGTTGCCAGCGTCCATGCTGCCTTCGGTCTTGCCCGCGCCCACCACAGTGTGGAGTTCGTCGATGAAGAGGATGATGCGACCCTCTTCCTTCGTGACTTCTTCAAGGAGCTTCTTCAAGCGTTCCTCGAATTCACCGCGGTATTTGGCGCCCGCGATGAGGCCCGCCATGTCGAGGCTCAGAACGCGCTTTCCCTTGAGCGTGTCGGGCACTTCGCCGTTGACGATTCGCTGCGCAAGCCCTTCGACGACGGCGGTCTTGCCGACGCCGGGCTCGCCGATCAAGACGGGGTTGTTCTTGCTGCGGCGCTGCAGAATCTGCATCGTGCGGCGGATTTCGTCGTCACGCCCGATCACCGGGTCGAGCTTGCCGCGTCGGGCAAGGTCGGTAAGGTCGATCGTGTACTTCTTGAGCGCCTCGCGCTGGCTTTCCGCGTCGGGGTTGTCCGCCCCGTCGCTGCCGCGCACGGCGGCGATCGCCATTTCCATGGCGTTTCGGGTCAAGCCGCACTCGCGTGCGAGGCGCCCCGCCTCGCTCTTGTCTTCGCAGAGCGCAAGAAGGAACATTTCGGTGGAGATGTAGCGGTCGTTGCGCTTCATCGCCTCCTTTTCCGTGAGGTTGAGGATGTTCCCGAGTTCACGCGAAATCTGAATGTCGCCGTCCGTGCCCGAAACGCTCGGCATGGCGCGAAGACGCTCTTCAACGCGACGCTCGAGCTGTCCGACGTTCACGCCGGCGCGCTCGAGAAGACTGCGGCTTGCGTCTTCGGAATCCTTCAGCAAGGCGGCCAGGAGGTGAATGGGTTCGAGCACCTGATGGTCGTGCGCCAGGGCGACGGACTGCGCGTCGCCGAGCGCCTGCTGAAATTTCGTGGTCAATTTATCCTGACGCATGAGTTTCTTTCTTCCTTTCGTCGAACAGTCGACGATGTTGTGTTCTGATACTCAACATATGAGTGCGGAAACCGCAAAAAACAAGGGGAAGAAAGAGGACGGAAAGATTGCAAAGTGTATCCGCGTCAGCGAAGGAAAAGCCGGGTGAGAAGCACGCCCGCCGTTGCGGCGGCAAGGCCCCCGACCACGTGGAAAAGCAAGTGCCGGAGCCAACGGCTCCAGGCGCCTTCGAAAAGAAATCCCACGGATTCCGTCGAAAAGGTGGAAAACGTGGTAAGTCCGCCCAAAAAGCCCGTGACAAGGAGGAGCCGAAGCGCGTCGTTCACGGGAAAGACCGCGAACCACCCCGCCAGAACGCCCGCCGAGAAGCAGCCCAAAAGATTGGCGGCGAGCGTGCCCCCCGCCAATCCTCCGACGCTTCCGAGACCGACCGTGAGGAGCCACCGGCAAAGCGCGCCGAGGGCCGCACCCGCCGCGACGGCGGCCGCGCCCTCCCAAGAGATGCCCGTCACGACGGTCAGAGCGCCGCAATGAGCGCGTCGACGTCTTCGGGCTTCGTAGCCCAGCTCGTGACGAACCGCACGACGTGACGGTGTTCGGGAAGGGCCTCCCAATAGGCGAAGGTCGTCACCTCGCGCAGGCGCGCGAGCTGTTCGTCCGTGACGACGGCGAAGACCTGATTCGTGCCCGTGACGAAGGGAAGTTCATAGCCCTTTTCGAGGAGCGCTTCGGTGATGCGCTTGGCGAGCGCCACGGCGTGACACCCCATCTCCACGTAAAGGCCGTCCTCAAAGAGCGCCTCGAACTGAATGCCGAGGAGCCGCCCCTTGGCCAACACCGCGCCCGACTGCTTCATCGTCGTGTAGAAGTGCGGCAGAATTTCCGGACGCGTCACGACAAGCGCCTCGCCAAAGAGCGTCCCCACCTTCGTGCCGCCGATGTAGAAGACGTCGGCCAAACGCGCGACGTCTTCGAGCGTCACGTCGTTTCCTTCGGCCGCAAGACCGTATCCGAGGCGCGCCCCGTCGATGTAGAGCGGCAGACGATGGCGGTCGCAGACGGCCCGAAGGGCCTGGAGTTCGTCGAGCGTATAGAGCGTTCCATACTCCGTCGGGTGCGAATGTAGACGAGTCCGGGATGGACCGCAAAGTGGCGCGAAGGATCGTTTTGGAACTTTTCCATGGCCCTCTCGACCGTTTCCGCGGAAATTTTGCCTTCCTTTTGGGGAAGAGCCAGAATCTTGTGGCCCGAGGCTTCGATCGCGCCCGCTTCATGCCCCGTGATGTGGCCCGTGTCGGCCGAGAGAACGCCCTCGTAGTTGCGAAGAACCGAGCGGATCACGGTCGCGTTCGTCTGTGTACCGCCCACGAGAAACCACACCTGCGCTTCGGGCGCACCGCAGGCCTTGCGGATGAGTTCGGCCGCCCGTTCGCAGTGCTTGTCCGCCCCGTAGCCCGGCGTCTGATCAAGGTTCGTGGCAGAGAGTTTTTCCAAAATGCGCGGATGCGCGCCTTCCAAATAGTCGCATTCGAAATGAAGCATCGGTCGTCCCGTTTCGTTGGCTGTTTCGTGGGCGCCCCGAGCATGCGGGACGCGGATTTCGTCATTGTAGAACGAGGACAAAAAGCTTGCTGAAGGCGCCGCTTGAGCGCTTTTCCCGCCGAAATCCCCTGCAAAGGGCTATTATTCGGGATCTTTCCCTTCTTTTTTCCCTTCCATGACCGACCAACCCGTACGCCGTCCCGTCGACTTCTTCGCCTTCGCCGTCTGCGTGGGACTTTGCTTTGTGTGGGGCCTGCAGCAGGTCGCCATCAAGGCGGCGGGCGACGCCGTGAGTCCCATGCTGCAGGTGGGCCTGCGCTCCGCCGTCTCGGGCCTCCTTTTGTGGCTCTTCAACCGCTATTGGCTCAAGGAGGTCTGGAACCCCGAAGTGAAGCTTCGCGACGCGCTGCTCGTGGGGCTCTGCTTTACGGGAGAATTCTTCTTCGTCTCCGAAGGACTTCGCTTCACGTCGGCCGCCCACATGTCGGTGCTTCTTTACACGGCGCCGCTTTTTTCCGCCGTGGGCCTCGCCGTAAAGCTTCCCGAAGAGCGCCTCAACCTCATTCAGTGGTCGGGACTTCTCCTCGCCTTCTGCGGGATTCTCGTCGCTTTTTTGCTGCCCGCCCTCACGGAGGCGACGCCCGAAGAAAACCTGTGGATTCTCGGTGACGCCCTGGGCCTGGGCGCGGGCATTTCCTGGGGCTTTGCGACGATCTTTCTGCGGACCACCACCATGAACGGTGCTCCCGCCTCGCAGATGCTCTTCTGGCAGCTCGCCACGGGCGCGGTGATTCTCACGACGATCGCCCTACTCACGGGTCAGAGTCACTTTGAGCACACGACGCTCGGCTGGACGAGCCTTCTCTTTCAAACCTTCATCGTGAGTTTTGCGAGCTACCTCGTCTGGAACTGGCTTCTGCGCCGCTACCTGGCCTCACGCCTCGGCGTCTTTCTCTTCATGACGCCGATCTTCGGGGTGGTGCTGAGCGTCCTCCTTCTCGACGAATCCGTGGGGATTCCCTTCGTGGGTGGCTCGCTACTCGTGCTTGTGGGACTTCTTTTGGCGCAAGTCTCGCATAAACGCAGTCATAGATAATTCGCCAAAATTCCTGCGCGGGCCTTGATAGTGACCATCTTTTTCCCCTCAAGAGGGTACTGATAAAGTAACATCTTTCTAACGACTTTATCAGAGAGTCTCGGACGATCTCGGTATCCCTTTGTGAAACACCGAAAAGCTGCAAATTGCTATCAAGGCAATACTTACATGCACTCACCCTCAACCTTCACGGCCCTTATTTGAAAGGCGAAGCTCACTTTCTGCTTACCCTATGTCCAACAACGCCAATGTGATGACGGTGGGAGCGTCTGTAACCAAGACGCAGACCTCTACTGTCTTCATCCCGGATGCTGAATTTCCAGTTATCGACCCCACCGACGTCGCCAAGCAAATCAACCTGCTGGAAGAGGCGAAACAGCTCGGAGAGAAGAATCTTCCTCCTCAAAATCAACCGTCCCGTTTCGGTACCGCCGAAATGAAAATCGACACTGAAATCCAACGTGTTGTGGCCGGTTACCAAGCTCGGGCCACTGCCCGTGTGGAAGAGCTTGACGCCATGAATACCAAGGCGATCGTCGAGGGGAAAGAAAACGTCATCCAAACGCGTCTTTTGCCGAAACAATTCAAGGAAGCAGTGCGCTCCTATCTTAACGATCGTTCTACGGAGTACCAAGAAGCTCGTTCGGAATATGTCACCACAGCCCGAGAGTACGAAAAGTTCCGCAAAGAAAATCAGCTCGAACGCACTTGCAACATCAGAACAACTGGCTATAAGTCGGCTGCTATTGCCGCAGTAATCACCTGCATGATTATCGAAGGCATCATCAACAGTTCTTTGTTTGCTACGAATCTTGAAGGCGGCCTTTTGCAAGGCTTCATCAACGCTTTCATCGCCTCCGGTATCAATGTGGGCATCTCCTTCTGTTTGGGATATTGCGGCATACGTTATGTCAACCATGTCTCGAAGCGATGGGTGGGGCGGGTCTGCCTTGGCGTCTTTATCTGCCTTTCCGCCTTAATTGGTCTGTTGGTAGCGCATTACCGCGACGCCCTGCAAATTCCTTTGGAAGAACTCCTGCCAAATCAAACGGCCGAACGCATTGCATTGCAAACTTTTCTGGAGAATCCTTTTGGACTATCCGACATTTACTCGTGGATGCTCTTGCTGTTGACGCTTGTCTGTGGGATTGCAGCCTGCTTTGACGGCTACCGCTTTGATGATCCCTACCCAGGTTTTTCCTCTATTGCGAAAAAGTATTACGAACAGATAGGAATTTGGGCGGATATCATCGAGGACCAGCGACTCGGTGTAAATGAGCTCAAGGACAAATTCCTGAATTTGATTACCGAAAACATTCAGGTAACTCATAACACGATGGTACACGCTCAAAAAACCTTCCACTCCAAAAAACTAACCTTGAATGCGTACCAACTTGCTCATCGAAGCGCTGATAAGGCTTTTCAGTCGTTGGTCAGCGAATTCCGTAGCGAAAACTCTAAATATCGAAACACACCGGTACCCGCTTATTTTTCTGAAAGAGTGAGACTAGACTTAGATGCCTCGCCTTCCGTACCTTCCAAAGATTTCACTTTGGATTTAGAAGAATTGGAACGAATGATCAATGTTCTGCGCGACGATTCAGAGAATATTCGAGAAGAAATCATTCAAGCCTTCAACGAACAGGATGCCAAGCTCCTCCAGGAAAAAGAGGTGATCTATGCGTAACTCCTCTCGCCATGCCAGAAATTCTCGGTATGGGCGATCCAATGCTTTTTCGGCCGGTCAAGTGATGACCATTATTGGCGCAGCTGTGTTCTTGATCGTAGTTTTTGCTTTTGTTTATTTTCAGATTAGCAAAGAAAAGGTCGTGTATGACCGAGCCACGGCCTGCCCCATGGTCGGAGACACCATCCGACCGAAGAGCCATACCGTCGTAGTGATTGATGAGACTGATGTCTTGACACCTCATCAACGCGACTATCTGAAAGTTCATCTGAAAAATTTCGTAAACACCGAACTCGAACCCGGCGAGTTACTGAGCATTTACATCCTAGATGACGAAATTCAAAAAACTCGTCGTCCAATTTTCGAAATGTGTAAAATGCGGGATGGATCAGATGCACACAAATTTACGGAAAATCAGCGCCTGATGGCAAAACGGTTTCAACAAAAATTCCAAGGTCCGCTGATGAACCATATTGACGAAACGCTCTCTCGTCAGAAGAGTGCCGACTCTTCCCCAATATTTGAACCATTTCCGTCAACTCCTTCGACAAGTATCAAACAGACGGGTTGCGTCGTTTGGTGATGTATTCGGACATGTTGCACCACACTCCGCAGTACTCTATGTTCACGATCCAACACTCTTTTACGAGTCTTAAGGAATCGAACTATTACTCTCAGATCAAGACTTTCTTACCGGATACGGCCGTGAAACTCTATTTCCTGAGTACCTATCCGCAGTATCAAAAACAAGAATTGGTTGAGTTTTGGAAAAAATATTTCAAAGATACTTCGGCTTTCGTTGATGAAGTCACCCCTGTCGGACGATAAGAACAAGGATCTAACGTGAGTTCGCCCTCTCATAACAACGCCATACGCATCGCTTTTCTGGTGGCTCTCGCAGGGAAAATCATCTCCGCGGTTCTCTCCATCATCCTCAATAGCCCTTGGGTGTTCGGTTTTGGGATTCCGTTGACCATCATGCTCATCTACATGATCTTCGGTCATTTCCAAACCCATAAGAGTTGCTACCGGATCCGTCAAGGCTACGGAGATAGTTGCTACTACCTCGGCTTTCTTTTCACGGTCGCATCCATCATCCTCGCCTTGTTCGTTTTGGGATCGCAAGACAACCTAGTCACCTCGGAACTTGCCATTCGCTTCGCTGCGGCTATGGTTACGACCTTGCTCGGCATGGCCGTGCGCGTGTACATCGTAACATTCGCGGACAAAGAGGAAGAGAAACTTCCGATTACTGAACAGACGATCGCCATCACACCGCAAGTCATCAATGACTCGGACAGTTTTGAAGTGCGAGTTCAGGCGAACCTCGACAATTTGCGCACGCTGAATCAGTCGTTGATCAACAACATCGACTCGGCGGAAAAAATGCGTATTTCCCTTCAAAGCCTCGTTGGGCGCGTGCAGTCTGACTTGGAGGAAATGACAAAAAGCACGGAGAAATACCTGCAAAGCCTCATGGAAAACACCTCGAGTTTGCTGACTGACACACAGACCAAATTCAATGCAGCGCTTGAAAAAACCGTTCAGGACACAGCGGACCAGATGCATCTACTAGTTCAGAACAGCACGGATAATGCTCAGCAATACGTTCAAGGAGCACTTAAAAACATCGAGCAAATTTCAATCGCCTCCAAGGACTCCCTCCGTGAGTCCTCCGAACTGTTGGCAAGCACCTTCAACGATACGGCGCAGGCTCGTATCCAAAGCTTTACGGAAAACACGGCAAAACTCGGACTGGCGGTAGAATCCCTCACCCAACAAATTTCATCCGTCGCTAAGCCCATTGGTTCACTTAAAGAATCCTTACAGCAAACGAAACAAACACTGGAATCCGAAATCTCAGCAAGACTCCACGCGGACATCGATCACGTCCACGCCAAAATGAATCAGCTCTCCGTTTCTACGGACGACCTGCTGACTAAGACCACGGCCATTTCGAAAAATTTGGAGGACACGAAGCCTCGTAGCCTGTTCGGCTTTTTCAAGAGGAAGTAATCCATGGACGTGAAAGATGACAGTGTTTTCCAAGTATCGCTAACGGAAATAGCTTTCACTCTCGTTTTGCTCATGCTTCTGTTACTCGGGCACCGATTGGCTGTCAGTCTTCAGGAGATTTCCCGTCAGAAAGAACTCATCGAGCATTACGAGTACCTTTACCAGAATAAAACAAAATTCGGAGGCATGTGCACACCGGATCCTGAAGACCCGATCGACACAATGATGCCCTGCATTAAGTGTCTCTCTGTCGCCGGCAAGCTCACCAAAGAAGAGTCATCCCGTAGCATTGATCTGGGAAGGAATCTCCTAGAACAGTGGAAGGCGCTCGACTCCAAGGTCAAATTCGACGAATATCAGAAGAAGCTCTCGGAAATCGCAAACAAGCTAGCTCAAGGCAAGATAGTTGTCGCCCTGGAAGAGATTCAGGAAATGGCCCAAAAAGTCGAGGCTCTTACTGCGGAACACAAGAGTTTGGTGTCGTCCAACAAGAAACTGATGACGCAAAACGCTTATTTGCAACGACGTGCCGGCATGGACGATCCACCGTGCTGGATTTCAGAAGATACCTTCCGTCCACAGTACCTCTTCTCCGTTCTCATTCGAGCGGACCAAAGTTACGAAGTCACACCAAACTGGCCCAAGGAGAGAGAAACGGAAGCGTATGCGATTCCCGGGGTGAAAGAAATGATCAAGCAACGTATCCTTCCTCGATCGGAATTCAATCGTTATAGTGGTTTGATCCTAGAACATAGCAAACAAAACAAGCCACAGGCCTGCCGTCACTTCGTCGTGATGCGAAGCGAAATTCCGGATCGCGTGGTAGGCGATAAAGCCCGTCTTAACCTCGAACAATTTTTCTACAAGTACGAAATCGTACAATAAACCCTGAAAAACAGGAAGGACGACCTCCGGGCCGTCCTTCTCATTTTTTCACGCACTCCAACGTGCCTTCGCTTCTTCGTCGCTTTCTCTCGCGTCGACCCAGCGGGCGCCCTCGGGCGTTTCCTCCTTCTTCCAGAAGGGCGCTTCCGTCTTCAACCAATCCATGATGAAGGACGCGGCCTCAAAAGCCGCGTGACGGTGGCGCGACGCGACCGCGACCAAGACGATCTCCTCACCCACGACCATGCGCCCGACGCGGTGAATCACCGTAACGTCGCCGAGAGGCCAGCGGCCGCGGGCCGTCTCGACGATCTTCGCGAGGCTCTTTTGCGTCATGCCCGGATAGTGTTCGAGCGTCATGGCCGTAACGTTCGAGCCGTCGTTGACGTTTCGCACGACCCCCGTGAACGTGACGATCGCCCCCATGTCGGGCGAACCTTCGCGGATGCGAGCGGTTTCCTCGCCGATGTCAAAGGGCTCGGTCGTAACCCGAATCTTCGTTGCCGCCACGCTCAGCCTCCCGTCACCGGCGGGAAGAAGGCGACGACGTCGCCCTCCTTGATCGCCGCATCGTCCGACGCGAGCTCTTCGTTCAGAGCCGCGCGGATGCGCTTGAGGTTCGCAAAGGCCGAGGCATAGGGCTCGCCCTTTCCGATCAGCCAGTCGCGAAGCGCACCCACGGTCTGCACGTCGGTAGGAAGTTGCGCCTCTTCGCTGTCAAAGCCGAGCTGCTCGCGCAGATAGGCGAAATACAGAATTTCGATTTTCATTTTCTTTGTTCTCTCTCGTTTCTCAGGCAAAGAACCGGCAGAAGGGGAAGTAGCGTACGAAGTCGCCTTTCTTCACGGGCTCGCCCGCGGGCACGTCGACGAGGCCGTCGCCCCAGGCGCAGGAAGAAAGAACCTGAGAATTCTGGTTGGGATAACGGTCGAGCCCCCCTTCGGCATTGCGGCGAACGCGCAGGAATTCCTCGCGGTCGCCCGGCTTCAACCAGTCGAAGTCGGCGCGTACGAGCTGCGGCTGCACTTCGATGTCGTTCGATCCCATGCGGCGCAACAGGAAGGGGCGCGCCATCATAAGAAAGATCACGAAGGCGGCCACGGGGTTGCCGGGAATGCCGATGAAGGGAACGTCCTGCACCTGCCCGAAGGCGAGGGGCTTGCCCGGCTTCACGCGTACGCGCCAAACGTCGAGTTTGCCGAGCGACTCCACGGCGGGTTTGATGTGGTCCTCTTCGCCCACGGACATGCCGCCCGTCGACAAAATCACGTCGGTCGTCTCCGCAGCGCGAAGGAGCGCCGCCTTCGTCGCCTCGAGCGAATCGGGAACGCTTCCGAGGTCGTAGGCTTCGCAGCCGAGCGTAAGAAGGAGGCTTCGCATCATGAAGCGGTTCGAGTTGTAGATGCCGCCCGGCGGGAGGGGTTCTCCGGGCTGAACGAGTTCGTCGCCCGAGAAGAAGACGCCCACGCGCAGACGGCGGTATACCGTCACGTAGGCGCGGCCCACGCTCGCGATCACGCCGATTACGGCGGGCGTGAGCCGAGTGCCGCGCGAGGCGATGACCGACCCCTGCTCGACGTCGCTGCCGCGGCGGCGTATCCATGCTCCCTCGCGGGCCGAAGCGAGAAACCGCACGCCCTCGGGCGTCACTTCGGTTTCCTCCTGCGGAACGACGGCGTCGGCTCCTTCGGGAACGGGCGCGCCCGTGAAGATGCGCGCGACCGTGCCCGCCTTCAGGGCTTCGCCCACGGACCCCGCCGGAATGCGCTGCGAAACAGGAAGAACGACGCCCTCCTTCGCTTCGGCAAAACGCACGGCATAGCCGTCCATCTGCGAATTGTCCCAACCCGGAACCGCCACGGGGCTGCCCACGTCTTCGGCCAGAATGCGGCCCGTGCTGTAGAGAAGCGGAACGGTTTCCGTCTCGGTAATGGGGCTCGCGCCCGCCATCAGTCTCGAAAGCGCTTCGGTGTATGAAATCATCGTCTTCCCTTCGCCCTCGGGCGAAGACCTTTACCAAAATGAAACTCGCCGCTTATTTTAGCGGCGAAGATGCCACTCGAACAAACGGGCCGCCACGCGTTCGGGCTCGTCGATCGGCAGGACGGGAAGGCTTGTGCCGAGCGTCACGGCCGAGACGTTCGAGATGACGCCCGCAAGAAGCGCGTCGGGAAAAAGCGGCCCCTCGGGCGTCGCGTCGGGACGATAGACCTCGTACTTCGGATAGTCGCCCTCGTTTTTGAAGCCTTCGACAAGCACGAGATCGACCGCGCCCACGTGCGCAAGAAGCTCTTCGACGCCCGCTCGTCCCGCGGGCGTCTCGTGCAGTACGACCCAGCGGGCGTCGCTTCGCACGACGACCGTTTCGGCGCCCGCCTCGCGGTAGCGCCAACTGTCCTTGCCGGGTTTGTCCATCGAAAAGCCGTGGTGCGCGTCCTTGAGCACCGCGACCCGAAGGCCGCGCGCCCGAAAGATCGCGACCAGCCGCTCAAGAAGCGTGGTTTTTCCCGATCCCGAGCGGCCCACGAACCCGATCACAACGGGTTGCGTCACAGCCCGATCTCCGAGACGGCCCCGCGCAACCATTCTTCTGAAAGGGCGTGCGAAGCGGGCGGCGTCACGACTTCGGGCGGCTCCTTATAGCCGAACGGCCACTCGGGGTTGTGTCCCGTGGCGGCGCGCACCATGCGCGGGAATTTCACGGGCTGCACCGTTTCAAGACACAGGGTCTTCACGCCGACGGGGTGAAGAATGATCCCCGAATAGAGGGCGTCGGCCGTGTGCGGATCGACGAAGACGTGGTGGTTCACGAACATCTCCTCGATGATTTCAAGGCGGTTCGGATGATCGGACGACCCCGACGAGAGACCGCATCGGCGAAGCCTGGCGAACTCTTCGGCGGAGAGCGAAAATTCGCCCGTGTCCTCAAGGAGCACCATCAGTTCGCGCACGCGGCGGCTGTCGCCTTTCAAGAAGCTGTAGAGGAAGCGCTCCACGTTTGCGGCGCGCGAGATGTCCATCGAGGGCGACGTCGTCTGAATCGTTTCGCTGGAGGGACGCGGGCGGTAGACGCCCGTGCGCACAAAGCGGTCGAAGGTGTCGTTTTCGTTCGTCGCCACGATAAGGCGCATGATCGGAAGTCCCATGCACTTGGCGAGCCACCCGGCGTAGGCGTTTCCGAAGTTCCCGGCGGGTACGGCATAGACCACTTCCTCGCCCACGCGGTCGACCGCCTGCAGATAGGACCAGAAGTAATAGACAAGGTGCGAGACGATGCGCATCCAGAGCGTGCTGTTGATCGCGCCGATCCGGTTTTCGCGGCAGAATTCTTCGTCCGCGAGCACGCGGTTGACGAGATCCTGGCAATCGTCGAAGGTCCCTTCGCCCACGAGGTGGTGAATGTTCGGAGCGGTTTCGTTGTAGAGAATCCGGGCCTGGCACTGCGACATGCGGTCCTTCGGACTCACGAGGACGAGGTCGACCCCGGGAATGTTCGCGAAGTGATGCGCTGCCGACGCCCCCATGTCGCCCGAGGTGGCGCCGAGCAGAATCCTAGGACGCTTGTCTTCGGGCAGGACGCGCTGCAGATAGAGCGACGCAAAGCGCAGCGACAAGTCGTCGAAGGCGAGCGTCGGTCCGTTCGAGAGTTCAAGGAGCGCCACGCCGTCGCGCAACCACGTCACGGGCGTCACCGCCTCCGCGTCGAAGGGATTGCGACGGAATGAGAATTCCTTGGGCTGATAGGCGTCCCGGCAGAGCGTCCAAAGGTCGCGGCGCGGGATTTCGGGCGCGAAAAGATGGAAGATCTCGAAGGCGAGGCCCGCATAATCGGTCCCGAGCCAGGTATGGAGCTTTTCCGGCGTCACTTGCGGCACTTCGTCGGGCATCCAGAGCCCGCCGTCGGGTGCAAAGGCCGTGAAGCTGATGTCGGTGAACGCTCGGGCGTTCTTGTCGCCCCGCGTGGATTCGTATTGCATCGCGCCACTCCTCGTCTAGAAAACTGTCGTGAGCCAAGCCTTTCGGGCTCGGCGGCTATTCGTTTCATCCTACCCGAAAAAAGAAGGCGCGGCCGTCGGATGCGCCGCTTTTTGGCGACTCTTCTTCTTTCGGTCTAGTTCCGCCACGCGCTCGACCCGCCCCCTTAGAATGGACCTGCACCGAAGCGTAAGCTTCTTTATCGAAAAAGGCCGAAAAAATCGGCCGGAGAGACGAATCATGCCCCTGCCTCCCGCACCGAGCGAACTCGGCGCCAAGCTAGCGACGACGCGCACGAAGGCGTCCGCCCGCAAAGACGCGCCCCAAAACGAAACGCTCGAAGAACTGCGCGAACGCATCCGCTCGCGCAATCCCCGTCCCGTCGAATCCGCAGCCGCGGCCCCCGCCGAAACGGCGCCCGCCCCGACGGAAACAGTCCAACCCGCGAAACCGGCCGAAAAGAGCGCGAAGAAAAAGCAAAAGAAGACGCCAGTCGCCGCCGCGCAACAGAAGGAGACTCCGCGCAATCAGGCGCCGAAGGCTGCGTCCTCCGCCCCCGTGGCGCAGACCGAAAAGACCGCTCCCGAGAAAACGTCCGTCCGACAAGCGGCTTCTTCCAACGAGAAGACCCCCGCTTCGGTTCCGGCGGAAAGTGTCTACATACCGCCGCCCTCCGCAAAGAAACTTCCCAAAGCGTTCCCCGCCGCCGACCGGCTCTTTGCCGCGGCGACGCAGGGAAAGACCGTCGTGAAGCCCGCGAGCCACCGTCGCGGCCGAGCCGTCGTGCGCGAAGACCGCAAGAAGCTCTTCGTGCTCGACACCAACGTGCTCCTGCACGATCCGCGCTGCCTCTTCCGCTTTGCCGAACACGACGTTTTTCTGCCGATGACGACGCTCGAAGAGCTTGACAACCACAAAGTCGGCACGACCGAAGTCGCCCGCAACGGCCGCAGCCTCTCCCGTACGCTCGACGCACTCCTCGAAGCGCACGCGGGCGCACCGCTCTCGCAGGGGCTTGAACTCTCGGCCCTCGGCAACACCGAGGCCCTCGGGAAGCTCTTCTTCGAGACCGCGCCGGTCGCGGCTCCCCTGCCTCCGGAACTCCCCGCCAACAAGGGGGACAACCGCATCCTCGCCGTCGTGAGCGGCCTTGCGTCGCACTTTCCCGAGCACGTCGCCGTCCTCGTCACGAAGGACGTGAACATGCGCATCAAGGCAAACGCCCTGGGACTCCCCGCTGAAGACTATTTCTCCGACAAGGTGCTCGACGACACGGACCTTCTCTTCCCGGGCATTCGGGCCCTCTCGGACGACTTCTGGACGCTTGTCGCCCCGACGCTCGAGACCGGCGAAAAGAACGGCATCGCGACTTACTCCTTCCACACGTCCACGCCGGGCGACTTCGTCGTGAACGAAATCCTCTGGATTCCTTCCGACGTGGGAACGCCCTTTGCTGCGCGCGTCACCGAGATCGACGGCACGAAGATCACGATGACGCTTTTGAAGGACTACACGACGCACGGCGACAAGCTCTTCGGCATCCACGCCCGCAACGTCGAGCAAAACGCCGCCCTCAATCTTCTTCTTTCGCCCGACATCGACTTCGTGACGATTCTCGGCCAGGCGGGGACCGGCAAGACCCTCATGAGTCTCGCCGCGGCCTTTGCGATGACGGTCGACGAACACCGCTTCGACGAGATCCTCGTGACGCGCGCCACCGTGAGCGTAGGCGAAGACATCGGGTATCTTCCGGGTTCGGAAGAGGAAAAGATGGTTCCCTGGATGGGCGCCATCTACGACAACCTCGACGTTCTCGCAGGAACGAAGGGAATGAAGGCCTGGGAGGCGAAGACGACGCGAGGCGTCCTCGAGCAGCGCCTGCAGGTCAAGAGCATGTCCCTCATGCGAGGGCGCACCTTCCAGCGCAAATTCGTCCTGATCGACGAAGCGCAGAACCTCACGCCCAAGGAAATGAGAACGCTCATCACCCGCGCGGGTCCGGGCACGAAGATCGTGTGTCTCGGGAACCTCGCGCAGATCGACACCCCCTACCTCACCGAAGGAAGTTCCGGACTTACCTATGCGGTCGAACGCTTCCTCGGGTGGAAACACGCGGCGACGATCACGCTGTCGCGCGGGGAACGAAGCCGCCTGGCGGAATTCGCGGCCGAAGTGCTCTGATCCCGGCGCATTCCCGAACGCAAAACGCCCTTCCGGTTCCGTTACGGACCGGAAGGGCGTTTTGTTGTGCGGGACGGTTTGCGCTCAAAGGACGTACACGGCAAAGAGCGTGCCCGTCATGGTGAAGGCGAGCGCCACCTTGACGACCGTGCCGATGATCATGCCGATCCAAGTGGCAAGCCCCACGCGGCCCGCATGGAGCAGATCGCGCTTGGCCCAGAATTCGCCGATCGCGGCGCCGACCAAGGGCATGAAGAGGATTCCGACGATGCCGCCGAGGAAAACGCCGACCACGGTGCCGATGAGCGAGCCGAGAATCCCTTCCTTCGAGGCGCCGGCGCGCTGCGCGCCCGCCGTCTGGGCGACCGTGTCGACCACGACACCGATCACGGCGAGAACGCCGAGAAAGGCGATCGTCTTCCAGCCCACCACCTGAAAGTCGCCCGCCCAACCGATGAGCCAGGCGCCCACGGCAATGAGGGGAAGACCGGGGATGGCGGGGATGATCGTCCCGGCAAAGCCCGCAACGATGAGGATGAGCGCCCCCGCCCAGCACCAGAGGGCGAACCAGTCGATGTTCGTCAACCATTCCATGATGCGTCTCCTTATTCCGCGCCGTCCCAGTAGCCTTCGTCGGCCGTCGCCTCGAAGCGCGTGAGTTCGCCGAGGAAGGTCATGCGAAGCGTTCCGACCGGGCCGTTGCGCTGTTTGGCGACGATCACTTCGGCCGCGTTCTTGTCGGCTTCGGGGTTGTAGCGCACGTCTCGATAAATGAAGAGGATCACGTCGGCGTCCTGTTCAATGGCGCCCGATTCACGCAGGTCCGACATCATCGGACGGTGGTCGGTTCGCGATTCGACGCTTCGCGAGAGCTGCGAGAGCGCGACGATCGGGCAGTGCAGTTCCTTAGCGAGGCTCTTCAAGCCGCGAGAGATGTCCGAGAGGATCGTCGTGCGGTTTTCGCCCTTTCCCACCATGAGCTGCAGGTAGTCGACGACGATGAGTCCGAGCGGCCCCGTCTGATTCATGAGACGGCGAGCTCGAGTCGAAAGCGACGTGACGGTCATGTTCCCCGTGTCGTCGATGTGAATGGGCTTCTTTTCGAGAATGCTCACGGCGGCCGTGAACTTGTCCCATTCCTCGTCGTTGAGCGCCCCTTTGCGCAGGCGCTGCGAATCGAGGCGCCCGACCGAGGCGATCAGACGCTGCGTGAGCTGGTCCGCCCCCATTTCAAGGGAGAAGATCGCCACGGGGAGTTCCTGGCGCACGCCGATGTTTTCGGCGATGTTGAGGGCGAGCGCGGTCTTCCCCATGGAGGGACGCGCCGCGAGAATGATGAGGTCGCCGCGCTGAAAGCCCGCCGTGACGCGGTCAAGATTCGGAAAGCCCGTCGCAACGCCGGTGACTTCGGAGTTGTCCTTGTTCTGATAGAGCTCGATGATGCGCTCGGAGACTTCGCGCACGAGCGTCGAAAGCGACCGGAAGCCTTGGCGACCGCGGGCGTTTCGCTCGTTGATCGCGAGCACTTCGCGTTCCGCTTCGTCGAGGAGCTCCTCGGGATCGCGCCCCTGCGGATTGAGGGCGTTCGTCACCATCCCCTCGCCCACCTGAATCATCTGGCGCAGCATCGCGCGATCGCGAACGATTTCCGCGTAGCGGCGGATGTTCGCGGCCGAAGGCGTGTTCGAGAAAAGCGACTGCAGATACTGACCGTCGGAGAGCGCCGTCTGCGCGCCCGAATTCTTGATGCTTTCGCCCACCGTCACGATGTCGGCGGGTTTGCCGTGCTGAATGAGCGAGACGATGTGCTCGTAGATGATCTGATGGTCGCGCCGGCAGAAGTCTTCGGACGTAATGAGGTCGGCCACGCTGTCGAGCGCGGTGTTGTCGATCAGAAGCCCGCCGAGCACCGCCTGTTCGCTCTGAATGGACTGAGGCGGCGTGCGCAGGCCGTGCGCGGGATCGTCGGGCAGATTGCGGTTTGTGGGGACTTCAGGCATCGAAGGGATCACCGAAGAAAGGATTGGGAAAAAGATTGTAGCAGAGGGGGCCGCTTTCTCTTCCGCGGACGGAGGACGTCAAGCGCAACCAAACGCAAAAAGGGCCAGCCCCCGAAGGAGCGGACCCTTTTTTGCTGGGATCTTCGAAGAGACCCGATTAGGCTTCGGCCACAACCTTGACGGTGATGTCGGCGGTGATGTCCGTGGCGAGACCGATCGTGATCTGGTAGTCGCCAATGGCCTTGATCGCGCCGAGCGGCGTGCGGACCTGGGACTTCTTGATCTGGAAGCCGAGGGCGTCGACCGCTTCGGCGATGTCGGCGTTGGTGACGGAACCGAAGAGACGGCCGTCAACACCGCACTTGCTGGCGATCGTGATTTCGGCGCCGTTGAGCTTGTCGGCGACGGCCTGGGCGGCGGCGATGCGTTCGGCCTGGGCCTTTTCGAGCTCGGCACGGCGGGCTTCGAATTCGGCGATGGCGGCCTTCGTGGCGCGCTTGGCACGGCCGGTCGGGATGAGGAAGTTGCGGCCGTAGCCGTCCTTCACCTTGACGATGTCGCCGAGGTTACCGAGATGGGTGATCTTTTCGAGCAGAATGACTTGCATTTGGATTCACTCCCGGAAAATTACTGATTGTCCGTGTACGGAAGGAGCGCGAGGAAACGCGCACGCTTGATGGCCGTATCGAGCTGACGCTGATAGTGGGCCTTCGTACCCGTCAGACGGGCCGGCATGATCTTGCCGTTTTCCTGGATGAAGTCGCGAAGCGTATCGATATCCTTGTAGTCGATCTGCTCAACGTGTTCGGCCGTGAAGCGGCAGAACTTCTTGCGCTTGAAAAGCGAATTTTGCTGGTTGGCACGGCGAGGCTTACCCTTACCCTTAGCACCAAAAGCCATGATTAGCTCCTTGAATTGTATTCCGTTATGTGTACGATCAGACGATGCGAACGGCTCGAGCGGGGGGCGAAGAACCCTTTGAGAACATAGTCGCCTCCGAGAGGGAGCGCGTTGAGTTCCCGGGCGAGATTCCCGTAGCTGACGGCTGGAAAATCGAATTCCACCGTCCGCGGATGACCCGCCTCCGTCAATTCCACCCGATGGTGGAAGGTACCTTCGAACACCTCGATGCCTGCCGGCGTGAAGCGGACCGCCTCACGTCCGACGAGCTTGCCGCTCATGGTTACGATGTTCACGTCGTCCGAACGCTGAATGTTCTGTGTGATCGTCCGAAGAGGACTCGACCCTTAGGCGGCAGCCGTTTCGGCAGCGGCGGCAGCGGCGGCTTCCGCGGCGACCTTCTTGGCTTCTTCCTTTTCAACGGCCTTCATCATGGGAGAAGGAGCCGTTTCGGCCTTCTTGGTCTTGATCGTGAGGTGACGCAGGACGGCGTCGTTGAAACGGAACCCGTTCTCAATTTCGGCGAGCGTTTCGTGGCCGCATTCGATATTGAGAAGGACGTAGTGAGCCTTCACGAGCTTTTCGATCGGGTAGGCGAGCTGGCGACGGCCCCAGTCTTCGATGCGGTGGATCTTACCGCCCTGTTCGGCGATGAGCGTCTTGTAGCGCTCGATCATCGCGGGAACCTGTTCGCTCTGATCCGGATGCACAATGATGCAAAGTTCGTAGTGACGCATTTAGCCTCCTTGCGGAAAAAGCTACCCAGAGCGTCTCTTCTGGTGTAGCAAGGACAGAAAGCAGATGATTGTATTAGAAATCCCCGCGGTCGTGTGAAATTTTCGGGAATTTTTTGTTACTTCGCGGCGAGTCGCTGACGAACGCTCTCGAAGAGACAGATGCCCGCAGCGACCGAGACGTTGAGGCTTTCAACGGCGCCCGTCATCGGGATGGCGGCGAGGTCGTCGCAGCGTTTGCGCGTCAGCTGACGCAACCCGTCCCCTTCGGCGCCGAGCACCCAGGCAAAGGCACGCGTCTGCTCGAAGTCATAAATCGACTTCACGGCTTCGCCCGCCGTGCCGACGACCGTCACCCCCGCATCGCGCAGCTCCACGATCGAGGCGGCGAGATTCGTCACCGTCACGACGGGAACCGTTTCGGCGGCGCCCGCGGCGGCCTTCATGGCGGCAGGGGTCATCCCGGCCGAGCGGTCGCGCGGCACCACCACGGCCTGCACGCCCGCGGCGTCGGCCGTGCGCAGACAGGCGCCGAAGTTGCGCGGGTCGGTTACGCCGTCAAGGATGAGAAGCAGGGTTTTGTCGGAGATCTGGTCGAGCAGGTCGGCGAAGTCGAGTTCGACGTGCGTTTCCTCGGCCAAGGCCACGATCCCCTGATGAGGAACGCCCGAGGCCATGCCGTCCAAGCGCTTGGCGTCGGCATTCATGACGCGCACGCCCGCGGCGAGCAGTTTTTCGCGCATGTCGCGCATGCGCTTGTCGCGGCGCGACGGATCGGCATAGACGACCGAGATCGTTTCGGGCGCCGTGCGCAGACGGGCGCCTACGGCGTGAAAGCCCGCTAAGACAGAGTTCTTCACGAGAGTTTCCGTTGGGATAAAAAAGCGGGAGGCCCCTTCCTTGCAAAAGGGACCTCCTTCACGTTAAAGAGTGCCGTCATTGTATCCAAAGACGACGGGATTCCGTGCGGGGCGGCACGGTTTTTCGAACGGCTCAGAAGGGAACGTCGTCGTACCAGTCGTAGCGGCGGCGCCCCTTCTTCTGACGCTTTCCGCTCTCGAAAGCCCTGCGGAAAGAAAAGCGTCTCTTTTCGAAGTCGACTTCGTCGAGCACCACCTGCATCTGCTTGCCGATGCGGATGACCTCGCCCTCGTCGCCCACGAGCTGACCGTCCATCGCGGTAAAGTAGTCGCCACCGAGGTTGGAGACGTGGACGTAGCCCTCGAGTCCGGAATCGTCGAGCCGCACGATCACGCCCGAATCAAGGACGTTCACGACGGTCGAGGCATAGCGCTCGTTCGGGCGCTTGGAGAGCCACTCGCAGGCGAGCCAGTTCATGACGTCGCGCGAAGCGTCGTCGGCGCGCCGTTCGGCGATCGAACAGAGAAGCCCCAGTCGGCGCCAGACCTCATGGTCGCGCGCCGTCTTGGAGAGCTCCTTGACGGGCTTCTCGAAGGCCGGGCGAAAACCGAGCTTCAGCGCGTGAAAACCCTCGATCCCCGATTCCGAATAGAGCTTCGGATGATAGGTGCGCTTGGCAAGGATCGCCTTGATCGTGCGGTGCAAAAGAAGGTCCGGGTAACGGCGGATCGGGCTCGTGAAGTGCGCATAATGCCCGTACTGCAGACCGTAGTGACCGATGTTGTCGGGACTGTAGAGGGCGCGCGACATCGTGCGCAGCACCGCGATCTGCAGGGGCGAGGTCGAGGGAGACTTCTTCACCGATTCGAGAAGAGCGGCAAAGCCCGCGGGAGAATTCTCCCGGAGCTTGAGCTTATAGGCGCGAAGAATCCGGCGAAGATCCTGCAGGCGCTCCTCTTCGGGCTTGTCGTGCACGCGAAAGAGCGTAAGCCGTTCGTTTCGCAGGACAAAGTCCGCTGCGGCGACGTTGGCGACGAGCATGCACTCTTCAATGAGGCGGTTCGCATCCGTGATGCGGTAGGGCTCGAATCGGTCGATCGTGCCCTTTTCCTCGTCGATGCGCGCCTTGATTTCGCTCGACTCGAAGTCGAGCGCAAAACGCTTTTCGCGGGCCGCGTGAAGCACCTTGTAGAGTTCGTAGAGGCGCTCGACTTCAAAGAGCCGTTCGCCGAGGGCCTCGAACCCCGCGTCCTCCCCGGAGAGAGCCGACCATACCTGCGTGTAGGTGAGGCGCGCGTGCGAGCAGATCACGGCCGGATAGAACTGATAGGCGGTCGTTTTTCCTTCGGCGTCGATCAGGGCGTCACACACCATCGTGAGGCGGTCGACATTGGGGTTGAGCGAGCAAATCCCGTTGCTGAGCGCCTCGGGGAGCATCGGGATCACGGCCGTCGGAAAGTAGACGGAGGTCCCGCGCGCCTGCGCTTCCCGGTCGAGCGGATGATCGGGCTTCACGTACTGACTCACGTCGGCGATCGCGACGAGAAGGCGCCACCCGTCCCCCGACTTTTCGCAGTAAACCGCGTCGTCGAAGTCGCGCGCGTCCTCACCGTCGATCGTAACGAAGGGAACGTCGCGCAGATCGACGCGCCCGCGCCGCTGTGAAGCCGTGACCTCCTGCGGAACGTCCTTCGCCTCGTCCTTCACCTCGTCGGGAAAGACCGTGCGGATGCCGTGGCGTTCTTCGGCGATCCTGAGCGCTCCCAAGGGGTCGTCGGCGCGCGCCACGCGGCGCACGATCCGGGCGGGCCAGGTGAAGTTGCGGTAGCCGTACCTCTCCCAGTTCTCCATGACGTAATCCTCGTAGTCGGCCAGAGGATCGCCCGCCTTTTCCGCCGCCTCGTCCACTTCAATTTCGTAGACGGTGTTCGACTGCGGTCTCGGCTTCTGGACGTCGGGCACGCGAAAGAAGATGGGCTCGTAAGCGTTTTCCGTCACCATGGTGTAGAAGCCCTCGGCGTGTTCTTGGAGTCGTACGAGCCAACGCAGCTTCGTGTGCCGCACGAAGCGGTTCACGACGAAGCGGTCGGGCCCCCGGAAGGCCTCGTAGAGGTCGCCCGGGAGAGCCTTCTGAAGGCAGGCGGGCTCACTTTTGCCGTCCGCGTCCGTGAGCGCTTCGTCGCGGTATTCGACGAGCACGGGCTCGGCCTTTTGTCCCCGATAGTACGTTTCGTGCCGCACGGAAACGACTGGCCCTTCTTCCATCAGCGCCAACGCTCCCGCATTGGCCGCTCCGCGCGACCACGCGAGTTTCTGCGTCAGATGTTTCTTGAGTTGACGCAGGGTATAGACGCACGAGTCCTCCGCAAAGAGGGCCCGTGCCGCGTTCATCTGTTCCGGCGAAAGCGTTGCCGGTTCGACGGCGATGTTTTTTTTCTTGGCCATGATTGTCAAAAGTGTAGGTTGGAAGAAGGACGAGTCGTTTGAAAACCCGTGCCGCGACAATGCTACGTTGTCGGTGGAAAGCATAACGGATCCGCGCGACGCGTTGCGTCGCATAAGAACAAAAAGACGACGCGCTGTCTCTGTGTGCCGCGGAAACTTTTTTCCGACCGTTTCCGCGTCCGTCCGACGCCCTCCCGCTGTGGGCCGAACAACATTTTTCGGACTTTTTTCAGGATCCCCCTTGACAAATACTCCGACTTCAGGCAAAATTCATCTCCTCTACGGAAGCCCGGATGGCGAAATTGGTAGACGCACCAGCTTCAGGTGCTGGCGCCTTCACGGGCGTGGAGGTTCGAGTCCTCTTCCGGGCACCAAACTTTCGTAGAGTGCCGCAAGGCGAAAAAAATTGACGCTCCGCAAGGGCGTCATTTTTTTTGCCCGTGTTTTCCCGCCGTCCTCCCGCCTCCCTTCTGCGGATAGAATGATTCGAACGCCAGGTTTTCCGAATCATGTTTCCGCTCCGTTCCACCGCACTCGCCCTCTGTCTCGGCGCACTCGTCTCGGCCGCGCCGGGCTCGGCCGCCGTCATTCGGCTCGGCGTCGTCACGACGACGGAGCCGGGTTTTGCCGCAACCACCGTCACCCCCGTGGTGTCGGCGATGGAGAAGCTGCGCCCCGACGACGTCGTGCACGTCGTGCAGATTGCGGAGCACGATCTTCTGCACGAGATTGAACGCGAGCGTCCCGATCTTCTCATATGCTCGGCCTGGTGTTTTCTGAACGTCCTCAACGAGGTCGGAGCGCATCCCGTCGCGACTCGCAAGACCGACCGAGCGGCCTCGGCCATCGCGTCGATCGGTGCGGCGCTCGTCGTGCGAAGCGACCGCACGGACCTGCGGACCCTCCAAGACCTGCGCGGCAAGAAGGCGGCCGCAACCCTCCCCCACTCCGTAGACGGCTACCCGGCCGTGCGACTCATGCTGCGCGAAAAGGGCTTTTCCGACGAAAAGTTCTTCTCAAGCGTGAACTTTCTCACCTTTTCCGTCCCCGACGTCCTCTCGGCCGTGCTCGCAGGCGACGCCGACGTGTCGATACTTCCCGCCTGCTTGCTGGAGCGCACCCAGGAAGAAGGACTCGTCGAGCCCGGACTCCTGCGCGTGATCGGCCTTCCGCCCGACGGCGAGCTCGCCTGCTCTCGCTCGAGCGCCCTCTATCCCGACATCACGGCGGGGATTTTTCAGTGGACACCCAACGAACTCACCCGGGATTTCCTCACGGCCCTGCTCGAAAGCGGACGCTCCGACCGCTACGAATGGGTGGCGACGAGCGATCTGCGCAGCGTTTCCAACCTCTATCAGGAACTTCATCTCGGTCCCTGGGCCGTTTTGGACGACACGTCGCTTTCAGGACTCTGGAGGCACTATGGACGCTACGCGGTCCTCGCCCTTTTGCTCGTTCTTCTTCTCATCGCCAACGAATACCGTCTCAAGCGGCTTGTCGAACAACGCACGGCCGCGCTGACAATGGCGCTTCTCGAAAAGGAACTCCTCGCCCGCAAGGAAGAGGCCGCGCGCGAGCGGCTCGCCTCGCTCGAGCGCATGGGGGCGATCAGTCAGCTCTGCGCCATGATCGCGCACGAACTCAAGCAGCCCATGGGCGCCGTCCTCAACTTCCTGGCGGTCCTTCGCATGCGATGCGGCAAATCGATCAAGGATGATTCCGTCGCCCAACGCGCCATGGAAGGGGCTCAGAATGAAGCGCGCCGCATGGCCGAAATCGTCGACCGCGTCCGCGGCTATGCGAAGCGGAAACGCCGCACGCCCGAACCCGTCGACCTCGCCCTAACGATCGACGAGGCGCTTTCTCACCTCAAACCCGGTTCGCAAACGACCGTACGCCGAGAACTCGTACCGAACGTCTTCGTCGCGGGAGACCCGCTCGAACTCGAACTCCTCGTGCTCAATCTCGTCAAGAACGCCGTGCAGGCGCTCGACGCGGCAGAGGGCGGCACCGTGACGGTGAAGCTTGCGCGCAGCGGCGAGTTCGGCGCCGTCCTCAGCGTGACGGACGACGGCCCTCCCCTTTCCGACGGAATCTTTGCCAAACTTCTCAAGGTGAGCGAGAGCGTCAAGGAGGGAGGACTCGGACTCGGACTCGCGATCGTGCGCAACATCGTCGACGAACACGGCGCGACGCTCTCGATCGAACGTCTCCCCGAAAGGGGCCTCGCCGTCACGGTGCGCTTTGACACGCTCAACCCGAACGACCCCACCGACAAACCCGCTTGAAACAAACGACCATGACCCGACCTCTCATCCGCATTGTTGACGACGATCCCGCGCTCGGCGAATCCTTTGCCATGCTCCTTGAAACGATGGGCTGGGACGTGGTGCGCTACACCGAGGGCCGAGACTTTCTCGAGCACGACGCGCTCGAGGGCCCGGGCTGCATCGTACTCGACGTGCGCATGCCCGGGCTCACGGGACTCGACGTGCAGGAAGAACTCGTGCGCCGCGGCTCCAAACTGCCGATCCTCTTTTTGTCCGCCCACGGCACCATCGCAACGGCCGTACATGCGCTGCACCGCGGCGCCGTCGATTTTCTCGAAAAACCCGTCGATCCGATGGTATTCGTGCAGAAGGTCTCCCGCGCCGTGGCCGCATCCGTCGACGAACACGTGCGCGAGCGAGAAGAGTCGGAGCGCCGCAACCGCTTTGAGACGCTCACGCCCCGCGAAAAAGACGTGGTGCACGCCGTTCTCGAGGGAAAAGCCAACAAAGTGATCGCCCGGGACTTGGGACTCGAAGTGAGCACGATCAAGATGCACCGGGCAAACGCCTTCGCGAAGCTCGGCGTCCATTCGCCCGCCGAACTCACGCGCCTCGCATTCGAATCGGGGTACGCCGATGCAAAGACGACGCTTCCTTAATTCCGCTCTCTTCCTCGGTGTCGCAGCGCCTATCGCTCTGCACGCCCAAGAGAGCCCGGGGGACGCTCGGGAACTCTCCGCCGACGTCGTGATCGTGGGCTCGGGGGCGGCGGGACTTTCCGCCGCGGTTTCCGCCCTTCAGTATGGTGCGCGGCGAGTCGTGCTCCTTGAAAAGGCTCCGCTCTTGGGCGGTCACTCCATTCTCTCGACGGGATCCGTTTCGGTCGCCTTTCCCGATCCGGAAACAGGACGTCGCGACGAGAACATCGAACGCTTCGTGCGGGACACGCTCGAAGCAGGCGGTCCCGAATCCGACCCAGAACTCGTACGGCTTCTCGCACAAAAAAGTTACGACGCCGTCGTCTGGCTCGTGCAGCTCGGCGTGCGCTGGAATCTTGAACCCTTCCGGGCGGTTTCGTCTACGGCTGTGCGCAACATCTCGACGGGTTCCGTTCGGGCGGGCTTCGATTACGTGCAGACACTCCTCTCCGCGGCGAAGCGTCTCGGCATCGAGATTCACTACCGCACCCGAGCCGAAGCGCTCCTCACCGAAGACGGATGCGTCACGGGCGTTCTCGCCCGCGGCCCCCGGGGCGAACCTCTTCAATTTCAAGCCGCCTCGGTCGTTCTCGCGACCGGAGGCTTCACGGCGAACCCGGTGATGCGGCGCCGCTTCGACCCCCGCCTTCACGAGGGCCTCAGAACGACCGCCAACCCGGAAGGACAGACGCTCGACGGCGCAACGGGCGACGGCATCGGCATGGCGGAAAAAATCGGGGCGAAGACGGTCGGGATGGGACACATTCAGCTCATTCCCTTCATCGGCGGACGCGTCACCGACTACGCGGGGGCGGAAGTGTGGGTCAACGCCCGAGGTGAACGCTTCGTCAACGAAGAAGAGCGCTTCGGCGCGCTCTACGAAGCGATCCTCAAGCAGCCCGACTCGCGGTTCTGGGTCATCACCGACTCGAAGTCGAAGAAAAACGCGACCTTCGGCCCCAAACTTGCCAAGGGCGCCGTGCGGGAGGCGGCAAATCTCGAAGAAATTGCGCAGGCCATGGAAATTCCCGGAGAAAAGCTTCGCGAGACCCTTCGCCGCTACAACGAATCAGTCGACAGAAACCGGGACGACCTATTCGGGCGCACCGTCTTCACGCAGCGCATCGACACGCCTCCCTACTACTTCGGCGAAGAGCACTTCGCCGTTCACTTCACCTGCGGAGGTCTCGCCATCGACGCGCACGCGCGCGTTCTCGACCGCTCCGGAACTCCGATACCCGGCCTCTTTGCCGCGGGCGAAACAACGGGCGGCATTCACGGTCGGGACCGTCTCGGCGGCAACAGTCTCATCGACTGCTTCGTCTTCGGGCGCATCGCGGGCGAGGAAGCGGCCGACCGGGCCTTTTGACATCCTCACCGCCCTGAAGGACGGTGATTCCCTACTGAGCCGTTGACGGCGGGGCCGTCAACGGTCACTTCGACGGGTTCCTGCTGCTGGACGACGCTTCTCTTGTGGGAAGGTCGACTCACTTGAGCTACGTTCACGGGAACGAGCTCCCCACAGGCTCTGAGGCGCTGCCCGCGCCCGAGAATGTTCACCGCAGCAACGGCGTCGGCATTGCCCTCGTACCCGCAGGACGTACATCGAAACTTCACCTGCGTCTTGCGGTTGTCCTTTGACACGCACCCGCAGACGGGACAGGTTCGACTCGTGTTCTGCGGAGGAACCGCGAACACCAGGCCGCCGAGTTCGGTCATTTTGGCGTCCAGGAGGGAAAAGAACATTCCCCAACCCTGATCCAGAATCGCACGGTTGAGCCCGCTCTTCTGTTTCACGTTTTTGCCGGGCTCCTCAATGGTACCTTTAGCCGAAGCGGTCATGTTCCTGATCTTCAGATCTTCGCGATAGAGCACTGCGTGGTTTTGGCAGAGCCTGTTCGCGGCTTTCTGAAGCAGATCTCGACGACTGTCGGCAACGCTCTTGTGGAGACGGGCAATCCGCTGTTGCTGCTTGATCCAATTCTTGGAAAACCTGACCATCCGCTTGAGGCGACGCTGTTCCTTGGCAAGCTTCTCCGACTTGTCGCGAAGACAACGGACTCCCTGTTCGAACGTGCCGTCCGAGCAGGTGTAGAGACGCACGACGCCCATGTCGATGCCGGCTTCGTCGCCCGCCTTCGGGTGGACCGGATCCGGCACTTCGCGCTCCGTCTGAACGGAGACGTACCATCCGTCAACCTTGCGGCTGACGGTGACGTTCTTGGGCTTTCCTTCGATGAAACGGCTGCGGCGGTACTTCACCCAGCCGACGCACGGCAGGAAGATCTGTCTGCGGGCCTCGTCCACTTTGAAACCCTGCGGATAGCGGATGGAATCTTCGTTGTGAAACTTCTTGTGAAACTTCGGAAAGTCGGCACGCCCCGCGAAGAAGTTCGAGAAAGCGCGCATCAGGTCCTTGAGGCTTTGTTGAAGGACCTGACTGTGGCACTCGGCGAGCCACTTCGTTTCCTCGGCAGCCTTCCATTCCGGAAGAAGTTCGCAAAGTTTCTCGTATGAGGTTTTGAAGTTCGGATCCGACGAACGCCGTTCGTTGTTCCAAGCCAACCCCTTGTTGTACACGAAACGGGCACAGCCGCAGAACCGGGAAAGTTTGCGGTGTGCCGCGCCGTCGGGCTTGAGCTTGAATTGAAAGGCTTTTCGTAGGATCATGTGGTTGTTATACCACTTGGTCTTACAAAATTATGGAAAGCATTCGCACTGGAAGACATTGCATTTTCGAACTTAATGTGCATTTGGTCTTTGTGACGAAGTACCGAAAGTCGATCTTTACGGCGCCGCATCTGGAACTGATGAGGAAGACGGCGGGAAAAGTCTGCCGGGACTTCGGCGCGGAGCTTCGGGAATTGGACGGCGAACGCGATCACGTTCATCTTCTGGTGAGCTATCCGCCGAAGGTGTCGGTCTCGTCGCTTGTGAACAGCCTCAAGGGCGTCACGAGCCGAATGCTCAGAAAGCGATTCCCCGAATTGGAGAAGGCGTACCACAAGGGACAACTATGGTCGCCGTCCTACTTTGCCGCCAGTTGCGGGGGAGCTCCTTTGGAAAAGATCAAGCAATACATCCGGCAACAGAACACACCGTCGAAATGAATTCGAAGGGGCGCCTTATATCCCCGCCCTGAACGACGGGGCTTTACGGCGCTTTTTGGTAAACCGCTCGCGGACACCTCCCGCGGGAGGTATTGGAAAGACGGAGGGATCTCTAGGATTAAGGGCGTACCGGGAAACGGTTCCCATCCCAACAAAAAGGCCCCCATCCATGACCATCGCTCGCCGCCGTTTTCTGACGGCCTCCGCTCTCTTCGCCGCCGGTGCCGGTCTCGCCCGCACGGCCCAGGCCAAAGTTCAGCCCGTCAAGCTTGAAGACCGCAAGTTCGAGCCGCTCAAGCTCCCCCGCCCCATCAGTCTGGCAGCGCTTACGGTGCTCGACGTCTCTCCCGCCAACCAGGTACTCTGTGCCGCCAAGGCGGGCTACAGCCACGTCGGCATCCGCCTGGTTCCCGCCACGCCGACGGAAACGCAGTGGGACATGATCGGCGACACGCCGATGATCCGGGAAGTCGAAGCAAACCTGCGCGCCACGGGCGTCAAGGTGCTCGACATCGAAATTCTGCGCGTCAAGCCCGACACGCGCGCGATCAACTGGAAACCCTTCTTTGAAACCGGCACCCGCCTCGGCGCCTCGCAGGTGCTTGTCGCCGGGAACGATCCCGACTACAACCGCTTCTGCGACAACTTCGCCGAACTCTGCGAAATCGCCCATCCCTACGGTCTCACCCTCAACGTCGAACCCATGCCCTGGTGCGACATCGCGACCGTCAAGCAAGCGGGCGACGCCATGAAGCGCGTCAACCGCCCGAACGCAGGCGTACTCGTCGATCCGATCCACTTCTTCCGTGCGGACAACCGCTTCGAAGACATCGACTCGCTTCCCGCAGGGTCGCTCCATTACTGCCAGATGTGCGACATCACGGCCGAACGTCCGAAAGACATGGACGGCATCCTCTATCAGGCCCGCAACTTCCGCCTCTCGCCCGGCACGGGTGCGGCGGACCTGAAAACGCTTCTGAAGCACCTTCCCGGTCTTCCCATTTCGATCGAGGCCTGCAACGCCGAACTCGCGCTTACGCTCTCGCCTTTGGACCGCGCCCGTATGTATCTCGAAGACATGGTCGCCGTCCTCAACGCCGCGGGCGAACACTGACCCCTTACCCTCGTCGGCCGCCCTCCGCGGCGGTCGACCACTCATCCATCGGGAGACTTACCATGCATCTCAAATCCGCACTGCTCGCGACGATGCTCACGATCGGTCTCGCCGGCGCCGCCGGCGCCGTCACGATCAACGGACCGCACTCGTCGCTTCCCTGCACGACCTGCCACCAGGGCGACAAGATGACCGCTCCGGCCAAGGAAACGTGCCTCACCTGCCACGAAAGCTACGCCAAGGTCGCCGAACGCACCAAGGCGATGACGCCCAACCCCCACGCCTCGCACCGCGGGGAGCCTGACTGCTCGAATTGCCACAGCATGCACGCGAAGCCCCGCTTCGAATGCAATGACTGCCATACGTTCAACATCAAAATGAAGGGGGAATGATCATGTCGAAAACCGATTTGTCCCGTCGTCACTTCCTCGGCGCCGCGGTTTCGACCGCTGCCGCCGCCGCTGCCCTCCCGGGTCTTGCGCATGCGCGCACGCAGACCGCTCTCCCTGAAAAATGGGACATGGAAACCGACGTCGTCGTCCTCGGCTGCGGCGGAGCCGGCATGATGGCCGCCTGCCAGGCGCACGACGCGGGCGCCAAGGTGGAAATCTTCGACAAGGGCCAGAGCCCCTTCCACACCGCGACCAACCTCTGCGGCGGTCTTTTCGCAGCCTACGGCACGAAGATGCAGAAGGCCGATCCCTCCATCAAGGACTCCTGGGAAGCCTTCGCGCAGGACATCATCGCCTACGGCAACTACATGAGCCTCAAGGAACCGGTCTACGCCTTCGCCAAGCACTCTGGCGAAGCCTTCGACTGGCTTGCCGGGCGCGGTCTTGCCAAGCACCACATCGAACCCTATGCCGGTCACTCCCACAACCGCTGCATGCGTCAGGAATCCTTCAAGGGCCGCGATTACATCGAAGTGCTCGTCAAGCAGCTCGAAGAGCGCAAGCTCAAGATTCATCACGGCATGGGCGTGAAGCGCTTCTTCTATGACGAAGCGCAGAACCGCGTGGTCGGCGTCGAATGCGGCGAAGGGAAGAACAAGGTCACCTGCCGCGCCAAGATGGGCGTCATCATGGCCACGGGAGGCATCACCGGCACGGCCAAGTCGCTCGATCAGTGGGTGCCGAACGTCGCCGGCAAGGGCGTCGTGATCGGCGGACCCTCGAACGACGGCGAAGCGATGCTCACGGCCGTGCGCGACCTCGGCACCCCGCTCTCGCACATGCAGTACATCGCCTCCTATCCCTGCGGCGTCGTCACGCACGGGCGCAACGGTCCCTACTGCCGCTGGTGGTTCATCACCAACAACGGCGGCATTCTCATCAACAAGAACGGCAAGCGCTTCATCACGGAAAAGGAAGGCATCTGCCACGTGACGCCGAGCCTCGCCTTCAATCCCGACGGCTGCCACTATGTTCTCGCCGACGAAGCGACCTGGCAGCGTACGCTCCAGAAGATCAAACTCTCCGCCCTCGTGGGTCTGCCCTCCTGGACGGCTGAACGCGTCGAAAGCGAATTTGCCAAGGGTGAAAACCTCTGGAAGGCCGATACGCTGGAAGAACTCTGCCAGAAGAGCGGCGTGAACCTCGAAGGTCTCAAGGAACAGCTCGCCGTCTGGAACAAGGCTGTCGAAACGAAGAACGACCTGCAGTTCGGCCGAAAGGATCAGGAGTGGAAGATCGAAAAGGGTCCCTACTACCTCATCCGCATGTTCTCCTGGAACAACCTCTCCTGCGGCGGTGTCCGCGTCACCGAACATTTCGAAGTGCTCGGTTGGGACATGAAGCCGATCAAGGGCTTCTACGCGGCGGGCGAAACCGTCGCGGGTGTGCACGGCGCCTTCTACTGCGGCGGCAACGCCTGCGGCTTCGCGCATACGTCGGGCTACATGGCCGGCAAGTACGTGACGGGCTATAAGGAAGCCTGATCGCGTTCGGGCCGACTCCCGAGGGCCGCGGTGAAGTTCGCTTCACCGCGGCTTTTCGTTTTTGCTAGGATTTCGGAAGTCTTTTAGAAGGTTCCCTTTCCATGCGCCTTATATTCCCGTACACCGTTTCGCTTCTCTCCGACGACCAGTATCGACTCAGCTTTCGAGACTACGACGTCGAAGTCGTCGATCCGACCGTGGGCGGTGCGCTCGACGCGGCACAGGCGCAGCTCCTGGAAAGAATCGACGCTCGCCTCAGAGAAGGCCGCAGCGACATCGAACCCCGGGCGCTCCCGGGCGACAGTCTCTTTTTCTTCTCCATTCTCCTTTCGGTGAAGGTGCTCCTTCGACGCCGCTGTCTTGAGGCGGGCATCACGACGGCCGAACTCTCGCGCCGCATGGGGTTGCGTCCGATCGAAGCATCGCGCATTCTCGACCTCATGCATGCTACGAAGATCGACACGATGGAACGAGCCCTCCACGCCGTCGGACTCGAACTCGATTTTTCCGTGCGCCCGCGCGAAGACTGGGACGACACGCCCTACCGTTGAGCCGCACGATCGGGCGCCCTCCGTATGGGAGGCGCCCGTTCGTTTTGACGGCCTCAGACTTGCGTCAATCGACCTTGACCGTGTCGGCTTCGAGCTTCACGTGCACCGCAGGCGCCTGCGCGTCGCGCAAGTTGATTTCGAGACGGTTGTAGGGCACTTCGATGCCCTCCTCGACAAAGCGCTGGTAAATCGCCTTCGAGATCGCCGTGCGAAGGCTCGCCGTCCCGTTGACGGGGTCCTTCACCCAGAAGCCGAGCTTGAGATTGATCCCCGAATCACCGAAGGACTCGAGATAGGACCAGCCCTTTCGGCCCGGAACGATGCGGGGACGCTCGCGCATGCCTTCTTCAAGCATGATGGCGAGCGCGCGGTCGATGTCGGCATCGTAGGCGATCGATATCGAGATGTACTGCACGGCCGCCTCTTCCGTATAGGAATGATTTACCACGGGAGACGTCACGAAATTTTCGTTCGGCACGATGCACTCGATGCCGTCGTTGTTTCGAACAACCGTATAGCGAGTATTGATCTGCGTGACGCGCCCGCGAAAGCCGGCGGCTTCCACGAGATCCCCGATCTTGATCGAGCGGTCGATCAGAATGATGAACCCCGAGATGTAGTTCGAGGCGATCTTCTGCAGTCCGAAGCCAAGACCGACGCCCAAAGCACCGCCGAAGACGGAGAGCACCGTAAGGTCGATGCCCACCGCTCCGAGTCCGAAGACGACGGCGAGAATCATGAAGAAGACGTAAACCACCCGGGAGACCACGATCTTTAGGTTCGGCGTCCAACCCGACTTTTCGTCGATGAACCTTCTTGCGCAGTTGCCTAGGGCGTTGGCGACCGCGATCGTAAGACAGATCGTGATGAAGGCGAGAAGGAGCTTCCAGAGCGAGAGCCCGCCGCTTCCGATGGGAAGGCGAATCTCATCGAGCGTAAGGATGATGTCTCCGAGCACGCCGAAGAACTGCAGGATCACCAAGAGCCAGAAACCGTAGCTCAGATAGCGCCGCACGGCGGGGGTGACGTGTTTTTCTCCGATGAGCGCCCCGAGACACGTGAGCAACACGAGCAAAATGCCGTAGGCGAACATCACGTTGTACGCGATTCGGCAAAGGAGCGCCTCTTCACCGATCTTCAGGGCGTTGAGGAGGATATAGGTGCCCAGCGACACCAGGCACCCCGTCACGAAGCTCATGCTCACGGCATGAACAATGTGCATGAGTCCGCGGCGCAGCTGGGCTTTGAAGGAGCGGTTCGAGGACTCTTTCGGCACAAGGAGCGTCGCGTAGGCGTTGATTCGGCGAGACAGCCACCAACCAAGCCCGTAGGCGACGAGAATCACGACGAGCTGCCCCAGGAAATTCTCCATCGTGATGTGTTCGAGATAGCTCTCGAGACGGGCGTAGCTGTCCTGGCCCAACATGGCTTCGGCCTGCACGATGGCGTCGGCCGCATTGACGGGGTCGCTCATGGCGTAGCCTCCGAAACGTTTTGACCCGTGCGGGTCGATGGAATCGATGAAAAAGCCCGAACACACATCTGCTGCGCGTCCGGGCCTTCGAGAAAAGGAACGGGTAGACCGGTCAAGCTTCAGGGTGCTTGGCGCGGACGCGTTCGATCAACTTCTCCGGACCGAGAGCGTCGTAGCACTCGAAAGGCTGGTGGATCCAGGGATTGTCCTCGAGATATTCGACATACCAGTCGGGCACGAGAACCGAATGGGCCTTGTACCAAAGGACCGCAACGCGGATTTCAGTGATGGCGGGATACCGTTCCTTCAGGTGGCGGACCACTTCGCGGATGGTCTTGCCGGAATCCACCATGTCGTCTACGAGGAGCACCTTGCCGCGCAGTTCCGAGACGCCCGTGATGCATTCGGCAATGTCGAGATCGCTCTGCACGGTGCCGGCCTTTTCGCGGTAGGAGCTCGTCGCGAGAATGGCAAGCGGCATGTCGTAAACGCGGCTGAAGAAGTCGCCCGGACGCATCCCGCCGCGCGAGAGACACAGAATGCTGTCGAACTGCCACCCCGACTCGGCGACTTTCGCCACGAGCCGTTCATTGAGATCGATGTATGCGTCCCAGGAATAATGTCTGTCGGCCATTTTTCTAGTATCGAATGAGAGAAAAAATTCGAAGCGGCGGTCCACGCCGCCGCTTTAATCACTGTCAATGGAATCCGCTATTTTACGCGGCAAAGGGGTTCACGCGCAAAATCGTCTGCACACGGTCGGGCCCCGTGGAGACGACGGCGATCGGCGCGCCCGCCACTTCGGCGAGACGCGTGAGATAACGTTGGGCGCTCTCGGGGAGATCCTCCCACTTCTGAACGCCGAAAGTGCTTTCCTTCCACCCCGGGAATTCCTCGTAGATCGGTTCGCATTCGGCGACGGCGTCCGCGCCGGCGGGCATGATGTCGATCTTTTCGCCCTTGTAAAGATAGCCGACGCCGAGCTTGACGGTGTCCATGCCGTCGAGCACGTCGAGCTTCATGATCGCAAGGCCCGTGAGGCCGTTGATCTGCACGGCGCGGCGCAGAGCGGCGCCGTCGAACCAACCGCAGCGGCGGGGACGCCCCGTCACGGCGCCGAATTCGTTGCCCTTCTTGCGAAGGAGTTCGCCCGTTTCGTCAAAGAGTTCGGTCGGGAAGGGACCTTCGCCCACGCGGGTGCAGTAAGCCTTGGTGATGCCGAGAACGTAGTTGAGCTGATGGGGACCGACGCCCGCGCCCGCACAGGCGGACCCCGCCACCGTGTTCGAGCTCGTCACGAAGGGATACGTGCCGTGGTCGATGTCGAGCATCGAGCCCTGGGCGCCTTCAAAGAGGAAGGACTTGCCCGCGGCCATGTCGGCCTGCAGCGAAGCGCTCACGTCGCAGACCATCGGACGAAGACGTTCGGCATAGGCGAGCGTGTCGGCAATCACCTTTTCCGGATCGAGCGGCTCGGCGCCGAGGAACTTCTCGAGAACGAAGTTGTGCAGCTTCATCACCGTGCGGACCTGCTCGGCGAAGCGTTCGGGTTCGAAGAGATCGGCGACGCGCACCGTACGGCGGGCGACCTTGTCTTCATAGGCGGGACCGATGCCGCGGCCCGTCGTGCCGATCTTCTTGTTGCCGGCCGCCGCCTCGCGGGCGTGGTCGAGCGCAACGTGATAGGGCATGATGAGCGGAGCGTTCGCGGAAACGCGAAGGCGGGCTTCGACGTTGGGAACGCCGAGCGCGATCAATTCGTCGCCTTCCTTGAAGAAGGCTTCGGGCGAGAGAACGACGCCGTTGCCGAGGTAGCACACGCTCGTCGCGTGCATGATGCCGGAAGGAATGAGGCGAAGGATGGTCTTCTTGCCGTTGATCACGAGCGTATGACCCGCATTGTGTCCGCCGTTGAAGCGAACCACGCCGGCGGCCTGCTCGGTGAGCCAGTCGACGATCTTACCCTTGCCTTCATCGCCCCACTGGGCGCCGACAACCACGACGTTCTTTGCCATTTGAGAGAATCCCTTATCGATAGGTTGGTCTCGAATCCGTTTCGAAAGAAGAGTTTCGGACGGACGTACAAAAGCCTTCCCTCACCACGTGCGGCGGGGAAGAACAAAAGCCGATTCCGCGCGCAAAAACTCCGCGCGCGAACGTCGGTTAGTGTATCAGCGTTTCCCCGCGATCGGCGGGAAACTCCGCGAAAATCAGCCGAGAACGTACCACACGAGACAAAGCCCGCAGCCGACGAGAACGCCCCCGAAACTGCGCAGTCCAGATTCGGGCTGCTCGACGAGTTCGCGCACGGCCCTGCGCCACGTCTCGGGAAAGAGAAGCGGCGAAACGCCTTCGAAAATGGCCATCCACCCGAAGGCGAGGATCAGGACGTCGGTCGTGTCGTACATCGTTCTCTCTCAAAAAAAATTCGGGCGGCCTTTTCGTCGGGCCGCCCGTCGGCATCAGCGCTTGCTGTCCTTCATGTAGCCGAGGAAATCCGACGAGGGATCCATGACGAGGACGTCGGTCTTCTCGGAGAAACTCTGGCGATAGGCTTCGAGGTTGCGGTAAAAGCGCGCGAACTCCGGATCCTTCCCGAAAGCCTCCGCGTAGATGCGGGCGGCTTCGGCGTCACCTTCACCCTTCGTCTTCTGGGCGTCGCGGTACGCTTCAGCGAGGATCACTTCGCTCTGACGGTCGGCCGAGGCGCGGATGCGTTCGGCCTGCGCGCTCCCCTTGGAGCGCTCTTCGGCGGCCACGCGCTTGCGTTCCGCCTCCATGCGGCGATAGACCGACTCCGAAATTTCAGGCGTGAAATCGACGCGCTTCATGCGCACGTCGACGATGTCGATGCCGACGTCCTGCACGCGGGCCTGCAGCATCGTGGAGATTTCGCGCATCGCCACGTCGCGCTCGCTCGAAGTGATCTGATTGACCGTGCGCTTGTTGACGGCCACGTTGAGAACGTCGCGCAGGAGCGCCGAGAGACGATCGGCCGCCGCCCGTTCGCTGCCCTGGAAAGACACCCAGTAGAGACGAGGATCGCTGATGCGCCACTTCACGAAAGTGTCGATCATGAGGTTCTTCTTTTCACTCGTCTGCACGAGGTCGGCCGCTCCTTCGTCGAGCGTCAGGATGCGCTTGTCAAGGTAGATGACGTTCTGCAGCGGCGTCGGAAGCTTGAAATGGAGCCCCGGTTTGTCAACAACAGTGCGCAATTCGCCGAGAGCGAACACCATCGCGTATTCGCGTTCCCCTACCGTGTAGATGGAGAGAGGCGCGAGGCCCGCGAGAACGGCGAGTCCAACCAAAATGCCAGTAAACTTTTTCACTTTCTTCTCCCCTTATCGGCCGCGGTTGCGGATGAGATCGCGCGAGCGCGCCTCGGCAGAGGTCGTCGCCGCTGCGGGCGCGGGTTCCGAAGCGGCGGGAGCGGGTTCGAGCGCCGCGTCGGCGGCTTCGGTCTGCGCCTGCGACTTCGTCTGCGAAACGATCTTGTCGAGCGGCAGATAGAGAAGATTATTTCCGCCCTTGGCGTCGACGACGACCTTCGTGACGTTGCGGTAGACGTCGCGCATCGCGTCGACGTAGAGACGGTCGCGCGTCACTTCGGGGGCCTTGCGGTATTCCTCAAAGACGGAGGCGAAGCGGTCCGCGTCGCCCCGAGCGGTTTCGACGACCCGGGCCTTGTAGGCGGCCGCCTCTTCCTTCAGGCGCGAAGCGGTGCCCTCGGCCTTCGGAATAACGGCGTTCATGTAGGCTTCGCCGAGATTGATGGAGCGCTCGCGGTCCTGACCGGCCTTGACGGCGTCGTTGAAGGCGGCCTGCACGGGTTCGGGCGGCTGAGCGTTCTGAATGGCCACGCTCATCACTTCGATCCCGGTGCCGTAGCGGTCGAGCATCGCCTGCATGAGTTTGCGCACGTCTTCGGCGATTTCGGCCTTGCTCTCAAAGAGGACGCTGTCCATCGACTTCGCGCCCACGACCTCGCGCATGGCGGATTCGGCCGCCTGCGTAACCGAAACGTCGGGATTGCGCGTGTTGAAGAGGTAGTCCTTGGCGCCTTCGCCCGACTTGATGCGGTACTGCACGGCGAACTGCACGTCGACGATGTTTTCGTCGTCGGTGAGCATGAGCGCTTCGCTCGTGCGGTTCGTGCGCTGCGCCACGCCGATGTTGGTCGTTCGCACGCTGCTCACGTCGACGAGCTGCATGTTCTGCACGGGCGCGGGGAAGCGCCAGTGAAAGCCCGGCATCGTAGCGTCCGAGTAGCGCCCGAAGGTCGTAACGATCCCGGTCTGCCCTTCGGGCACGATGTAGAAGCCCGTGGCGGCCCATCCGATGAGGGCGACGCCCAGGACGAAGGGAAGGCTGATGTTCATCCCGCGGCGGGCGCCGCGGTTGCCGCCCGAGCCGCCCGAGCGGCGGGCGAAGGGATCGAACCCGTCGAAAGGAGAGCGGGGTTTGCGCTCGTCGCGCTTGTCTTCGCGCGCACGATCTTCGCGTCGGGACTCTTCCTCTTCGGCGGGACGGAATTCCGTGAAATCGTCGCGGTTTTTGAAGGCGTCGGCACCCGGGCGCTTTTCCTGCCCTGCGTCCTTTTTGTCCTTCATGAAGTCCATGACGGTGCGCCACAGGGCGTCGATGTCCTGATTGACGCCCTCCACGCGGTCGCGCCGTTCGTCACGGGCCTTGCCTCCGTCGGGGCGCTCGTCTTCGCGACGGTCCTCTTCGTCGGACCGCGCGTTTTCCTTCTTTTCTTCTTCCGAATCGCGGGGGTCTCGCCCCCAGCGAGGATCATTGAGCGACATGCGTTCGTTCACTCCGGTGGTTTTCTGCAATGTATCGCGCATTGTACCCGAGAGGGCGATTTTCCAAGGGGCAGGCGGCACCCGATTTCTCTCCGAAAATGGACGAATGTTTTGCAAAAGGTTATTTCTCTCTTTGCGTCCATAACAAAACTCTATGATCGGACCGTTTTTGCGGAACAATCTCTCTCGCGCACCACTTCTCTCCTCCTCGTCTAAGCAGTTTTCTGCATGCGGTCCCGAGTTGAATCAAGGTATAACTTGCTCTGCGACGCGAATGAGGCGGGGTGTCACGTTCTCGAAGTGACATTCCCTTACAATTCGTATCCAGAGGTCCTGTCCGTCACGCGGCCGCCGATTTCGTCGGACAAGGTGCGCGTCACCCATAACACAACCCGCCGCGGACTCGGGGCTTTCTCAACCATCTGCAATTCTTGAAGGACTCCTACCATGTCTACGACCACGCAGGAAACTCCGGCCGTCGTCGAGGAAAAAGTGGGCATCGGCGCCTACCTTTCCCTGATCTTCGCCATCATTTTCTTCTCCGGTCTTTGCGCCTCCTCCCACTGGTGGGGCGTGTTTGACTTCACCACCGTCAACGGCGGCTTCGGCAAGCTCGTTTCCGGCGTGACCCAGAACGGCGACGCCCTCCAGGTCGCCACGACGAGCTTCCGCGGCAAGGGCGGCTCGGGCGCCATCGACGGCTTCATGTTCGCCCTCACGCTCGTTCCGACCGTCATGTTCGCTCTCGCCATGATCACGGTCTTCGAATATTACGGCGCTCTGCGCGCCGCCCGCCGTCTGCTGACGCCGGTGCTTCGTCCGCTCCTTGGCCTTCCGGGTTCGGCCACGCTCGCCCTGATCGCCTCGCTTCAGTCGACCGACGGCGGCGCCGCGCTTACGCGCCAGTTGAAGGACGCCGGCGACCTCAACGACACCGAAGTCAACATCTTCGCCTCCTTCCAGATGACGGCCGACGCCTGCATCACGAACTTCTTCTCGTCGGGCGCCGTGCTCTTCACGCTCACGAACGCCGACGGCGAGCTTGCCGTTCCGGTTTCGCTCGGCCTTTGCCTGGGCGTGATGCTCATCGGCAAGGTCTTTGCCGCCAACCTCATGCGCCTGCTCCTGATCCGCAGCAGCAAGAAGGCCGCCTGATTACCAACCCGTACCAAACAGCAACGAACAAAAAGGAATTTTTAAAATGTCCGGTCACGCTAATGCCAAGCCCATGGTCACCGACATCTTCGTCAAGGGTGCCGTTCAGGGTTGGAACATCGCCACGTCCTCCACGATTCCGAACGTGTTGATGGCCTTCGTCATCATCAAGGTCCTCCAGCACTCGGGGCTGCTTGAACTCATCGGTCAGGCCTTCGCCCCGATCATGGGCATCTTCGGTCTTCCCGGTGAAGCCGCCACCGTCCTCCTCGGCGGTTGGATGTCGATGGGCGGCGGCGTCGGCGTCGCGGTCGCGCTCTTTGACCAGGGCGCCATCAACGGCACGCACATCGCCATTCTCGCCCCGTCGATCTACCTCATGGGCTCGCAGGTTCAGTACATGGGCCGCTGCCTCGGTGTCATCGGCATCAAGGGCAAGAGCCTTCTCATGATCATGGCCATGCCGCTCATCACGGCCTTCCTGAGCCTCTGGGTCATGAACATTCTCGTTCTCGGTTCCTAAACCGCAGCGAACCGCATAAAAGCCGCCTTCGGGCGGCTTTTTTTCATATTCCCGCGCCGCCGTGCGCCACACTACAATACCTTCATCCCGGTCGTTCCCTTTGACGGGAGCGGCCACCGATCAACCGTCCGAACATAAGGATTTTTCCCATGACCATGCTTGAAGACTTCCTCAAGGACCTCGCTCCTTTGGTCAACCTCGACTGCGGCACGTCCAACACGGCGGGCGTCACCCGCGCGGCCGAAATCATGAAGGCCCACTTCGAGTCGATCGGCTTTACCTGCGAACTCGTCGACCTCGGCCCCGCCGTCGGCAAGGGTCTGCTCGCCCGCAACAAGCCCGAAGCGGGTTACTACGACGTCATGATGAACGCCCATCTCGACACGGTCTTCCCCGACGGCACGGCTGCCGCCCGTCCGCTCTCGATCGACGGCGACCGCGCCCACGGCCCGGGATGCTCGGACTGCAAGGGCGGCGTTCTCGCCGTCTTCTACGCACTCAAGAACGCCCGCAAGGAAGACCTTGACCGCCTCTCGATCTGCGTGGCCTACAACCCCGACGAAGAAACGGGGTCCGTCGCTTCGACCGAATGGCTCGCCTCGCACGGCAAGCACGCCAAGAACGTCCTCATCTTCGAAGCCGCCCGCGCGGGCGGCGAGCTCGTTCGCTCCCGCAAGGGCGTCGGCAGCTTCACGGTCACCTTCAAGGGGGTCTCCGCCCACGCCGGCAACAATCCCTGGGACGGCCGCAACGCCAACGTCGCCGCGATGAAGTTCGCGCTCGCGGCCTACGAACTCGCCGACGCCGAACTCGGAACCACGGTGAACCCGGGCGTCCTCAAGGGCGGTTCCGCCCCGAACGTAATCTCCGACTCCTGCGAGGTCCAGATCGACATTCGCTACTGGAAGGACGAAGACGGCCGCGCCCTCAAGGCCAAGATCGAAGATCTCGTCGGCAAGACCTGGGTCGAAGGCGTCACGCAGACGATGCGCGTCGACTGTTTCGGACCGGCCATGCCGCTCTCCGAAGACACGAAGGAACTCGTCGCCAAGATCACCGAAGCCGCGAAGCTCGAAGGCTTTGACGCCCAGTGGGTCGACGCGGGCGGCGGTTCGGACGGCAACCACATCGCCAAGGAAGGCGTTCCCGTCATCGACGGCTGCGCCCCGGCGGGCGGCGCCTTCCACAGCGATCGAGAATTCCTGCGCCTTGACACGGTGGAAGAACGCATCCGCATGGTTACGCGTTTCCTGACGCTCATCTGATCGCGCTCTCCTGACTTGTCACAGGATTAAGAGACCGGACCCCGAGGGGTCCGGTCTCTTTGTTTCCGAATGCCCTCGAAGGGCGATCCGGAGCACCGGAAGAAACGGACAAAATCGGTTCGGTCCCGTCGCGTTTTCCCTCAACACCCCGTCCTTTTCCCTCTCCCCCTTACACTTCCCCTTTTGTACGGGATCACCTGCCCGACCAAAATCCCGTACTTATTCGCTTTTCCCTGCGCCGCAAGTCGATACAAAAGAACAAATACGTTCGGTCTTGCCGTTGGTCAAAACAATTTTTCGTCTTCTGAAAGGCTCCTTCCCTCTCCCGACAAAATGCCCTCAACCGATCGGGACGCGTTCCCGATCATCCGGCTTCACCTTATCCATTCGGGAGAAATCACATGCCCTCCACCGCCATCGACAGCCAGATCCACGGCTTCCTCTTCAGCACCGACGAAATGCGCGAAATCTTCAGCGACCGCTCCTGGGCGCAGAAGTGGCTCGACACCGAAGCGGCCCTCGCCGCCGCGCAGGCCGAACTCGGGATCATTCCGCAGGAGAAGGCCGACATCATCGTCAAGCACGCCGACGCCGACCTTCTCGACATTCCGTCGATCGGCGAATTCTACAAGTCGTCCATCACGATCGTTCCGCTTCTCAAGGCCTTCAAGGCCGTTCTTCCCGACAACGACGGCGAATTCGTGCACTGGGGCGCCACGAGTCAGGACATCGTCGACACGGGCCTTGTTCTTCTGCAGCGCAACGCCTACCAGGCGATCCTTCGCGACATGCAGCTCTGCCGCGACCACTGTCTGGATCTCGCCGAAAAGTACCGCGATACCGTCATGGCCGGCCGCACCCACGTCGTGCACGCCATTCCCATCACGTTCGGCTACAAGGCCGCCGTCTGGGCCGACGAACTCGGCCGCAACGTCGAGCGCCTCAAGGCCATGGCGCCCCGCGTCTTCGTGGGCGAACTCGCCGGCGCCGTCGGCACGCTCGCCTCGATGCCCGAACAGGGCCTCGAAGTGCAACGCCGCACGATGGAAAAACTCGGCCTCGGCGTCCCGACCATCGCCTGGCACGTCGCCCGCGACAATCAGGCGGAATTCGTGACGACGCTCGCCCTCTGCGCGGGCACGCTCGGGCGCATCAATCACGAAATCTTCTCGCTGCAGCACACGGAAATTCTTGAGCTCGAAGAACCCTTCTTCATGGGCAAGGTCGGTTCTTCGACGATGCCGCACAAGCGCAATCCGGCCGTGCTCGAAAACGTTCTGGCGCTGTGCCGCAATGTCCGCAGCATCGCCCCCTCGATCGTCGAATCCATGGTGAGCGAAAACGAACGCGACTGGGGCTGTTTCCTCTCCGAATGGGAAGCCATTCCACGCGCCTGCCACATGCTCGGCTGCGCGCTTGAGAAGTCCAAGCACATCCTCAAGAACCTCATCGTCTATCCGAAGCACATGGAACGAAATCTCTTCGCGCAGAAGGGCCTCATGATGTCCGAATGCGTGATGATGCACCTCGCCGCCAAGCTCGGCCGCATGACCGCGCACGGCATCGTCTACAAGAGCTGCATGGAAGCCTATGAAAAGGAAATCCCGCTCAAGGACGTGCTCATGAAGACGCCGGAAGTCGTCGAAGCCTTCACGGAGGACGAAGTCGACCACATGCTCGACCCGCACACCTACGTGGGCCTCGCTCCCGAATTCGTGGACCGCGTCGTCGCCAAGTGGCGCAACCAGTAACCCATCCTCCTTCTGGCAATCCGATACGGTCGCCCCGCTCTATCGGGGCGGGGTGACCGATCTCTTTTCGAGCCCTCATCATGCAGAAAGAAAAACTCATTCGCTGGGCGGTTCCCGCGGCGATCCTCGTCGTCCTCTACTGCCTTCCCGCACCCTCGGGTCTCAAGCCCGAAGCCTGGCACATGTTCGCCATCTTCGCCGCCACCATCGCCGGGATCCTTGCCGCGCCGATCGCTTCGGGCGCGCTTATGTTCATCGGTCTCGCGCTCACCTACTTCACGGGCACCCTCGGCCTCGGCGACGTTCTTAAGGGATTTTCCTCGGGCACCGTCTGGATGATCTTCTCGGCCTACGTGCTCTCACTCGGTTTCGTGCAGTCGGGCCTTGGGCGCCGCATCGCCTACAAGATGCTCTCGCTCTTCGGCGGCTCCTCGCTCGGCGTCGCCTACTCCCTCGGCATCGCCGACCTCATCATGGCGCCTGCCATGCCGAGCGTGACGGCCCGCTCGGGCGGCATCATCCTCCCCGTCGCCAAGTCGATCAACCAGGTCTTGGGTTCGCAACCCGGTCCCACGGGCAAGAAGATCGGCGATTTTCTCATCATGACGTGCTTCCAATTCACGCCGATCACGGGTTCGCTTTTTCTGACGGGCATGGCCGCGAACCCCCTGTGCGCTTCGCTCGCGCGCGACGGACTCGGCGTGGAACTCTCCTGGGGTTCGTGGTTCTACGCGGCGCTCGTACCGTCGCTCTTGTGTTTCCTCCTCATGCCGCTTCTCACCTACAAGTTCATGAATCCGGACCTGAAGCGCACGCCGGAAGCCAAGGTCATGGGACGTGAAGAGCTTGCCAAGATGGGCCCGATGACGATGCAGGAAAAGTTCGTCTCCGCGGGCTTCGTCCTTGCGCTCCTCGGTTGGGGTTAAACTAGTAGAGAGAAAGTCTTCCAAATTTGCCATGGGAGACTTTTATGCTTTGCTCAATCGGTTTTATAACCAAACACTACGGAGTTTCGCCCAGTACCATTCGACGTTGGGTGAAACTCGGTTACATCCGGATCGCCGGCAGAACGTTCGGCGGTCATCGCCGCTTTGATGTGCCGGACGAAGTGTCTTCTGAACAAGCTTCAACGAGAAAGCATATCGGCTATGCTCGCGT
>OOBI01000188.1_pt1 | contig 69392 bp, 58 predicted proteins | sample 1671081 | NCBI WGS metagenome assembly OOBI01 (sample SAMN06348120, study PRJEB24527) | human gut metagenome | biome: human gut; feature: ankylosing spondylitis patient; material: feces | host: Homo sapiens | place: China | collected 2015-10 | reverse complement strand
CTTGTTCATCACGGAGGAAGGCGAGCGGCGGAGAAATACTGCATACAGTGGGAAACTCGGGCATTTGGCACTATACCTAAATGAACCGCTGCAAAGTTGTGAAACCTCCCGATAGAGGCACGGACGAAAAAGGCTGGATACATGAAATATCCAGCTGAATGGTACGATACTCCATAAAAGCGTCTTGCATCTTACGGGGGTTCTTGCTATACTCAGTATTAAACGCAACAATTACTTGCAAACAAGTTGCGCATATTGCGCAGCCAAAGGAGGATCTGCCATGCAGGGGCGCAAATTACTTCACGGTGGGGACTATAACCCGGAGCAGTGGCTCGACAGGCCGGATATTCTGGCACAGGATATTGAATTGATGAAAAAAGCCCGTGTCAATACCGTGACGCTGGGGGTGTTTTCATGGTCGGTGCTGGAGCCGGAGGAGGGCGTGTTCAGACTGGACTGGCTGGCGGACATCATCCATAACCTTTACGCCAACGGAATCCGCACGATTCTGGCTACACCCAGCGCTGCACGCCCCGCATGGCTGGCACACAAGTACCCGGAGGTGCGCCGTGTGCGGGCTGACCGCGTGCGGGAGCTGTACAACCGGCGTCAGAATTACTGCTATACGTCGTCGATTTATCGTGAGAAGGTGCGCGCCATCGACCAAAAGCTGGCGCAGCGATTTGGGGATGATCCGGCAGTCATCCTTTGGCACATCTCCAACGAGATGGGCGGGGACTGCCACTGCGCATTGTGTCAGGCGGAGTTCCGCCGCTGGCTGCAGGCACGGTACGGGACGCTGGAGGCACTGAACAAGGCATGGAACGCCCGCTTCTGGAGCCATGACTACACCGATTGGGAGCAAATCGAAAGCCCTGCCCCACAGGGCGAAAACGCCGTGCAGGCGCTTGCGCTCGACTGGAAGCGCTTTGTCAGCGACCGACATATCGATTTCTTGAAATTTGAGCGGGATACTGTCAAAGAAATTGCCCCCAATGCCAAATTTACCGCCAATATGATGTATCGGTTTGATGGCATCGACTATTTTAAAATGGCAAAAGAAATCGATGTCGCCAGCTGGGACAACTACCCGACCTGGCATAAGCCCAGTGAGACGGTAGAGGAAACGGCGCTGGACACCGCCATGATGCACGATCTATTCTATTCAATGAAGGACGAGCCTTTTCTGCTGATGGAGTCCAGCCCCAGCTTTACCAACTGGCAGCCTGTTTCCAAGCAGAAAAAGCCCGGCATTGCAGAGCTTGCCGCGCTGCAGACGGTGGCGCACGGCGCAGACAGTGTGCTTTATTTCCAGTGGCGCGCCAGCCGCGGCGCGGAGGAAAAGTTCCATGGCGCAGTCATCGGCCACGATGGGCGGGAGGATGCCCGTTCTTTTACGGAGACTGCGCAGGTAGGGCAAGAGCTGGAGGCTTTGGCCGAAATTACAGCGGTAAAACGCGAAAAGCAGGCTGCCATAGTCCATGATTGGCAGAATAAGTGGGCGCTGGAAGGCTCCTGCGGCCCGCGCAATGCAGGTATGGGCTATTGGGATGAGCTGAAGCGGCACTATAATGCCCTTGCACGGGAGGGCATTGCTGTGGAGTTTGTTGACCAGAACGCCGACCTGACAGGCTATGGCTTGGTTGTGGTGCCGATGCTCTACCTGCTGACCGATGCTTTTGCGAAAAAACTTTGCGCATTTGCGCAAAACGGCGGCACAGTCATCGTCACCTACTGGTCGGGCGTGGTCGATGAAAGTGATCTCTGCCGCCTGGGGGACACGCCCTATGGACTGACTGAACTGCTGGGGCTGCGCCGCACCGAGATTGACGGCATGTATGACGGGGAAACCCGCAGCTGCATACCGGCAGCTGGCTGCACACTGCCTGCGGCACAGGCATCCACCCTGTGTGAGGTGGCAGCCCTTGATGAGAAAAATCCGGCAGAGCCGCTCAGCCTGTATGACGAGGACTATTTTGCCGGACACCCGGCTGCGTCGGTCCACAGATACGGTAAGGGCCGTGCTTACTATCTCGCCAGCCGCTTTGACGAGACTTTTTATCGGGCGTTTTATCACGATGCGGCAAAGGAAATCGGCTTGAGCCCGGCTTGGCCGGAGGCTCTGCCGGAAGGAGTCTTGGCGGTGCGGCGCGGCAGCTTTGTGTTTGTGCAGAACTGCACGGAACAGCCTGCCACGGTGGGAAACACTGTGCTTGACCGCTACCGGACTGCAGTTTGGAAGGACATGGACCGTATTTTTTGACAAAATCGGCCTGTTTGAGCGTTCTGCTAAAAAGCAGAACGCTTTTTGTTGCTTTCGGACATTGACAACGAAAGAATATCCCGTTATGCTGATATGAGATTTGTTGCGCAATGCAATGCAAAGGAGAAGGTTCCCCCAATGGCCGCAAAAGAAAACGAAAAAATGACTATCGAGCAGGTGGCGGAGGCGCTGGGCGTTTCCAAAACAACGGTGTCCCGCGCACTTTCCGGAAAAGGGCGCATCAGCGAGAAAACCCGCGCCAAGGTGTTCGCCTATATGGGGCATGCCCGCACAGAGCCTGCGTCTGCGCAAAAAGACCCAAAGGTGCGCACTAACAACATTGCCATGGTTGTGCCGCAGCGCTTTATTACACTGGATCTGCCGTTTTTGCGCAAATGTATGGGCGGCATCTGCACCATGGCTGATCAGCGCGGCTACGACATGCTGCTGTGCTACGCCTCCAGCACAGAATATACCCAGCTGCAGCGTCAGCTGGCGAGCCATAAGGTGGATGGTGTTATTCTGACCTACGCCATGGCAGACGATCCCTGCGTTGACCTGCTGCGGCAGTATGATGTGCCGTTTGTGCTGATTGGCCGCAGTGAGGATAAGACGATACCGCAGGCGGATAATGATCAGGTTACCGCCGCCTGCGAGATGACCCGTATTCTGCTGCAGATGGGTGCCAAGCGGATCGCGCTGCTGGTCGGCAGCACGATCTACGCCGTCAACACAGACCGCACGCGCGGATACCTGCGCGGCTTTGCAGAATCCTGCGTGCCGGTGGACCAGCGCCTTGTTCATTCCGGCATTGAATCAACAGGGCAGACCATTGATGCACTGGAGGCAGCGCTTGAGCAAAAGGCGGACTGCCTGCTCTGCGGTGACGATGAGATTGCCTATGAGGTCATGCGTGAGTTGCGCAACCGGCATATTCTGGTGCCGCACGATCTGCGCGTTGCCAGCCTGTATGACAGCTCGATGCTGGCCAGTATCACGCCCTCGGTGTCTGCGGTGCAGTACGATGCCGAGCAGCTGGGGCGCACGGCCTGCCGCATGCTGCTTGACCGCCTGCTTGGCAAGGAAATGGTGCAGCGCCAAATTGAGGGGTATCAGGTTATTTTGCGTGAGTCCACCAAATGGAATAGCCGTACCCACGATGGACGATGACCTGCGCCCCTCTATGGCATACCCGCAGATTGTGCAGCAGGGGAGGTATGCTGTCCTGCAAGCTCCCTGAAAATATAACTTGATGTATAGCGTACCCAGCCCCCGGTTTTACGCCAAAACCGGGGGCTTTTTTTGGGAGAATACACGCATGTTGCGCAAAAGTTGCGCGTAAAATGGGCTGCGTCACGGGTTTTTCCGTCAGAATTTCCAGTTTTCGGGCTGCAATACCGTGAATATCACCCATTGACGGAGGCTTGAAAAGAGAGTATTCTATGTTTGTAACGAGAGGGTTGCTCAAATATGCGCAACATAAGTGCGCAACTTTTGGCAACATACCACTTCTAAAATCAGAAATGAAGGAGAACTCGATCATGAAAAAATGGATTTCCCGTCATAACGCTCTTGCTGCTGTGAGCACCGTGACGGCGGCCGCTATGCTGACCGCCTGCGGTGGTGCTGCATCTTCCTCTGCTGCGTCCTCTGCCGCATCTCAGGCCGATTCTGCCGCATCCTCCGGTGAGGCTTCTTCCGCCGCAGAAAGCTGGGGCGATGTGAAACTGACCATGTGGGGTGCTGAGGAAGACCAGACCATGCTGCGTGAGATGGCCGATGCCTTCATCGCGGAGAATGCCGACAAAGGCAACGTTACGATCGAGATCGGTGTCCAGTCCGAGTCCAGCGCCAAAGATACCGTTCTGGCTGACCCCGAGGCAGCTGCCGATGTTTTCGCCTTTGCGGATGACCAGCTCAACGAGCTGGTGGCAGCCGGTGCCCTGCAGGAAATCCTGCTGAACCCTGAGGATGTCAAGAGCCGCAACCTGGCAGGCTCCGTTGAGGCCGCGACCATGAACGACAAGCTTTACGCCTACCCCATGACCGCCGACAACGGCTACTTCCTCTACTATGACAAGAGCGTCCTGAGCGAGGACGATGTCAAGAGCATGGATGCCCTGCTGGCCAAGGCCGATGCCTCCGGCAAAAAGTTCATGATGAGTTTGAACGATGCTTGGTACATTTACAGCTTCTACGCTGGTGCCGGCCTGAAGGCTACCCTCGCCGATGACGGCATCAACACCGTCTGCAACTGGAACGAGGCCCCCGGTGCCGATGTCACGCAGGCAATTCTGGATATGAGCGCCCAGTCCGCCTTCAAGTCCGGCGCGGATGCAGACATCGTTTCCGGCATCAAGGACGGCAGCTGCTGCGCCGCCATCTCCGGCACTTGGAACGCCAAAACCGCGCAGGATACCTGGGGCGATAACTACGCCGCCACCAAGCTGCCCACCTACACCCTGAACGGTGAGCAGGTGCAGATGGCTTCCTTCTCCGGCTACAAGCTGGTCGGCGTCAATCCCCACAGCGCCAATGTCGGTGTTGCTATGATGCTGGCTGACTACATCACCAACGAGGACAATCAGGCCAAGCGCTTCAATGACCGTCAGCTCGGACCCTCCAACATTGCTGTGAACGAGTCTGAGGCCGTGCAGAGCGCGCCTGCCATCGCCGCACTGGCTGAGCAGAGCGACTACGCCACCCTGCAGCGCGTAGGTGCCAACTACTGGAGCTCCGCCGCAAGCCTGGGCGAGATCCTGGTTTCCGGCGATACGCAGGGCAAGACCACCCAGCAGCTGGTGGACGATGCTGTAGCCGGTATCACCGCACCCGTGGCACAGTAAAAAATAATCCAGCGGGCACGCAGCGGCTATGCGGCGTGCCCGCTTTTTTTAAATCCCGCGCATAAGAAAGGAGATGACTTCTGTGGCAGAAATGGTTCTTGCACCGTCGCGCGGCGATGGAAAAGAAGCAAATTTCATTCAGAAGTTCGGCCGTGCATTTGTCCGCGGCGATGCCTTCACCAAGCTGTCGCTGCTTGTCTGGGGTCTGGGCTACATCGGGCATGGACAGCTCATCAAGGCACTGCTGGTAACGCTGGTGCAGGGGTTGGGGCTGTATTTTCTGGGTACCTCCGGCATTCCGGCTTTAAAAAAGTTTGGCACGCTCGGCACTGTCCAGATGGAGATGCAGTTCAACCCGGTGACCCTCAAAAACGAGGTCAACAATTACGATAACTCGTTTGCTATTTTGCTGCTCAGCGTCATTGCGATGGTGATCATTGTCTCGCTGGTCGTGGCGACCATGATGGTCGTGCAGTCGAATTACCTGCTCCAGCAGCAAAAGGCTGCCGGTAAAAAGCCCAACAGCTTCCGTCAGGACATCAACTGCTACCTTAATGAGAAATTCTATGTCACGCTGCTGACGCTGCCGGTGCTGGGCGTGGTGGTGTTTACCATTGTACCGCTCTTCATTTTGATTGCCGTTGCCTTTACGAACTACGACCAGCAGCACATGCCGCCTGCCGCGCTGTTTACATGGGTAGGGCTGGCAAACTTTGCCTCGCTGTTTGGCGGCCAGTCGCTATCGATGACCTTCAGCTATGCATTCGGCAAGGTGCTGAGTTGGACACTGGTCTGGGCGTTCTTTGCAACCTTCACGACCTTCTTCGGCGGCGTGTTTCTGGCAATGTTCATCAACAACAAAAAGACGAAGTGCCCCCGGCTCTGGCGTACCCTGTTTATGATTACCATTGCTGTGCCGCAGTTTGTCACGCTGCTGCTGGTGCGCAATTTCTTCTCAGATGCCGGTATCTGCAATACCATGATGAACAATGCGGGCGTCACTGATTTGCTCAAAACCATTGGGCTTTTGGGGCAGAGCATGGACCATATCCCGTTTCTGACGGATCAGCATTGGGCTAAGTTCATGATCATTATGATTAACATCTGGGTCGGTATACCGTACCAGATGCTGATTGCCACCGGTGTGCTGATGAACATCCCCAGCGATATTCTGGAAGCCTCTACCATCGACGGTGCCAGCCCGCTGCAGTGCTTTATTTATATCAAGCTGCCCTACCTGCTCAGTGTGCAGGGGCCCGCGCTGGTGACGGATTTCGTCAAGAACGTCAACAACTTCAATGTCATCTACCTGCTGACGCAGGATGTCTACATCACTAAGGATCAAGCCATGGCATCGTCCAGCGCCAAGGAAGTGGACCTGCTGGTCACATGGCTGTTCCGTTTGACACAGGAGCAGTACAACTATAAGATGGCGGCGGTCATCGGCATTATGGTGTTTATCATCTGTGCCATTTTCACACTGGTTTGCTTCCGCTTCATCAATAAAAAGGAGGCGACGTTCTCTTGACACAGCAAACAGTTTCGCTGCCCGGCAGCTCGCAGGCGCAGCTGCGCCAGGGGCGCATCGTCCGCGGTGTGCGCAGCGTTATCCGCCATCTGGTTCTTGCCCTGCTGGCAGGTATCTGGCTGGTGCCCATTGTCTGGCTGGTGGCAACCTCCTTCTCCACCGACCGCGGCATCAATGTGCGGCGCTTTTTCCCGGCTGATTATACACTGGACAACTACGCTAATATCATGTTCCACCCTGATTCCGTTGCGCAGTTCCCGCGGTGGTTTGTAAACACCTTTGTGGTCGCGTGCTTTACCTGCGTTATCTCCACCTGCTTTGTGCTGATGGTCGCCTACGCATTGAGCTGCTGCCGCTTTAAGGGGCGCAGGCTGCTCCAGAATCTGTCGGTCATTGTCAACCTGTTCCCCGGTGTTCTGGCGATGATTGCAGTTTACTTCGTTTTGAAGTACCTCAACCTGACCAACTCCTACGCCGGTCTTATCATGGTCTATGCCGGTTCGTCTGGACTTGGCTACCTGATCTGTAAGGGCTTTTTTGATACCACGCCGGTTTCCCTGCGTGAGGCCGCCAAGCTGGACGGTGCCTCCGATGCGCGGATATTCTTTCAGGTCGTGCTGCCGATGTCCAAGCCGATTTTGGTGTACACCATCATCAGCTCCTTTATGATTCCCTGGACGGACTTCGTTATGGCGAAGATGATTCTGAACTCCGGCGTCTCCACCGACTGGACGGTCGCCATCGGCCTGTTCAATATGCTGCAGAGAACGCTCATCAACAACTACTTTGCGCTGTTCTGTGCAGGCGGTGTGCTGGTGTCCGTCCCCATCTCGATTTTGTTTGTCATCATGCAGAAATTCTATGTCGAGGGCATTACCGCCGGCGCAGATAAGGGCTGATCGCAAACTTACTTTTTCTCCTTCAACAGCAAAGCGGCACCGCCATGTGGCGGTGCCGCTTTGCTGTTGAAATATGCTGAAATATCTTGGCTTGATTTATTCTGCGTCCCTATAATACTATGCAAATTTGGCAAACCATGAAGAATGAGTTAATTCGTACGCCTTCACACTTATTACATCATCATTGTCAGAGCCATAGCGCAAAACGGCAGCACCACAATACTGATAAAGGTCGTTATAACGACAGAACCGGCCGCGAGGTCCTCGTCATAGCCAAACTGAACGGCAAACACCGAGGTGATGGCGGCGCAGGGGCAGGCCTCAAGCAGCAGCACGACCTCGGCCACCATGCCCTGCACACTTAGCAGCCGGAACAGCAGAAAGCTCACCAGCGGGATGAACAACATACGTATCAGAATGATGCGGTATATCTCACGGTTGCCCAGCAGCTTTTCCGGCTTGCTGCCGGCAATCAGCATACCGGTGATAATCATTGAGAGCGGTGTGTTCATGTTGCCGACCAGCTGCAGCGGCTGGCGGATAAGCTCCGGCACATTGACCCGGAACAGGGACAGGGTCAGGCCCAGCAGAACGGACCAGAGCACCGGCGTTGTCAGGATGCTGTGCAGCACCTCTCCGGGGCGGACCTTCCCGCTGACCATCGCATAGCCGACGGTCCACAATAAAATATTGAACACTGTCACATAAGCACTGGCGTACAAAAGCCCCTCGGCCCCGAACAGCGCCTGAATCAGCGGAAAGCCCATATATGCCGCATTGGAAAAGATGCAGGCAAACCGCAGGATCGGCGTGTTTTTCTCCTTGCCGATGCGCAGCGTCAGCAAAAAGGTGATGACCAGCCCCAGCAGAAGAAAGTGTAGACCCTCTCCGGCAGATGCCGCTTCCGATCCAAAATTTCGGGCATATCCTGACCGATCTCGTGGATGCAGTTCTTGTGGGCGATGAGCTTGCGCTTGACGTCCTCACGCTTCAGCGGGCGGCGCAGCAGGGGGGGAAAAAAATCCGGCAGATAGAGCTGACCGGCTGCCGGATAGTTGCTGGCACGCCGGTAAGCGTCGATCTTCTGCGATCCTTGCTGATTCATACGCAGATTTTCTTTACCTTCCCTTATTATTATGCAAACGGATTTTCTGTGGGATACGGCAGGCTCTTGGGCTGGTTGTAGGCAATGTCCGCAATGCCGAGGAACTTGAACACTTCAAACAGCGTCTTGCCATAGTGACCGAAGGCAACGGCACCGTGGTGCGGATAGCGCTTCTGAATCAGGACATGGCGGTAGAAACGGCCCATCTCGGGAATGGCGAAGATGGCGATGCCGCCGAAAGACCGCGTTGCAACGGGTAAAATTTCACCCTGAGCGATGTAGGCGCGCAGCTGGCCTTCGCTGTCGCACTGCAAACGGTAGAACGTGATGTCGGACGGCGCAATGTCGCCTTCCAGCGTGCCGCGGGTGAAATCGGGGTCGCTGCCGGCGGGCTCCAGCAGGCGGTGCTGGATGAGCTGGTACTTGACGGCGCGGTCACTGCACATCTTGCAGGACGGCGTGTTGCCGCAGTGGAAGCCCATGAAGGTATCGGTCAGCTTGTAATTGAACTTGCCGATGATGTCCTCATCATAAATGTACTTGGGCACACTGTTGTTGATGTCCAGCAGGGTGACGGTGTCGCCGGAGGCGCACATACCGATGTACTCGGACAGGGCACCGTAAATATCGACCTCGCAGGCCACGGGGATGCCGCGGCTGGCAAGGCGGGAGTTGACGTAGCAAGGCTCAAACCCGAACTGCGACGGGAAAGCGGGCCAGCACTTATCAGCAAAGGCAACGTACTTTTTGCTGCCCTTGTGGTTCTCGGCCCAGTCGAGCAGGGTCAGCTCAAACTGCGCCATGCGGGTCAGCAGGTCGGGGTAATAGTGCCCCTCGCCCATCTCGGCGGCCATGTCGGCGCAGACGTCCGCGATGCGCGGGTCGCCCGCATGCTCTTTGTAGGAAACGAGCAGGTCAAGCTCGGAGTTTTCCTCGATCTCAACACCCAGCTCATACAGGCCCTTGATGGGGGCATTGCAGGCGAAGAAGTCCTGCGGGCGCGGGCCGAAGGTGATGATTTTCAAATCACGCACGCCCAGAATGGTGCGGGCAATCGGCACAAACTCGGCAATCTTGTCGGCAATTTCCTCCGCCGTGCCGACGGGATACTCGGGAATATAGCCCTTCAGATGGCGCATGCCGAGATTGTAGGAGCAGTTCAGCATACCGCAGTACGCATCTCCGCGGCCATTGATCATATCGCCGTCGCCCTCGGCTGCCGCTACGAACATGCAGGGGCCGTCAAAGTGCTTGGCAATCAGCGTTTCGGGCGTTTCGGGGCCGAAGTTGCCGAGGAATACGGTCAGCGCATTGCAGCCTGCGGCGGTGACTTCGGCCACGGCTTTTTGCATGTCGTGCTCGTTCTCGACAGTGGTCTTGCACTCGTACAGGTCAGTGCCCTTGGCGGCGCAGGCGGCAGAGATGGCAGCGCGGCGCTTCTCGCTCAGGGCGATGGGAAAACAGTCACGGCTGACGGCAATGATGCCGAGCTTGACCTCGGGGATGTTGGATGATTTCATGGTTTTGCCTCCTATATATTTACACATTTTGCAATGGCGGGCGGATATGGAATCCGCCCCTACGGGGATGCCGTGGAACTTTCCTGTATCGTAGGGGAGCATTCTATATGCTCCTAAATATGTACGTTTTCCCCCACCAAACCGATATACGCCCCGGCCTTGGCCTCGGCGCTGTCGGGATGAGCGAACAGCCACTTGTTGCGGGCCCACAGCTGCGGGTCATCGCCGCCGTCATTCTTGATGGCGGGCTTTGCGGTATTGGTGCCTTTGGGCAGAGCTACCAGCACGCGGAAGCCCTTGGCTGCGTCCACATGGCAGGGCGCGTAGTGCAGCGTCGTGGCGTAGACTTCCACCAGTGTGCCTGCCGGGACGCGGAACGCCTTGACCTTGGCGGTGTCCAGCTTGCCGCCCGCGATTTCCTCCTGCCTGGCAAGCAACAGCACAAAATCTTCGGTACCCAGATTGAACTCGCTGTCGCGGTGGTATTCCAGGCAGTTCAAATAGGTGTTGTGACCGTTGCACCAGCCCAGTTGGCAGGGCATGCCGCCGAAAAGATGCTCCGACACTTCGACGGCGGAGGGCAGTTCCTGCAGGGCTGCGTCCTCGGCCACATAATCCGTAGCTGCGGGCAGCGGGGTGTTTGCCAAGGCGGCCAAAATTTCCGCTTTGGCGGTATCCAGCCCGGTCACAACGCGGCCATAGGGCTTGAATTCCGGGTCGGTTACAGAAAAAATCTTCATTGCAGTGCCTCCATTTCCGCAAAGGATACTTTCAGTGCCGGGTACAGCTTGTGCCACACGGCGTAGCGCGCGTTGTATTTTTCGACGAGCGCGGCGTCCGGCTGGGTTGTGCTCTTGGCGTGGACGAGCGCCTCGGCGCAGGCCTGCACGCTGGGGTATGCCCCGCAGGCCACCGCCGCCAGCATCGCGCCGCCGTAGCCGGGGCCTTGCTCGGTCTGGGGCAGCGTCAGCGGAATGCCCAGCACGTTCGCCAAAATCTCCCGCCACAGCGGGCTTTTGGCGCCGCCGCCGCAGAGCGTGCTGGCTTTAATCTTCACGCCTTGTGCCCGCGCAATCTCCACACAATCGCGAATCGCAAACGCCACACCTTCCAGTACCGCCTGGGTCAGCGCGGCACGCGGGGTGTCCATCCGCAGCCCGACGAACGCACCGCGCGAGGCAGGATCGTTGTGGGGGCTGCGTTCGCCCATCAGGTAGGGCAGGAAGTAGACGTCGTTCGCGCCCAGCTTGTCCGCCGTAATGGGTGTCTGCTCGGCAGCGTAGTCAGTGGTGTGCAGCACTTCTTCGCTCCACCACTTGTTGCAGGACGCAGCCGAGAGGATGCAGCCCATCAAATGATACCCTCCGTCCGCGTGGGCGAAGCTGTGCAGGGCGTTCTGCTTGTCGACGCCGAACGTATCGCTGGTGATGAACACCGTGCCCGATGTGCCCAAGGAAATATTGCACTTACCGCCGCCCACCGCGCCGCAGCCGACAGCCGCAGCGGCGTTATCGCCCGCGCCCGCGCAGACGACCACATCCGCAGGCAGGCCCAGCGTTTGGGCGGCTTCGGCAGTCAGCGTGCCGACGGGCTGCCAGCTCTCAAACAGCTTCGGCAGCTGGGATTCCTGCACGCCGCAGATGTCCAGCATTTCCTTGCTCCAGCATTTGTGCTCCACGTCCAGAAGTTGCATGCCCGATGCGTCGGAATAGTCGGTGCAGTGGACGCTGGTCAGCTTATAGTTGATGTAATCCTTCGGCAGCATGATTTTTTCGATGCGGGCGAAGTTGTCCGGCTCGTTCTCCCGCATCCAAAGCAGTTTGGGTGCGGTGAAGCCTGCAAAGGCGATGTTTGCGGTGTAACGGCTCAGCTTGTCTTTGCCGATAACGCCGTTTAAGTAGTCGACCTGCCTTTGGGTGCGGCCATCGTTCCAAAGGATGCAGGGGCGGATAACCGTGTCATTTTTGTCCAGCACCACCAGCCCGTGCATCTGGCCGCCCGCGCCGATGCCCTTGACCTGAGACGCATCAAACCCGTCCAGCAGCGCGGGGATGCCGTCGCAGACCGCCGCCCACCAATCGGCGGGGTCCTGCTCGCTCCAACCGGGATGCGGGAAGGCGATCGGGTATTCCCGGCTGACGATGTTGGCAATGCTGCCCGTTTCGTCCATCAGCAGCAGCTTCACCGCAGAGGTGCCGAGGTCGATCCCAATATAGTACATATCTTTGTCTCCCCCTTACGGAAGATTTATCCGTTGACGCCAAAAACTTTTGTATAGTCGGCCTTGAACTTCTCAATGCCGGCATCGGTCAGCGGATGGTGAAGCATCTGCTCGATGACCTTGTACGGCACCGTGGCAATGTCGGCACCAGCCAGGGCACAGTCGGTCACATGGATGGGATTGCGCACGCTGGCGGCGATGATTTGAGTTTCGATGTCCGGATAGTTCAGGAATATATCGTGGATAGTCTCGATCAGATCAATGCCCGGCTGGCCGACGTCATCGAGACGCCCCAAAAACGGGCTGACATACGTGGCGCCCGCGCGGGCTGCCAGCAGCGCCTGGTTGGCGCTGAAAATCAGTGTGCAGTTCGTAGGGATGCCCTCGCCGGACAGCACCTTGATGGCCTTTAACCCCTCGGCGGTCATGGGGATTTTGACCACCATGTGCTTCGGGTCCAGCGCGTAGATGGCGCGGCCCTCGGCGATCATGTCCTCGGCATCGGTTGTGGTCGCCTTGACCTCGCCGGAGATGGGGCCGTCCACGATGGTGGCAATCTCTTTCAACGTTTCGGCGTAGTCGCGGCCCTCTTTGGCAATCAGGCTGGGGTTTGTGGTGACACCGGCGATAATGCCCATGTCGTTGGCACTGCGAATCTCGTCGACGTTGGCGGTATCAATGTAAAATTTCATACGGTAAAACCTCCTTATTTCTGGCCGTAATAGGCGTTGGGTCCGTGTTTTCTCATAAAATGCTTGTCCAAAACATGCTGTGGGGCAGGCTGTGCATCGGGGTCAATGGTCAGAGTCAAAATTGCCATCTTTGCGACTTCTTCCAGCACAACAGCGTGGTAGACAGCCTGTGCCGCGTCTTTGCCCCAGGTAAAGGGACCGTGGCTGGCACAGAGAACACCGGGTACATGCACCGGGTCAATGCCGCGGTTTTGGAATGTCTCGATGATGACCTTGCCGGTGTTCTTCTCGTAGTCCTCGTCGATCTCTCCAGGCGTCAGCTCCCGCGTGCAGGGGACAGGGCCGTAAAAATAGTCGGCGTGGGTCGTGCCAAAGGCGGGCAGGTCGCGCCGCGCCTGGGCAAAGGCCACTGCGTGGGTCGAGTGGGTGTGCACGATGCCGCCCAACTGCGGGAAGGCCCGGTACAGCTCGAGATGCGTTTTGGTGTCGCTGCTGGGGCTCAAATCGCCCTCGACCTTGTTGCCGTTCAAATCCATGACAACGAGCATTTCCGGTGTAAGTTCGTCATATTCCACGCCGGACGGCTTGATGACAAACAGGCCCTTCTCGCGGTCAATGCCCGAGACATTTCCCCAGGTGTAGGTTACAAGTCCTCGGCGGGGCAATTCCATGTTGGCTTCATAAACTTGCTGCTTTAATGCTTCCAGCATAGGTTATCCTTTCTGCTTTAACGCTAAATCGTTCAAGAACAGCTGCTGTTCCGGGCTTTCCGCCGCTGGCTGGCGTTGCCCGGCAGCCGGCGCATACAAGCCCTTAGGCAATACCTCATAATTCCCGCCTTACGGCTTAAGCACCACTCCGGCGGCTGCCGCACCTCGCTCGCCGTATCGGCACTTAGAATTATGCGGTATTGCCCTTATTTTACAACGGCGCGCTCGGCTTTCAGCGCGGTTTGGTATTGGGTCAAAAAGGCGGCAAACCCGGACTGCTCGGCGGGGTCGGGAAACAGGGTCGTGCTTTGGGCGTCGGCAAAAGCGCAGCGGTTCAAATACGCGGCCAGCGTTTCGCCGTCGGCGCGGTGCAGACGATACGCAGCCAGCAGGGCCATGCCGTAGGAACCGCCCTCACCGGCTGTTTCCATGCAGGTCACAGGAGCACCCGCCGCCGCAGCCAGATACCGCTGGGCCACGCCCGGCGTTTTGAAGATGCCGCCGTGGCCGAGCAGGGTATTCACAGCCACATTTTCTTTGCGCAGAATTTCCAGCCCCATCGCCAACGTGGCAAAGGCAGAATAGATGTTGGCGCGCATAAAGTTGGCCAGCGTAAACGCACTGTCCGGGCGGCGCAGCAGCAGGGGGACGCCCGCGTCCAGGTGGGTGACGCTCTCACCGGAAATGTAGTTGACGGGCGTGATGCCGCCGCAGTCAGGCGCACCGTGCAGCGATTCGTTAAACAGGAGGGTAAACAACGCACCTTTGTCGATGTTTGCTCCGCACAGTGCCGCGCTCTCGGCCAGCAGATCGACCCAGGCGTTCAAATCGCTGGTGCAGTTGTTGCAGTGGACCATGGCGACCGCCGCGCCGTCGGGGGTCGTGACCATGTCGATTTCCGGGTAGACCTTGGACAGCGGCTTTTCCAGGACGACCATGGCAAAAATGCTGGTGCCTGCGCTGACATTGCCGGTGCGCGGGGCGACACTGTTTGTTGCCACCATGCCGGTGCCGGCGTCGCCCTCCGGTGGGCAGAACGGTATGCCGGGCTGCAGCGTGCCGGTTGGGTCGAGCCGCTTCGCCCCCTCGACGGTAAGCATACCGGCGTCCTCGCCTGCGGGCAAAACGGTAGGCAGCAGTTTGACAAGATCCACGGGGTAGCCTTGCTTGTCTGCCAGCGCGTTAAATTTTGCGAGCATTGCGGCATCATACCCGCCGGTGGTGCTGTCGATCGGGAACATGCCGCTGGCATCGCCTTCGCCCAGCACCTTGCGCCCGGTCAGCTGCCAGTGTACATAGCCTGCCAGCGTGGTGAAAAAGTCCAGCTGCGGCAGGTGTGGCTCGCGGTTCAGCATGGCTTGGTACAGGTGTGCTGCGCTCCACCGCTGCGGGATGTTGAACCCGAACGCCGAGGTCAACTCTTCTGCTGCCGCGCCGGTCATCGTGTTGCGCCATGTGCGGAACGGTACCAGCAGTTTGCCCGCAGCATCAAACGCCAGATACCCATGCATCATAGCCGAAACGCCAATGCACCCCACTGTGGTCAGCGGCTGGCCACACTTGGCCAGCACATCCGCAGCCAATGCCGCGTAGGCAGCCTGCACACCCTGCCAGACTTCCTCCAGCGGGTAGGTCCAGATGCCGTTTTCCAGCCGGTTCTCCCAGGTAAAATTGCCCTGGGCCACAGGCTTGCAGGTATCGCCCACAAGCACAGCTTTGATGCGGGTGGAACCCAACTCAATGCCGAGAGAACACTGTTTTAAGTCAATCATAGGGATCCTCCTTGACAAAATAAAGGATGGTCTTTATCATAAAACTATCTTAATGTTCGGAAAGGAGCGCACCCATGGGAACCGTTTTCAATAAAAAGGAGCTTTTGGTCCTCTTGCAGGATTTTCACTGCCTTACGGGGCTGCGCTCCGCCGTTTTTGATTCGTATGGAATCGAAGTGCTTGCCTATCCGCCGGAACTGCCAGCTTATTGCCGCTTGATCCGCAGTGTGCCTGATGGCAAGACCGGCTGTTACCTGTGTGACCAGGCGGCTTGCCGCAAGGCAACGCGGCAAAAGCAGACGATCATCTACCCCTGCCATGCGGGGTTGATCGAAGTGATCACGCCGGTCCAAATCGATGGTGCTGTTGTGGGCTTTTTGCTGTTGAGCCACATTGTACAGGGGGCCGATGAGCAGAGCGAGTGGAGCTATGCGCAAAAATGCTGCTCGGCTTACGCAATTGATAAAACGGCACTGCAAAAAGCCTATAATGCCTTGCCGCGCACGCCCTATCCGGTGCTGAAATCAGCAGCGGATCTGCTGGCTTTGGCGGCGGCTGCATTGTACCAAAAGGGGCTGACGCGGTTGGCAGCGGGCAGTGCGCAGGAAAAGCTGAGCCGCTACCTGGCGGAACATCTGGATGAGACATTGACAAACGAAACGATCTGCCGTGATCTTTCGTTAAGCCGTACCGGGCTGTACTATCTTTCCCGGCAGCTCTATGGCTGCGGCATCAACGAGCAGATCACGCACCTGCGCATCCAAAAAGCGATGAAGCTCCTTTGCGATACGAATCTGTCCAATGCACAGATCTGCCAGCAGATCGGATTCCTGGATGACAATTACTTTTATCGTGTTTTCCGTAAACAAACCGGTCTGACACCACGCCAGTACCGTGATTCTATCTTAGCAGATACAGCAAAGACTGAGTAGAGACGATTGTTTTCAATACTGGATTATTGTTCAAACAATTCTGAGGGAAGCGGCAATATTGAATTGTCGCCGGTGACGTGCTATAAGAAACCCACATACGGTAAGCCGGCACGGCGCAATTTTGACCGCTGCCTTACGGAAAATTCGCAGCTGCGGAGTATAAACTGCTATGAAAAAATATAAGATCGCGGTGGCCGGGACCGGCTATGTGGGGCTTTCGATTGCCACGCTGCTTTCCCAGCACCATCATGTGACGGCGGTGGACATCCTGCCGGAAAAGGTCGCATTGATCAACGCACGCAAATCGCCGGTCCGGGATGATTACATCGAGAAATATCTGGCTGAGAAGGAGCTGGATCTGATCGCTACGCTGGACGCAAAGGCAGCCTACGCCGATGTGCCGGAAAATCTCATCGAGGCCATTGTGGAGTCCAACCGCACCCGCAAGGACTTCATCGCTGGCCGCGTGCTGAAGCTGGCCGGGTACTACGGCTACGATCAGGAAAAGGAGTTTGACGAAAGCCGCGAAAGGCCCGTCACGATCGGCGTCTACCGCCTGACGATGAAGAGTAACAGCGACAACTTCCGCCAAAGCTCGATTCAGGGTGTCATGAAGCGCATCAAGGCCAAGGGCGCACAGGTCATCATCTATGAGCCTACGCTGGAGGACGGCAAGACCTTCTTCGGTTCGGCAGTGGTCAACGATCTGGACAAATTCAAGCGGCAGAGTCAGGCCATTCTGGCCAACCGCTACGATGCCTGCCTCAACGATGTGCAGGACAAGGTCTACACAAGAGATCTATTCGGCAGAGACTGAAACGCCTTTCAGCCGCTTTTTGACGGTGGAGTAAGGCTCTCAATGCCATTACCGCACAATATCCCTGTGACTTTTAAAGAGAGGAACACCTGTTATATGAAATATGATTATCTGGTAGTCGGCTCCGGTCTGTACGGTGCCATCTTCGCCCATGAGGCCAAGGTCCACGGCAAATCCGTGCTGGTCGTGGATAAGCGCCCCAACATTGCGGGCAACATTTATACCGAGAACATCGAGGGTATCAACGTCCATAAGTATGGTGCGCACATCTTCCACACCAACAACAAAAAGGTCTGGAACTATATCACCCGGTTTGCCGAGTTCAACCGCTTTACGAACTCTCCTGTTGCCAACTATAAGGGTGAACTGTATTCGCTGCCCTTCAACATGTATACCTTTAATAAGATGTGGGGCGTCGTCACGCCGGAGGAGGCAGCCGCCAAAATTGAGGAGCAGCGCCGCGAGATCACCCACGAGCCGCAGAACCTTGAGGAGCAGGCCATCTCCCTTGTGGGTCGCGACATTTATGAGAAGCTCATCAAGGGCTACACCGAAAAGCAGTGGGGCCGCGATTGCAAGGACCTGCCTGCTTTTATCATCAAGCGCCTGCCTGTGCGGCTGACCTTTGACAACAACTATTTCAACGCGCTGTATCAGGGCATTCCCATCGGCGGCTTCACCAAGATGATCGCCAATCTTCTGGACGGCATCGAGGTGCGGCTGAACACCGATTACCTCGAAAACAAGGCCGCGCTGGACGCACTGGCTGACAAAATCGTCTACACCGGCCCGATTGACGCTTATTTTGACTACAAACTCGGCACGCTGGAGTACCGCTCCGTCCGGTTTGAGAATGAACTGCTCGACAAGCCCAGCTTCCAGGGCAACGCCGCCGTCAACTATACGGACCGCGAGACGCCGTGGACCCGCATCATCGAGCACAAATGGTTCGAGTTCGGCAAGGACGAGAACGGCACCGACCTGCCCAAAACGATCATCAGCCGCGAGTATTCCTCCGAGTGGAAGCCCGGTGACGAGCCGTATTACCCCGTCAACGATGCTAAAAACGGCGCACTGTATGCCGAGTACAAGAAGCTGGCCGATGCCGAGCCGAAGATCATCTTCGGCGGACGCCTGGGTGAGTACAAGTATTACGACATGGATCAGGTTATTGCCGCCGTGCTGGACCGCTGCGAAAGCGAGCTGCACTAAAGTACAGCCAAGCGAAAGCACAAAATCCAAAAGGCAGCAAAGCAGACCCCAAAAGCTAAAATCGGGGTTTACTTTGCTGCCCTTTTTTATTTGCTCAATCCGCTGGCGCCGCTTGCCACAACGCCGCCGTCCATAAGAATGTCTGCTCCGGTCAGGAAGCCCAGCCGCTCATCCAGAAGAAGCGCAAACAAAGCGGCGATTTCTTCCGGCTTTCCGTTGCGCTTGAGAGCAGAGTATTTTTTGAATACATCCGCCTGCCCGCTTTCCAGTGCGCCCATCGGCGTGTCAAAGTTGCCGGGTGTCACACTCAGGCAACGCACATTTTTCTCGCCAAAGCGTGCGGCATCGGTCTTAGCAAACCAAATTACAAAATGCTTGCTGATGGCGTAGGCCAGACCCGGGCGGGCGTCCTTAGGGGCAATGCCTGCCCGCGCCACCAGCTTTTTGATGAATTTTTCAGGTCAGTGCGCGCCAGCTTGTACGCACCCTTGGGCATGACAAACTGCGGGGCAAGGTAGGCGCTCATGCTGGAGGTGTCGATCACACAGCCGCCCGGTGCCATGACCTCATAAAAGGCATCGTTGATATTCACCGTGCCCAGCGCATTGCCGCGCAAAATCTTTTCAGCATCGCCCATGTGAGGGCTGAGGCCCGCAATGTGCAATACCGCTTTTACTTCGCCGCATTCGGCGGCGTGTTTGGCCAGCGCAAAACAGCTTTCACGGTCGGAAACATCACAGCTGAACGCCTCAGCCTCGCCGCCTGCACTGCGCAGATCGTTGACTGCCTTTTCCAGCTTGGACGCCGTGCGCCCCACCAAAATCGTGTAATATCCTTCTTCACAGACGAGCTTCGCCGTGGCAAGCCCCATGCCGCTGCCGCCGCCTGTGATAACACAAACCTTCTTCATGCGATTTTTCCCTCCTGCTTGAGCCATACAGCGAGATCATGCAGTGTTTCCTTGTAGGGACGCGGGGCAAAGCCAAGCTCGTTTTTCGCTTTGGAGCAGTCAAAATGGTTGTTGCGCTCCAGATTGTAAACGGCAAACTCAGTCAGTACAGCAGGCTTATCGGTCTTGGCGGCGCGTGCCTCCATCAACTTGGCGGCAAAATGGGCAAGCGACAGCGGCATGTAAAACAGACAGCCGCGGCAGCCGGTTTCTGCCTTCAGCATTTCGCAGAGTTCCTTCAGCGAAACCTCGTCATTGGAGAGGATGTAGCACTCTCCCTTGCGCCCGCGGTCAGCGGCGGCAATCGTACCGGCGGCCAGGTCGCGCACATCGACAAGATTGAACGAGCCCTGCATACCGATGGGCATTTCACCGTTCAGGATCTGGATCAGCGTGCGGGTCGTCTGCCCGATGGCGGGGTCGTTGGGGCCAAGAATACCGCTGGGATGCACCACGCAGGCATTCAGCCCGTCAGCGGCGGCGTCCAGCACCTTCTGGGTCGCCATTGCCTTGCTGCGGCTGTACCAGCCGACCACGCGATTGTCATCGTAGGGAACAAAGCTGTATACCTCGCGGATGCTCTCGCCCTTAGGCAGCTCAGGGATGGCGCCGGTGCTGGAAACATAGACGAACTTTTTACACTCCGGGTGATTTTTGGCGGCGTTCAGCATGTTTTCGGTGCCGCCCACATTGACGGCGATGAGTTTTTCACTGTAATTCGGGTTGATCGTCACCATGCTCGCGCAGTGGATGCAGACGGTCTGGGTGCCCGGCTCCACGGCAAAGAATTTCTCGCAGTCCTCGGCATTGCAGAGGTCACCCTCAAAGATTTCGACGGCCTTCGGCACAAATTTTACGGCGGGGTCGCCCTTCAGCACAAAAGCACGCACGGCATCGCCGCGCTCCAAGAGCTGTGCGCAGACATTAGTGCCCATAAAACCGACAGCACCGGTGACAAGATAGATGGTTTTCATAGCTGTATCCTCCGCTTTCCCGTAGGTTGTTTTTTGTTTCGATGCTCCTAAGGATACACCGCCAAAATAAACCTTTGGTAAACGGGAAGGTTTATCTTCCGTTTATCTTTGCGCTGTACTATAATAGAACCAAGGAGGATACACAGATGTTCCGTATTTTGATTGCCGAGGATGACCCCAGCACAGCGCGTCTGCTTTGCGCCATCGTAAAGCGAGCGGGCTATGAGCCGCTGATTGCTGCCGACGGTGTGCAGGCACTGGAAATGCTCGACCACAACCATATAGACCTGCTGCTCTGCGATGTGATGATGCCCCGGATGGATGGCTTTACCCTGACCAGGACCATCCGGGAAAGCGGCAGCATACTGCCTATTTTAATGCTGACAGCCAAGGATATGCCGCAGGACAAGCACACGGGTTTTATCGTTGGCACTGATGATTATATGACAAAACCGCCGGACCGGCAGGAGCTTGTGCTGCGCATCAAGGCTCTGCTGCGCCGCGCCCGCATCGTGGATGAGCACAGGATCACGATAGGGGATGTCGAGCTGGACTACGATACCCACACCGTGCGGCGCGGCCACGATGCGCAGGTGCTGCCGCCCAAGGAGTTCAACCTTCTATACAAGCTGCTGGCTTACCCGGAAAGGACCTTTACCCGGCTGGAGCTGCTGGATGAGATCTGGGGCATGGACAGCGAAAGTGACGACAAAACGGTAAATGTTCACATCAATCGGCTGCGCACCCGCTTTTACGATTGGCCGGAGTTTGAGATACAGACCATTCGCGGCATCGGCTACCGTGCTATAAAGAAGGTGTGATATGGCACAATTTGTAAACAAGCTGCGCGACTGCGTGCGCACCGTAAATTTGACAATGCTGCTGGTGCTGAACCTGTTTTTCATCGTTACACTGAATCTGACCGTTGCGACGGTGCTGGTGGTATTGGAGGCTGACCACGGCTTTTTTATCCAAGACGGCAGCGTCAGCATCGGCGGCGCACTGGTTATTTTGTATGCCAGCTGTATTTTGATGGCCGTCAGCCTTGTGGTTGCGATTCGCCTTGTGTTAATAAAGCCTATCAAAAACATCATACAGGCGATGAACCGGCTGGCGGCGGGGGACTTTACCGTGCGCCTGCAGCCCGCCGCCCACGGGTATGAGCCCACCGAGATCCGGGAGTTCAAAGCAGCCTTCAACAAAGCGGCGGAGGAGCTTTCCGGCACGGAGCTGCTGCGCAAGGATTTTGTAAATAACTTTTCCCATGAGTTCAAGACGCCCATCGTCAGCATCAGCGGCTTTGCCGACCTGCTGCTGGACGAGGATGTCACCCCAGAGGAGCAGCGCGAGTATCTGCAAATCATCCGCGATGAGAGCAGGCGGCTGGCACAGCTTTCCGGCAGTGTGTTGCTCTTGAATCGTATCGAGGCACAGACCATTCTGACCGACTGTACAGACTTTTCGCTGGATGAGCAGCTGCGCCAGTGCATCCTTGTGACCCGGCAAAAGTGGCGCGATAAGCCACTGCAGTTTGAGGCCGAGCTGGCCCCCTGCACCTACCACGGCAGCGAAGCGCTGGTAAAGGAGATCTGGCTGAATCTGCTGGATAATGCCGCCAAGTTCAGCCCGGAGAACGGAACCATAAGCGTAACACTGCACTGCGAGCTGGGCAGACCGGTTGTGGCTGTCACTGACCAGGGCTGCGGTATGGACGCCGAGACCTGCTGCCATATCTTTGAGCAGTTCTATCAGGGGGACACCAGCCACAGGACGCAAGGCAACGGCTTGGGCCTTGCCATGGTACAAAAAATAGCCGCCCTGCACGGCGGCGCTGTCACTGTGGACAGCCGCCCCGGCAGCGGCAGTTGCTTTACGGTTGTTTTGAAATGAATATTGCCTAATGCCTGTTCAGATCAGCCCGCAGGATCACAGCACGATCCCGCCAAAAAAAGCGCCGTCCCTTTCCAAAAGGGACAGCGCACAGTCTGGGCTGTACAGCAGCCCAACATATTTATTATACCATTTTTTGCCCGGAGCGGCAAGCTTGAAACTGCACAAATCTTTCGCTGCATCGTTGGCATATCTGCGAATAGACGAATCCCAGGGGCTGTGGTATAGTATAGTCACAGAAAGAAAACAGCCGGAGATAAGGAGCAGACAACTCCAAGAGAAGTTGATCTTCCAAGGAGAAATGTCATAAGAAATCTCCAAAGAAAGCAAGACACCGGCGGTATTTCGTAAGGAAGGAGGCTCAAGTCCAATGGCAAACTTTAAAGATCCTATTCATCACCGGCGGGCCTGGGCCTGCTGAATGAAAAAGCGCCGCATCCGAAGCCGCAGGTCATAACCTGAACAAAACATATTGAACGAGATGTCAGGCAGCTTACTTTTAAACAGCAGACTCAGGGGCCGTCATCAAAGACCCCCATGCAACATATAGATCAGGATGAAAGAAGGCTGGTTATCATGACTGGTTCCACGCCACCCAACAGAGGGTATCTGAAATCTACCTGATCCATAAGGAGAAACTCCAATGTGCTAAGTGTCAGAGGTTGATCCTCAATCTCAAAGCCTGAAATTCTGCAAAGGGAATGATTCCCCATGAAAATAGGAACCAACTCCGAAAGATAACGAATAAAGGTTATGAGGCTATGACTCCAATCATTTAGGTACTGCCGGGGCGAACGAAAAGTTCGCCCCGGTTTTGTTTGTGTCACGGTCTCCGGCTCATGCAGGGCAAGCTCAAGCACCTCAAGGCAAGCGGACTTGCATTTCCTACCGGATTTTGTTACTATTATTATATTTTCGATTATTAACAGGATTAAAGGAGATAAAACTGCATGAGCGTAAAAACAGTTTCATCACAGGCTGATGCTGTCAACCCGCTTGGATATGAAAAAGAAGGCAAGCTGCTTGTCGGCTTTGCCATTCCCTGCATTATCTCGATGCTGGTGACGTCGCTGTACAACATTGTTGACCAGATCTTTATCGGGCAGGGTGTGGGTCTGCTGGGCAATGCTGCCACCAACATTGCGTTTCCTCTCTCGATTGCCTGCACAGCCATTGCGTTGCTGCTCGGTATCGGCAGTGCGACGAATTTCAGTCTCCAGCTGGGTGCAGGCAATGAAAAGCGTTCTGCTGAATATGCGGGCAACGGCCTGTGTCTGATGGCGCTGTTCGGCACTGTGCTGATGGCGGTCACGCTGCTTTTTCTGACGCCGATGCTGAAATTCTTCGGCGCTACGCCGGATGTTTTTCCCTACGCAGAGGCCTACACTCGCATCACAGCGCTGGGGTTTCCGTTCCTCATTATGAATACTGGCATGAGCAAGCTGATTCTGGCAGACGGCAGCCCGCGCTATTCCATGATGTCGATGCTCATCGGCGCACTTATCAATACGGCCCTTGATCCGCTGTTCATCTTTGGGCTGGATATGGGTATGACCGGCGCTGCACTTGCCACGATTCTCGGGCAGATCGCCTCGTTCTGCATCAGTATGCGGTATCTCTTCCATTTTAAATCTGTACCCTTCTCATGGGGCTGCTTTACGATTGCCGGTGACAGAACACGCAAGATCTTCAGCTACGGTGCATCTGCCTGCTTCAACCAGATCGCTATGGCTGTTGTCCAGATCGTTTTGAACAACACCCTTGCACACTACGGTGCACTGTCTATCTACGGCAGCGATATTCCTCTGGCCTGCGCGGGCATCATCTCAAAGGTCAACATGATCTTTATGTCCTTTGTCATCGGCATTTCGCAGGGCGTACAGCCGATCATCGGCTTCAATTACGGTGCTGCGCTCTACCGCCGCGTCAAAAAGAGCTATCTGCTGGCGCTGGCTGTGGCTACCGGGCTTTCTCTGGCAGCGTTTGCCTGCTTCCAGCTTTTCCCGCGGCAGATCATCAGTATTTTCGGCACCGGCAGCGAGATGTACTACCAGTTTTCGGAGCGGTACTTCCGCATTTATATGTTCCTGACGCTGATCAACGGCATCCAGCCGGTCACCTCCAACTTCTTCAACTCGATTGGCAAGGCGCGCCTCGGCGTATTCATGTCCCTGACACGCCAGATTTTGTTCCTGCTGCCGCTCATCGTCATCTTCCCGCTCTTTATGGGCATTGACGGCGTCATGTACGCAGGCCCCATTGCGGACGGCGCTGCCGCCATTGTCTGCGGCCTTTTCACCGTGCGTGAGCTGCGCGAGCTGACCCGCCTGCAGCAAAAAACTGAAAAAACGAACTGAGGCACCTGCAAAGCGCCCCCGCATCACTGTGCGGGGGCGTTTTTCTGTCCCGTTACGGCTTTAGCGTATGGGCGATATGACGAAAAAATCTGTGCCCGATTGGCAAAAAGGTAGAAAGTGCAGGAAACCGCTTGAATTGCACCGGTTTCCGCACTACAATGGAAACCGGAAAGCCAAATCGGGTTTCCGCAGGAGGCAAGTGATGGACGAACACAACGAGCTGCGCATAAGACTGCGCGCAGTCGGAATGGAGCTGTTCCGCAGGGACGGGCTGCGCTTTACGATGCAGCAGGCCGCTGCGATGATGCACATCAGCAAAAAGACGATCTACGCAGTCTACCCCTCCAAGGAGGCGCTACTGCTGGATATGGTGGACGATGCGTTTACAAGGATCCACGCCCGCAAGCAGCGCATCCTTGACGGCCCCGGCACCCTGGCTGAAAAGCTGCGGGCGGTCATTATCGCCCTGCCGGAGGAGTACACCGCGCTGGATCTGCAGCAGATGGATCTTTTGGATGAAAAATATCCCAGAGTCGCAGCGCGCGTGCGGGAGCATCTGGAAACCGGCTGGGAGCCTACCTTGGCGCTGCTGGAGCAGGCGATGGGGGAGGGCGTTATCCGTCGGGTATCCCTGCCGGTTCTGCAGCGGATGATCTCCGCTTCCATTGAGGATTTTCTTGCAGACCGCACGCTCGATGCGCAGGGCATATCCTACACGGATGCCCTGGATGAGATGATTTCCATTTTACTGGAGGGGTTGTTGGTACGATGAGATACAGTCTTTGCAATCACTGGGAATTTACAGAGCAATGGAGCGATGCCTTCTGTCGGGGTGAACCTGTTGGCTGTCGTCCGGTGCGTCTGCCTCATACCTGCCGGGAGCTGCCGCTCCACTACGCAGACCCCTCTGACTATGAGATGGTCTGCGGTTACCGTCGCACACTGACCGTTCCCGATGCGCCCCGGGTATTCCTGCGCTTTGACGGGGCCGCCCATCAGGCGGAAATCTACCTGAACGGCCAGCTGGCCGGGCAGCATCAGGGCGGCTACACCGGCTTTACCATCGAAATTACCGACCTTGTGCGCCGCGGCGAGGAAAATCTGCTGGCCGTGCGGCTGGATACGCGCGAGGATCCCAGCCTACCGCCCTTCGGCTTTGTCATCGACTACCTGACCTACGGCGGTCTATACCGGGAGGTCTGGCTCGAGACCTCGCCGCAGAGCCGTGTGAGCGATCTTTTCGTGTACACACCGACGCTGACCGAGGCTGCCGTACAGCTGACCATAGAAGCGCCGGAAAAGGCCGCAGCGCTGCGCGTCCGGCTCTGCAGCAGTGCGGGCAAGACGCTGGTGTGCCGCCAGCTGCCCCCGGCAGAATCGGCGGAATGCCGTCTTACGCTGCCTGACGCCGCGCCATGGGACACCGAACATCCGAATCTCTATCGCTGCATAGCAGAGCTGCTCGATGCCGAAGGGCAGGTACTGCACAGCCGGGAAACCTCCTTCGGTTTCCGGACGACTGTGTTCCGGGCGGACGGCTTTTATCTAAACGGGAAAAAGACCTTTCTGCGCGGGCTGAACCGCCACCAAAGCTACCCCTACATTGGCTACGCCGCGCCGGAAAGCCTGCAGCGGCAGGACGCCCGCATCCTGAAAAACGAGCTGCACTGCAATGCGGTGCGCACGAGCCATTACCCGCAAAGCCAGTATTTTCTTGATGAATGCGACCGTCTGGGCTTGCTTGTATTTACCGAACTGCCCGGTTGGCAGCACATCGGTGATGCGGCATGGAAGGACCGCGCCTGCGCCATGCTGCAGGAGATGCTGCTGCAAAACCGCAATCACCCCAGCATTATTCTGTGGGGTGTGCGCATCAATGAGAGCGTGGACGATGACGAATTCTATACGCGCACCAACCAAATCGCCCACGCACTGGACCCTAGCCGGGCGACCTCGGGCGTGCGGTATCTGGAAAAGAGCCATCTCTTGGAGGATGTTTACGCCTACAACGATTTCTCCCATAATGGCTCAAACGCCGGGGCCAAGCGAAAAAAGGATGTAACGCCCGATTTAAGCAAGGCACTGCTGATTTCCGAATGCAACGGGCACATGTACCCCACCAAGCCTTGTGACGATGCCCCGCACCGGCAGGAGCATGCCCTGCGCCATGCGCGGGTGTTGGACGCCGCCTACGCAGATGGAGAGCATGCGGGCTGTTTTGGCTGGTGTATGTTTGATTATGCCACCCACAAGGATTTCGGCTCCGGGGACCGCATCTGCTATCACGGCGTGCTGGACAGCTTCCGCAATCCCAAGCTGGCGGCGTCCGTCTACGCATCGCAGGGCGGGGAGGAGCCGGTGCTGACGGTCAGCTCCACGATGGACATCGGTGACTATCCTGCCGGGCAAATCGGCACGGTCTATGTGTTTACCAACGCCGAGCGGGTGGATCTTTACAAAAACGATGTGTTTGTGACGACCCTGCACAAAAGCGGCTGGACGGCGCTGCCGCACCCGCCGCTGGCCGTGGATGACACGATCGGTGTCCTGCTTGAAACGCAGGAGCATTTTGACAAGGCCAAGGCCGATACGCTGCGCGACTGTCTGCTTGCAGCCGGGCGCTACGGCTTGGCCGGGCTGCCGCTGCGCTACAAGCTGAAGCTGGCGTGGTGCATGGTGCGCTATAAGATGAGCTTTGCGGACGGTGTGGCGCTGTACGGCAAGTATGTCGGCAACTGGGGCGGCGCGGCTACGCGTTGGCGGTTCGATGCCAAAAACGGGGATACCGTAGTAAAGAGCGTCACACTCTGCCCCTGCCACCGGCTGCATCTTGAGGTAACACCCTCCGCCACCGTCCTGCAGGAGGGTGACACCTACGATATGGCCGGAGTTCGGGTGCGGATCCTTGATGAAAACGGCAGCCCTGCCGTCTATGCACAGCTGCCGCTGACCTTTGCCGTGACCGGTGCCGCCGTGCTGGTCGGCCCTGCGGCGGCAACCGCCGAGGGCGGCATGGGCGGGACTTATCTGCGCACAGTCGGGCAGATAGGTACAGCCGCGCTGACCGTCTCGGCCCCGCAGTGTGCGCCTGTCACCGTAGAATTTACCGTCACAAAGAAGGAGTGTGCAGTATGGAACTGACAACAAAGCAAAAAGCCGCCTTCGGCATCGGCGCAGTGGGCAAGGATATGGTCTACGCGCTGTCTGCCTCCTATGTCATGTACTATTATCAGGATGTGCTGGGCCTGCCTGCCACCTTTGTCGGCCTGATCCTGATGATCGCGCGTGTGTTTGACGCCTTCAACGATCCCTTTATGGGGGTGCTGGTGGCCAAGACCCGCACCCGCTGGGGACGGTTCCGTCCGTGGATCCTCAGCGGCACCGTCCTGAATGCGGTGGTTCTCTACGCGCTGTTTGCCGCGCCGGTGCTGGAGGGTGCCGACATGGTGGTCTACTTCAGCGTCATCTACATCCTGTGGGGCGTCACCTACACGATGATGGACATTCCTTACTGGTCGATGATCCCCGCCGTGACCCGCACCCCTGCTGACCGAGAAAACCTGTCAGTCGTGGGCCGCACATGTGCGGGCGTCGGCTCGGCGCTCATTGCGATGTTTACCATGCTGCTGGTTGGTGCTTTGGGCGGCGACAGTGAGCGCACCGGCTTCCGCTGGGTAGCACTGCTCGTGGCTGTCATCTTTGTGGTTACCGAGGCGATCTGCTGCGCCAGCGTCAAGGAGACCGGCAGCGCCGAGATAAAGACCGCCACCGTCGGCGAGATGTTCAAGGCGCTGTTCTCCAATGATCAGGCGCTTGTGGTCGTAGGCAGCATCGTTTTGATCAACTCGGCGCTGTATCTGACCTCCAACTTTATCATCTATTTCTTCAAGTACGATTTCGGCGGCACAGGCTGGAAGGCCAGCTACACGCTGTTCTCAACCATCGGCGGTGCGGCACAGATCCTCGGCATGATGGTCCTCTATCCGGTGCTGCGCAAAAAGCTCAGCAACACTGCCGTATTTACGGTAAGCCTGGGGTTGGCGCTGGGCGGCTATGCTGTGCTGCTCCTGCTCTGCCTGACGGGCTTTTCCGGCAGTCTGGCACTGCTCTGCGTGCCGGGCGTGGTGGTGTTTGCCTGCAACGGCATGCTCAGCGTACTGACGACCCTTTTCCTCTCCAACAGTGTGGACTACGGCCAGCTCAAGACCGGGCGCCGTGAGGAAAGCGTTATCTTCTCGATGCAGACCTTTGTTGTAAAGGCTGCGTCCGGCGTGGCGGTTTTTCTGACAGGCATCGGCCTGGATCTGATCGGGCTGGTCGGCAATGCCGAGGAGACAGGCCCCGTTGCTGCCCAGAGCGCCGGTACACTGCTCGGGCTGCGGCTCATGATGACCGTTCTGCCCATGGCCGTCCTTGCGGCGGCGCTTGTACTGTTCCGCCGCAGGTTCACCCTGACGGATGACCGCGCAGCCGAAATCAGTGCTGCGCTTCACAGGGAGGAAACTCAAAATGGCTGAGATGCAGTGGTATGCCGCAACAGACAGCGGCCGGTTTGACGGCACGGCAGCCATCACCCCGCGCAGCGGTGCCGTCTGCCTGAGGGCAGAGCTGCCCGCCGGAGTGCTGCAAAATGCGGTTGCTGCGCTTCCGTGGACGATGGCGCACGAAGAAAAGCTTTTCATGAACGGCTACCAAACCTGGACCGCCTGCCCGGAGCTGGGCAAATGGGACCGGCAGCACGGTGTTGAGCGTGTCCCGAAATTTCTTTTGGAGAAATACAGCTTTGACCGTTACGGCGATTATCATTTTGTTCCCTACAGCGGCAAGAGGGGACAGAGCCACGGCTTCTCCTACTGCTATTTCCGGCGCGGAAAGACCTACCGCCTTTTGGCCAGCCTGGACGAGGCACCGGGCTATACGATTTTTTCCTATGACAGCCGCACCGCACAGCTGCGCATTGAACGCGACTGCGCCGGGGTACAGCATACCGGCGGCAGCTTTCCTGCGTTCTCCCTCTTTTTTGCCGAGGGCACCGAGGACGAGGTATTTGACGCATGGTTTGCGGCGCTGGGCTGCCGCCCCCGCACCACGCGCAGGCTGGCCGGGTATTCCAGCTGGTATAACCGCTACCAGAACATTGATGAGGCCTCGATCCAGGAAGACCTCAACGGCTGCAAAACGCTTTTCCGCGCAGGGGATCTCTTTCAGATCGACGATGGATGGGAGTGCAAGGTAGGAGACTGGCTGGAGCCTGACCCTGCCAAATTCCCCAACGGGCTGCGCCCGCTGGCAGATGCAGCCCATGAAAGCGGCTTTCTGGCAGGACTGTGGCTGGCACCGTTCGTCTGCGAAAAGGAATCCCTGCTCTGCAAAGATCACCCGGACTGGCTGCTGCAGGCGGACGGTCAGCCCTGGTGCTGCGGCTGCAACTGGAGCAGCTTTTATGCGCTGGACATCGACCACCCGGAGGTACAGGCCTACCTCAAGCAGGTCTTTGACCGCGTCCTGCAGGATTGGGGCTTTGACCTTGTCAAGTTGGACTTTCTCTACGGCGCAGCACCGTTCGGCAACGCACGGGAATCCCGCGCAGGACGGATGCAGCGCGCCATGGCACTGCTGCGCTCATGGTGCGGCGACAAGCTGATCCTCGGCTGCGGTGTGCCGGTCATGCCTGCCTTTGGCATCGTTGACTACTGCCGCATTGGGTGTGATGTAGGGCTGGACTGGGACGATGTGTGGTATATGCGGCTTTTCCATCGTGAGCGGGTCTCCACAAGGCAGTCCATCGGCAACACGATTTTCCGCCGCCAGCTCAACGGGCGTGCTTACGGCAGCGACCCAGATGTATTCTTCCTGCGCGAGGAAAACTGCAAGCTGACCCTACAGCAAAAGCAGACCCTGGCCCGGGTCAATGCGCTGTTCAGCGGCATCCTGCTCACCTCCGATATGCCAAGTCTCTATACGGATGAGATGCGCCGCCAATACAACGCCCTGCGGGAATTGACCGACCACGCCGAAAATTGCACCGTGGATGCAGACGACGGTCTGACCGTACACTACACTTTGTACGGCAAGCAGCAGGCGATCAAGGTTTTTTGACCGTTCAGCCTTCTTCAAAAACACACAAAATTTTTGCTGCGGCGGCTGATGGAATTGCAATCACAGGGTGGGGGATGGTATAATGTGTAAATAGGGCGGTATGCCCTTCCGCTTTGGCGGTATATGTTATATTGTAATAGGTTTTATCTGAGGAGTTGTGGAATGAAGAAAAACGATCTTTCCCCCGAAGCCTTCCGCTTTGAAGGCAAGATGTCCCTGAAGCAGGCACTGCCACTGGGCATGCAGCATGTGTTGGCGATGTTTGTCGGCAACCTTACGCCGCTGCTTATCATCACGGGCGCCTGCGGCCTGGCCGGCGGCGAATTTGCCGACCTGCGCGTCACGCTGCTGCAGAATGCCATGCTTGTGGCGGGCATTGTCACATTGGTTCAGCTGTATTCCATCGGCCCCATCGGCGGCAAGGTTCCTATTATCATGGGTACCTCCTCCGGCTTCATCGGGGTATTCAGCTCGGTCGCAGCCTCGATGGGCGGCGGTGTGCTGGCCTACGGCGCGATCATGGGTGCGTCCCTGATTGGCGGCCTGTTTGAGACAGCGCTGGGCTTCTTTCTGAAGCCGCTGCGCAAGCTGCTGCCCTCTGTCGTTACCGGCACGGTGGTGCTTTCCATCGGTCTGAGCTTGATTTCGGTCGGTGTAAATTCCTTCGGCGGCGGCAACACCGCGCAGGATTTCGGCTCGGTCGAAAACCTGCTGCTCGCCATCTTTGTGCTGGTCGTCATCCTGATCTGCAAGCACTCCGGCAGCACCTTTTTGAATTCCTCCTCGATTTTGGTGGGCATCATCTGCGGCTACATTGCAGCGTTTCTCATGGGCCTTGTTCTGCCCACCACGGCGCTGAACGCCGAGGGCGTTGCCTACACCAAGGCATGGGTGCTGAACTGGAATAAGGTGGCCGAGGCCAAATGGTTTGCATTGCCCGAGCTGATGCCGGTCAAGCCAGTGTTTGATATGCGCGCGATCGCACCGGTCATGATTATGTTCATCGTCACGGCGGTCGAAACCGTGGGCGATATTTCCGGCGTTATCATGGGCGGCATGGACCGCGAGGCCACCGACACTGAGCTGTCCGGCGGCGTCATCTGCGATGGTATCGGTTCCAGCTTTGCCGCACTGTTCGGCGTACTGCCCAACACCTCCTTCAGCCAGAATGTCGGCCTTGTCAGCATGACCAAGGTCGTCAACCGCTTTGCGCTGGCCACCGGCGGCATCTTCCTGATTCTCTGCGGTCTGGTGCCCAAGCTGGGTGCGCTCGTCTCGATCATGCCGCAGTCGGTGCTGGGCGGCGCAGCGGTCATGATGTTCTCTTCCATCGTGGTGAGCGGTATTCAGCTCATCACCCGCGAGCCGCTGACCCCGCGCAGCCTGAGCATCGTCTCTGTAGCGCTCGGTCTCGGCTATGGCATCGGTGCCAACAACGGCATCCTTGCACACGCACCGCAGATGCTCTCTCTGGTATTCGGCGGCTCCGGCATTGTGCCCGCCGCACTCGTTGCCATCCTCTTGAATCTGGCCATTCCCAAGGACGAAAACGGCTAAAGTAAGCTTTTCTCAATAGCGGGCAGTGTAAAGCGCACTGCCCGCTATTGATTTTTTGTTGAAATTCAAACGCACAAAAGCACCTTTAGCACCCTATTGACATTTGGGTGCCAGACTGCTATTATATGACCGAACTATCGTAGAATCGTTGCTGGTGCGCCGTTTTGACTGCAGTTAGCTTTTTTACGATCCAGCGGTTAGATTATTCTAACGCGCATATACAAGCTGCCATGCTGCCGGCGGGCAGCTTTTCAAATAAGCAGCAGTTAGTTGATGTAAACCAAGGAGCTGAGCATTACGAAAAAGAATTTTTGGGACAGAAATGCAGCAAGGTATGACTGCTTTATGCGCAAGAACGCAATAGCCTATGATCAATTATATGCGCTGCTTCGCCCTGCTGTGTGGCACAAAACCGTTTTGGAGGTAGCCACCGGCACAGGGCAGGTGGCAAAGCATCTCCTGTGTTCTGCCGACCACATTGAGGCTACCGACGCCTCCGCAGCGATGATTGCGCAGGCAAAGCGGGGTGATTTTTCCTCCAAGCTGTATTTTTCCGTGCAGGATATGTTCCATCTGCCTTATGCTGACAAGTCCTTTGATGTTGTCATTGTCTCCAATGCACTGCACATTGTGCCGCACCCTGAGAAAGCCCTTATCGAGTTTCGCCGTGTGCTTAAAAACGATGGCACGCTGATTGCTCCTACCTTTACCCATGCAGAGAATTCCCCTTGGGGAAATCTTCAGGCCCTTGCGCTGAAAATTGCAGGCTTTCCGCTGCACAGCAGATGGACGAGTGCTGCGTATCTGGCATTTTTGCAGCAAAACGGCTGGACCGTTTGCAAAAGTGTTGTTTTGCAGAATTCCATTCCACTTACCTACGCAGAGTGTAAAAAAGTTGAAAGGAGATAAATGATGTCATTTTTTGAAAATACGAGAGACCCCAAAGGCTTCGGCGGCAGGCTGATGGTCACCATGATGAACCTTGCCCACACCCCCGTGGCGCTGTGGGGGCTTCACTTTCTGCATCTTGCGCCGGACGCAAAGGTGCTGGACTGCGGCTGCGGCGGCGGAGCGAATATCAAACGGCTGCTGAAAAGGTGTCCGCGCGGCATCGTAAAGGGCGTGGATTACTCTGCTGTCAGCGTCGAAAAATCCCGCCGTCTCAATGCAGAGGCGATTCAAAGGAATCGCTGTGTCATCTGGCAGGGCAGCGTGCAGCGCATCATTTTTGCCAGCGATTGGTTCGATGCAGTCACAGCGTTTGAAACCGTCTATTTCTGGCCGGACCTTGCAAAATGCTTCCGGGAGGTTTGGCGGGTTTTGAAGCCGGGCGGCACCTTCCTCATCTGCAATGAAGTCAACGGCGACACGGACAAAGACAAAAAATGGACAGAAATCATTGATGGCATGACCATCTACAAGGATACTGAGCTGAAAGCATATCTTGAGCAAGCGGGCTTTTGTGACATTGCGGTACACAAAAGCAAAACAGGCTGGCTGTGTTTGACCGCCGTAAAGCGAAGTGACTGTGGCTGCGGGAGGCAGGAGAATGAAGGTTTATGAATTTGGGGCGGATACCGCTCCGGTCATTTTGCTGCTGCCCGGCACCTGCTGCCACTGGAAAAGCAACTTTGGCCAAGTGATCCCTCTGTTGCAGCGGGATTTTCGCGTACTTTGCGTCAGCTATGATGGCTTTGACGAAACAGAAAGTACCGAATTTCCGACAATGCTTGCAGAAACCGAAAAAATCGAAGCCTACATCCTGAAAAACTGCGGCGGGCATATACGGGCCGCCTACGGCTGCTCTCTGGGCGGCTCTTTCGTGGGACTGCTGGCAGCACGGAAAAGCATACATATGGACTACGGTATTCTGGGCAGCTCCGACCTTGACCAATGCGCTGAAAATGGGAGCGAAGTATCGCGCGCGTTATCAGCAGCATTTTGCGCACCCCGTAATTCATGAGCAGCATCTGCAGCATGAGGAGCTGCTGGCCTGTTACCCTTACAAATGGGCACAGCTTGTCAAAAGCATCATTGAACAGGGGGTATAAAGTACCTGTGTTTTTGTGTATATACCATAAAAGGAGGCGACTTCATTGACAGAAACTTTTTGGGGGATTCTGATCCCCTTTTTGGGTACATCGCTGGGCGCAGCATGCGTATTTTTTATGCGGCGCGCTCTGGGAGATCTGGTGCAGCGCTCACTTGCAGGCTTTGCCGCCGGTGTGATGGTGGCGGCATCGGTCTGGAGCTTGCTGATCCCGGCAATCGAACAGTCGGAGAAGTTGGGGCGGTTCGCCTTTTTCCCGGCGTTTGCCGGATTCTGGTTTGGCGTGCTGTTTTTGCTTGCCCTGGATCATCTGATACCCCACCTGCATGTCGGCAGTGAGGAGGCTGAGGGGCCAAAAAGCAGGCTGGGCCGCACTACGATGATGGTGCTGGCAGTGACCCTGCACAACATCCCGGAGGGCATGGCAGTCGGTGTGATGTACGCCGGCTTTCTCGCAGGCAGCGCGCAGATCACCGCGGCGAGCGCGCTGGCCCTGTCCCTCGGCATAGCCATCCAGAATTTCCCGGAGGGCGCCATCATCTCGATGCCCCTGCGCGCCGAAGGGGAGAGCAAGGGCAGGGCCTTTGCAGGCGGTGTGCTTTCGGGCGTGGTTGAGCCAATCGGCGCAGTGGTGACGATTTTGGCCGCGCAGCTTGTGATACCGGCATTGCCTTACCTTTTGAGCTTTGCTGCGGGCGCGATGCTCTATGTCGTGGTGGAAGAGCTGATTCCCGAAATGTCACAGGGACGGCACTCTAACCTTGGCACAGTATTCTTTGCTGTCGGCTTCAGTGTGATGATGGTGCTGGATGTGGCGCTGGGGTAACAGGAGCCTTACAACGCAGAAATGCAAACAGCTTCACCCGGCCCGACACAAAGTCAGTCAGAAAAGGTCCAGCATGGTATCCAGATACAACTCCTCGCGAACAGCCAGCTGATATTCCGGCTTGGTCAGGTAGTGAAGCAAAAATTCAAGGATCAGCGCACTACCAAGGCCGCGCCCCTCGATCTTGAATTGGGTGAAGCCCCTCGGCAGGTAGGTATCCCGGATGGCCTTGATGCCGATAAAGCCGGGGTTCGCCATCGCCCGGGAGAAGCGATACCCATCCGCTGCGCCAGGGGCGCTGCAGTAATGCTCCGGGCCGGGCAGACCCAGATTTTTGCGGCTGACGGCCTCATAGCAGGCTCTGCGTTCCGTGCATCCGAACCAGCAGCACTCATTGCAGAGGAACTCCACCTTGTCCTTCTGGGACTGGGGCAGCGCTGCAAGTCGGTCAAATGCTCGGTTCAGCCGGAAATCCGGCACGACATAGCGAAACTCGGGCCGTGCCAGCTCCCGCTGCAAATCGTTGAAGTCTGTCAGCACTTTTGTGGTTGAGGATACAAGATACAGCGATGGATAGTTCTTTTTCAGGTACTGCATCAGCAGCTCAGCATGAACGATGGCGCCGTTTTGCGGGTTATTTTGTTCCTGAAACAGTCGGCAGAGCGCATTGCAGTCCGGGTCTGTGAGATGCTCCGGGCGCAGTAATGAATTGCTGAGTGTCAGCCGCGCCGAGATGCCGTATTCACGCGTCAACGCCAGCACCTCGCGTGGGGTGCGGTCACTGTACTCGACCCGTCCGCCCGCCCATAAGCAGTCAGACGGTGCGCCGTAGATTGAGCCGATGGCGCACCAGTCGTAAAAATACTCCCGATGCGCACGATAAAGCGGCAAAAACGCCGCATACAGGTCATAAAATTCAAACAGACCGGGCAGATGAAACAGGGCTGTGCCCTGGTGAGGTGTTTCCATAGCGGGGACCTTTCCTGGCCGCACAGGCGGCCCGATGGGATATATTTATTATACCAGCAATCCTGCCGGAATGCAAAGCGAAACGCCGCGTCAGCCAAAACAACCGATGCAGCGCTTTTTATCGGTTTATAGGTAATGGCCTTCGGCCTTTTGTGCCAAATCCCGAAGGCCGTTGACGCAGCATAAGCAGGTGTGGTACTGTATCCTCAATCGGCATTGGCCGAATGGAAGAATTAATAATCATCTGCCGAACGGCAAAGCAGCTTTACAATCTTCGGTAAAAAAGCGTGATGAACAACGATTTTGCAGGAATTGCCAAAAAGGCCTTGCACTTTTTGTACAGTCTGCTATAATAACAGCATCACAGAACACGAACGGGACAAAGGGGTCGCGTACTTGTAAAAGTACAGCGGCCCCTTTCCGTTACGCACAAAGGCGTGCAGCACATCACCGTGCTGTGCGCCTTTTGTTTTGTATGAATATCAGAAAGAGGGGTCACACAATGAAAAAGCGTAATCGAGTTCTGGCACTTACCGTAGCAGCTGCAATGTCCGCCAGTCTGCTGGCAGGCTGCGGCTCCAGCGCACAGCAGGGCGGGGCCGCATCAAGTGAAGCTGCTTCCACCGACACCGCCGCATCTGTGTCGGACGGCGGTGAGGATAACATCATTCGCGTCGGCGTTGTCTGTTCCATGACCGGCGGATCCGCTATCTATGGCGAGGGCGCACAGAACGCCGTCGACATGGCAGTCGAGGAGATCAACGCGGGTGATTCCGGCTACAAAATAGAAATCGTCAACGGCGGCAAGGTCGCAGACGATGCTAAGGACGCCAAGCAGGCCATGAACGCCTACAACAAGGTCATGGCCGACTCGCCGGAGGCCATCGTGGGCAGCTTCTTCTCGTCGGTCACACTGCCCATGGCAGAACAGGCCTCCAAGGACGGCATGCTGCTGCTGGCAACAGGTGCGACAAACGCCGATGTGACTTTAAAAGGCGATTCGATTTTCCGCAACTGTTTCATTGACCCGTACCAGGGCAAGATGGCGGCATTGTTCGCAAAAGACAAGAGCTTTGCCAAGGTGGCCGTCATCTATGCAAAAGATGACGACTACTCCAATGGTCTGAAGGACGCCTTTGTTGAAAACTGCGAGGCTAACGGCATTGAGGTCGCCTACGTCGGCGAGTGTATGACCACCGATACAGACTACTCTTCGCAGGCGGCACAGGCCGTTGCAAGCGGCGCAGATCTGCTGTATTATCCCTGCTTCCTTGACACCGTTCCGCTTCTCGTTGGTGCAGCCCGCAATGCCGGATTTACCGGTGCAATCATGGGCGGTGACGGCTGGGACGGCTCCGATACCACCGGCCTTGCCGAACAGTTCGATGACTGCTACTTCACGAACCACTATTCCAGCGAGGATACCGCCCCGGCTGTCCAGAACTTTGTTGCCAAGTACACAGAAAAGTACGGCACCGAAAGCCTGAACGCCTGCGCAGCCCTGTATTACGACGCTATGTATATGCTGGTGCAGGCCGCCGAGAACGCAGGCGGTACCGACACGGCAAGCCTTGTCAAGGGTATGACCGGCATGAGCTTCACCGGTGTCGGCGGCGACATTACGCTGGACGAGAACGGCGACGCAATCAAGAGTATCGCAATCAATACCTACATTGACGGCGAAGTCAAGTGGACCGAGACACTGGGGTCCGACGGCAAGGTCGTTTCCAAGGCAGAGTAAGATACAATCGCAGTGGGGCGGGGGAAAAGGCCCCGCCCTTTGCGTTTAGGAAAGGGGAATGGACCAGATGACTTTCTCACTGTTTTTTCAAAGCCTGATAAACGGCTTAAACCAGGGCGCAATTTATGCGCTGATTGCCTTGGGCTACACAATGGTTTACGGCATTATCCGCATGATCAACTTCGCCCACGGTGACTTTATTATGATCGGCGCATACACGCTGTTCTACACCATCCCGCTGATGGTCAACGCCGGGATGCCCGCATGGCTTTCGGTTATCGTTGCTATTGCGGTATGCGCGTTGGTGGGCGTACTGGTCGAAACCTTTGCCTACCGCCCCGTGCGCAAGGCAGGGCCGATGTCCGCACTGATCACGGCGCTGGCTATGAGTATCTTTTTGGAGAACCTGGCCATGGTACTGTTTGGTGCCAAGCCCCACAACGTGCAGGCCATCTTCAGCCTGCCCACCATCACCGTGGGCAGCGTGGCCCTACCGCTGAACGTACTGCTGACGATTGCCATTGGCCTGGGCATTATGATTGCCTTGCAGCTTTTCGTCAAAAAGACGAAGCTCGGCAAGGCGATGCGCGCCGTGCCGCAGGATAAGGATGCGTCAACTTTGGTAGGTATCAATGTCAACAAAATTATCACCACGACCTTCGCCATCGGCTCGGGCCTGGCGGCGGTAGCGGCGCTGATGTACTGCGCCACCTATCCCCGCGTCACGAACGATATGGGCAGCATGATGGGCATGAAGGCGTTTATCGCCGCCGTGCTGGGCGGCATCGGAATCATCCCCGGCGCGATGCTGGGAGGTATCCTGATCGGCCTGATTGAAATTTTTGTCAAGCTGTTTGCCCCCGGCTGGTACGAGGCCGTGACCTACGGTACGCTGATCGTGATTCTGCTGGTGAAGCCTTCCGGTATTCTGGGCAAGAATGTCGGTGAAAAAGTGTAAGGGAGCGTGAACAAAATGACGAAACGACGGCTGGCCTCCTACGGCCTGAATCTGGTTGGTGTCGCGTTGCTGTACGCGGCCATCACGCTGGCTTTTACCTTCAACGCCTTCGGCAAAAGCACGACTTACATCCAGGGCATCTGCACGACTGCCTGCTACACGATCATCATGGTCACGTCGCTCAACCTCGTCGTGGGCTTTATGGGTGAGTTCTCGATGGGTCATGCGGGCTTTGTCTCGGTGGGGGCGTATGTGTCCGCCATCGTGTCCGGCGCGCTGGCCGGGCACGGGCTTTCGGATCTGGCGCTGCTGCTCGTTGCGATTCTGGCGGGCGGCCTGGCCGCGGGCCTTATGGGTATTGCAGTCGGCATTCCGGCACTGCGGCTGCGCGGCGACTATCTGGCTATCGTTACGATGGCTTTTGCCGAGATTATCCGCGTCTGTTTCTGCAACTTTTCCATTACGGGCGGCGGCAAGACGATGAGCGGTATTCTCAAGCTTTCCACGTTTGACCGCGCATTCTGGATCATGGTCGTCTGCGTGACGGTTATGTTTCTGTTTGTGCGCAGCCGCTTTGGCCGCACGGTGCAGGCCATCCGTGAGGATTACATTGCGGCGTCGGCCTCGGGCATCAACGTGACCTACTACAAGGTACTGACCTTTGCGGTCTCGGCGTTCTTTGCGGGCGTCGGCGGCAGCGTCTACGCCCACTACATGACCGCGATGATTCCCACAAACTTCAACTTCAACTATTCGGCAGAGCTGCTCTCTGAAGTCATCATCGGCGGCACGGGCTCGCTGACCGGATCCATCATCGGTGCGGCATTCTTGTCCAGCCTGCCGGAGCTGATGCGTGATTTCTCCACCTACCGTATGCTGGCCTACTCTGTCGTGCTGGTGCTGGTCATGCTGTTCCGCCCGGGCGGTATCTTCGGACGCTGGGAGTTCAGCCTGACCCGCCTGTTGGACGGCATTCGGCACCCCAAGGCAAAAGCCGCGAAAGGAGCGTGATCCCGTTATGGCAGCACCCGTATTGAAAGCACAGCATCTCGGCATCCAGTTCGGCGGCCTGAAAGCCGTGGATGACTTCAACATGGAAATTGGCGAGTCTGAGCTGGTCGGGCTCATCGGCCCCAACGGCGCGGGCAAGACGACGGTTTTCAACCTCATTACCGGCGTCTACAAACCCACCGAGGGTTCGTTCTACCTCTGCGGTGAGCGGATGAACGGCAAAAAAACGCATCAGATCGTCCATGCGGGCATTGCCCGCACGTTCCAGAACATCCGCCTGTTCAAAAAGATGGCTGTCATCGAGAACGTCAAGACGGCCATGCAGGGCCACACGACCTACGGCATGGCGGACGCCATCTTCCGTACCAAAAAGTACTGGCAGCAGGAGGCGGAAATCACCGCCCGCGCCAAGGAGCTGCTGTCCGTCGTGCACCTCTCCGGCAAGGAGGATCTGGAGGCCGACAATCTGCCTTACGGCGAGCAGCGCCGCCTGGAGATCGCCCGCGCCCTGGCCACCGATATGAAACTGCTGCTGCTTGACGAACCGGCTGCGGGCATGAACCCCACCGAGACCGAGGAGCTGCTGGAAATCATCAACTACATCCGCAAGGAATTTAAAGTGTCCGTCCTGCTCATCGAGCATGATATGAGCCTTGTCATGAAGATCTGCGAGCGCATTCAGGTGCTGGATTTCGGCACCACGATTGCTTCCGGCACGCCGGAGCAGATTGCCAACGACCCGCATGTCATCGAGGCATATCTGGGCAAGGATGAACCGGGGGAGGCCGCCAATGCTTGAGATCAAAGACCTGTACGTCAACTACGGTGCCGTCCACGCGCTGAACGGCGTATCCATGACCGTGAAGGATGGCGAGATCGTCTCGCTGATTGGGGCGAACGGCGCGGGAAAAACAACGACCCTGCGCACGATAACCGGTCTGGAAAAGGCGGCAAGCGGCTCCATCACCTTCGACGGGCACGACCTGCGCAAGATCGAACCCAGCAAAATCATCACGCTGAAACTGGCCCATGTGCCGGAAGGGCGGCACATCTTCCCCCAGATGACGGTGGAAGAAAACCTCGAGATGGGGGCTTTTACCGACCAAGCCGACATGGGCAGAACGATGGCCGATGTCTATGAGCGTTTTCCCCGCTTAAAAGAGCGCAAGCGCCAGCTGGCTGGCACGCTCTCCGGCGGCGAGCAACAGATGCTGGCCGTGGGCCGCGCCCTGATGGGAAAGCCGAAGATGATTTTGATGGATGAGCCGTCCATGGGTCTGTCCCCGCTGTTGGTAAAGGAAATTTTTGCCATCATCCGGGAGGTGAACAAGCAGGGCATTACGATTCTGCTGGTAGAGCAGAACGCCAAGATGGCGCTGGCCATCTCTGACCGTGCCTACGTGCTGGAAACCGGCACCATCACGCTTTCCGGCGATGCGCAGGAGCTGCTGAACGACGCTCGCGTCAAAAAAGCCTATTTGGGGCAGTAAGGAGGAAGTGCTATGTATCCGAACTATCCCTACTTTGCCGTGGCCATTACCCGCACCTGCGGGTCGGGCGGCGGCAGTTACATCGGCAAAAAGCTGGCGCAGGATTTTGATATTGATCTGTATGACCGCAAACTGCTGCGCCTGGCAGCCGATGACAGCGGCATCAATGAAAAAATCTTTGCCGCTGCCGATGAAAACACAAAAAAAACGCTGCTATACCGTGTTTCGCGGCATATCTACGACGGCAGCGTCATCCCGCCGGAGAGCGGCAATTTCATCAGCGACCAGAACCTTTTCAACTATCAGGCCAAGGTCCTGCGGGAGCTGCTGAACGAGGAAAGCTACATCTGCGTGGGCCGCGCGGCGGATTTTGTGCTGAAAAACAAACCCAACGTGCTGACCGTCTACATCGACGCGCCCTATGAGGACCGCATTGAGCGGGAGATGAAGCGCCAGGGCATCGGACGCAGCCAGGCCATCCACTACATTGATAAGCTCGACCACTATCGGGAAAGTTACTATAAGTATCATACGGGCCGCCAGTGGAAGCGTGTGGAAAATTACGACCTCTGCCTGGACAGCGCCGCGGTTGGGCTGGATAACTGCGTGGAGGTCATCAAGAAAGTTATTGAACTGAAATTTGGGGCAAAGTGCCCGCGGTAAAAAGCAACAGGGGAGGAAAGACTTATGGAAGCACTGGCCTATTATGACGGAAAAATCGGCACACCGGAGGAACTGACAGTTCCCTTCAATGATCGTGTGCATTTCTTCGGTGACGGTGTATACGACGCCACTGTCGGCGCAAACGGCAAGGTCTACCTGCTGCAGGACCACCTTGACCGCTTTTACACCAGCGCTAGGGCATTGGATATCCACATCCCGATGCCGAAAGACGAGCTTGGCAGACTGCTGACCGACCTGCTGGCCAAAGTAGACGGTACAACGCATTTTGTTTACTGGCAGGTCACCCGCGGCGTCGAGACCCGCAACCACGTCTACGCCGAGGACCTGCCCGGCAAGCTGTGGGTGTCCATCCGCCAGAACCATTTGAACGACCCGGATGTGCCCATCAAGCTCAACACCGAGGAAGACACACGCTTTTATCACTGCAACATCAAGACACTGAACTTGCTGCCAAGCGTTGCAGCGGCGCAGCACGCAAAGCGCATCGGCGTGCAGGAGACGGTGTTCCACCGCGGTGACATCGTGACCGAGTGCGCCCACTCCAACGTGTCGATTCTGAAGAATGGCGTATTTTATTCGCATCCCAACGATGAATTTATCCTGCGCGGTATCGCCAAGACCCACATGATCCAAGCGTGCTATCGCCTGGGCATTACAGTCATGGAAAAATGCTTTACGCTGGATGACCTGCGCAACGCCGATGAGATCATCGTGACGTCGTCCTCCAATTTCTGCCTGCACGCCTGCGAGGTGGACGGCAAGCCCGCGGGCGGCAAAGACCCCGCCACGCTGAAAGCGATTCAGAGCGAGGTCCTGCGCGAATACTACGCCTACACCGGCAAAACAACCGTTGTGGACTGAAACGGGAGGTGGGAAGGATGACCCGTGACGAACTGGAAAAGCGCAACGTAGGCGAAAATCTCGATGCTTTGATGAATCTTGACCCCCGCGGCTACGGTGTCTGCCGCATTTTGTACGCGGGCAGCCGCGCCTATACCGGTGAACCTCTGACGATGCACGCGGCGCAGGTGCTGTGCGATGCGGTAAAAGAGAACGATTTGGTGTACATTATTACCGGATTCGTCCTGCTGCCGCATAAAGTGCCCGAGATGGACGGCACGGTCAGTTCCATGCTGCTGGCCCGCGCGTTGGTGATGGCGTTCGGTGCAAAGCCGGTCATCGTATGCCCCGCCGACAGCGTCCAGGCCATTGAAAAGTGCGCCGCCGTCGTTGGTCTGCATATCTATGAAGACCTCGACATCGTGCAGACGCTGCCTTTAAGCATGGGGGTCGCGGCCTTTACCAAAAGCCTGGCCGACGCCCCGGCCCAGGCTGCCGAGCTGGCTGCCCGCAAACCCGCGGCAGTCGTCTCTGTCGAAGCCTGCGGCGCGAACGCCCTGGGGGTCTGTCACAATGCCGTCGGGCTGGACGTGACCGCCTTGCAGGCCCGCAGTGATGTGCTGTGGGAAAAGCTGCGCGCCGACGGTGTGCCGAATATCGCCATCGGTGACCTGGGCAATGAGATCGGCATGGGCACGATTGCCGACCACATCAAAAAATATGTGCCGTTCACCGACAGGGACGAGTGCCAATGCGGCTGCGGCGGGGGCATATTAAGCGCCACCAGAACTGACAACATTATCACGGCCACCTGCTCCGACTGGGGCTGCTACGGCTTGATGGCCGCGCTGGCGTATCTCAAAAAAGATATGGAGATCCTGCACCACGAGGACATGGAGTCCGAGGTCATGCGGGTGGCGGCACGCAACGGGTTTATTGATATGACGGGCTCACTGCTGCCGGGCATTGACGGATTCAGCACGCGCATGAACGTCAGCATCGTCAGTCTGATGCGCCAGTGCACGGCCTACGCGGTACGGTACTCCCACAAGTCGGATCACTGGTTCGGCCCTGTGTTGGCAAAGCACTTCTTTGACTGACTATTATAGAAGGAAGGGGGCAGCGGTCATGCTGCCGTTTACGGTACACCCGGTTGGGGACTGCGCCCTGCTGGCGGGATTCACCCAGCGCATTGCATCGGAGATCGGCGCGGCGGTGGCGGCACTGAACAGCCGTGTTTTGGCGGCCAAGCTGCCCGGCGTGACCGAGACAGTGCCCGCTTTTGCGTCGCTGCTGGTGGTGTATGATCCGCTTGTGACCGACTATGACACGCTGGCGGCAGCCCTGCAAGGGCTGCGTGACGCTGACGGCGCGGACACCGCGGCGGGGGAGGGGAGGCTGGTCACGATCCCCGTATGCTACGGCGGCGATTTCGGCCCCGACCTGCCCTTTGTGGCAAAGCACGCGGGACTGACAGAAGCAGAAGTCATCGCGCTGCACACCGGGCGGGAATACCGCATTTATATGCTGGGGTTCCTGCCGGGGTTCCCGTACCTGGGCGGGCTGGACGAACGATTGTTTACCCCGCGGCTAAACACACCGCGCACGGCCATCCCGGCCGGGGCGGTGGGCATCGGTGGCGAGCAGACCGGCATTTACCCTATTGCCAGCCCGGGCGGCTGGCAGCTCATCGGCCGCACGCCGCGCAAACTGTTTGACCCGGAATCGGGCGCACTGCCCTACACGGCGGGGGACCGCATAAAATTTGAACCCATCACCGCGGCGGAATTTGCAGCCCTGGCGGCAAAGGAGGGCACGGCATGAGCATCACCGTACTGGACCCCGGCCCGCTTACAACTGTGCAGGATGCGGGCCGCGTGGGCTATGCTGCCCAGGGCTACCGCAGCTGCGGCGCAGCGGACGGATACGCCTACCGTCTGGGCAATGTGCTGGTCGGCAACGACCCGGGTGCAGCCGTGCTGGAATGCACCCTGCGCGGCGCGGCCCTGCGGTTTGAAACGGACACCGTCTTTGCTCTGACGGGGGCCGAAAGCCCTGCTGCGCTGGACAGTACGCCCGTACCCTATTACGCACCGCTGCTTGCCAAAGCAGGCAGCGTGCTGCAGATGGGGGCGGCAAAAACAGGACTGCGTGGCTATCTGGCCGTGGGCGGCGGCATTGCCACCCCGCCCGTGCTGGGCAGCCGCGCCACCGATGTAAAATGCGGCATCGGCGGCTTGGAGGGCCGCAAGCTGACCGCGGGCGATACCCTGCCCATAGGCTCATGTGATACCCCCGCGCTGTGGCAGGCCATCACTGCCAAACGGCTGGACCGTCCCTTGCGGGACAAGACTGTGTGCGGCGGGCTGCACCCCATGCGCGTGCAGGGGACGCAGATGCTGCCGCTGCTGCGCGCCGTGCCCGGCCCGCAGGACGCCGCCTTTACCGTGCAGGGCCGGCAGGATTTTATCCACGGTATCTATACCCTGACGCCGGACTGTGACCGTATGGCCTGCAAGCTGGCGGGCACGCCGCTGCAAATGCGCCGCGGCGCGGATATTCTCTCCGACGGTATTGTGCCCGGGTCGGTGCAGGTCTCCGCCGACGGGCAGCCCATTGTCATGCTGGCCGACCACCAGACCACGGGCGGCTATGCCAAAATTGCCACGGTGATTTCTGCCGACTTGCCCGCGCTGGCGCAGCTCCGCCCCGGGCAGCGGGTATGCTTTACCTTTGTGACGCCGTCCCGGGCCGTGCAGGCTGCCCGGCAGCAGGCGGCCCTGTGGCAGCGGGTAAGAGATCGCTTGTAAAAGAAGGTGCACGTTATGAACTATTCCGCATTTCCCCCGGCTGAGATTCGGGCGTTGATCCGCGCGGGCAAGCTGGATGCCCCGACCACAGGCTGCTGCGACGGCTACGCCCAGGGCAATCTGGTGGTCCTGCCAAAGGCACTGGCGTGGGATTTCCTGCTGTTCTGCCAGCGCAACCCCAAGGCCTGCCCGCTGCTGGAAGTGGCCGATGCCGGGGAGCGCAGCTTCTCCCAATTTGCCCCGGGCAGCGATATTGCGCAGGACATCCCGCGCTACCGCATCTACCGAAACGGCGAATTGACCGAGGAAACCATCGATGTGCTGCGCTATTTCGAGGAACGGTCCGATTTGGTCAGCTTCCTCATCGGGTGTAGCTTCTCCTTTGAGTCGGCGCTGCTGGACGCGGACATCCCGGTGCGCCAGATCGAGGAAGGCGTCAATGTGCCGATGTACAACACCAACATTCCCTGCACGCCCGCGGGGGTGTTCAGCGGAAATATGGTCGTCAGTATGCGTCCGATTCCCCACGCGCAGGTGCCTGCGGCGGTGGCCATCACGGCGGGCATGCCCCGCGTGCACGGTGCGCCGGTGCAGATCGGCACGCCGGAGGCCATCGGCATCACCGATCTGGCCCACCCTGATTACGGCGATGCCGTGACGATTCGTCCGGGCGAAACACCGGTTTTCTGGCCCTGCGGGGTCACGCCCCAGGCCGTGGTCATGCACTCGAAGCCGGAGTTCTGCATCACGCATGCGCCGGGGTATATGTTTGTGACCGACGTAAAAAACACACTGCTGAAATACTAAGGGGGATGTTGCAATGCCGTCCATTGATTTAAACTGCGACCTGGGCGAGAGCTTCGGCGCGTACACCATCGGCATGGATGCCGAAATTTTGCCCTATGTGACCAGCGCGAACATTGCCTGCGGGTTCCACGCGGGCGATCCGTCCGTAATGCAAAAGAGCGTTCTGCTGTGCAAAAGGTACGGCGTGCAGGTGGGTGCACACCCGGGACTGCCGGATTTGCAGGGCTTTGGCCGCCGCAGAATGGCAATTTCCCCCGCCGAAGCCGAGGCCGACGTGATGTACCAGATCGGTGCGCTGAAGGCATTCTGCGACGCGGCGGGCGTACCGCTGCACCACGTCAAACCTCACGGCGCGCTGTACAACATGGCCGCCAGGGATCCGGTGCTGGCGGCGGCCATCTGCCGCGCTGTGCAGGCTGCAGCTCCCGGTGCTGTGCTGCTGGCTCTCTCCGGCAGCGAGATGGTCAAGGCCGCAAACGCCATCGGACTGCCCGTTGCCAGCGAGGTATTCGCAGACCGCGGCTACCAGGCCGACGGCAGCCTTGTGCCACGCGGCGCTCCCGGCGCAATGATCGAGGACGAGGATACCGCCATTGCGCGGGTCTTGCAGATGGCAGCGCATGGTACCGTACAGGCCGACGACGGCAGCACCGTAACCCTGCAGGCCGATTCCGTCTGCGTCCACGGCGACGGCCCCAAAGCCCTCGCCTTCGTGCAAAAAATCTCCGCCGCCCTCCTTGCCGCAGGGACAGCAGTTTCAGCATTTTGATCGTCGGCAGAAAGCAAGATGGGGAATGAACCTATCGGAAGAAGGTAAAGCAGCGCTAAGCGGCAGGAACTTTTTGTCAATAAAAATACCGTTGTATCGTGTGATACAACGGTTGAATAATTTGAATGCAGCCTTTATGTGTTTAGGCAGCGGATCCTGCACGGAGGACGAGCCGACACCATAGCACGAAGGCTGTTTTCATTCCGGCAAACGTCCGTACAGTTCCATTTCACTGTGCAGCTTTTTGGCCAGCCGCGTGTTAAAGACACCGGGTTCGGCACGCCAGCACCAGTTGCCGCCCAGAGTGGACGGCGTGTTCATGCGGGATTCATGCCCAAGGCCCAGCAGATCCTGTGCCTGCACAACAGCCAGATCGGCAGCACTGGACCAGATGCCGCGCATCATGCCCCAGTGATAGCCCTCTTTCTTCGTCAGATTCAGGTAACGCACGGCGCACGCCACGTCCTCAGGGGCGGCGGTTTCCATCCAGCCGTTCACAGGCTCGTTGTCGTGGGTGCCTACATAGGCAATGCAGTTCTTGGGGTAGCTGTGGGGGCGGTAATCGCCGCCGTCACGGCTGTCAAAGGCAAACTCCAGCACTTTCATGCCGGGATAGCCGCATTGCTTCAGCAGGGCAGTGACATCTTCCGTCAGGAATCCCAAATCCTCGGCGATGATGCGCGGGCTGCCCAGCTTTTTCTTTATGGCAGCAAACAGCGCATAGCCGGGACCTTCGCGCCAGCGGCCGTTCCGGGCGGTTGCTTCCCCGTAGGGGATAGCATAATAGCCCGCAAATCCGCGGAAGTGGTCAATGCGAACCACATCATAGATGCTGCACATGTGTTTGATGCGCCGCACCCACCATGCGTAGCCGGTCTTGGCCATAGAGTCCCAGTCGAACAGCGGGTTGCCCCACAGCTGGCCTGTGGCGGAGAAGCCGTCCGGCGGGCAGCCTGCCACCTCGGTGGGCAGCAGGTTCTCGTCGAGCTGGAACTCCTGCGGGCAGCTCCACACATCGACGCTGTCCAGCGCCACATAGATGGGAAGGTCGCCGATGATGCGGATTTCCTGCTGGTTGGCGTAGTGCTTCAGCGCCTGCCACTGACTGTAGAACATAAACTGTACAGCCTGCCAGAACGCCACATCGTCGGCGTACTGCTGCCGGGCTGCTGCCAGGGCAGCGGGCTCACGACGCCGCAGCGGTTCTTCCCATTCCAGCCAGCAGACTCCGTTGTGGGCGTCCTTCAGCGCCATGAACAGCGCGTAGTCGGGCAGCCAAAAGTCGTTTTCCTTCACAAAGCGGCGGTAGTCGGCACCGGGCTTTGCCAGCAGACGTTTGGCAGCACAGCGCAGCACTGCGTAGCGCTTTTCGTACATGACGCCGTAGTTGATGCAGTCGGGGGTGCATTCCCAGTCGATGGACGCATATTCCTCCGGCAGCAGCAGTCCCTGCTTTGCCAGATCGTCCAGATCGATAAAATACGGGTTGCCCGCAAAGGTCGAGAACGACTGATAGGGACTGTCGCCGTAGCTGGTGGGGCAGACAGGCAGAATCTGCCAGTATGCCTGCCCGGACTTGACTAAAAAGTCCACAAAGCTGCGCGCGGCTGCACCCATGGTACCAATACCGTAAGGCGAGGGCAGACTTGAAATGGGCATTAGAATGCCGCTTGCTCTCATCAGAGAACCCCTCTTTCTTTTGATAGTAAGCAGCCGGGATGTCTTTCGTTCACAGTTCGCGCACGCTTTCTCCTTCGGTCAGATCGAAGGAGACGATCTCGTGCACGGCATTGCCGGGTTTTTGGATGTTGTGGAGCAGGATCCGCGCCGAACGCTGCGCCAATTGCCCCATATTCTGCCGGATGGTCGTCAGCCGGGGCACACTGTACTGTCCCAGCGCAATGCCGTCAAAACCTGTGACGGAAATATCCTGCGGCACACACAGCCCGTGATCTCGCAGCGCACGAATTGCGCCGAGCGCCATTAGGTCGGACATGGCAAACACTGCCGTAATGTCGGGGCTGTGCTTTAAGAGATACTCCATTGCCTCATACCCGCTGGAAAGCGAGAACCGCGCATACGCATACTGCTTTTCCATGTCAAACGGCAGACCAAGGCGCAGCATAGCACCCTGACAGCCGGCCAGACGGGCGAGACTTGGACGGGAAAGATTGGGCTTGCCGCCGATGATTCCGATGCGGCGGTGCCCCTTTTTGTACAGATATTCGATCATCGTGTCCGATGCAGCCATATCGTCTACGGACACGCTGGACAAATTGCGGATGCGCAGGGATGCCGCGCTGTTTGTCAGCAGCAGGCAGGGGATACCCAGTGCCTCCAACTCCGGCGTGAAGTATTCCGGATTTGAGCCGAGAAACAATATACCATGGGGTTTGCGCTCTGTGCATATGCGCCGGGCCTGCGCAACCTCGTTGGCTTCCTCGTCAATATAGTAGACCGTCGCAACGTAGCCGCTTTCCTCAATGATCTGCTGCAGCGGTTCCAAAATGCCGGCAAACAGCATATTCTGGGTGCCTTTCACAATCAGTGCGATCCCATCGTTGGCCTGCTGCTTCAGATGCTTGGCGTTGGCGTTCGGTTCATAATTGTGGCGGTTTACGATTTCCAATATTTTTTGACGGGTTTCTGCACTGACGCCGGGGGCGTTATTTAGGGCTCGTGAGACGGTCCCGACCGCATAGCCGGACTCCCGCGCGATGTCTTTGATGGTCATTTGCCAATCCTCTTTCTTGAAGAAGTGTCAAATTTACCCCTTGACAGCACCGGCGACCACGCCATCGATAATATATTTCTGGCAGATCAGGTACAGCACGATAACAGGCAACACCGTAATCATGATGCAGGCCATCATGGGTGCCATCTCCACCTTGCCGTAGCTGCCGCGGAAATACTGGATCGCCATAGGAATCGTGCGGTAGGTCTTGATGTCCAGCACCAGCGTGGGCAGCAGATAGTCGTTCCAGACCCACATGGTTTCCAAAATGGCGGTAGAGATCATCGTCGGCTTCAAAATCGGGCAGACGACCTTGAAGAAAATCTGGATGGGATTGCAGCCGTCGATCATAGCGGCTTCTTCAATAGCAATCGGCATGGATTTTACAAAGCCGGTGAACATGAACACCGCAAGTCCCGCGCCGAAGCCCAGATAGATGATGCAGATGTTGTAGGGGTTATTCAGCTTTAAGGTATCAGCAGTTTTTGCCAGTGTGAACATGACCATCTGGAAGGGGACAATCATGCTGAATACGCACAGATAGTACATACCTTTGGACAAGGTGTTCTGCACACGGGTGATATACCATGCGCACATGGAGCAGCACAGCAAAATCAGTGCCACAGACGAAACCGTGATAACAAAACTATACCAGAAAGAGGACAAAAAGTCCATTTCCTGAATGCCATAAATGTAGTTTTTCAGGCCGACGAAGGTCTCGGCGTTCGGCAGCTCAAAGGCGTGGCTCGTCGTGATGGCGCGCTCGGTCTTGAGGGAGTTCATCAAAATCATGAACACCGGGTACAGCCAGGCGATGCACAGGATCGTGAACAGAACGGACAGTACCGCGTTGATGCGGCGGTCTTTTTTAGTAGCACCCATTATGCCTGCACCTCCTTAGAGCGGGTAAAATGCAGCTGGAGCAACGAAATAACGACCACAAACAGGAAGAAAACGACGGCCTTGGCCTGACCGATGCCCTTCCACTGGGGTCCGGAGCGTGCGTAGAACGTGTCGTAGATGTTGTAGGCCAGCATCATGGACTGCTTTGCAGGCTCACCGGCTGTCAGCGAGAGGTTCTGGTCGAACAGCTTGAAGGAGTTCGTCAGCGTCAGGAAGGTGCAGATCGTCACGCTGGGCATAACCATCGGGATTTTGATTTTGAACAAAATCTGGCTGCTTGTTGCACCGTCAATGCGTGCGGCCTCTACCAGATCCACAGGCACATTCTGCAAACCGGCAATATAGATGATCATCATGTAGCCGATCTGCTGCCAGCACATCAGGATGATCAAACCCCAGAAGCCGTAGGTGGCATTCAGCGCCAGCAGCGACTTACCCCAGGAGGACAGCAGACCGTTGAGCAGGATCTGCCAGATATAGCCCAGCACGATGCCGCCGATCAGGTTCGGCAGGAAGAAGATGGTGCGGAAAGCGTTGGTGCCGTGCATACCGCGGGTGAGAAGCAGCGCGATGGCAAAAGCCAGCACGTTGATCAGCAGGGTGGACACGACGGTGAACGCCGCTGTGAACCAGAACGCATGGGTGAAGGTGTTATCCGACCAAATCATTGCGTAGTTGCTTAAGCCCACAAACTGCACATTTTTGACGGTGGTGAACTTGCAGAACGACAGCCCTGCACCCCAGATAAACGGCCAGACAAAGCCAATAATAAAGGCGATGAGGGTCGGCAGTACGAAAACAGGCCAATAACGTCGAATGGCTTTTTCCATAAGTATGCTCCCTTTGTTGTAATTTTTGTTTTCTGCAAAAGAAGCGGGGCGGGCGAAACCGCCCGCCCCGCTAACCGGTAATACTAGGTAAGGAGAAAAAGCTTTCAGTGTAGAGAAAACAATCTTATGTTATGCAGCAGCGTTCAGAGCGGCCTCAGATGCCCAGCCATCGACGAAAGCGGTGACGACATCATCCCAGCTGCCGGTACCGGCGGCGTAAGCGGTCAGAGCAGAACCAACGCCGTTCTTCCAGTTCTCGGAAGGCATGGTGGAGAAGTTCCAAGCCACAGGGGTCTTGCCGGCGGCGGTCATTTCCTTATCGGCCTTGACGAAGACGTTGGGGGACTCAGCAGCATTCTTGAAGGGGATAACGAAGCCCATGTCGTTAGCCATGGCCTTGGTGCCCTCGTCAGAGGAAACACACCAGTAGATGAAGTCGAGCGTTGCGTTGATGTCGTCCTCGCTGGCTTCCTTGTTGACGCACCAGTAGTTCTCAGTGCCGGTGCACAGGCCCTGGTTGGCTTCATCGCCGACGCCAATGTAGATGGGCAGCATGGTCAGATCGTCATCGGTGAAGGGCTTGCCGTCGCCGACGAGGTTGGTGTACTCCCAAGAACCATTCTGGAAGAAGACAGCCTCTTCGTTCAGGAACTCGTTGCGGCTGTCGTCGCCGGTCTTGCCAGCCAGTTCAGTAGGATCGCAGGTGGAGTTGTTGATGTACAGGTCGAAGATATTCTTGTAGTTGTCGAGATAGGTGCCCTTGATGGCGTCGGTGTTGTCGATGCCGTCCTCCTGATACTCGAAGTAGATGGGCAGGTTGGCCAGATGGGTCTTGTAGCGCCAGTCAGAGGAGCCGTCCATACCAGCGGAGCTGAAGGCAGAGAAGCCCAGCTCATCCTTGCGGGCGGTGATGTCCTCGGCCACCTTCTTCAGGTCGTCGAAGCTCTTGATGTCGTCAACGGTGTAGCCGGCCTTTTCCAGCAGGGCCTTATTGGTGATCAGGCCGTAGCTCTCGATAACGTAGCCAACACCCAGCGTGGCGTCGCCGTCCTTCAGGGCGTAGGAATCGCTCGTCAGATCGCCGAGGATCTTGGTACCGGTCAGATCATAGCAGTAATCCTTCCAGTTTGCCAGGCCGACAGGGCCGTTGACCTGGAACAGGGTAGGTGCATCGCTCTTGGCCATCTCGCTCATCAGGGTGGTCTCATACTGGCCGGAGGCGGCGGTCACGACGGTGACGGGAACACCGGTCTCCTCGGTGTACTTCTTGGCCAGATTCTGCCAGGCTTCGTCCTGCTCGGGCTTGAAGTTCAGGTAGTAGACCTTGCCGGCTGCATCAGTGGTCGCCTCGGTAGAAGCGGCAGTGGATTCAGCCTTGGATTCGGTGCTGGTACTGGTAGAGGAAGCAGCCGTAGAGGAGCTGCCGCCGCAGCCTGCCAGCAGACCCGCAGCCATAGCGGCTGCCAGAGTCATCGAGAGTGTCTTTTTTGCGTTCATGTTTTTTCCTCCTTCTCAAGAAAAACAATGATTTGCAAGGGTGTTGATTTGTTTCGTCGGAAACGTTTCCGTTTCGGATTGATCTTATAATACACCTTTCCGGCGCAATAATCAATCGTTTTTTGCGATTTACTGCAAAATCGGCCTGATGCACAAATTTGCACCCCCTGTTTTTGTGGAAATGTTCCAAAAATAGTGACAAATTTAGCGGAAACGATTCCGTAGCCGTGCGACAATCTTTGAGAATTGCAGGAAAACCACCCTATAAATTATTTTTCACCAAAATATTGACACAGCAATTTTGTCATGTTATACTTTCTTAGATTTTGAAAGACGAATCGAGTTTGTAAGAGTTTTTCAAAGCAATTTACCTACGGACCGCCCATCGGGGGCTAAGGCCATACGGACAGCCGGGTCCACTGCCGATCGGCAACTTTGGTTGCCTTATTGATTGAGTTAAAAGCTCAAATTTTATAAGTTGGTTCCTTTACAACCATGAAATTGCACGTTTTGGTGTGCAGACTTGTGAAACGGTCAATAAAGAGTAGTAAAAGTGTAATTGCTATATAGACTCTGACACGCTCAGCCTTTTTGAATCATGCAGGACGCTCTCCCGGTGTGGTACCGGGGGTTTTCGGCCTGTGCAAAAATACGCTGGATTCAAACGCAAGTCTGCACGTATGTGCACGGCTTGCGTTTTTTATTTTGCAAGGGGACCGCGAACGGAGGTAAAAATGAACGGAGAAACAAAGCGCACCCGGCTGGACCAGCGCCGCGCACCCATCCATGAAGCGCTGGAAAACTTCCGCCGTATGCGCGTCGTGCCCTTTGACGTGCCGGGCCACAAGCGCGGGCGCGGCAACCCGGAGCTGACCGCGTTTCTGGGCCAGCAGTGCGTCGGCGTGGACGTCAACAGCATGAAGCCGCTGGACAATCTCTGCCACCCGGTTTCGGTCATCCGCGAGGCCGAGGAGCTGGCCGCCGATGCGTTCGGCGCGGCACACGCCTTTTTAATGGTGGGCGGCACGACCAGCTCGGTACAAAGCATGGTGCTGACCGCCTGCAAGCGCGGGGATGAGATCATTCTGCCGCGCAACGTGCACCGCAGCGTGCTGAACGCGCTGGTGCTCTGCGGTGCGGTGCCGGTCTACGTCAACCCGGAGGTGGACAACCGCCTCGGAATCAGTCTGGGCATGAAGCGGGAGCAGGTGGCCAAGGCCATTGCCGAGCACCCCAACGCCGTGGCCGTGCTGGTGAACAACCCCACCTACTACGGCATTTGCAGCGACCTGCGCGCCATTGTGCGGATGGCCCACGACGCCGGGATGCTCTGCCTGGCCGACGAAGCCCACGGAACACACTTCTATTTTGGCGGCGGGCTGCCTGTCTCTGCCATGGCGGCGGGCGCAGATATGGCCTCCGTCTCGATGCACAAGAGCGGCGGCAGCCTGACCCAGTCCAGTCTGCTGCTGACCGGCCCCAATGTCCACGCGGGCTATGTGCGGCAGATCATCAACCTGACCCAGACGACGTCCGGCAGTTACCTGCTGATGTCGAGCCTGGATATTTCCCGCCGCAATCTCGCATTGCGCGGGCGGCAGGTGTTCCATCAGGTGGCCGATATGGCCGAGTACGCCCGCGAGGAGATCAACGCCGTGGGCGGGTACTATGCCTTCGGCAAGGAGCTTTGCAACGGAAACTCCGTTTTTGACTTTGATACGACAAAACTCAGCGTCCACACGCTGGACATCGGTCTTGCGGGCATTGAGGTCTATGACATCCTGCGCGACGAATACGACATTCAGATCGAGTTTGGCGACATCGGCAATATACTGGCTTATCTCTCCATCGGTGACCGCCCGCAGGAGGTCGAGCGCCTTGTCAGCGCACTGGCCGAAATCAAACGCCGCTACCACACCGACGGTGCGGGCCTGTTGAGCCAGGAGTACATTGACCCCGAGGTCGCTGCCAGCCCGCAGGAAGCGTTCTACGCCCCCAAGAAGAGCCTGCCCCTGCGCGAGACCGAGGGCATGGTATGCAGCGAATTCGTCATGTGCTACCCACCGGGCATCCCGATTCTGGCCCCGGGCGAGCGCATCACCGCTGAAATTTTAGACTATATCGAGTACGCCAAGGCCAAGGGCTGCAGCATGACTGGACCGGAAGATCCCGACATTCTGCGCCTGAACGTGCTGGCCTGACAGGGAGGTTTTACAATGGAAATGTGGTTTTCGGAGTTTCACACCCCCGATGTCAAGCACAGCATCCGGGTCAACCGCCAGCTTTACTCCAAGCAGAGCGACTATCAGCGCATCGACATTTTTGAAACACCGGAGTTTGGCCGCGTGCTGACGCTGGACGGCAACGTCATGCTGACCGAGCGCGACGAGTTCATCTACGACGAGATGATCACCCACGTGCCGATGTCGGTACACAAAAACGCCAAGGATATTCTCGTCATCGGTGCGGGCGACGGCGGCGTTGTGCGGGAGCTGACCCGCTATGACCGCGTGGAAAGCATTGACCTTGTGGAGATGGACCCGCAGGTCATCGAGGCCTGCCGCGCCTACCTGCCCGGCAACGCCTGCCGCATGGATGACCGCCGCGTACATATTTATTACGAAAATGCGTTGAAATTCATCCGCAAGTGTGAGGATGAGTACGACCTTATCATCGTGGATTCCTCCGACCCGTTCGGCCCGTCGGAGGGGCTGTTCACCCGCGAATTTTACGGCAGCTGCTTCAACGCCCTGCGCGCGGACGGCATCATGGTCAACCAGCAGGGCAGCCCGTTCTATGCCGAGGACGCCACCGCCATGCAGCGCAGCCACCAGCGCATTGCCAGCACCTTTCCCATCAGCAAGGTGTATCAGGCGCACATCCCGACCTTTGCGGCGGGATACTGGCTGTTCGGCTTTGCCAGCAAAAAATATCATCCCATCAACGATATGGACGCCGATGCGTGGAACGCGCTGAACATGCGCACCCGCTATTACACCTCCCGGCTGCACGTCGGGGCGTTTTATCTGCCCGCTTTCCTTGAGGAAATGCTGCGGGAAGTGGAGGAACACTGATGCTGCATCGCAATGTTGAAAATTTCATCGGCTGCGACAGCAGCTACCGCACGGCCAGTATCGTTTTGTACGGTGCGCCGTTTGATTCCACCACAAGCTACCGCCCCGGTGCGCGCTTTGGCCCCGCGGCCATGCGCCACGAAAGCTACGGTCTGGAAACTTACAGTCCCTATCAGGACAAGGACCTGACCGATGGGAATGTGTTTGACAGCGGCGACCTGGAGCTGTGCTTTGGTTCCAGCGAGAGTGCCCTTGTGGACATCGAGTCCCGCGCGGCGGAAATTCTGCGCGACGGAAAGCTGCCGCTGCTGCTGGGCGGCGAGCACCTTGTCACGTTGGGCGCGGTGCGCGCAGCGGTGCGCAAATATCCCGATTTGCATATCGTACATTTTGACGCCCACGCCGATCTGCGGGACGATTACCTCGGCGCGCAGCTGAGCCACGCCTGCGTGCTGCGCCGCTGCCATGATTTGGTCGGCGACGGGCGCATCCACCAGTTCTGTATCCGCAGCGGTGACCGGGAGGAATTTCAGTTCGCCGCGCGGCACACCGATATGCACAAGTTCGACTTTACCGGCCTGACCGAGCTGACCGACTGGCTGTGCCAGACCGATGTGCCTGTCTATCTGACCATTGATTTGGACTGCCTAGACCCCTCGGCCTTCCCCGGCACGGGCACGCCCGAGGCGGGCGGCGTCAGCTTTTTGCAGCTGCTTGGGGCCATCCGCACCGTGACGAAAGCGAACATCATTGGCGCGGACGTGAACGAGCTGGCACCCATGCTCGACCAGAGCGGTGTTTCCACGGCCACGGCCTGCAAGGTGCTGCGGGAATTGCTGCTGGCACTGGAAAAGTAAGCAGCCATCCCTGTAGGGAGCGGCGTCCTCGACGCCCCGCGGAGGGGTCAAGACCCCTCCCTACATTCTCAACCTTATCGGGGGAGAGGATGTAGGGGCGGATTCCATATCTGACCGGGAAAGCTGCTACTGCCACAAACAGGCACGGGCGAACAATGTTCGCCCCTACAAAACATCCATACACATCATACAATAAAAAAATACAAAGGAGTTCCATCATGAGCAAAGTTCTTGTTATCGGCTGCGGCGGCGTGGCAAGCGTCGCCATCTCCAAGTGCTGCCAGGTCAGCGACGTCTTTACCGAGCTGTGCATCGCCAGCCGCACCAAATCCAAGTGCGACGCGCTGGCCGCCAAGCTGGCCCCCACCACCCGGACCAAAATCACCACCGCGCAGGTCGATGCCGACGACGTCCAGCAGCTGTGCGACCTCATCAACAGCTACAAGCCCGACCTCGTCATGAATATCGCCCTGCCGTATCAGGATCTGACCATCATGGACGCCTGCCTGGCCTGCGGCGTAAACTATATGGACACTGCCAACTACGAGCCGGAAAACACCGACGACCCCGCGTGGCGTGCCATCTACGAGAAGCGCTGCAAGGAGGCCGGCTTCTCCGCTTACTTTGACTACAGCTGGCAGTGGGCGTACAAGAAAAAGTTTGAGGACGCCGGCCTGACCGCGCTGCTGGGCTGCGGCTTTGACCCGGGCGTGACCCAGGCCTACTGCGCCTACGCCGCCAAGCATGAGTTCGACTCCATCGACACCATCGACATCCTCGACTGCAACGGCGGCGATCACGGCTATGCGTTCGCCACCAACTTCAACCCCGAGATCAACCTGCGCGAGGTCTCCGCCCCCGGCAGCTATATGGAGAACGGCAAGTGGGTCGAGATCCCGCCCATGAGCATCAAGCGCGAGTACAACTTTGACCAGGTCGGTCAGAAGGATATGTACCTGCTGCATCATGAGGAAATTGAGTCTCTTGGCAAGAACCTGCCCGATGTCAAACGCATCCGCTTCTTCATGACCTTCGGACAGAGCTATCTTGACCACATGCGCTGCCTGGAGGATGTGGGCATGCTCTCCACCACGCCCATCAATTACAACGGTCAGGAGATCGTGCCCATCCAGTTCCTGAAAGCGCTGCTGCCCGACCCCGCCAGCCTCGGTCCCCGCACCAAGGGCAAGACGAACATCGGCTGCATCTTCACCGGAAAAAAGGACGGCAAGGACAAGACCTACTACATTTATAATGTGTGCGACCATCAGGAGTGCTACCGCGAGGTCGGCAGTCAGGCCATCAGCTACACCACCGGTGTGCCCGCGATGTGCGGTGCGCTGATGATGCTGACCGGCGAGTGGACCAAGCCCGGCGTCTACACGGTGGAGGAGTTCAACCCCGACCCGTTCCTCGACGCACTGGACAAGTACGGCCTGCCCCGCAGCGAGAACCATGACCCGGTTCTCGTGGACTGATGGCGCAGCGCGACGTACGGCCGCCGTTTGCGGCCATCGACGGCGCAGTGCCGCCGGAATTTTCCGCCCTTCCCACGCCCTGTTACCTGCTGGATGAAGCTGCCCTGACCTACAACGCGGAGATTCTGGGCGGGCTGGCCCGTCGTACCGGGTGCAAGGTGCTGCTGGCGCAAAAGGCGTTCAGCAACTACGATTTGTACCCGCTGCTGGCGCCGCACCTCGCGGGCACCGAGGCCAGCGGCCTGTTTGAGGCGCGGCTCGGCGCGGAGGAAATGCCCGGCAAAGAAGTGCACGTTTTCTGCGCGGCCTACCGCGCAGATGAAATGGACGAGCTGCTGCGGTACGCCGACCATATCGTCTTCAACTCGCCCGCGCAGCTGGCAAAATTTGGCCCCGCGGCCAAGGCGGCGGGCAAAAGTGTGGGACTGCGCATCAATCCCGAGTGCTCGACCCAGGACGGCCACGCGATTTACGACCCCTGCGCCCCCGGCAGCCGTTTGGGCACGACCCGCGCCCAGTGGGACGCGGCAGCGGCAGAAAATTCCGCCCTGCCCGGGCTGTTGGACGGCCTGCACTTTCACACTTTATGTGAGCAGGACGCCGATGCGCTGGCCGTGACGCTGGACGCAGTGGCAGAGAAATTCGGCGATTTGCTGCCAAAAATGAAGTGGCTGAACTTTGGAGGCGGGCATCACATCACCCGCCCCGGCTACGACATGGCCACTTTGGAAAAATGTATCCGCCGCGCCCGGAATGACTGGGGCGTGACGGTTTATCTGGAACCCGGCGAGGCCTGCGCCCTGAACGCAGGGTATCTCTTGACCCGCGTGCTGGACGTGGTGCAAAACGGCGATACGACGGTTGCCATCTTGGATGCCAGCGCCGCCTGCCATACACCGGACGTGATCGAGATGCCATACCGCCCGCCGCTGCTGGGGGCAGGGGAACCCGGCGAAAAGCCCTGCACTGTGCGGTTGGCCGGGCCGACCTGCCTTGCGGGGGATGTCATCGGTGATTACAGCTTTGACGCTGTGCCTGCCGTGGGAGATCTGCTGGTGTTCGGCGATATGGCCATTTACACCACCTGCAAGAACAACACCTTCAACGGTATGCCCCTGCCCGGTATTTACGCCCGCAAGCCCGACGGCACTACGCGGAAAATCGTGACGTTCGGATATAAAGATTTCAAATGTCGGCTGGGAAAATAGGCTGCGATAAATGCAAAGCGCCCACCGGCAGGCCGTTGCTGCGCTGTATTATCTCGCATTTTCGCATATTTTTCCACAAAAGAAGCTGCTCACTCCGTAAGGAATGAGCAGCTTCTCACTTTTAAGCCTGCTACCAGGGCTTTTCTTTCATTATGGGTCGTCCGGCACCGGCATTGGCTGACAGGCAGGGGTTATGCAGCGGTCACTTTTTTGCTTCACTCGGATGAGGGACAGGGGGCATTTTCGTGAACAGTGCTTTCAGCGCCAGCGGCGTGGCGACGCTGGAAACCACGATCAAAAGGATGACCGCCGTAAAATAAACAGGCTCGACAACGCCGACCTCAAGGCCCTTCTGGGCCACGATCAAAGCGACCTCGCCGCGGGTCATCATGCCAACACCGACTTTAAGAGAGTCTCCCCAGTTGAAACGGCAGGCTCTGGCCGCCAGTCCGCAGCCGATGATTTTTGCCAGCAGGGCAACGAGAACGAAGCAAACACTGAACAGCAGAATCTCCGGCGTCAATCCGCTGATGTCGGTCTTTAAACCGATGCTGACAAAGAAAATCGGCGCAAAAATCACATAGTTGCTGATGTCGACCCGGCGCTCCACATAAGCGGCGTCGTGCAGCGTACAGAGAACGATACCGGCAATGTAAGCGCCGGTAATATCCGCAATGCCAAAGTATTTCTCGGCAATATAGGCCATTGCAAAGCAGAATGCAAGGCTGGCAATCGTTATGCGCTGCGTATGGGGATTGCGGGAATCCAGCCACTTCATGGCGCAGTGGAACGCATAGCCGATACCAACGGCAACCAGAAAGAACAGCGCGGTCTGGACCAGCACGCCGCCGATGCCGGTGCCCTCACCGGAGCTGGCACCCAGCACACAGGTCAGCACGATAATGCCGATGACATCATCAATGACGGCAGCGCTGACAATGGTAGTGCCAAGAAAGCTCTTTAAGTGGCCCAACTCCTGCAGCGTTGCCACCGTGATGGACACGCTGGTTGCAGTCATAATCGTGCCGATAAACAATGCGCGGAAGAATTCCGGGCTGCCGATTGCCGAAAAGCCGTAGAATGCGCTGTAGAGCAGCGTACCGCCCATCAACGGTACAAGCACACCGATGCAGGCAATCAACGTGGCAATAGGCCCAGCCCGCATCAGTTCTTTCAGGTTGGTGCCAAGTCCCGTGGAAAACATCAGCAGCACAACGCCGATTTCAGCAAAAACGGAGATCGTGTCGTTGATTTGCACCAGATTGAGCAGACAAGGCCCAACCAGCAGACCGGCGAGAATTTCACCGACCACCTGCGGGGCCTTGCACTTGCGGGCAGCCAGGCCAAAAAACTTGGCGCTCAGAATAATAATTGCCAAATCACGGAAGATGGAATACATACATGTCATCTCTCTCAATTTACTGTAATCCATCCTTGTTATAGCACTTCTGCCAGATTTTTTCAATAGCTGAAACCGCCTTTTGGAGTTATCGTCGGATATTGTATAAATGTGGTAAACTGTAAGCCAAAGACAAGGCAAAGCACTTGCAATAATGTCCGTAGTATGATAAAATTCCAATTTGGAAAAGTTATAATATGGTTTACTTCATGGCTTACTGCGTCCGACAGGGTTCGGCGGCAAGCGGTATACAACCTATATAATAAGGAAGAGAAGCGCATGTTCCATTTTTCAAACAGGCATCACCACACAGGAAAAACGTCAATGAGCAGGGCAAAAGTGTATGGTCTGCTTATGGCTTTGGCTATGCTTTTTATGGCAGGTCTGTGCGCCTGTTCCGCACAGCCGCACTCTGCGGCAGAGACTGCGCCGCAGACGATTGTGGTCGGCATTGATGTGTTTGACCCTTACAGCTATCTGGACAGGAACGGGCAGTTTGCCGGCATCGACGTGGAACTGGCGACGGAAGCGTTTTCACGACTTGGCTATACGCCGGAATTCCGGACGATTTCATGGCCGGACAAAGACAACCTTCTCAGCGACGGAACGATCGACTGTATCTGGTCATGCTTCAGCATGAACGGACGGGAAACCAAGTACCAATGGGCCGGTCCGTATATGTACAGCCGTCAGGTCGTGGCTGTTCGTGCAGACAGCGATATCCAGTCGCTGTCCGATCTGGCCGGTAAGCGCATCGGCGTACAGGCAACCACAAAGGCGGAGTCGCTGTTTCTCGGCGAAATTTCCTCTTTGCTGCCCGAGGTCAAGCAAGTCAACAGCTTTGAGACGACAGAGGATATGTTTGCGGCACTGCGCAAAGGCTATGTAGATGCCGTCGCGGGCCATGAAGCACTGGTAGCCAAGTGGACAAATCTGGATGAAAGCAGTTACCGTGTGCTGGCAGAGAGTCCTTACAGTTCCGAACTTGGCGTTGCCTTCGCAAAGGACACCCATGAGGATTTGGCTGTGCAGCTGACTCAAACTCTGGAAGATATGAAGCAGGACGGAACGATTGGCCGCGTTGCAGAAAAATTCGGACTTGATGCAGAAAAAACTGTGTGGGGGGAACAGGGAAAATGAATGAGAAAAAGCAGTCCGGCAAAAAAAGACTGTTTTTGCTTGTGTTAGTTGCGTTCGGCATTGTACTTTGGATCACATTCACGAATCTGAACCGAATTGCACTGCGTCATACATTGGATGAAACGATTGGTTTTGTAAAGATCCGCTTAGAGCAGTACGAGACTGATGCGGCCAACGACCGCGTGAAAAGCCTTGTCCGCCTGCTGGATAAAACGGTAAGCCTTGGCAACGAAATGACGCTGAAGGAAGGTTTCGGCACGCAGGACCTGAACTCTTTTGCAGAGGAACAGCGTTTGACCGGTGCGCTTGTATTAGATGAAAACCTGAATGTTGTCATGCAGACCACAAAGGACGGCAACGCCATGCCGCTGTGGGAGAAGCTGATCGACAGCCCCTATGTACACAATATCGTTGATTATCCAAAAAAGACATACTCGACCCGTCTGGAAGAAAATGGGATACTCTATGATTTTGCCGCGGTGGCACGCGCGGATGCACCAGGTATCCTGATTACCTATATACAGAAGGACAATGAGGATATTGGAGATTTGACGGTGGATTCCCTGTTGAGAGATTTTCCGTTGGAGCTTGGCGGCATCGCTACGATCACGGAGAACGGCAGGGTCATCAGCAGCAACAGCAGCAAACAGGTAAACAAGGCAATAGAGGACTGCCAGGAATTATATAACGGAACCTTCGGTGCTGCGGAGGATGGCATTGTGCGCCTGAACAGCAATCAGGGCGTCTGGTACGGCAGCCGGGAAAATACCGAGAACTATGCGCTCTTTGTGTTTTTCCCGGCATCTCAGGTGTTCATGACGCGCAACATTGTCTGTGCATCCTATCTGGCCATAGCCGTAATGGTCTTTTTAATGGCACTGCTGTGGCAGACCAAAATGGAAAAAGACGCGCTGCGGCAGCACCAGAAACGTACCGGAATTATCACAGCGCTTGGCACGGCGTATACGTCCATTTCACTGGTGGACTTGAAGAAAAACACCGTTGAAATCGTCAAGAACGCGTCCGATACGGTCAAGAAGCAGAAGCACTTTGCACTGAAACGATCCGTACAGCAGGAGCAAATCGAGAAAATTATCGCGGAGCCATCCCGCGAGGAGTATCTCGCCTTTACGGACATGACGACAGTGGCCGAACGTCTGAAGGGTCACACCTCTTTGGCTCTTACGTCTCAGACTGTCGACAGAAAATGGATCCTTACGCTGATCACACCGCAGCGAAAAGACGCGGACGGCAACGTAACAGCCGTATTGGTTGCTACCCGCGACGCTACCGAGGAAAAGCGGCGGGAGCAAAAGCAGGAGGATGCCCTGCGCGATGCACTGGCGGCGGCGGAACACGCCAATAAGGCCAAGACGGTATTCCTGAACAGTATGTCGCACGATATTCGCACCCCGATGAATGCCATTATCGGGTTTACGGCCCTTGCCACGGCGCATATTGATAACATTGACCTTGTCAAAGAGTATCTGAAGAAAATCAGCGTATCGGGCCAGCATCTGCTCAGTCTGATCAACGATATTCTGGATATGAGCCGTATCGAAAGCGGCACGGTCAAACTGGACAACACAGAAGTCCACCTGCCCGATGTACTGCACGACCTGCGCACGATCATTCAAGGCAATATCAGCGCCAAACAGCTTGACCTTTACATCGACACGCAGGATGTGCACCACGAGGATATTATCACCGATAAGCTGCGCCTGAATCAGGTCCTGCTCAACATCGTAGGCAACGCTGTCAAGTTTACACCGGCGGGCGGTACCATCAATATCCGCGTTGAAGAAAAGCCGTCTGCCCGCAGTGGGTATGCGACCTTTGTTTTCAGCGTGAAAGATAACGGTATCGGTATGTCGAAGGACTTCCAGGCGCACGTTTTTGACTCTTTTTCACGGGAACAGACTGCGACAAGAAGCGGCATTCAGGGTACGGGCCTTGGCATGGCCATCTCGAAAAACATCGTAGATATGATGGGCGGAACCATCGCCGTCAAGAGCGAGCAGGGAAAGGGCAGCGAGTTTACGGTCACCCTGGACTGCAAGGTTTGTACGGAATCGGTGAAATATCCGCCGATTCCTGGCCTGAAAGGCACCCGTGCACTGGTTGTGGATGATGATGCACAGACCTGCATGAGCGTAAGCAAAATGCTGCGGGAAATTGAGATGGAAGCCGACTGGACGACCTCCGGCAAGGAAGCCATCCTGCGCGCGAGGGAGGCGCACAATCAAGGTGCGGAGTTCAAGGTTTACATTATTGACTGGCTGATGCCGGATATGAACGGCATTGAGACGGTGCGCAGGATCCGCAAAGTAATCGAACCCGGCACGCCGATCATCATATTGACAGCCTACGATTGGGCCGACATTGAGGACGAGGCCCGGCAGGCCGGTGTCACGGCGTTCGTTTCCAAACCGCTGTTTATGTCGGAACTGCGCGATGCACTGACACACAAAGTGGTGTCGGGCAGGCAGCCCCTTCTGCCCAAGCACGGCGACTATACGGGCAAAAAGGTGCTGTTGGTCGAGGATAACGAACTGAACCGAGAGATCGCAACGGCCATTCTGGAAGAAGCCGGACTGAAAGTGGACGCCGTTGAGGACGGCACGGATGCCGTGGCCAGAATGAACGAGGCTGCGGAGGATGAGTATGATCTGATCCTGATGGATATTCAGATGCCCAAAATGGACGGTTACACCGCCACCCGGGAGATCCGTACATTGAGCAGCAATAAAAAGGCAAACATTCCCATTGTGGCCATGACAGCCAACGCTTTTGAGGAAGACCGCCAAAAAGCATTCAAAGCAGGGATGAATGCACATATTGCAAAACCGATTGATGTGAACATCCTGATGGGAACACTGGATAAAGTTTTTAAACAGAATTCGTGATCGCGTTTAAATAGCGTACAAAGGATCTGTACGGCAAAGTAAAAAGCATATACAGCTGCGTTTATGGCGAACGGCCTCTCGGCGGTTCGCAACGCGATGCTGTATATGCTTTTTTCATTGGTTTCTTAGGGCAACACCGCAAAGAGCGCTGTGTAAGCCGGGATGCAAGCGGATCGTATCAGATGGCCATTGCGGATATGCGCAATCTGTCAGCCGCCCAGCTCCACCATGCGGCGGATGCAGCGCCCGGCTCCCTGCATGACGTCCTGCGGCAGGGTGATTTCCTCGCCGCCGCTGCCCTGCAGGCAATGGTAAATGTCCATCAGGGTGGTCAGTTTCATGTTCATGCAGGTAAGCTGCACGGCCAGCGGATAGAACCGCTTTTCCGGGCAAGCATAGGAGAGGTGCTCCACGATGCTGTTTTCCGTGCCGATGATGAACTCTTTGGCATCGGACTTTTCTGCATAAGCCATAATGCCGGTGGTAGAGCCAACATAATCAGCCTGCTCCACGACCTCGGGGCGGCATTCGGGATGAACCAGAAGCAGCGCCTCCGGGTGGGCAGCGCGGGCTTTGGCTACATCTGCTGCCGAACATACGATATGGCGCGGGCAGCCGCCGTGGTAAAAGGCAAACTGCTTTTCCGGCAGCTGCTTTGCTACATAGCCGCCCAAATTGGGATCTGGGATGAACAGAATCTTATCGTTTTCCAGTGCACTGCAAATTTTCAGCGCGCTGGAGGACGTCACACAGACATCGCAGGCTGTTTTCAGCTCCGAAGTTGTATTGATGTACGCCACCACGGCGTAGCCGGGGTACTGCTTTTTCAATTCCTGCAAGGTCGGCAGATCAAGCTGCTCGGCCATAGGGCAGCCCGCCATGGGGTTGGCCAGCCAGACGGTTTTCTCCGGGCTTAAAATTTTGCAGGTCTCGGCCATGAAGCGCACACCGCACATGATGACCCCGTCAGCGTTGGTTTTGGCCGCCTGCACGCTCAAGCCGTAGGAATCGCCGGTGTAATCGGCGACTTCCAGCACAGGCTGGCTCTGGTAGCCATGGGCCAGGATGCAGATATTCTTTTCCCGTTTCAGGCGCAGGATCTCCTGTTGCAGTTCATGGACAGTCATAATTATGCCTCGTTTTCTTTCTTCAATGCTCCCACGGTTGCAGCGGAGCCAGAAAACCGTGCTCTTTCAGTTCTTTTTCGATCAGGCTCAGCCTGTCCGGGGTGGCTGCCTCCACCAGATGATAGTGGTAGCCGTCGGTGGCGGTGGACAGCACCGTGGAGGAACTGTCCTCAAACGATTGCAGAAATTCCCGCACGTCCTGCCGGGAACGGATGTCCATCTCGGCGGTGATACGGCCATAGACCCGGTGGCTGATGCTGATATTCTTGACCTGGCCGCCACAGTCCACAATCAGGTTCAGCTCCTGCCCGGTTCGGTCAGGTGTGTGGCGCACCTTGAACTCCCGTGTGCAGCCGGCAGGCTGATCAGGCTGCTCCAGCACATAGCCGCGTGCAGTGGAAATGATCCCGGGGTGTGATGCCCGTATGACCGCCAGATCCTGCACGATGACCTGACGGCTGACGCCGTAATGGGTAGCCAGCGTGCGGGCGGCAATAGGCGCTCCGGCATGGGCAAGCTGCTGCAAAATGGCGGCGCGGCGCTCTGCGGTGGTCATATCAGGCCTCCTCCGCGGTCAGGGGGCGCAGATGCTTCATGGAAAGATCCAGAATGGGGGCCGAATGGGTCAGGGCGCCGCTGGACACATAGTCAATGCCAATGTCCCGCAGACGGGCAATGTTTTCCCGCGTGACATTGCCGGAGCACTCGGTCTTGGCGCGGCCTGCAATCAAAGTCACAGCCTTGCGCATATCCTCGTCGCTCATGTTATCCAGCATGATGATGTCCGCACCGGCTTCCACGGCCTCTTTGACCTGCTCCAGCGTTTCAACCTCCACCTCGATCTTGCGGACGAAAGACGCATACTGCCGGGCCATCTTGACGGCCTTCGCCACGCCGCCGGCAGCGCCGATGTGGTTATCCTTCAGCAGAACGCCGTCGGACAGGCCGGTGCGGTGGTTGCTGCCGCCGCCAACGCGGACAGCGTACTTTTCAAAAATGCGGTTGTTGGGGCTGGTCTTACGGGTGTCCAGCAGGGTGATGCCGGTGCCTTCCAGCAGGACAGACAGCTGATGGGTATAGGTGGCAATGCCGCTCATTCGCTGCAGGTAGTTCAGCGCAACGCGCTCACCGGAAAGCAGGGCGCGTATATCGCCCGTAACAACGGCCAGCTTCTGGCCGGGCTGTACGGTATCGCCGTCTCGGCAGAAGAATTCCACCTTGGCGCCGGGGTCCAGCAGCGTAAAGACGCGGGCATAGACCGCCAGACCGGCAACAATGCCGTCCTCCTTGGCAATCAGATCCACGGTGCCGGGGCAGGCGTGGGGCATGACGGCGTTTGTGGAAACGTCCTCCTCCGGAATATCCTCCCGCAGCGCTTGCAGCAGCAGCGGGTCTATATGCAGCAGCTGGGTGATCTCATTCATGGTTTTTACTCCTCTCAATAGCGGTCAGAACCTCCTGCCGATACGCGGCAAACAGCGGTTCCTGTTCACGGTATGGGGCCAAATCGGGCTTATCGCCTGTAAAGACAGGCGGTTCTCCGTATAGTATATCATCTGCCGCGCGCTGTGCAAAGACCAAAGATTCCAGCAGGGAATTGCTGGCCAGCCGATTGCGTCCATGCACACCGTTGCAGCAGGTCTCGCCGCAGGCATACAGCCGGGGCAGTGCTGTGCGGCTGCTCAGGTCCGCCGTGATGCCGCCCATAAAATAATGCTGGGCCGGTACAACGGGGATCGGTTCATGGATGGGGTCGTACCCCTCCTCCTCGCAGCGCTCCAGAATGTTGGGGAAATGCTCACGGATAACCGCCTCACCGATGGAGCGCATATCCTCCCACACATGGTCGATACCGTCCTTTTCCATCTGTGCGCAGATTGCTGCGCTCACCACGTCGCGGGGCTGCAATTCGTTGGTAAAGCGGTTCCCGTTTTTATCCAGCAGCAGCGCACCCTCCCCGCGAACCGATTCCGAAATCAGAAAGCGACGGCCTTTTCGGTGGCTGTACAAAGTCGTGGGGTGGATCTGGATATAGTCCAAGTGCTCACAGGCAACGCCGTGGCGCAGGGCCATGGCGATGGCATCCCCCGTGATGTGGGGGAAGTTGGTGGAGTTTTTATACAACCCACCGATGCCGCCGCAGGCCAGCACCACCGCCCCTGCCCCGATGGCTCGCGGTTCGCCGTCCGGGCCGGCAGCAATGACACCGCCGCAGGCCGAGGCATCGGCGAAGAAATCCAGCAGAGTCGTATGCTCGCGCAGTTCGATGTTCTCGCAGCGCAGGACCTCGTTCAGCAGGGTCTGGGTGATCTCGTGGCCGGTAATATCCTCATGGAACAGAATGCGCGGGCGGGAGTGCGCTCCCTCCCGGGTAAAGCGCAGAGCCCCGTGGTCATCCCGCGCAAAGCGGACGCCGCGGCGCACCAGATCCCGGATGATCGAGTTGGAGGAACGAATCATCAGGTCTACTGTGGCGGGGTTGTTCTCGTAATGGCCTGCCCGCATCGTATCATCAAAAAAGGGGCGGTAGTCTGCCTCGCCATGCTGCATACAAATGCCGCCCTGCGCAAGGAAGGAGTCGCTCTCGTCCGCTTTCTGCTTTGTAAGCAGAAGAATGCGGTACCGCGCAGGCAGATTCAGGGCGCAGTAAAGGCCCGCAGCGCCGGTGCCGACGATGACTACGTCAAAATAGTCATCCATATTAGCCATTTTCATGTGGTTTCCTCGGTTTCTTCTGTAATTCCAACTTTGACAGTATAGCACCGTTCATTACACGTGTCAAGACACATGTAATGATATATAGTGACACCCCGCCATGCGCAATAAACTTCTGCAGAAAAAACAACAGGAACACTGCTGTACACTGCAATGTTCCTGTTGTTTTTATTAGGGCAATACCGCATAATTCTAAGTGCCGATACGGCGAGCGAGGTGCGGCAGC
>OOBI01000185.1_pt1 | contig 69704 bp, 67 predicted proteins | sample 1671081 | NCBI WGS metagenome assembly OOBI01 (sample SAMN06348120, study PRJEB24527) | human gut metagenome | biome: human gut; feature: ankylosing spondylitis patient; material: feces | host: Homo sapiens | place: China | collected 2015-10 | reverse complement strand
CTTCCGTGACAGTGCCTGCAGCATTGCAGGCACTGAATTCTAATTCGCAACTCACTCTTCTTTTAGTCGGCAATCCCGACGCCATCACGCCATTACTTGCTAAAGCTGACTTTGAACAACGTTCGCGTCTGCAGATTATTCCTGCGCAGTCAGTTATCGCCAGTGATGCCCGGCCTTCGCAAGCTATCCGCGCCAGTCGTGGGAGTTCAATGCGCGTGGCCCTGGAGCTGGTGAAAGAAGGTCGAGCGCAAGCCTGTGTCAGTGCCGGTAATACCGGGGCGCTGATGGGGCTGGCAAAATTATTACTCAAGCCCCTGGAGGGGATTGAGCGTCCGGCGCTGGTGACGGTATTACCACATCAGCAAAAGGGCAAAACGGTGGTCCTTGACTTAGGGGCCAACGTCGATTGTGACAGCACAATGCTGGTGCAATTTGCCATTATGGGCTCAGTTCTGGCTGAAGAGGTGGTGGAAATTCCCAATCCTCGCGTGGCGTTGCTCAATATTGGTGAAGAAGAAGTAAAGGGTCTCGACAGTATTCGGGATGCCTCAGCGGTGCTTAAAACAATCCCTTCTATCAATTATATCGGCTATCTTGAAGCCAATGAGTTGTTAACTGGCAAGACAGATGTGCTGGTTTGTGACGGCTTTACAGGAAATGTCACATTAAAGACGATGGAAGGTGTTGTCAGGATGTTCCTTTCTCTGCTGAAATCTCAGGGTGAAGGGAAAAAACGGTCGTGGTGGCTACTGTTATTAAAGCGTTGGCTACAAAAGAGCCTGACGAGGCGATTCAGTCACCTCAACCCCGACCAGTATAACGGCGCCTGTCTGTTAGGATTGCGCGGCACGGTGATAAAAAGTCATGGTGCAGCCAATCAGCGAGCTTTTGCGGTCGCGATTGAACAGGCAGTGCAGGCGGTGCAGCGACAAGTTCCTCAGCGAATTGCCGCTCGCCTGGAATCTGTATACCCAGCTGGTTTTGAGCTGCTGGACGGTGGCAAAAGCGGAACTCTGCGGTAGCAGGACGCTGCCAGCGAACTCGCAGTTTGCAAGTGACGGTATATAACCGAAAAGTGACTGAGCGTACATGTATACGAAGATTATTGGTACTGGCAGCTATCTGCCCGAACAAGTGCGGACAAACGCCGATTTGGAAAAAATGGTGGACACCTCTGACGAGTGGATTGTCACTCGTACCGGTATCCGCGAACGCCACATTGCCGCGCCAAACGAAACCGTTTCAACCATGGGCTTTGAAGCGGCGACACGCGCAATTGAGATGGCGGGCATTGAGAAAGACCAGATTGGCCTGATCGTTGTGGCAACGACTTCTGCTACGCACGCTTTCCCGAGCGCAGCTTGTCAGATTCAAAGCATGTTGGGCATTAAAGGTTGCCCGGCATTTGACGTTGCAGCAGCCTGCGCAGGTTTCACCTATGCATTAAGCGTAGCCGATCAATACGTGAAATCTGGGGCGGTGAAGTATGCTCTGGTCGTCGGTTCCGATGTACTGGCGCGCACCTGCGATCCAACCGATCGTGGGACTATTATTATTTTTGGCGATGGCGCGGGCGCTGCGGTGCTGGCTGCCTCTGAAGAGCCGGGAATCATTTCCACCCATCTGCATGCCGACGGTAGTTATGGTGAATTGCTGACGCTGCCAAACGCCGACCGCGTGAATCCAGAGAATTCAATTCATCTGACGATGGCGGGCAACGAAGTCTTCAAGGTTGCGGTAACGGAACTGGCGCACATCGTTGATGAGACGCTGGCGGCGAATAATCTTGACCGTTCTCAACTGGACTGGCTGGTTCCGCATCAGGCTAACCTGCGTATTATCAGTGCAACGGCGAAAAAACTCGGTATGTCTATGGATAATGTCGTGGTGACGCTGGATCGCCACGGTAATACCTCTGCGGCCTCTGTCCCGTGCGCGCTGGATGAAGCTGTACGCGACGGGCGCATTAAGCCGGGGCAGTTGGTTCTGCTTGAAGCCTTTGGCGGTGGATTCACCTGGGGCTCCGCGCTGGTTCGTTTCTAGGATAAGGATTAAAACATGACGCAATTTGCATTTGTGTTCCCTGGACAGGGTTCTCAAACCGTTGGAATGCTGGCTGATATGGCGGCGAGCTATCCAATTGTCGAAGAAACGTTTGCTGAAGCTTCTGCGGCGCTGGGCTACGACCTGTGGGCGCTGACCCAGCAGGGGCCAGCTGAAGAACTGAATAAAACCTGGCAAACTCAGCCTGCGCTGTTGACTGCATCTGTTGCGCTGTATCGCGTATGGCAGCAGCAGGGCGGTAAAGCACCGGCAATGATGGCCGGTCACAGCCTGGGGGAATACTCCGCGCTGGTTTGCGCTGGTGTGATTGATTTCGCTGATGCGGTGCGTCTGGTTGAGATGCGCGGCAAGTTCATGCAAGAAGCCGTACCGGAAGGCACGGGCGCTATGGCGGCAATCATCGGTCTGGATGATGCGTCTATTGCGAAAGCGTGTGAAGAAGCTGCAGAAGGTCAGGTCGTTTCTCCGGTAAACTTTAACTCTCCGGGACAGGTGGTTATTGCCGGTCATAAAGAAGCGGTTGAGCGTGCTGGCGCTGCCTGTAAAGCGGCGGGCGCAAAACGCGCGCTGCCGTTACCAGTGAGCGTACCGTCTCACTGTGCGCTGATGAAACCAGCAGCCGACAAACTGGCAGTAGAATTAGCGAAAATCACCTTTAACGCACCAACAGTTCCTGTTGTGAATAACGTTGATGTGAAATGCGAAACCAATGGTGATGCCATCCGTGACGCACTGGTACGTCAGTTGTATAACCCGGTTCAGTGGACGAAGTCTGTTGAGTACATGGCAGCGCAAGGCGTAGAACATCTCTATGAAGTCGGCCCGGGCAAAGTGCTTACTGGCCTGACGAAACGCATTGTCGACACCCTGACCGCCTCGGCGCTGAACGAACCTTCAGCGATGGCAGCGGCGCTCGAGCTTTAAAAGAGGAAAATCATGAATTTTGAAGGAAAAATCGCACTGGTAACCGGTGCAAGCCGCGGAATTGGCCGCGCAATTGCTGAAACGCTCGCAGCCCGTGGCGCGAAAGTTATTGGCACTGCGACCAGTGAAAATGGCGCTCAGGCGATCAGTGATTATTTAGGTGCCAACGGCAAAGGTCTGATGTTGAATGTGACCGACCCGGCATCTATCGAATCTGTTCTGGAAAAAATTCGCGCAGAATTTGGTGAAGTGGATATCCTGGTCAATAATGCCGGTATCACTCGTGATAACCTGTTAATGCGAATGAAAGATGAAGAGTGGAACGATATTATCGAAACCAACCTTTCATCTGTTTTCCGTCTGTCAAAAGCGGTAATGCGCGCTATGATGAAAAAGCGTCATGGTCGTATTATCACTATCGGTTCTGTGGTTGGTACCATGGGAAATGGCGGTCAGGCCAACTACGCTGCGGCGAAAGCGGGCTTGATCGGCTTCAGTAAATCACTGGCGCGCGAAGTTGCGTCACGCGGTATTACTGTAAACGTTGTTGCTCCGGGCTTTATTGAAACGGACATGACACGTGCGCTGAGCGATGACCAGCGTGCGGGTATCCTGGCGCAGGTTCCTGCGGGTCGCCTCGGCGGCGCACAGGAAATCGCCAACGCGGTTGCATTCCTGGCATCCGACGAAGCAGCTTACATCACGGGTGAAACTTTGCATGTGAACGGCGGGATGTACATGGTCTGACCGCGATTTGCACAAAATGCTCATGTTGCGCGCAGTCTGCGTGGTTATGAGTAATAATTAGTGCAAAATGATTTGCGTTATTGGGGGGTAAGGCCTCAAAATAACGTAAAATCGTGGTAAGACCTGCCGGGATTTAGTTGCAAATTTTTCAACATTTTATACACTACGAAAACCATCGCGAAAGCGAGTTTTGATAGGAAATTTAAGAGTATGAGCACTATCGAAGAACGCGTTAAGAAAATTATCGGCGAACAGCTGGGCGTTAAGCAGGAAGAAGTTACCAACAATGCTTCTTTCGTTGAAGACCTGGGCGCGGATTCTCTTGACACCGTTGAGCTGGTAATGGCTCTGGAAGAAGAGTTTGATACTGAGATTCCGGACGAAGAAGCTGAGAAAATCACCACCGTTCAGGCTGCCATTGATTACATCAACGGCCACCAGGCGTAAGTGAACATCTCCAGGCGGTCGTTCGACCGCCTGAGTTTTATCTTTTTGTCCCACTAGAATCATTTTTTCCCTCCCTGGAGGACAAACGTGTCTAAGCGTCGTGTAGTTGTGACCGGACTGGGCATGTTGTCTCCTGTCGGCAATACCGTAGAGTCTACCTGGAAAGCTCTGCTTGCCGGTCAGAGTGGCATCAGCCTAATCGACCATTTCGATACTAGCGCCTATGCAACGAAATTTGCTGGCTTAGTAAAGGATTTTAACTGTGAGGACATTATCTCGCGCAAAGAACAGCGCAAGATGGATGCCTTCATTCAATATGGAATTGTCGCTGGCGTTCAGGCCATGCAGGATTCTGGCCTTGAAATAACGGAAGAGAACGCAACCCGCATTGGTGCCGCAATTGGCTCCGGGATTGGCGGCCTCGGACTGATCGAAGAAAACCACACATCTCTGATGAACGGTGGTCCACGTAAGATCAGCCCATTCTTCGTTCCGTCAACGATTGTGAACATGGTGGCAGGTCATCTGACTATCATGTATGGCCTGCGTGGCCCGAGCATCTCTATCGCGACTGCCTGTACTTCCGGCGTGCACAACATTGGCCATGCTGCGCGTATTATCGCGTATGGCGATGCTGACGTGATGGTTGCAGGTGGCGCAGAGAAAGCCAGTACGCCGCTGGGCGTTGGTGGTTTTGGCGCGGCACGTGCATTATCTACCCGCAATGATAACCCGCAAGCGGCGAGCCGCCCGTGGGATAAAGAGCGTGATGGTTTCGTACTGGGCGATGGTGCCGGTATGCTGGTACTTGAAGAGTACGAACACGCGAAAAAACGCGGTGCGAAAATTTACGCTGAACTCGTCGGCTTTGGTATGAGCAGCGATGCTTATCATATGACGTCACCGCCAGAAAATGGCGCAGGCGCAGCTCTGGCGATGGCAAATGCTCTGCGTGATGCAGGCATTGAAGCGAGTCAGATTGGCTACGTTAACGCGCACGGTACTTCTACGCCGGCTGGCGATAAAGCTGAAGCGCAGGCGGTGAAAACCATCTTCGGTGAAGCTGCAAGCCGTGTGTTGGTAAGCTCCACGAAATCTATGACCGGTCACCTGTTAGGTGCGGCGGGTGCAGTAGAATCTATCTACTCCATCCTGGCGCTGCGCGATCAGGCTGTTCCGCCAACCATCAACCTGGATAACCCGGATGAAGGTTGCGATCTGGATTTCGTACCGCACGAAGCGCGTCAGGTTAGCGGAATGGAATACACTCTGTGTAACTCCTTCGGCTTCGGTGGCACTAATGGTTCTTTGATCTTTAAAAAGATCTAAGTTGTCATTTTCCACCCTTATAAAAGGTCCGCTTGCGGGCCTTTTTTCTTAGCTTTTATTCCGACTTGTTCCGTAGTGAACATGCTGCCACACTAACAATTCTCTGATAAGGAGCCGGTATGTTCTTAATTAACGGTCATAAGCAGGAATCGCTGGCAGTAAGCGATCGGGCAACGCAGTTTGGTGATGGTTGTTTTACCACCGCCAGAGTTATCGACGGTAAAGTCAGTTTGTTATCGGCGCATATCCAGCGACTACAGGATGCTTGTCAGCGGTTGATGATTTCCTGTGACTTCTGGCCTCAGCTTGAACAAGAGATGAAAACGCTGGCAGCAGAACAGCAAAATGGTGTGCTGAAAGTCGTGATCAGTCGCGGTAGTGGCGGGCGAGGGTACAGCACATTGAACAGCGGACCGGCAACGCGGATTCTCTCCGTTACGGCTTATCCTGCACATTACGACCGTTTGCGTAACGAGGGGATTACGTTGGCGCTAAGCCCGGTGCGGCTGGGGCGCAATCCTCATCTTGCAGGTATTAAACATCTCAATCGTCTTGAGCAAGTATTGATTCGCTCTCATCTTGAGCAGACAAACGCTGATGAGGCGTTGGTCCTTGACAGCGAAGGGTGGGTTACGGAATGCTGTGCGGCTAATTTGTTCTGGCGGAAGGGCAACGTAGTTTATACGCCGCGACTGGATCAGGCAGGTGTTAACGGCATTATGCGACAATTCTGTATCCGTTTGCTGGCACAATCCTCTTATCAGCTTGTCGAAGTGCAAGCCTCTCTGGAAGAGTCGTTGCAGGCAGATGAGATGGTTATTTGTAATGCGTTAATGCCAGTGATGCCCGTATGTGCCTGTGGCGATGTCTCCTTTTCGTCAGCAACGTTATATGAATATTTAGCCCCACTTTGTGAGCGCCCGAATTAGTCATGAAAAAAGTGTTATTGATAATCTTGTTATTGCTGGTGGTACTGGGTATCGCCGCTGGTGTGGGCGTCTGGAAGGTTCGCCATCTTGCCGACAGCAAATTGCTTATCAAAGAAGAGACGATATTTACCCTGAAGCCAGGGACCGGACGTCTGGCGCTCGGTGAACAGCTTTATGCCGATAAGATCATCAATCGTCCACGGGTTTTTCAATGGCTGCTGCGTATCGAACCGGATCTTTCTCACTTTAAAGCCGGGACTTACCGCTTTACACCGCAGATGACCGTGCGCGAGATGCTGAAATTGCTGGAAAGCGGTAAAGAAGCACAGTTCCCTCTGCGACTGGTAGAAGGGATGCGTCTGAGCGATTACCTCAAGCAATTGCGTGAGGCCCCGTATATCAAGCATACGCTGAGCGATGATAAGTACGCCACCGTAGCGCAGGCACTTGAACTGGAAAACCCGGAGTGGATTGAAGGTTGGTTCTGGCCAGACACCTGGATGTATACCGCCAATACCACCGATGTCGCGTTACTCAAGCGAGCGCACAAGAAAATGGTGAAAGCGGTCGATAGCGCCTGGGAAGGGCGTGCGGACGGTCTGCCTTATAAAGATAAAAACCAGTTGGTGACGATGGCATCAATTATCGAAAAAGAAACCGCCGTTGCCAGTGAACGCGATAAGGTTGCCTCAGTATTTATCAACCGTTTACGCATTGGTATGCGCCTGCAGACCGACCCGACCGTGATTTACGGGATGGGAGAGCGTTATAATGGCAAACTTTCTCGTGCAGACCTGGAAACGCCGACAGCGTATAACACCTATACCATTACCGGTCTGCCGCCAGGTGCGATAGCGACGCCGGGGGCGGATTCGCTGAAGGCTGCTGCGCATCCGGCAAAAACGCCGTATCTCTATTTTGTGGCCGATGGTAAAGGTGGTCACACGTTTAATACCAATCTTGCCAGTCATAACAAGTCTGTGCAGGATTATCTGAAAGTGCTTAAGGAAAAAAATGCGCAGTAAGTATATCGTCATTGAGGGGCTGGAAGGCGCAGGCAAAACTACCGCGCGTAATGTGGTGGTTGAGACGCTCGAGCAACTGGGTATCCGCGACATGGTTTTCACTCGGGAACCTGGCGGTACGCAACTTGCCGAAAAGTTAAGAAGCCTGGTGCTGGATATCAAATCGGTAGGCGATGAAGTCATTACCGATAAAGCCGAAGTTCTGATGTTTTATGCCGCGCGCGTTCAACTGGTAGAAACGGTCATCAAACCAGCTCTGGCTAACGGCACCTGGGTGATTGGCGATCGCCACGATCTCTCCACTCAGGCGTATCAGGGCGGCGGACGTGGTATTGACCAACATATGCTGGCAACACTGCGTGATGCTGTTCTCGGGGATTTTCGCCCCGACTTAACGCTCTATCTCGATGTTACCCCGGAAGTTGGCTTAAAACGCGCGCGTGCGCGCGGCGAGCTGGATCGTATTGAGCAAGAATCTTTCGATTTCTTTAATCGCACCCGCGCCCGCTATCTGGAACTGGCAGCACAAGATAAAAGCATTCATACCATTGATGCCACCCAGCCGCTGGAGGCCGTGATGGATGCAATCCGCACTACCGTGACCCACTGGGTGAAGGAGTTGGACGCATGAGATGGTATCCATGGTTACGACCTGATTTCGAAAAACTGGTAGCCAGCTATCAGGCCGGAAGAGGTCACCATGCGCTACTCATTCAGGCGTTACCGGGCATGGGCGATGATGCTTTAATCTACGCCCTGAGCCGTTATTTACTCTGCCAACAACCGCAGGGCCACAAAAGTTGCGGTCACTGTCGTGGATGTCAGTTGATGCAGGCTGGCACGCATCCCGATTACTACACCCTGGCTCCCGAAAAAGGAAAAAATACGCTGGGCGTTGATGCGGTACGTGAGGTCACCGAAAAGCTGAATGAGCACGCACGCTTAGGTGGTGCGAAAGTCGTTTGGGTAACCGATGCTGCCTTACTAACCGACGCCGCGGCTAACGCATTGCTGAAAACGCTTGAAGAGCCACCAGCAGAAACCTGGTTTTTCCTGGCTACCCGCGAGCCTGAACGTTTACTGGCAACATTACGTAGTCGTTGTCGGTTACATTACCTTGCGCCGCCGCCGGAACAGTACGCCGTGACCTGGCTTTCACGCGAAGTGACAATGTCACAGGATGCATTACTTGCCGCATTGCGCTTAAGCGCCGGTTCGCCTGGCGCGGCACTGGCGTTGTTTCAGGGAGATAACTGGCAGGCTCGTGAAACATTGTGTCAGGCGTTGGCATATAGCGTGCCATCGGGCGACTGGTATTCGCTGCTAGCGGCCCTTAATCATGAACAAGCTCCGGCGCGTTTACACTGGCTGGCAACGTTGCTGATGGATGCGCTAAAACGCCATCATGGTGCTGCGCAGGTGACCAATGTTGATGTGCCGGGCCTGGTCGCCGAACTGGCAAACCATCTTTCTCCCTCGCGCCTACAGGCTATACTGGGGGATGTTTGCCACATTCGTGAACAGTTAATGTCTGTTACAGGCATCAACCGCGAGCTTCTCATCACCGATCTTTTACTGCGTATTGAGCATTACCTGCAACCGGGCGTTGTGCTACCGGTTCCTCATCTTTAAGAGAGACATCATGTTTTTAGTCGACTCACACTGCCATCTCGATGGTCTGGATTATGAATCTTTGCATAAGGACGTGGATGACGTTCTGGCGAAAGCCGCCGCACGCGATGTGAAATTTTGTCTGGCAGTCGCCACAACATTACCGGGTTATTTACATATGCGGGATCTGGTAGGCGAACGTGACAACGTCGTATTTTCTTGTGGCGTGCATCCACTCAACCAGAATGATCCCTACGATGTAGAAGATTTACGCCGTCTGGCGGCAGAAGAGGGTGTTGTAGCGCTGGGTGAAACCGGGCTGGATTATTATTACACGCCGGAAACTAAAGTACGTCAGCAAGAGTCCTTCATCCATCATATCCAGATTGGTCGTGAACTGAACAAGCCGGTTATCGTCCATACCCGTGACGCCCGTGCCGATACGCTGGCAATTCTGCGCGAAGAAAAAGTGACGGATTGCGGTGGCGTACTACACTGTTTTACAGAGGACAGAGAAACGGCGGGTAAATTACTGGATCTCGGATTTTACATCTCCTTTTCCGGCATTGTGACCTTCCGTAATGCGGAGCAACTGCGCGATGCTGCGCGTTATGTCCCCCTGGATCGGTTACTGGTGGAAACTGACTCACCTTACCTTGCGCCGGTACCGCATCGAGGAAAAGAGAATCAACCTGCGATGGTTCGTGACGTTGCAGAATACATGGCTGTGTTGAAAGGTGTTGCCGTTGAAGAACTGGCGCAGGTAACCACCGATAACTTCGCCCGTCTGTTTCACATCGACGCTTCCCGCCTTCAATCCATCCGTTGAATGAGTTTTTTTAAAGCTCGTAATTAATGGCTAAAACGAGTAAAGTTCACCGCCGAAAATTGGGCGGTGAATAACCACGTTTGAAATATTGTGACATATGTTTTGTCAAAATGTGCAACTTCTCCAATGATCTGAAGTTGAAACGTGATAGCCGTCAAACAAATTGGCACTGAATTATTTTACTCTGTGTAATAAATAAAGGGCGCTTAGATGCCCTGTACACGGCGAGGCTCTCCCCCCTTGCCACGCGTGAGAACGTAAAAAAAGCACCCATACTCAGGAGCACTCTCAATTATGTTTAAGAATGCATTTGCTAACCTGCAAAAGGTCGGTAAATCGCTGATGCTGCCGGTATCCGTACTGCCTATCGCAGGTATTCTGCTGGGCGTCGGTTCCGCGAATTTCAGCTGGCTGCCCGCCGTTGTATCGCATGTTATGGCAGAAGCAGGCGGTTCCGTCTTTGCAAACATGCCACTGATTTTTGCGATCGGTGTCGCCCTCGGCTTTACCAATAACGATGGCGTATCCGCGCTGGCCGCAGTTGTTGCCTATGGCATCATGGTTAAAACCATGGCCGTGGTTGCGCCACTGGTACTGCATTTACCTGCTGAAGAAATCGCCTCTAAGCACCTGGCGGATACTGGCGTACTCGGAGGGATTATCTCCGGTGCGATCGCAGCGTACATGTTTAACCGTTTCTACCGTATTAAGCTGCCTGAGTATCTTGGCTTCTTTGCCGGTAAACGCTTTGTGCCGATCATTTCTGGCCTGGCTGCCATCTTTACTGGCGTTGTGCTGTCCTTCATTTGGCCGCCGATTGGTTCTGCAATCCAGACCTTCTCTCAGTGGGCTGCTTACCAGAACCCGGTAGTTGCGTTTGGCATTTACGGTTTCATCGAACGTTGCCTGGTACCGTTTGGTCTGCACCACATCTGGAACGTACCTTTCCAGATGCAGATTGGTGAATACACCAACGCAGCAGGTCAGGTTTTCCACGGCGACATTCCGCGTTATATGGCGGGTGACCCGACTGCGGGTAAACTGTCTGGTGGCTTCCTGTTCAAAATGTACGGTCTGCCAGCTGCCGCAATTGCTATCTGGCACTCTGCTAAACCAGAAAACCGCGCGAAAGTGGGCGGTATTATGATCTCCGCGGCGCTGACCTCGTTCCTGACCGGTATCACCGAGCCGATCGAGTTCTCCTTCATGTTCGTTGCGCCGATCCTGTACATCATCCACGCGATTCTGGCAGGCCTGGCATTCCCAATCTGTATTCTTCTGGGGATGCGTGACGGTACGTCGTTCTCGCACGGTCTGATCGACTTCATCGTTCTGTCTGGTAACAGCAGCAAACTGTGGCTGTTCCCGATCGTCGGTATCGGTTATGCGATTGTTTACTACACCATCTTCCGCGTGCTGATTAAAGCACTGGATCTGAAAACGCCGGGTCGTGAAGACGCGACTGAAGATGCAAAAGCGACAGGTACCAGCGAAATGGCACCGGCTCTGGTTGCTGCATTTGGTGGTAAAGAAAACATTACTAACCTCGACGCATGTATTACCCGTCTGCGCGTCAGCGTTGCTGATGTGTCTAAAGTGGATCAGGCCGGCCTGAAGAAACTGGGCGCAGCGGGCGTAGTGGTTGCTGGTTCTGGTGTTCAGGCGATTTTCGGTACTAAATCCGATAACCTGAAAACCGAGATGGATGAGTACATCCGTAACCACTAATCCGTAAGACGTTGGGGAGACTAAGGCAGCCAGATGGCTGCCTTTTTTACAGGTGTTATTCAGAATTGATACGTGCCGGTAATGCTGAAATTACGCGGTGTGCCGTAGACGATAGAACCTTCCACGTTGGTATCGTAGGTTTTGTCGAACAGGTTATTGACGTTCCCCTGTAACGAGAAGTTTTTCGTCACCTGGTAGCGGGTGAAGAGATCCACCAGCGCGTAGCTACCTTGCTCGGCGCGGAAGGTGCCATACGGCGTCACGGTGTCGGTATACACGCGATTTTGCCAGTTAACACCACCGCCGACCGTCAACTCTGGCATGACAGGCAACCGATAGCTGGTGAACATTTTAACCGTGGTGCGTGGCAGATTAGGATTAACGGCGTTTCCTTCGTTATCCTCTGCAATATAGCGCGTTGCGCCAAATGTCAGCTGCCAGTTGTCGGTAATTGCGCCGTTGAGTTCAAATTCCACCCCTTTACTGACTGTCCCATCCACCGCTTTATAGGCGGTTTCGCCGTTGCTGCCGGGGATAGGTGTACCGGTGGACTGAGCGACATTATCCTGCTCAATACGGAAGATGGCTAACGTGGTGGTCAGACGGCTATTCATCCAGTCCGATTTCAGACCCAGCTCGTAGTTGTTACCGGTGATTGGAGCCAGATATTTGCCTGAACTGTCACGATCATTTTGCGGCTGGAAAATAGAGGTATAGCTGGCGTAGGTCGACCAGTTGTCATTGATGTCAAACACCAGACCAGCGTAAGGCGTGGTGTGGTTTTTCTCCATGCTGTAAGTCAGCGTATCAACCCGCCAGTTGGTATAACGTGCGCCGAGGATCAGATGCAGCGGATCGGCAAGGGTGACACGAGTGGCAGCATATAACGATTTCATATGTGTGGTATCGTCCTGCGCCAGGCTCTGTGGTGACCAGTCGGTTTGTGGGAAATTGCCATTAAAGTTGTAGAAACTGCCAATTTCATCCGGGAAGATGTTGGCCCATGAACTGAAGTAACGATTGTTTTGTTTGCTGTAACTGCCACCAAACATTAGATTGTGCTGACGACCAAACAATTCATAACTACCGTCAGCGAACAAATCCAGCGCATCAACTTTACGTTTGCCACTGTTCCAACCGGTGCCGCCGACATAATCAAAGCCAGGTCCATAATTACTGTATGGCCCAACCAGCATACCATCCGCTTTGTTTACATAGGCATCGACATACATCATTTTGCTGTCAAATTCGACTTCAGAGTGGGTGGCATTCAGTGTCGCTTGCCAGGTATCAGCAAACTGCTGCTTCAGGGTCATAAAGACCTTGTTGATCTCTTTATCGTTGTACGCCCAGTCAGGTGCGGTACTGCGTGCGCGATCGTAACTGTTGCTGCTGCCATCAGTATTCCAGCGCGGTAAACCGCCCCAGGTAGGGCTATTAACATCAATGCGCTGATATTCGTAACCGGCTGAAAGCGTCGTAAGATCGCCTAAATCAGCATCGACAATGCCCGAGAAGAAGGTCTTTTCACTGTTGTAGCGGTCCAGCCATGAGTCGTTATTCTGGTAGCCGCCGACAATTCGCGCGCGGATTTTACCGTCTTCGGTGAGTGGGCTTTGTAAATCCGCCACATACCGTTCTTTGTTCCAGCTACCGTATTCCGCCGAGACATCGCCTTTAAATTCACGACTGGTCGCGTGTTTTCGAACCATATTAATTGCCGCAGATGGATTACCCGTCCCGGTCATGAGTCCTGTCGCGCCACGCACTACTTCTACGCGTTCAAAGAGTGCCATATCAGAAAGTGCGTCGCCCAGATTCCAGCGCGATTCAAAATAGGTGGGGATACCATCAACCATATAGTTATCGATCTGGAATCCGCGGGAATAATAAAGAGCACGATCGGAATCCGCCTGACTTTTGCTGATCCCCAGCGTGTTTTCCATCACTTCGCCCAGCGTTTGTAACTGCTGATCTTCCATCCGCTGCTGGCTAACAATAGTGACCGACTGAGGAATATCACGTTGAGTCATCTGCATTTTGGTACCCGCAGAGGTAGACGTTACGCTGTAATCATTTTCGCCATCATCTGGAGCTGTGGCTGAACCCTCAACAATCACCGTTTCTTCAGTGGCTGGTGCAGCAAAAGCGGCAGAAGGTAATAGTGCCAGTGCTATGCAACCGGCAAGTAGTGACGGTTTGGTGATGGCTTGATATTGATTATCCCTGTTAAATTGTGTTGAAAGCATTTGAAATCTCTTGGTTTATGTTGTCGTCAGGCTCATGCCGGAGGAGGGTGATGAGCGATTATATTTAGTGTGCGAATAATTTTGTTTGTAAATGCAAATGAGAAATATACGCATTCATATTTGTCATGTAAACCAAACAGAGAATGTCTTTTCAGCGCATTCGCAGGCAGAAATGGGAATAATGGCGATATATACGGCAGCAAAACGATTTTTTGCTTAAGAAATCGTGAGTTAAGGTTGAAAGAGCAGGTTTAACTCGACCATACTCTATACTCGCAGTGTGGCGCGGCGTAGCATGGCGCAACGCATGGCTATTTGAAAAAGGAAAATGTCGTGGCAGAAGAAACTATATTCAGCAAAATTATTCGTCGTGAGATCCCCTCCGATATCGTCTACCAGGATGATCTGGTAACGGCGTTTCGCGATATTTCGCCGCAAGCGCCAACGCATATTCTGATCATTCCGAATATCCTCATTCCGACTGTGAACGACGTCTCAGCTGAGCATGAGCAGGCGCTGGGACGCATGATCACCGTAGCGGCAAAAATTGCTGAGCAAGAAGGTATTGCCGAAGATGGCTATCGTCTGATCATGAATACCAACCGCCATGGCGGACAAGAGGTTTACCACATCCATATGCACTTGTTGGGTGGCCGTCCGCTGGGACCAATGCTGGCGCATAAAGGTCTGTAACGATGAGAAAAGGATGCTTTGGGCTGGTGTCTCTGGTGTTGTTACTGCTGGTGGGCTGTCGTTCACATCCGGAAATTCCGGTGAATGATGAGCAATCGCTGGTGATGGAGTCATCTTTATTGGCTGCGGGCATCAGTGCAGAAAAGCCCTTCCTTTCGACGTCTGATATTCAACCTTCAGCATCCTCAACGCTTTATAACGAAAGGCAAGAACCCGTTACCGTTCATTATCGTTTTTACTGGTATGACGCCAGAGGGCTGGAGATGCATCCTCTGGAAAGGCCACGCAGCGTTACCATTCCCGCACATTCGGCGGTAACGCTGTACGGCAGCGCCAATTTTCTGGGGGCGCACAAAGTCAGACTTTATCTATATTTGTAAGGGGTGAATCTTGATGACAAAAATGAGTCGCTACGCCTTGATTACCGCGCTGGCGATGTTTCTCGCCGGGTGTGTGGGGCAACGTGAACCTGCACCGGTAGAAGAAGTGAAACCAGCGCCGGAACAACCAGCCGAGCCACAACAGCCTGTCCCCACAGTGCCCTCGGTGCCGACGATCCCGCAGCAGCCAGGCCCAATTGAGCACGAAGATCAAACTGCACCGCCTGCGCCGCATATTCGCCATTATGACTGGAATGGCGCAATGCAGCCGATGGTCAGTAAGATGCTTGGGGCTGACGGGGTGACTGCGGGTAGCGTCCTGCTGGTTGATAGCGTTAACAACCGTACTAACGGTTCGCTGAATGCCGCAGAAGCGACCGAAACGCTGCGAAATGCGCTGGCTAATAACGGGAAATTTACCCTGGTTTCCGCCCAGCAACTGTCGATGGCGAAGCAACAGTTAGGTTTGTCGCCGCAGGACAGTTTAGGCACCCGTAGTAAAGCCATAGGCATTGCCCGCAATGTCGGCGCTCATTACGTGCTGTACTCCAGCGCCTCTGGCAACGTTAACGCTCCGACCCTACAAATGCAGCTGATGCTGGTGCAGACGGGCGAAATTATCTGGTCAGGTAAAGGTGCCGTTTCGCAGCAATAATCCCATCACGCGCGACGAATTGCTGTCGCGCTTTTTCCCGCAGTATCATCCCGTCACGACGTTTAATAGTGGGCTTAGTGGCGGGAGTTTTCTCATTGAACATCAGGGCCAGCGTTTTGTTGTGCGTCAGCCGCACGATCCTGATGCGCCGCAGTCCGCGTTCTTGCGCCAGTATCGGGCTTTATCACAACTACCCGCATGCATTGCACCGAAGCCGCATTTATATCTCCGTGACTGGATGGTAGTCGACTATCTGCCCGGCGCGGTAAAAACGTATTTGCCGGATACCAACGAACTGGCAGGCTTGCTGTATTATCTACATCAACAACCACGTTTTGGCTGGCGAATAACGCTGTTACCGTTACTGGAACTGTACTGGCAGCAAAGCGATCCGGCGCGGCGGACAGTGGGTTGGCTGCGAATGTTAAAACGTCTGCGCAAAGCGCGGGAACCACGGCCTTTACGCTTAAGTCCATTGCATATGGATGTCCACGCCGGAAATTTAGTGCATAGCGCGTCAGGGTTAAAACTCATCGACTGGGAGTATGCCGGAGATGGTGATATCGCGCTGGAACTGGCGGCGGTGTGGGTGGAAAATACTGAACAGCACCGGCAATTGGTCAATGACTATGCCACTCGCGCGAAGATTTATCCGGCGCAATTATGGCGTCAGGTCAGGCGATGGTTTCCCTGGCTGCTGATGCTCAAAGCAGGGTGGTTTGAGTACCGCTGGCGACAAACCGGCGATCAACAATTTATCAGGCTGGCCGATGACACCTGGCGGCAGCTATTAATAAAACAATAAGGAGAGCAGTGTGGGTCCAGTAATGTTGGATGTCGAAGGTTACGAACTGGACGCGGAAGAGCGTGAAATACTGGCGCATCCGCTGGTGGGAGGGCTGATTCTATTTACGCGTAACTATCATGATCCTGCCCAGTTACGTGAACTGGTGCGCCAGATCCGCGCAGCTTCGCGCAATCGTCTGGTGGTGGCGGTTGATCAGGAAGGTGGACGCGTGCAGCGTTTTCGTGAAGGTTTTACCCGCTTGCCAGCGGCGCAATCATTCGCTGCGCTGTCAGGAATGGAAGAGGGTGGCAAACTGGCGCAGGAGGCAGGTTGGTTGATGGCCAGCGAAATGATCGCTATGGATATTGATATCAGCTTTGCGCCTGTGCTGGATGTCGGGCATATCAGCGCGGCGATTGGCGAGCGTTCTTATCATGCCGATCCACAAAAAGCCCTGGCAATTGCCAGCCGGTTTATTGATGGTATGCATGAAGCCGGAATGAAAACGACCGGGAAACACTTCCCAGGACACGGTGCAGTAACGGCAGACTCACACAAAGAAACACCGTGCGATCCACGTCCACAAGCGGAGATTCGCGCTAAAGATATGTCGGTCTTCAGTTCCTTAATCCGCGAAAATAAACTCGACGCCATTATGCCTGCGCATGTGATCTACAGTGATGTTGATCCGCGTCCGGCGAGCGGTTCTCCCTACTGGCTGAAAACCGTTTTGCGTCAGGAACTGGGTTTTGACGGCGTGATTTTCTCTGACGATTTATCGATGGAAGGTGCCGCGATTATGGGCAGTTATGCCGAACGCGGGCAGGCTTCACTGGATGCGGGTTGCGATATGATCCTGGTCTGCAATAATCGTAAAGGGGCCGTCAGCGTGTTAGATAATCTGTCACCGATCAAGGCAGAACGTGTTACACGTTTGTATCATAAAGGTTCATTTTCGCGACAGGAACTGATGGACTCGGCTCGCTGGAAAGCGATCAGCACCCGTCTGAATCAGTTACATGAACGCTGGCAGGAAGAGAAAGCAGGTCACTAACCCTGGCTTATGTGAGGAAGCGATGATTATCTATTTACACGGTTTTGACTCTAACAGTCCGGGTAACCACGAGAAAGTCTTACAATTGCAGTTTATTGACCCGGATGTACGCTTGATAAGCTACAGTACGCGGCATCCGAAACATGATATGCAGCATCTGCTTAAAGAAGTGGACAAAATGTTGCAACTGAACGTTGACGAGCGTCCGCTAATTTGCGGCGTTGGCTTGGGCGGATACTGGGCGGAACGGATTGGTTTTCTTTGCGACATCCGCCAGGTGATCTTCAACCCTAATTTGTTCCCTTATGAGAACATGGAAGGCAAGATTGATCGCCCGGAAGAGTATGCCGATATTGCCACTAAGTGTGTGACCAACTTCCGTGAGAAGAATCGCGATCGTTGCCTGGTGATTTTGTCGCGTAATGATGAAGCGCTTAACAGCCAGCGGACATCTGAAGAGTTGCATCATTATTACGAGATTGTCTGGGACGAAGAGCAGACGCACAAATTCAAGAATATCTCCCCGCATTTACAGCGCATTAAAGCGTTCAAAACCCTCGGGTAAATGCCCTCGTCGCATCAGGTAACCTTGCCGGTACCTGATGCGCTCCGAATTCTGTGGGTCGGATAAGGCGTCCACGCCGCATCCGACAGTCGAGCATCAATGCCTGATGCGCTTCTTATCAGGCCTACCGAACGCCCTGCATACACCCCTCACTCTATATCACTCTCACAAATTCGCTCAAATAATAAACAATAAACTCTGTTTTTTGATCTCACCCGGTAAAGTCGCCTATCTTTTCAGCAACAAAACTTGATTAACATCAATTTTGGTATGACCAATGCACCATTCATGTTATTCTCAATAGCGAAGAACATTTTCATTGCTGTAACCTGTTGTTAATTAAGAGCTATGTTAATAACCATTAATTAACAATTGGTTAATAAATTTAAGGGGGTCACGTTGACTACGCCATTGAAAAAGATTGTGATTGTCGGCGGCGGTGCTGGTGGGCTGGAAATGGCAACACAGCTGGGGCATAAGCTGGGACGCAAGAAAAAAGCCAAAATTACGCTGGTCGATCGTAACCACAGCCACCTGTGGAAACCGCTGCTGCACGAAGTGGCGACTGGCTCGCTTGATGAAGGCGTCGATGCGTTGAGCTATCTGGCCCATGCGCGCAATCATGGTTTCCAGTTCCAGCTGGGTTCCGTCATTGATATTGATCGTGAAGCGAAAACAATCACTATTGCAGAACTGCGCGACGAGAAAGGTGAACTGCTGGTTCCGGAACGTAAAATCGCCTATGACACCCTGGTAATGGCGCTGGGTAGCACCTCTAACGATTTCAATACGCCAGGTGTCAAAGAGAACTGCATTTTCCTCGATAACCCGCACCAGGCGCGTCGCTTCCACCAGGAGATGCTGAATTTGTTCCTGAAATACTCCGCCAACCTGGGCGCGAATGGCAAAGTGAACATTGCGATTGTCGGCGGCGGCGCGACGGGTGTAGAACTCTCCGCTGAATTGCACAACGCGGTCAAGCAACTGCACAGCTACGGTTACAAAGGCCTGACCAACGAAGCCCTGAACGTAACGCTGGTAGAAGCGGGAGAACGTATTTTGCCTGCGTTACCGCCACGTATCTCTGCTGCGGCCCACAACGAGCTAACGAAACTTGGCGTTCGCGTGCTGACGCAAACCATGGTCACCAGTGCTGATGAAGGCGGCCTGCACACTAAAGATGGCGAATATATTGAGGCTGATCTGATGGTATGGGCAGCCGGGATCAAAGCGCCAGACTTCCTGAAAGATATCGGTGGTCTTGAAACTAACCGTATCAACCAGCTGGTGGTGGAACCGACGCTGCAAACCACCCGCGATCCAGACATTTACGCTATTGGCGACTGCGCGTCATGCCCGCGTCCGGAAGGGGGCTTTGTTCCGCCGCGTGCTCAGGCTGCACACCAGATGGCGACTTGCGCAATGAACAACATTCTGGCGCAGATGAACGGTAAGCCGCTGAAAAATTATCAGTATAAAGATCATGGTTCGCTGGTATCGCTGTCGAACTTCTCCACCGTCGGTAGCCTGATGGGTAACCTGACGCGCGGCTCAATGATGATTGAAGGACGAATTGCGCGCTTTGTATATATCTCGCTATACCGAATGCATCAGATTGCGCTGCATGGTTACTTTAAAACCGGATTAATGATGCTGGTGGGGAGTATTAACCGCGTTATCCGTCCGCGTTTGAAGTTGCATTAATCGACGTACACTGGCGGATGTGGCATAAACGCCTCATCCGCCCTGGACAAATGGTACGAGCGGTAGGCCTGATAAGACGCGTTAAGCGTCGCATCAGGCATTCCTTCAGACTCCTCCGAATCATTAAGTATTTCCAGCCATTCCCGCGCTTTTCATCTTCTGTCTGATAGCTGCTTTTCTCCTTCGCTTGCATGATTGGCATAACTGCAAAGAAGGAGGTGTTCCCGTGAATAAATCAATGTTGGCGGGTATCGGGATTGGTGTCGCAGCTGCGCTGGGCGTAGCGGCAGTGGCCAGTCTGAACGTGTTTGAACGGGGCCCGCAATACGCTCAGGTTGTTTCTGCAACCCCAATCAAGGAAACGGTTAAAACACCGCGTCAGGAGTGTCGCAACGTCACAGTGACCCATCGTCGACCGGTGCAGGATGAAAATCGCATTACCGGGTCGGTGCTCGGCGCTGTTGCTGGCGGCGTGATAGGGCATCAGTTTGGTGGTGGTCGCGGTAAAGATGTCGCCACTGTTGTGGGGGCGCTGGGTGGTGGATATGCCGGTAACCAGATCCAGGGCTCTCTCCAGGAAAGCGATACTTACACGACTACGCAACAGCGTTGTAAAACGGTGTATGACAAGTCAGAAAAAATGCTCGGTTATGATGTGACCTATAAGATTGGCGATCAGCAGGGCAAAATCCGCATGGACCGCGATCCGGGTACGCAGATCCCGCTAGATAGCAACGGGCAACTGATTTTGAATAACAAAGTATAACAAGGCTGTACTCTGCAATTTGGCCCCTCATTCGCTCAGGCTGAGGGGCTTTTTTTGCGACTTATTTCACCAGTTCGGGCCATAAACGCAAAGTCGTTCCGGCAATCTGCATCAGTTTTTCCAGCGATGCACCTTCGCGTGCGCTGATCGACATCCCCTGAATAATACAATTAAGGAATTCTGCCAGATGTGTCACGTCACAGTGGGGCGGGATTTCCCCGCGCGCTTGTCGTTGACATAAAAACTGCTGCAAAGTGCGCTCTTGCATCGCATGGCGTGATTTCAACGTATTGGCGATATCTCCTGAATCTGGGGAGAGGGTGGTGCAGTTGTTGATCATGAAGCAGCCTGCCGGGGTGTCTTTGCTGGTAAAGCAGTTGGCGATGGCAGCAAAATAGTCAGCCAGCGCAGACTCCACGCTTTTCTCTTCACAAAACAGCTGTGCTTCATGCTTAGCGGCAAAACGATCGATATAGCGGTCGAGAACGGCACGAAATAACCCCTCTTTGTTGGTAAATTCCGCGTATAGCGTGGGCGCTTTGGCTCCGGTCGCTTCGACGAGGTCCGCAAGAGAAGTCGCTTCATAACCGTGTTGCCAGAACAATTTCATGGCCTTATCAAGCGCGGCATCCCTGTCGAACACTTTTGGGCGGCCACGGCTTTTTTTTACACATTGTGTTGAGTCAGTTGCCATGATGCCGTTGTACCTGGTGACTGTGAATGAAAGGTTATTATAAAAATAATCACCTCCGTTCACCAGTCCAGATCCCATAAAAATAATTGCTTTCTATTTAACTGAAATTTAAAGATTTTTAAATTAATTAATGATTGTTATAAAAAATATCTTGTATGTGATCCAGATCACATCTATCATTTAGTTATCGATCGTTAAGTAATTGCTTGCGACGTCATTCATCTGCATAAGGCCACTATTATGAAAAACGTAAAAACCCTCATCGCTGCGGCGATTTTAAGCTCCATGTCATTTGCCAGCTTTGCGGCTGTCGAAGTTCAGTCAACGCCAGAAGGCCAACAAAAAGTCGGTACAATCAGTGCTAACGCGGGGACAAATCTGGGATCGCTGGAAGAGCAGCTGGCGCAAAAAGCGGATGAGATGGGCGCAAAATCTTTCCGTATTACTTCTGTAACCGGTCCGAATACCCTCCATGGAACAGCAGTAATTTATAAATAAGCATTAACCCTCATTAATGCCTGCTACTGCTGATTTTTTCCCCGCGACATGCCGTGTCGCGGGGATTTTTTTATCCGGGCTTTACAGCGTTTGTGGGCTCACTTGATGACGGCGGACATCCACCGGCATCCCGGAACGGACATCCATCACATGTTGCATCACTTCAGCGTCAGTTTGTGCTGCATCTTTAAATGATTGCATTGCGCTATTCAGCGTAATTGGCAGCAGCTGCGGATCGTCATCAATCTTCTCTGACAGCGGCTGATGTACTTCAACCAGACGCGCACCGTTTGGTTCGGCAGAGACTTTTATCGGAGTGTTGATGATATTCACTTTGGTGCCTGGGGTGACCTGGCTAAAGAGTGTTTTGATATCGTCATCCCGCAGACGAATACAGCCAGAACTTACCCGCATGCCAATGCCGAAATCGGCGTTCGTACCATGAAGCAAATAAACGCCGCCATAGGCCGCCAGACGAATCGCATGATGGCCCATTGGGTTATCCGGTCCAGCCGGCACTACCGCAGGCAACTCAATTCCCTGTGCTTTATAACGGGCGCGGATGTTTGCCGTTGGCGTCCAGGTTGGGTTTGCACGTTTGTCTGAAACGGTGGTCACCATTGTCGGTGTCAGCGTGTCACCACCTAACTGACCAATACCTATTGGATACACGGTTACCGAATTTTTACCCGGCGGGTAGTAATAGAGACGCAGCTCCGCAATGTTGATCACAATGCCTTCGCGCGGCGCATCTGGAAGTAGGGTTTGCAACGGGATCGTTAACACGCTGCCCGCGCGCGGTACGTAAGGATCAACGCCGGGGTTAGCCTGTAACAGAGCGAGAAAGCCGACGTTGTATTTTTTGGCGATGGCTTCCAGAGAACCACCGTCATTTTCCACCACATGAAATTTGTTTTCGCCAACCAGACGACTGCCCGCTGGCGGCAGCGGCCAGGTGTTGGCTTTTGCCGGTAGCGCCAGCGCCACGGCAGCGGCGAACGTAAAAAACGTTAGCCAGCGAGAAAAACGCGTTTTGATCATCACCAAAAATCCATAATAAATATAAGGTTATTGTAATAAACAGATAAGCCTGAATTATGGATGGTGACAGTGTCGGATAGTGCAGGGAAGTGCAAAGAATTTGTAAATGTTGCAGATGGGGGCGCAGAAACGCCCCCGATTTACCATTAAGCGATCGCGTTCTCTTCCAGTTCACGCATAAACTGGCGTACCCATTCGATACGCGTTTTCCGCTCACTCAAATCCTGAATAAATTTCAGGCGCGTCGGACCATCAAGGCGGTAATGCTGCGGCTGTTTTTGCAGCAAACCAATCAACCAGGCCGGATTAACGTGATTCTTCTCGGCAAATTCGATCACCCCGCCTTTCTCATTACCTTCCAGCTTCCTGATCCCCAGTTTCTGCGCTTGCTGGCGCAGACGGGCAATATCCAGCAGGGTACGCGCCGGATCTGGCAGCAGGCCGAAGCGATCGATAAGCTCGACTTTGATCTCTTCCAGTTCGTTTTCCGTTTTGGCGCTGGCAATACGTTTGTAGAACGACAGACGCGTGTTCACGTCAGGGATGAAATCATCTGGCAATAGCGACGGCATCCGCAGCTCGACTTCTGTTTGCTGGCTGGTGAGATCTTCCAGCGACGGCTCACGTCCGGCTTTCAGTGCATCGACGGCGTTTTCCAGCAACTCCATATACAGCGAGAAACCGATGGTTTCCATTGAGCCACTTTGTTCTTCGCCAAGCAGTTCACCCGCGCCGCGGATCTCCAGATCGTGCGTTGCCAGCGCAAAGCCTGCACCGAGATCTTCCAGCGAGGCAATCGCTTCAAGACGTTTTTGTGCATCGGTAGTCATCGCTTTTGGATGCGGCGTCAGCAGCCATGCATATGCCTGATGATGTGAACGTCCGACGCGACCGCGTAACTGGTGCAGCTGCGCCAGACCGAAGTGATCCGCACGTTCAATGATAATGGTGTTGGCTGTCGGGATGTCGATCCCGGTTTCGATAATGGTGGTACAAACCAGCACGTTGAAACGTTGATGATGGAAATCATTCATCACCCGTTCCAGTTCGCGCTCGCGCATCTGCCCGTGACCGATGGCAATCCGTGCTTCAGGCACCAGTTCTGCCAGCCGTTCGGCAGCTTTCTGGATGTTTTCCACATCATTGTAGAGATAATAAACCTGCCCCCCGCGCAAAATTTCACGCAGGATCGCCTCCCGGACCACCATGCTGTCATACTCACGGACAAAGGTTTTAACTGCCAGACGACGGGCGGGCGGCGTGGCGATAATCGACAGGTCACGCATTCCGCTCATTGCCATATTCAGCGTGCGTGGGATCGGCGTTGCAGTAAGCGTCAGAATATCCACGTTCGCGCGCATCGCTTTAATGCGCTCTTTATGACGCACCCCGAAGCGGTGTTCTTCATCGACAATCAGCAGGCCTAAATCTTTAAACTTGACGTCACTTTGCAGCAGTTTGTGCGTACCGATCAGAATATCGATTTTCCCTTCCGCCACTTCCGCAAGGATTTGCGTCTGCTCTTTGGCGCTGCGGAAACGGGAGATCATTTCGATACGTACCGGCCAGTTGGCGAAACGGTCGCGGAAGTTGTCGTAATGCTGCTGCGCAAGAAGGGTGGTAGGCACCAACACCGCTACCTGCTTGTGGTTATCTACTGCCAGGAAAGCGGCGCGCATCGCCACTTCTGTTTTACCAAAGCCAACATCGCCGCACACCAGACGATCCATTGCCAGCGGCTGACACATGTCGCTAAGTACCGCATTAATGGCCTGCGCCTGATCCGGCGTGGTTTCAAACGGGAAGCTGTCGCAGAACAACTGATACTGCTCACGATCGTGTTTAAACGCGAAGCCCTCTTTGGCGGCGCGTTGCGCGTAGATATCCAGCAATTCCGCCGCCACATCACGCACTTTTTCCGCCGCTTTCTGCCGCGCGCGTGACCACGCATCGCCGCCAAGTTTATGCAGCGGGGCGTTTTCTTCCGCGCCACCTGCGTAACGGCTAATCAGATGCAGTGACGACACCGGAACATACAGTTTGGCGTCGTTGGCATAGGTGAGCATCAAATACTCGCCAGTAATGCCGCCCGCTTCGAGCGTGGTCATTCCGGCATAGCGCCCGACACCGTGCTCCAGATGGACCACCGGCTGACCAATATGCAGCTCCGCAAGGTTACGGATCAGTGTATCGGGGTTGATGGTGCGGCGAGAATCCTGACGACGGCGGGCAACACGTTCACCGAGCAGATCGCTTTCGCAGATCAGCGCCAGATTACGCACCGTATCGACAAAACCATGTTCGGCAGCGCCAATCATCAGATAACGCCCACGGTCGCTGGCTTCATCAAGACGCATAATGCGTTGCGGAGCAATTTTAATTCGTGCGAGCAGTTCACCCAGCGCTTCACGGCGACCTTCACTTTCTACCGAGAACACCACCGGACCGTCGAAAGTCTCGAGGAACTTACGCAGCGCATCCAGCGGCGCTTTTTGTTGCGCCTGAACGGCCAGGTCTGGCAGTTTCTGGAAACCTAAATTGGCATTCGCGGCTTTTGTCGGTAAATGTTCAGTTTTTAGCTGCACTCGGGGCCAGTTTTTCAGCTCTGAGAAGAGCTCGTCCACCCGCAGCCAGAGCGATTGTGGTGGCAACAGCGGGCGCATCGGATCGACGCCGCGATTCTCAAAACGCGCCAGCGTGTCAGCCTGGAAACGTTCGGCACTGGTTTCCAGATCGCCAGTATTCACCAGCAAGGTATTGGCAGGGAAATAACTGAACAGCGGCGGCAGTGGTTCGCTGAAGAACAATGGCTGCCAGTACTCGATCCCGGCAGGTAATGTGCCTTTACTCACTTGCTGGTAAATATGTTCCGGATCGCGCTTCACTTCGAAGGTATCGCGCCACTGGCTGCGGAACAGTTCAATTGCCGCTTTATCGGTCGGAAATTCGTGCGCGGGCAGCAGATTGATCGCTTCTACTTCCTCCAGCGTGCGCTGGCTGTCGACGTCAAACACCCGCAGGCTGTCGATTTCATCATCAAAGAAATCAAGACGATAAGGCAGCTCACTCCCCATCGGGAAGAGATCCAGCAACGCGCCGCGCGTGGCGTATTCGCCGTGCTCCATCACCTGGTCAACATGGCGATAACCGGCGCTGTCCAGTTGGGTTCGTAATGCATCTCGTGACAGGCGCTGACCTTTTTTCATCACCAGCGCATGACCGTGGAGAAAACTGTGTGGGCAAACGCGCTGCATAAGCGTATTCACCGGAACAATCAGTACGCCACGCTGCATCGTCGGTAGCTGGTAAAGGGTGGAAAGGCGCGAGGAGATAATGTCCTGATGAGGCGAAAAACTGTCGTAGGGAAGAGTTTCCCAGTCCGCCAGATTCATCACCATCTGATCGGTGAACTGGCTGATTTCATCATGCAAACGCAGAGCATTTTGCATATCTGGTGCAATGAGTACCACCGGACCGGCGTGACGTTCGGCAATTTCCGCTACCAGCGTTGCACAGGCTGCGCCGGTTAACTCGCCCAGCAGACGCTGCTCACCCGCTTTGACGGGCAGCGTATAACGATATTGTTCAGGCATAACGGTTGTCAGATTCTCGTTAGGATATGCCTCAACATATGGGGGCATATCTCTGATAAGCAATGCTGTTTATTATCCGTAATCGACATGGTTTAGCAAATTGAATCGCCCCGGCTGGGGCGATGGCTTAGCGGGAGTAACTGACGGCAGCGGGCAGTGAAGGCGGGGAGAACAACAGATCGCTGAATGCACGCTGTGAAAGTTTTCTTACCAGCAAGCCCGCAACAGTACAGATGAACAAACTGACAAAGGGATAAACCAGCAGGAGTGTCAGTTCGACTTGCGGCGACCAGCGTGCTGCGTTCATTTGCGCAAGCAGAGTTAAGCTGAATATTTCAACCAGAATGCGATGGGTGGTGTAGATAGCAATGGTGTTGGAGCCAATCACATTCAGCAGGCTGGTGGAGCGCATACCGAATCGTTGCTCGTATTGATAAAACAGCTTCATGATCACCACAATCGATACCAGCGACAACAGCAGCGAGATAGTAAACAACCAGGCACCGACCGCCAGAACGGTAAGCAAAGAAGCCATTAGCAGATGGCGGCGCAACGGCACCTCTTTAACACAGGTCATTATTGTTGCGCCAAACCATGCGCCAAGGCTGTAATAAGGCAAATTGCGGATCACACTGTTCATTCCCCACCACGGCGTGGGAACGAAATTAACCGCCACACTCAGCAGTACAAACAAGGCGAATAGTAGCAGCGCCAGACGGCTAAAAATTTTACATACCACGAAATAGACAATTAACGCATACAGATACCACAAGCTGGTGCTGGCGGTGATCATCCCGTGCAGGAACTCACCGGTGGAATCGGCATAAGCGGCATTGGAGGCATTGCTTAAATCGCGCTCAGGTGCCAGCCACTGGTTCAGCGCACTTAACGCCAGCCACTGCACCACGCCCCAAAGCGCCAGCACCCAAAAGATGCTCCAGATGCGTTTATCGAGACAATTTCCCCACGGTACGCTGTCGATATAGCGGCGAATCAAATAGCCGGAAATAAAGAAAAAAACCGGCATACGAAAGGGTGCAAGGTAAAGATTGAAATAGATCCAGCATTTGCTCAGGACTTCCGATAACGGATGCTGAAAAGTGGTCAGATGCGGATAAAAGGTAATGACCGAGTGATAAATCACCACCAGACAAATACATAACCCTTTGATCTGGTTAATCCATAGCTCTTTTTGTTTCATCAGGACAACACGCTCTTTTTTAATTTACATGCGGTTGATCCTGCGGGTTATGACCCTATGTGTAATGGGTATCTGTCTGTATTGGATGATTTTTCAGATTAAGATCAGGCGGCAAGATTGATGATAAAACATGGCAATTTAGCCGATTGATTTACGGGGGCTTTTCAGATTAGCCCTGACGATCACTTACAGTTCAGACGTTTACCCATCTTGCTTTCGCTTATATACTCGTGTCTTTGCTACAGCAACCAGACGGATTTCATGTACCAACCTGTCGCTCTATTTATTGGCCTGCGTTACATGCGTGGGCGTGCAGCGGATCGCTTCGGTCGTTTCGTCTCCTGGCTTTCTACCATCGGCATTACCCTCGGGGTGATGGCGCTGGTCACAGTATTGTCAGTGATGAACGGCTTTGAGCGCGAGCTGCAAAACAACATCCTTGGCCTGATGCCACAGGCAATTCTCTCTTCTGAGCATGGCTCTCTTAACCCGCAGCAACTCCCGGAAACGGCAGTCAAACTGGACGGCGTTAATCGCGTCGCACCTATTACTACCGGTGATGTGGTACTGCAAAGCGCGCGCAGCGTGGCGGTCGGGGTGATGCTCGGTATCGACCCGGCGCAAAAAGATCCACTTACACCGTATCTGGTCAATGTGAAACAAACTGACCTCGAGCCGGGGAAATATAATGTCATCCTCGGCGAACAACTTGCCTCACAGCTAGGCGTTAATCGCGGTGATCAAATCCGCGTGATGGTACCATCTGCCAGCCAGTTCACGCCGATGGGGCGTATTCCAAGTCAGCGCCTGTTCAATGTGATTGGCACTTTCGCCGCCAACAGTGAAGTCGATGGCAATGAAATGCTGGTGAATATTGAGGATGCCTCGCGTCTGATGCGTTATCCGGCAGGCAATATTACCGGCTGGCGTTTGTGGCTGGATGAGCCGCTGAAAGTCGACTCATTAAGTCAGCAAAAACTGCCTGAAGGCAGCAAATGGCAGGACTGGCGTGATCGTAAAGGCGAGTTGTTCCAGGCCGTACGCATGGAAAAAAATATGATGGGTTTACTGCTGAGCCTGATTGTCGCCGTTGCGGCGTTTAACATTATTACCTCACTAGGGCTGATGGTAATGGAGAAGCAGGGCGAAGTAGCGATCCTGCAAACGCAAGGCTTAACTCCGCGACAAATCATGATGGTCTTTATGGTGCAAGGGGCCAGCGCCGGGATTATCGGTGCGATCCTCGGAGCGGCGCTTGGCGCCCTGCTTGCCAGCCAGTTAAATAATCTGATGCCGATAATCGGCGTCCTGCTTGATGGCGCGGCGCTGCCGGTGGCTATCGAACCTTTACAGGTCATTGTTATTGCGCTGGTGGCGATGGCTATCGCGCTGCTGTCTACGCTTTACCCTTCATGGCGCGCTGCCGCCACTCAACCCGCTGAGGCTTTACGTTATGAATAAGATCCTGTTGCAATGCGACAACCTGTGCAAACGCTATCAGGAAGGCAGTGTGCAAACCGATGTGCTGCACAATGTCAGTTTCAGCGTCGGCGAAGGTGAAATGATGGCGATCGTCGGTAGCTCTGGTTCCGGTAAAAGTACCTTGCTGCACCTGCTGGGCGGGCTGGATACGCCAACCTCCGGCGATGTGATTTTTAATGGTCAGCCAATGAGCAAACTGTCGTCGGCAGCGAAAGCTGAACTGCGCAACCAGAAGCTGGGCTTTATTTATCAGTTTCACCACCTGCTGCCGGATTTTACCGCCCTGGAAAACGTGGCTATGCCGCTGCTGATTGGCAAGAAAAAGCCCGCTGAAATCAACAGCCGTGCACTTGAGATGTTAAAAGCGGTGGGGCTGGATCATCGTGCGAATCACCGCCCATCTGAACTTTCTGGCGGCGAACGCCAGCGTGTGGCGATTGCCCGTGCGCTGGTGAATAACCCGCGCCTGGTACTGGCGGATGAACCTACCGGTAACCTCGATGCGCGTAACGCCGACAGCATCTTCCAGTTGCTTGGGGAATTGAATCGCTTGCAGGGCACCGCCTTCCTGGTGGTTACTCACGACCTGCAACTGGCGAAACGTATGAGCCGCCAGTTAGAAATGCGTGATGGTCGTCTGACGGCGGAACTGAGCCTGATGGGGGCGGAGTAATGGCGATGCCTTTATCGTTATTAATTGGCCTGCGTTTTAGTCGCGGACGGCGGCGCGGCGGCATGGTGTCGCTGATCTCCGTCATTTCTACCATTGGCATTGCCCTCGGCGTGGCGGTATTGATCGTCGGCTTAAGCGCGATGAACGGCTTTGAACGCGAACTGAACAACCGTATTCTGGCGGTGGTGCCGCATGGTGAAATCGAGGCGGTGGATCAGCCGTGGACTAACTGGCAGGAAGCACTGGATCACGTGCAAAAAGTGCCGGGTATTGCCGCTGCCGCGCCGTATATCAATTTCACCGGGCTGGTGGAAAGTGGCGCGAATCTTCGCGCAATCCAGGTGAAGGGCGTTAACCCGCAACAGGAACAGCGTCTGAGCGCATTACCCTCGTTTGTCCAGGGCGATGCGTGGCGCAATTTTAAAGCGGGCGAACAGCAAATTATCATCGGCAAAGGCGTGGCGGATGCGCTGAAAGTGAAGCAGGGGGATTGGGTGTCGATTATGATCCCCAACTCGAATCCCGAGCATAAACTGATGCAGCCAAAACGTGTGCGTTTGCACGTTGCCGGTATTTTGCAGTTGAGTGGTCAACTCGATCACAGTTTTGCCATGATCCCGCTGGCAGATGCCCAACAATATCTTGATATGGGTTCCAGCGTGTCAGGTATTGCCCTTAAAATGACGGATGTTTTCAACGCCAATAAGCTGGTACGCGATGCGGGTGAAGTGACCAACAGCTATGTTTATATTAAAAGCTGGATTGGTACTTACGGCTATATGTATCGCGATATCCAAATGATCCGCGCCATTATGTATCTGGCGATGGTACTGGTGATTGGCGTGGCCTGTTTCAACATCGTCTCCACCTTAGTGATGGCGGTGAAAGACAAGAGTGGCGATATCGCAGTATTAAGAACGCTGGGGGCGAAAGATGGTTTAATTCGCGCCATCTTTGTCTGGTATGGATTGCTGGCAGGGCTGTTCGGCAGCCTGTGTGGTGTGATTATCGGCGTAGTGGTTTCACTGCAACTTACCCCGATTATTGAGTGGATTGAAAAGTTGATCGGTCATCAGTTCCTCTCCAGCGATATCTATTTTATTGATTTCCTGCCATCGGAATTGCACTGGCTGGACGTCTTCTACGTACTGGTCACAGCATTGTTGCTGAGTCTTTTGGCAAGTTGGTATCCGGCGCGGCGCGCCAGTAATATTGACCCTGCGCGAGTCCTTAGCGGCCAGTAAAGGCAGTACATTAAAACAAGGAGCGGCAATGTATTACGGGTTTGATATTGGTGGAACAAAAATTGCGCTTGGCGTGTTTGATAGCGGTCGGCAGTTGCAGTGGGAAAAGCGGGTGCCGACACCGCGTGACAGCTATGACGCATTTTTAGATGCAGTGTGTGAGCTGGTAGCTGAAGCTGACCAACGTTTTGGCTGTAAAGGTTCTGTCGGCATCGGTATTCCGGGAATGCCGGAAACAGAAGATGGTACGCTGTATGCCGCCAATGTCCCCGCTGCCAGCGGTAAACCGCTGCGTGCCGACCTGAGCGCACGTCTTGATCGCGATGTACGCCTTGATAACGATGCCAACTGTTTTGCCCTTTCAGAAGCCTGGGATGATGAATTTACTCAATATCCACTGGTGATGGGGTTGATTCTCGGCACCGGCGTTGGCGGCGGGCTGATTTTCAACGGCAAACCGATTACCGGTAAAAGCTACATTACCGGCGAGTTTGGCCATATGCGTCTGCCGGTTGATGCGTTAACCATGATGGGGTTGGATTTCCCGTTACGCCGCTGCGGCTGTGGTCAGCATGGCTGCATTGAAAATTATCTGTCTGGTCGCGGTTTTGCGTGGCTGTATCAACACTATTATCATCAACCGTTGCAGGCTCCCGAAATTATTGCGCTTTATGATCAAGGCGATGAGCAGGCAAGGGCGCACGTTGAGCGTTATCTGGATTTATTAGCGGTTTGTCTGGGAAATATCCTGACCATTGTTGACCCTGACCTGGTCGTCATTGGTGGTGGCTTATCGAATTTCCCGGCAATCACAGCGCAACTGGCGGACAGGCTGCCTCGTCATCTCTTACCTGTAGCTCGTGTTCCGCGCATTGAACGCGCGCGCCACGGTGATGCGGGAGGAATGCGTGGTGCGGCCTTCCTACATCTAACCGATTAAACAACAGAGGTTGCTATGCTGTCGCGTCGGGGTCATCGGTTAAGTCGTTTTCGTAAAAATAAACGCCGCCTGCGCGAGCGTTTGCGTCAGCGTATTTTTTTCAGAGATAAAGTGGTGCCGGAAGCAATGGAAAAACCAAGAGTACTCGTACTGACAGGGGCAGGAATTTCTGCGGAATCAGGTATTCGTACCTTTCGCGCCGCAGATGGCCTGTGGGAAGAACATCGGGTTGAAAATGTGGCAACGCCGGAAGGTTTCGATCGCGATCCTGAACTGGTGCAAGCGTTTTATAACGCCCGTCGTCGACAGCTGCAGCAGCCAGAAATTCAGCCTAACGCCGCGCATCTTGCGCTGGCTAAACTGCAAGACGCCCTCGGCGATCGCTTTTTGCTGGTGACGCAGAATATCGACAACCTGCATGAACGCGCAGGTAATACCAATGTGATTCATATGCATGGGGAACTGCTGAAAGTGCGTTGTTCACAAAGTGGTCAGGTTCTCGACTGGACAGGAGACGTTACCCCAGAAGATAAATGCCATTGTTGCCAGTTTCCGGCACCCTTGCGCCCGCATGTAGTGTGGTTTGGCGAAATGCCACTCGGCATGGATGAAATTTATATGGCGTTGTCGATGGCCGATATTTTCATTGCCATTGGCACATCCGGGCATGTTTATCCGGCGGCTGGGTTTGTTCACGAAGCGAAACTGCATGGCGCGCACACCGTGGAACTGAATCTTGAACCGAGTCAGGTTGGTAATGAATTTGCCGAGAAATATTACGGCCCGGCAAGCCAGGTGGTGCCTGAGTTTGTTGAAAAGTTGCTGAAGGGATTAAAAGCGGGAAGCATTGCCTGATGCACTACGCTTATCAGGCCTGCAAGCGGACGCAATTAATTGAATTTGCGGGTTTTGTGGCCGGATAAGGCGTTCGCGCCGCAACCGGCATAATACACACGCATTTTACTGTCTCTTTTACCGTTTACTCGTCAATAACAACACGGCAATAAACGTACAGACACCAATCAGCCCTGCCCAGAGTGGCGATATTCTGGTAATCGCAAAGCTATTATCGATATACAGGCATAAAGCCTGATAGCCCATATTGGCAATAGTCATCGCTACTGCAAATTTTAACGCATAAATAAAACGAGTCGTGTAGTAAAAGACCGAGGAAAATAAGACAAACGTTGCAGCCCAGGCGATAAAACCTAATGTGTTGGTGCTGCCGGGGGGATCATTTTCATGCTGTTTTCCTGGATGCGGATAATATGTTAGTGGAGGCGTCGGTTGTTTTAATATCTGTGCTTGTAGAACAGCCAATGCATTATTGATTCCCTGATACCAGAGGCCAGCATGTAAATAAGCCAGTGTGTGATTTTCTATCAGAAGGCCGAGATGTTTATCGTCCAGACCGCTTTCAACCTGGCCGTTGGTGATCATAATTAACCGTGGTTCGCGGGTAGTAAATAGTAACAGAACACTTCCTTTTACATCACTCAATGAAGATGACGCATGCGCCAGCATCGCTTTACCATTTTGTCTGAGACTGGCTTCATTATTAATGTCGGGTAAAACCACAATAAACGGTGCAATTCCCGTTTGTTGGCGAAAAAGCTCGGCTTTATGCGCGATCTCTTCAGCATCTGGTACAGTACCGGTAACGTCCGTAAAAAGTGTCTTCATTATTGGAATTAATGGCTTGCTGGCTGCTGTCAGAGGCAGGAGTATCAGTAAACTGAGCAGTATAATGAATTTTTTCATGGGCGGGACTTCCGTTTCCTGCGTGATTTTTTAGAGGAGGGCATACTTATTAATAAACCGACGGCGATAAAAATAACGCCCATAATGCCGATAAACCCCCATTTAAAAAAATTAACCCACGGGTTATTTATCTCAGCCTTTTCAGGATGCCCGGGAGAATAATAAACATTAACTTTATCGCCTTCGCTGTCTTCATAAAAATCGCTGCCGATACTCGAATTGAAAATTAGCGTGTAATCTGGCGTCGGTCGAAAGGCAACGACGGGATACCACGAACCATCTTTACCCGTGCGATGAGAATGACTGGAGTGCCAGACGGTATCAACAATGACGCCTTCGGTATGAATCGCGTCTTTGCTATAGGTGAACTGGTTATAAAAGACAACAACAGAAATGAGGATCAGTACCAGACCGATACCGAGGAATATACGAAAGAAAACTTTACTGTCCTGACTCATTAGCCACATCCTTGCTAACTAAAAAACGGGCGGTAATACCACCGCCCGCTTGCTGAATTAACGTCCTGCTTTCAGCTTCTGATAATACTCTTCATAAATGCTGCTGGCTGCGCCAACGTCATTCTGCCATTCGCCATTTTTAATGGTTTCAGCATCCGGGTAGAGCGTTTTATCGTTCGCCACTTCCGGGCTTAACAGCTTACGCGCCGCAAGGTTTGGCGTTGGATAACCGATAGTTTCGGCAACCTGTTTTGCCACATCCGGGCGCAGCAGGAAGTTGATCAATTTCAGCGCGCCTTCTTTGTTTTTGGCATTTGCCGGGATCGCCAGGCTGTCCATCCAGAAAATGCCGCCTTCTTTCGGCCATACCACGTCAATTGGCGTACCCGCCTGGCGTGCAACGAAAGCAGAACCGTTCCAGATCATGCCGAGGTTAACTTCGCCTTCCATGTACGGGTTAGCCGGGTTATCGGAGTTAAAGGCTGCCACGTTTGGCATCAGTTTTTTCAGCTCGTTATATGCAGCTTCAATCTCTTTCGGATCGGTGGTGTTACCGGAGTAGCCCAGCTTACGCAGCGCCATCTGGAACACTTCACGGGCATCGTCGGTCAACAGCAGGCTGCCTTTGTACTCAGGCTTCCACAGATCGGCCCAGCTGGTGACAGATTTCGGATCCACCGCATCACCGTTAACACCAATCGCCGTCGCACCCCAGATATACGGAATGGAGTAATCGTTATTCGGGTCAAACGGCTTATTGAGCATGTCTGGATCGAGATTGCTGAAGTTCGTTAACTTCGACTTGTCGATCTTCTGGATCATCCCTTCTTTACGCATTTTATCGACGTAATAGGTTGAAGGAACCACCAGGTCATAGGCACCGTCTTTGTACGTTTTCAGCTTGGCGTACATGGTTTCGTTCGACTCGTAAGTCGAATAGATAACCTTAATACCGGTTTCTTTGGTGAATTGTTCAAGCAGTCCTGGCGGCACGTACTCGGTCCAGTTGTAGAAATACAGCGTGTTGTTGTCATCGGCGTGAGCGGCGCTCATGCCCAGTGCCAGAGCACCCGCCGCGAGCAGGTGGCGTGACCATTTTTTCATTTAACGTCCCCTGTGTTACCTTTCGTTTTATCACGAGCAATAAGCTGGCTGGCAATAACCATCACCAGCGACAGCACCAGTAATATGGTTGCCAGCGCGTTAACTTCCGGCGATACGCCGACTTTGACCATCGAATAAATTTTTAACGGCAGAATTTCATAACTTGGTCCGGTGACGAACGAAGAAACTACCACATCGTCCATCGACAGGGTAAAGCTTAACACCCAGCCCGCCGCCACCGCTGGCATTGCCAGTGGCAGAATGATTTTTCGCAGAATGGTAAATTCGCTGGCACCGAGATCTTTCGCCGCTTCCAGCATCCGCACGTCAAAACCTTTCAGGCGCGAATACACCGTCACCACCACAAATGGCAGGCAGAAGGTGATATGCGAGAACAGCAGCGACCAGAAGCCAAGCTGAATACCCAGCAGCATAAACAGCACCAGCAGCGAAATTGCCATCACGATATCTGGTGACATCATTACCACAAACAGCATTCCGCTAACGAACGGCTTACCGCGAAAGCGATAACGGTACAGCGCAACTGCCGTCAGTGAACCGATAAGCGTAGCAAACGTCGCCGAAAACACCGCCATTGTTAGTGAATGCTGCGCTGCCTGTAACAGGCTGTCGTTGTTCATCAGCAGGCTATACCATTTGGTGGTAAAACCCTGCCAGTTGATGCCAAAGCGCGAGCTGTTAAAGGAGTTCACAATCAAAATAATGATTGGGATATACAGGTACGCGTAGATAGCGGTCATAAAACCGCCGCGAAGCAGTCGACCGATCATTCGAGTTCCACCTTTTTATTCAGCAGACGAGAAGCGCGCCAGTAAACCAGCAACATCAGGCCCATTACGATAGTCAGCGTAATGCTGGTGGCTGCACCAAACGGCCAGTCACGAATATTGAGGAACTGTACCTTGATGACGTTACCGATCAGCAGGTTTTTCGCACCGCCCATCAGGTCGGACACATAGAACAGGCCCATCGCTGGCAGCATCACCAGCAGACATCCGGCAATAATTCCCGGCATCGTCAGTGGAATAATGATACGGATAAAAGTCTGTAACTTGCTGGCACCGAGATCGCGCGCCGCCTCAAGCAACGGCTTATCCAGTTTTTCGATACTGGAGTACAGCGGCATCACCATAAACGGTAGCAGAATGTAAACCAGACCGATAATCACCGCACTGGGCGTGAACATGATACGAATTGGTGTGTCGATAACGCCCAGCCAGAGCAAAAACTCGTTGAGATAGCCTTTGGTGCTGAGGAAAATTTTCAGCCCGTAGATGCGAATCAGTGAGTTGGTCCAGAAGGGAACAATCAGCAGAAACAGCAGCAGCGGACGCACCTTGTGTGGTAGCTTCGCCAGAAACCAGGCAAACGGGTAGCCCAGCACCAGGCAGGCGAGGGTGGCGATCAGCGCCATATTCAGCGAGTGCAATAGCACTTCAAAATAGAGCGGATCGAGCAGACGCGTGTAGTTATCCAGCGTAAAGACCATTTTGACGAAACTGGCGTCGTCGCGGGTCAAAAAGCTGGTGCCAATGATCATCAGGTTGGGCAGAAAGACAAACAACACAAGCCAACCGACAATAGTGACAATCACTACATTCTGGAACTTACTTGTGTTCTTCATCAGCCAGTACGACCTCCCAGCTTTCTACCCAATTAATGGCCATTTTTTGGTCGAGAGAGTGGTCAAAGTCAGGGTCGTCTTCATTGAAGAATTCGCTGACCATCACCATCTTGCCATTTTCCAGTTCAACAACCGACTCCAGCGTCATGCCTTTGTAGTTACGCTCACGAACGTAACCAATCAGCCCTTCAGCGTGGTTGTCGTCGTTAATCTCTTCAACACGTAAGTCTTCCGGGCGCAGCAGAACATGCAGTTTTTGCCCCGGTTCAACGGTGAAGTTAACGTAGATATTACATTCGCGGCCTTCAACGTTGGCGCGTACGCGCTGCTCGTCTAGACGTTCGATGACAGTGGCGTTAAACATATTGATTTCGCCAATGAAGCCGGCAACAAACAGGTTTTTCGGCTCTTCGTAAATTTCGCGCGGTGTACCATCTTGCTCAATACGACCCTCGCGCATCACCACAATCCTGTCTGACATGGTGAGCGCTTCTTCCTGATCGTGAGTGACAAAGACGAAGGTAATACCAAGCTTACGCTGTAACGCTTTCAGCTCGTTCTGCATTTGCTTACGCAGTTTGTAATCCAGCGCTGAGAGCGACTCATCCAGCAACAACAGACGAGGCTTGTTAACCACCGCGCGAGCAATGGCGACGCGTTGCTGTTGACCACCAGAGAGCTGATGCGGTTTACGTTGAGCGAAGGTTTCCAGTTGCACCATCCGCAGGGCTTCCATCACGCGGGGCGTAATTTCAGCAGCGGGGGTTTTTTGCATGCGCAACCCAAAGGCCACATTTTCGAACACGGTCATGTGGGGGAAAAGTGCGTAGCTTTGGAAAACAGTGTTCACATAGCGGTTTTCCGCCGGAACGTGGGTGATGTCCTCGTTATCCAGCATGATGCGTCCGGAATCAACAGTTTCCAGACCTGCAATCAGGCGAAGAACGGTTGTTTTACCGCAGCCAGAAGGGCCAAGCAGCGTGAGGAACTCGCCATTGTTGATAGTCAGATCCAGCTGGGGAATGACCTCTTTACCATCAAAGCATTTGCGAATTCCCGCCAATTGCACCAGCGGTGAAAGCGAACTCGGTTGTTTATTCAATTTTTTACTCTGTCCCATGTAAACGCAACGGATGGCTTACCGATGCGGGGTTTGTGGTTAACCACCTTGGTGACTCTTAATGAGGGCGGTAATTCTACGGCAAACCGCTTGAATCGCCAATCTTTGTTGTGAATTACTGGCTTAGCTTTATATTCATTAAGGTAATGCTGATAAATATTCCCGCTTGCAGGGGTAAAAGTGACCTGACGCAATATTTGTCTTTTCTTGCTTCTTAATAATGTTGTCACAAAAAGTGAGGGTGACTACATGGATAAACTACTTGAGCGATTTTTGAACTACGTGTCTCTGGATACCCAATCAAAAGCAGGGGTGAGACAGGTTCCCAGCACGGAAGGCCAATGGAAGTTATTGCATCTGCTGAAAGAGCAGCTCGAAGAAATGGGGCTTATCAATGTGACCTTAAGTGAGAAGGGCACTTTGATGGCGACGTTACCGGCTAACGTCCCTGGCGATATCCCGGCGATTGGCTTTATTTCTCATGTGGATACCTCACCGGATTGCAGCGGCAAAAATGTTAATCCGCAAATTGTTGAAAACTATCGCGGTGGCGATATTGCGCTGGGTATCGGCGATGAAGTTTTATCACCGGTTATGTTCCCGGTGCTGCATCAGCTACTGGGTCAGACGTTGATTACCACCGATGGTAAAACCTTGTTAGGTGCCGATGACAAAGCCGGTATTGCAGAAATCATGACCGCGCTGGCGGTATTGCAACAGAAAAACATTCCGCATGGTGATATTCGCGTCGCCTTTACCCCGGATGAAGAAGTGGGCAAAGGGGCGAAACATTTTGATGTTGATGCCTTCGATGCCCGCTGGGCTTACACTGTTGACGGTGGTGGCGTAGGCGAACTGGAGTTTGAAAACTTCAACGCCGCATCGGTCAATATCAAAATTGTCGGTAACAATGTTCATCCGGGCACGGCGAAAGGAGTGATGGTAAATGCGCTGTCGCTGGCGGCACGTATTCATGCGGAAGTTCCGGCGGATGAAAGCCCGGAAATGACAGAAGGCTATGAAGGTTTCTATCACCTGGCGAGCATGAAAGGCACCGTTGACCGAGCCGATATGCACTACATCATCCGTGATTTCGACCGTAAACAGTTTGAAGCGCGTAAACGTAAAATGATGGAGATCGCCAAAAAAGTGGGCAAAGGGTTACATCCTGATTGCTACATTGAACTGGTGATTGAAGACAGTTACTACAATATGCGCGAGAAAGTGGTTGAGCATCCGCATATTCTCGATATCGCCCAGCAGGCGATGCGTGACTGCGATATTGAACCGGAACTGAAACCGATCCGCGGCGGTACCGACGGCGCGCAGTTGTCGTTTATGGGATTACCGTGCCCGAACCTGTTCACTGGCGGTTACAACTATCATGGTAAGCATGAGTTTGTGACTCTGGAAGGTATGGAAAAAGCGGTGCAGGTGATCGTCCGTATTGCCGAGTTAACGGCGCAACGGAAGTAAGCGAAAAGGGATGCGGCATGTGATGCCGCATCCGGCTTAAATCCAAACTTACCCTTCGAAGAACCAATACCCGCTATTGACCAGCGCCGCGAGCATCGCGAGGAATGACGGATCTTCCAGCGCATCGCCAAAATTCTCCGCAGTCAGCGCAATGTTGCTGGCGAGTGCATCCAGTGCCGGACGGTGCGGGGAATCGATCTTCTCACCATTGGCATACACGTCGTCGCCAATGCGCAATACGCGCAGACCACCAAGGCGCACCAGCACATCACCTTGTTTCAGCGCATCGTAGATTTCATCCGGCTGATAAGGCGGCTCTGGCGGCGCGATATCCAGTTCATGACGTGACTGGGATATAAACTCGCCAAACCATTGCTTAAAGTGTTCCGGCTGGTTGATCAATTCGAGCATCATCTCACGCAGTTTATCCATCTCTTGCGGCAGAACGTCCGCAGGATGAGCGCGAGGTGGAACATCAGGATCGCTGTAGTAGTTGCCGCCCAGTTCACGTTGCAGCACATAATCGGCAAATCCGCTAATTAATTCCCGCGTATTTGGCGCGCGAAAACCCACGGAATAGTTCATCGCATTTTCCAGCGCGTAGCCTTCATGCGGGAATCCTGGCGGAATATAAAGAATATCGCCAGGCTCCAGCTCTTCATCGATGATGGCTTCGAACGGATCGACCTGTAACAGATCCGGGTGTGGGCAGTGCTGTTTCATTTGCAGCTTTTCGCCCACTCGCCAGCGACGACGTCCGGTACCCTGAATGATAAACACGTCGTACTGATCGAGATGCGGGCCGACGCCGCCGCCAGGTACAGAAAAAGAGATCATCAGATCATCAATACGCCAGTCCGGTAGTTCACGGAACGGTCGCATCAGCGCGGCGGTCGGCTCATGCCAGTGATTTACTGCTTGCACTAACAATGACCAGTTAGTTTCACCGAGATGATCGTAGCTTTCGAACGGACCGTGGCTGACCTGCCATTTGCCATCCTGGTGACTGACCAGTCGACTGTCGACTTCGCTTTCCATCGCCAGACCCGCCAACTCGTCTGGAGAGATCGGGTCAATAAAATTATTAAAGCCGCGTTTTAACACCACCGGGCGTTTCTGCCAGTGACGTTCAAGAAAATCGGGCCAGTTAAGAGTGAGTTGGTATTCCATGTTAAGCATCCACAGGCTGGTATCTGCAACCGATTATAACGGATGCTTAACGTAATGCGTGAAGTATGGACATATTTATTCATCTTTCGGCGCAGAATGCTGGCGACCAAAAATCACCTCCATCCGCGCACCGCCCAGCATGCTCTCTCCGGCGACGATTTTACCCTCATATTGCTCGGTGATTTCGCGGGCTACCGCCAGCCCTACACCTTGCCCAGGGCGTAAAGTATCAACCCGTTGACCACGGTCGAAAATGACCTCTCGCTTGCTTAATGGAATACCGGGTCCATCATCCTCGACCACAATATAGAGATGCTCGTCGGTTTGCCTTGCAGAAATTTCGACAAACTCGAGGCAATATTTACAGGCATTATCCAGCAGATTGCCCATCACCTCGACAAAATCGTTCTGCTCACCGACAAAGCTGATCTCTGGCGAAATATCGAGAGAGATATTGACCCCTTTGCGTTGATACACTTTGTTCAGCGCCGAGGTGAGATTGTCCAGCAGTGGGGCGACCGGATGCAGCTCGCGGCTAAGCAATGTCCCGCCGCGCATACTGGCACGATGCAGGTAGTAGCCAATTTGCTGTGAAATGCGGCTGATTTGCTCCAGCATTACCGGTTCAGCATCACTGACGCTCATCTTTTCACTACGCAGAGAACGCAGCGTACTTTGCAGCACCGCCAGTGGCGTTTTCAGACTATGGGTCAGGTCGGTGAGCGTCGTACGGTATTTGTCGTAACGTTCGCGTTCACTTTTTAACAATCGGTTCAGGTTTCGTACCAGACTGGTCAGTTCTCGCGTTGTGGCTGGATTGAGCAATTCGCGGTTATGTTCTTCCAGTTCGCGGACTTCTTTTGCCAGGGCTTCGATGGGGCGTAAACTCCACCAGGCGGCGACCCACAGCAGCGGGATCACTAACAGCAGATTGGCTGAGAGCACATAGATAAACCAGCTCCAGACCATATAGGAACTTTTTAGCTCCACCGGAATGGTATCCACCACCACAATGGTTAATTTTGGCATCCGCGATGTTGCCGGGTAGACGTTTACTGCCACCGAGTGGGTCATCTCCGCGTCGTCGTCATCTTCCCGCACTTCCTGCAACTGTTGCTGTATCGAATGATCTCCACTCAGCAAGAGGCTGGTATCGTTAACATCCGCTTCAATTTCATGAAAACCATTCGATTTCAGCCAGTCAGGCTGGATCATCTTCATCAGCCAGGGCACGTCACGTTGCGCCCATAAAAGCTGCCCGTTCTCATCATAAATTAGCGTCATGGTGGGGCTTTGCTTGTCGATATTTTCTGGTAACTCGACATGCAACTTATTGTTTTCCCACTTCGCAAGGGTATAGAACAGATTGCTTTCGCCACGTAACAGCCGAAACGTAGTTTTATCGAAACTGACGCTATAACCGATCAGCGCGACCATTCCGTAGGCAAGCGAAAGCACCAGTACTACCGCTGCCGTTGCCAACAGAAAACGTACCCGCAGCGAGAGCGGGAAAAAAAGACGCAGTAATTTTTTCATCAGCGCAATTCGAACAGATAGCCCTGGCCGCGAACGGTGGTAATCACTTCTTGCGGATATTGTGCCTGAATTTTTTTGCGCAGACGTCCCATCAGTACATCAATGGTATGGCTTTCCCGCAGCTCCGCATCCGGATAGAGTTGTAGCATTAACGAATCTTTGCTCACCACTTTGCCATTATTGCGTATCAACGTTTCCATAATGGTGTATTCGAACGCGGTCAGTTTGATCACTTCGTCATTAATAGATAATTCACGGCGAGAGAGATCAACCTGAAACGGGGGGAGCGAAATGACCTGTGAAGCCAGACCGCTATTACGCCGCATTAATGCCTGCATTCGCGCCATCACCTCTTCAATATGAAACGGTTTAGTCACATAATCATCAGCACCGGCACTTAATACTTCGACTTTGTCCTGCCAGCTTTCACGGGCGGTTAATACCAGAATCGGCAGTGAAACATCGTTGCTACGCCAGCGGCGAATCAGTGACAGACCGTCCTCGTCTGGCAATCCGAGATCGACAATCGCAATATCCGGTATATGTTCATTGAGATAATAATCGGCTTCTTTGGCATCTTCTGCGTCATCGACCTGATGACCAGCATCCTGAATCTGAACTTTAAGGTGGTGACGTAACAACGCATTGTCTTCAACAACCAGTACGCGCATTTTTATTTCTCCCTGTCTTAATTATTAAAATAGTGTAACGCGATTATGTGGTTATGGGGGTAAACATTAAATAAACCAGCGGGGAGGGGAGGTAAAGTGAAAAAATAAAAAGCGGATAATCTTAATAAGCAGGCCGGACAGCATCGCCATCCGGCACTGATACGAGGTTTATTTCAGCTCATCAACCATCGTGATAGCTCGACCAATATAGTTAGCCGGCGTCATCGCTTTCAGGCGGGCTTTCTCTTCTTCTGGCAACGCCAGACCATCGATAAACTGCTTCATGCCTTCGGCGTCAACGCGCTTACCGCGAGTCAGCTCTTTCAGCTTCTCGTACGGTTTTTCGATGCCATAGCGACGCATAACTGTCTGGATTGGTTCAGCCAGCACTTCCCAGTTGTGATCCAGTTCATCCAGCAGATGGTCACGGTTCACTTCCAGTTTGCTCACGCCTTTCAGGGTGGATTGATATGCAATCAAGGCATAACCGATACCCACGCCGAGGTTACGCAGCACGGTAGAGTCGGTCAGGTCACGCTGCCAGCGGGAAACCGGCAGTTTGCTTGCCAGATGCTGCAATACCGCGTTGGAAAGGCCCAGATTCCCTTCGGAGTTTTCGAAGTCGATCGGGTTAACTTTATGCGGCATGGTGGAAGAACCAATCTCACCAGCAATGGTTTTCTGTTTGAAGTGGTTAAGGGCGATATAACCCCAGACGTCACGGTCAAAGTCGATCAGAATAGTGTTGAAGCGCGCAACGCAATCAAACAGTTCGGCAATGTAGTCGTGCGGTTCGATCTGGGTGGTGTACGGGTTCCACTGAATACCCAGCGAGGTGACGAACTCTTCGCTGAACTGATGCCAGTCAACTTCCGGGTAAGCGGCGATGTGGGCGTTATAGTTACCGACCGCGCCGTTGATTTTGCCGAGGATCTCCACCTGGTTAAGCTGGCGGTACTGGCGCTCCATACGGTAGGCGACGTTTGCCATCTCTTTACCGATGGTTGACGGCGTGGCTGGCTGACCGTGGGTACGAGACAGCAGCGGGATATCGCGATACTGAACGGCGAGATCTTTAATGCCATCAATCAGTTGACGCCAGTATGGCAGGATCACTTCATCACGCGCGGTTTTCAGCATTAATGCGTGGGAGAGGTTATTGATATCTTCCGAAGTACAGGCAAAGTGGATGAATTCAGAAACCGCGTGCAGTTCCGGGATCTCCGCCACTTTTTCTTTCAGGAAATACTCAACCGCTTTAACGTCGTGGTTAGTGGTACGCTCGATAGTTTTGATGCGCGCCGCATCTTCTTCGCTGAAACTGGCGACGATTGCATCAAGGTAACCGATTGCGTCGGCAGCAAAAGCAGGAACTTCCTTGATCGCTGCGTGCGCGGCCAGTTTTTGCAGCCAACGTACTTCAACTTGTACACGGAATTTCAGCAAACCATATTCGCTGAAAATCCCGCGCAGCGCGCTGACTTTATCGCCGTAGCGTCCATCGACAGGGGAAACGGCGGTCAGTGAGGATAATTCCATAGATCACAACTCCGGGGTTAAATGAGCAAGAATTTGTTTTGCCTGAGTGGTCAGGCGATTACGAGAAAACATCAGTTGCAGACGTCCGCCGCCGACCTGGTGCCAGAGCACTGCGGCGCGAATGCCTGCCAGCAGGGTTGCGCGAACTTTCGCCTGCACTTGTGGGCTTTGCAGTACAGCAGGGGAACCGGTGACCTGAATGCGCGGGCCAAGCGGGCTAATCACATCAACATAGATAGCAGCCATCGCGCTCATCAGCGTTTCGGACTGTAAATCGAAGTGTTCGAGCTGGCGTTGCAGGCCGTTGATCCGGTTGCCCAGAGTGTCGAGCGCGCCTTTCGCTGAGGAGAGTTTGCGCTCAAGCACCATCAAGCTGAGTGTGTAGCGGGTTAATTCGGCGTTTAAGCCCTGGCGACTGCTGGCATTGAGCACGCCGAGCAGGGTTTCCAGCCCGACGCGCAGGTTGGCTTCGCTACCGCCAAAAACCGCCAGCGTCGAGCTGGGGTTCATATCAATAATACTGTTGAGTGAGACGTGTAGCGCATCGGCATCACAATGCCCCTGGTGAGCGAGTTGTTGCACCAGGCGTGCCGACTGACAAATACCGGCCAGGGCGAGGGTGATGTCATAGTAATTCTTTGCCACGTTCACTGCTTCCTTGTTTTAAGTAAAGATAATAATCAGACCGGCAGCGGCAGACGCTGCTCAATAATACCGCCACCGAGGCACACTTCACCGTTATAGAAGACGGCAGACTGGCCCGGCGTCACGGCGGCAACCGGTTCATCGAAAATCACTTCAATGCGATCATCGTCCAGCGCCTTGACGGTGCAAGGGATATCGGTCTGGCGATAGCGGGTTTTTACCGTGCAACGCATAGTGCCGGTGAATGGTTCGCGATCGACCCAGTGCAACTGCTGGGCAATCAATCCGACAGACATCAGCCGCGGGTGTTCATGGCCCTGAGCGACAACCAGAATGTTGTTTTCGACGTCTTTGTCCACCACATACCACGGTTCTTCGGTACCTTCTTTGGTGCCACCGATACCCAGACCTTTACGCTGACCGAGAGTGTGATACATCAGCCCCTGGTGCTCACCAATTTCATCGCCATCGACGGTAATGATTTTGCCCGGTTGCGCCGGGAGATAACGGCCCAGGAACTCGCGGAATTTACGTTCGCCAATGAAGCAAATGCCGGTAGAGTCTTTTTTCTTCGCGGTGACCAGACCAAGATCTTCAGCAATCTTACGCACCTGCGGTTTTTCCAGTTCGCCGACCGGGAACAGGCTTTGCGCAATCTGCTCATGGCTGAGCGTATAAAGGAAGTAGCTCTGGTCTTTATTGCTGTCCAGACCACGCAGCAGGCGGCTCTTGCCATCGACATCGGCCCGACGTACGTAATGACCGGTAGCGATATAATCGGCACCTAAATCTTCGGCGGCAAATTCGAGGAAGGCTTTAAATTTGATCTCTTTGTTGCACAGAATATCCGGATTCGGCGTGCGACCGGCTTTATATTCGGCAAGGAACAGTTCGAAGACGTTGTCCCAGTACTCGGCAGCAAAGTTAACGGTGTGCAGTTCAATGCCGAGCTTGTCGCAGACAGCCTGGGCATCAGCCAGATCCGCTGCCGCTGTGCAATATTCCTCACCGTCGTCTTCTTCCCAGTTCTTCATAAACAGGCCTTCGACCTGATATCCCTGTTGTTGCAACAGCCAGGCAGAAACGGAGGAATCGACACCGCCGGACATGCCGACGATTACTTTTTTTGCGGTTTCAGACATTGGATCACTCACGACATTGAACTTCAAGGCGGCGTATTCTATCACGCAGCCTTTTAGATGACACCCTTTGTAAAAGGCCAGTTAAAATCGCCAATCATCTCCAGCGGATAACGTTGCCCGCTTTGATAACAACGAATACTTTCCGCCACCAGCGGCGAACGAAGATTTGACGCCTGTAAAATTTCTTCGGCGCTGACCCAACGGCAGCAGTCGATATCGCTGTCATGAGGCTGGGTCGGGCATATTTGCTCAAGCTCAATGGCAAAGAGGAAACGCAAAAACGGCGTTTTATCTGGCGCAATCCACTGATGCATACGAATAAAGTGTTGCGGCTGCGCGCTGATGCCGGTTTCTTCCCACAGTTCACGGGCGGTGGCTTCCACTAAGGTTTCATCGGCTTCCAGATGCCCGGCAGGTTGGTTCCATAACGCTTTACCATTAATCGTCTCTTCAACGACTAAAAATTTGCCTTCTGCGTGCACCACGCAAGCAACGGTAACGTGCGGTTTAAACATTTTGCATCCTTAATCTGTCACTTCTCGCCATTCGCCATTGGCAAGATTATCCAAAGAGTAATCTCCCATCGCATAGCGAATCAGTCGCAGCGTAGGGAAACCAACATGGGCGGTCATGCGGCGCACCTGGCGATTACGTCCTTCATATAAGGTGATCTTCAGCCAGCTGGTGGGAATACTTTTGCGTTCACGAATTGGTGGATTCTGCGGCCATAACCACGCGGGTTCGTCAACCAGCTCCGCGCCGGCGGGCAGGGTAGGGCCATCATTTAAGGTTACGCCATTGCGCAAGGCTTCAAGTGCGTCTTGTGTGGGAATACCTTCCACCTGCACATAATAGATTTTTCCGGTGCGTTTACCCGGCTGGGTTAAACGCGCCTGCAACGCGCCGTTATTGGTCAGCACCAGCAACCCTTCGCTATCGCGGTCAAGGCGACCTGCTGCATAAACGCCCTGAACCGGGATGAATTCTTTTAATGTTTTGCGTCCGGCTTCATCGGTGAACTGCGGAAGAACATCGTAGGGTTTATTGAACAGGATCACACGCGTGGGCTGGTTTTCAGGTTTACGCCTGGTAGAACGTTGCGAGCTGAATCGCTTAACCTGGTGATTTCTAAAAGAAGTTTTTTGCATGATATTTTCAGAGATTATGAATTGCCGCATTATAGCCTAATAACGCGCATCTTTCATGACGGCAAACAATAGGGTAGTATTGACAAGCCAATTACAAATCATTAACAAAAAATTGCTCTAAAGCATCCGTATCGCAGGACGCAAACGCATATGCAACGTGGTGGCAGACGAGCAAACCAGTAGCGCTCGAAGGAGAGGTGAATGGAAAGTAAAGTAGTTGTTCCGGCACAAGGCAAGAAGATCACCCTGCAAAACGGCAAACTCAACGTTCCTGAAAATCCGATTATCCCTTACATTGAAGGTGATGGAATCGGTGTAGATGTAACCCCAGCCATGCTGAAAGTGGTCGACGCTGCAGTCGAGAAAGCCTATAAAGGCGAGCGTAAAATCTCCTGGATGGAAATTTACACCGGTGAAAAATCCACACAGGTTTATGGTCAGGACGTCTGGCTGCCTGCTGAAACTCTTGATCTGATTCGTGAATATCGCGTTGCCATTAAAGGTCCGCTGACCACTCCGGTTGGTGGCGGTATTCGCTCTCTGAACGTTGCCCTGCGCCAGGAACTGGATCTCTACATCTGCCTGCGTCCGGTACGTTACTATCAGGGCACTCCAAGCCCGGTTAAACACCCTGAACTGACCGATATGGTTATCTTCCGTGAAAACTCGGAAGACATTTATGCGGGTATCGAATGGAAAGCAGACTCTGCCGACGCCGAGAAAATGATTAAATTCCTGCGTGAAGAGATGGGGGTGAAGAAAATTCGCTTCCCGGAACATTGTGGTATCGGTATTAAGCCGTGTTCGGAAGAAGGCACCAAACGTCTGGTTCGTGCAGCGATCGAATACGCAATTGCTAACGATCGTGACTCTGTGACTCTGGTGCACAAAGGCAACATCATGAAGTTCACCGAAGGAGCGTTTAAAGACTGGGGCTACCAGCTGGCGCGTGAAGAGTTTGGCGGTGAACTGATCGACGGTGGCCCGTGGCTGAAAGTTAAAAACCCGAACACTGGCAAAGAGATCGTCATTAAAGACGTGATTGCTGATGCATTCCTGCAACAGATCCTGCTGCGTCCGGCTGAATATGATGTTATCGCCTGTATGAACCTGAACGGTGACTACATTTCTGACGCCCTGGCAGCGCAGGTTGGCGGTATCGGTATCGCCCCTGGTGCAAACATCGGTGACGAATGCGCCCTGTTTGAAGCCACCCACGGTACTGCGCCGAAATATGCCGGTCAGGACAAAGTAAATCCTGGCTCTATTATTCTCTCCGCTGAGATGATGCTGCGCCATATGGGTTGGACTGAAGCCGCAGACCTGATTGTTAAAGGTATGGAAGGCGCGATCAACGCGAAAACCGTAACCTATGACTTCGAACGTCTGATGGAAGGCGCTAAACTGCTGAAATGTTCAGAGTTTGGTGACGCGATCATCAAGAATATGTAATCACTACATGTGTTAAATATTGTAACGGGCGTATAACACGCCCGTTGTTTTTTGTTAGTATGCTAACGGTTATCAAAATTTTATCAAAATAAGTTATCAAAACCCCCTGGTTGCTTGGGGAAGGTTGGACGTTCAGATGGTAGTCTTATTGCCAAGTTCCAATCAGATATACCTCAGCTTTTTATGATTCTTGCCGATGGGCGCGCACTAATATTTAGGCCTGTTTTGCGCTAGAAGCGGGCATTGTTATAGCCCTCTAGCCTTAACAGATAACGCTGGGTAAGGTTTAGAGCCAACATAGGATCAAAATTTTCATTTTTTGACATTACAATTAATACTGATATTTTGTTGAATATGTAGAAAAAAGTGGAGATTTTGTGTTAGTGGTAGATGATGAATATGGGGCGTTGGATCTATATAGCTGAAAATGCTCTGGATACTCAGGGTCAAACTTTTATCAACCATATAAATGAGTGGGATAAAGATGAGATTTAAGGTGCTGCCTGCGGGAAGTATGTGCTCTGTTGAACAATCTAACTGTGCCTATTTAATTACTGATAATTGGGATGACTGGTTTGAATTTTCTACAATGTATACATTGGTTTATATAGATTCAAATAAGGATAAGAATATTATTGGTTCTACTAAAATTGGCCAATTGAATATGGCGAAAGGTCAAAGTAGACCAAGTATCCCTGAAGCTTTCGAAAAACTAGATGAGAGTTTTTTCTCCGTTGGTCAAGATGATAGTTTTTACGAAGTGTTGAATGAACTAGGAGAAGATATCCGAAATGAAATATTATCATCGCTTAATGATATTGCTCTGAGTGAAGATATATATAATAAAGCAATAAATGAGAGGGTCACTAGCATATCTCTTCTGAGATCCGTCAGCCATACATCTATTAAGGGACAGTTTCGTCGACTTGCGAACGGAGGTGCTCGACTTTCAAAATATTCATTTTCATATAACTCACCAGTGATGAAAGGCACTGACTCTGACCGTATTAAGTTAAGTTTTGAAGTGATACCAGAGAGCAATCCCCCAACAAATATTCATGTGCTAATTGGTCGGAATGGTGTTGGGAAAACGCATTTAATGAATAATATGATTAGTTCATTAATTGACGAAAATACAACGCCAACAAAAGTCGGTGAATTTTCATCTAAAGATCAACTAGCTGGTGAGCTTTTCTCTAACGTAGTATCAGTCACTTTTAGCGCTTTTGATGAAACAGAACCTTTATCAGAAAAAAAAGATAAATCTACAGGTATACAGTTTTCATATGTGGGACTAAAAAGAGTAAAAAAAGGTGATGAGAAAAGTCTCCCGCCCAAAAGCCCTGTTATATTGAAAAATGAATTCGTGAAAAGTATGCTTTCTTGTAAGGCAGGAGGGAAAATTGAACGTTGGAAAAGGGCTGTGGATAAGCTGGAGTCAGATCCAGTATTTGCTGACATTAATGTAGCATCAATATTGAATAGACAAGATGAAGATGAGTTTAAAGATATTGCAGGAAGAGTATTCAAAAATTTAAGTTCCGGGCACAAAATTGTATTGCTAACTATCACTAGACTTGTCGAGACAATGGAAGAAAGAAGCTTGGTTTTTTTAGATGAACCAGAAGCTCATCTCCATCCACCATTATTATCAGCTTTTGTAAGGTCTCTTTCTGATTTATTAATTAATAGGAATGCAGTATCTATAATAGCTACCCACTCTCCTGTAGTTCTCCAGGAAGTTCCTCGAAGCTGTACGTGGAAGTTGTGGCGTAGTGGCTACTTGTCTAAAGTAGAAAGGCTAGAAACAGAATCTTTCGGTGAAAATGTGGGTATACTAACGAGGGAGGTATTTGGATTGGAAAATACCGACTCTGGATTCCATAATCTTCTTGACGATGCTGTAAATAAATTCGAAGATTACGATTCAGCTGTGCAAAATTTCAATGGGCAACTTGGAATTGAAGCTAGAGGTATTTTGCGGGCTTTGTTTTTAATTAAGAGAAACCAATCATGAAAAAACTCTTAAAACCGAATGATAGTGCGTTGGATGTATTTAATGCATGCATTGATCGAGTTCGCGATGAAGATTTAAAGAGGAGGCTTATAGCATGTTCTCAAGAAATAGAAGATTCCTCAATAGAATTTGATGCAAAAGTATCAATTGCACAATTACATACAATTTTGCCTAAAGACAATGTTGCCACTGTTGTTACAGTTGACGAAATGAAGGTTGTCTATACAAGCAGAATGGCTAAGAAATTAGCCCCAGGGCGTATCTATTATGACAAGTTAATGTCACTTCCAGATCATGGAAGATGCCCACTATGTTCTCAAAGAGTAGTATCGACATTAGATCATCACTTACCTAAAGCACATTTTCCATCATTGGCTGTATCGCCTTTTAATCTTATACCAGCCTGTCAGGATTGTAATAAAACAAAGAGCGAAGATATCCCAATTTGCTCAGAAGAAGAAACTTTGCACCCATATTACGATGATGTAGAAGCATTTGTTTGGGTTAAGGCAAAAATACGGGAATCTATTCCTGTAGCGATAGAGTTTTATGTAGAGCCACCTGAAGATTGCCCCCCACTTTTAGCTAAACGTATGAAGTATCACTTTAAGGCATTTAAGTTGTCTGCTCTTTATGCATCACATGCAGCTGAAGAACTAGCGAGCATTGAATATATCGCAAAGAGAATTTACGATGGGGGGGGGAGTATCGAGTTAAAAAAATACTTGACTGAAACCGCAGCTGGAAAAAAATCGGTAAGCTTAAATTCTTGGCAATCCGCACTCTATAGTTGTCTCTCGGAAAATAACTGGTTTTGTGAGGTTAGATTTAGATAGTAATAAAGACATTCAGCCAATATCGGGGAAAAGTCATTGGATGTCTTACTAATTTTCTAGCTGTGACTGTGCCAAGTCAGTTTTTCGTTCACTGCGGACATTCAACCCATTTTGAAAGTCAATTTTGTGACGCTAACATTCCTAACAGTAGTCTTGCTGGCAATCTGATATAATCTGAGGTTTCGTTGGAATATATTTATTAAACACACTACGACTCACAGATTTCATCTATAGTCGGCATAATTAAAATAGCAATCTTAAAAAGTGCAGAAACAAGTCGCTTTTAACATTAATGGTCAAGCCATAAATTATCTCTATTGAGTAGACTAATCTTTGTTGCATTTTTTGATGCTAGAGTTACACATTCTCCTTTATCAAACTCATCCAAACTAACAAATACAAATTTCTTGCCATCTTTTTCTTTTGGAAATACCATGAAAATCACTTCGAACGTAAGTTCGCTATTTTTATTAATTAAAAATTGCTTGAGTGCGCGATACTTACCTATTTCACACTCTGTGAGTGTAAAGGAGGTGCAGTTCTCTGTTGAATGATACTTTGCATCCAGAAGAATAAAGGTGTTACTATCAACTTTAATAATAAAATCGGGGCGTTTTCCCCCATATATTTTTAAACTTTTAGATAGGTCTGTTTTTCCTTGTTCGACATATACAAACTCCCATTGGGAGTTTTCTAACCATTTAAGAGCATACTCTTCACCATCCTCGCCTGCGGATGTAGGACATTGTTTCCTTAGCTTTCTGCGAATTTCGTCTAAATGTGGCATAAATTATATTCCCTTTCATATGGTATATCATTATTATCGACATTATTTGATGATTCTTTAGCAAAATTTCAAAAGATTGGTCTAATATATGTTCAGGCATTGCAGTTCACCATATTAGAAAACTCTGTTCCTGGCTCAAAGCGGACTGTTTGGTTCTTTTCCATAATGTTAAGAAAATCAAGATGGCGTTGAAACGCTTAAATTTTTACAATGCTACTTTGCTCCAACCTTTCCCTCGGTCATCATGGTAACGATCGGTTTGCTGCTGGGTTTTATGGCCCAGTAACTTTCTGGTATCAATCCCTTGTTCCTTGTAAAGACGCTCAGATAAAGATCTTTGTTCATGAAAAGTTGCTGGAGTTCCAGTACCCCAATCAATTTCTGCCAGATCACGTGCCTTGCTAAAGTTCATCGTTAGTGTATTAGCTTTTACCTGTGCGCCACGTTCAGCCTGTGATGTAGTACGGAAAAAATGCACTAAGTATGGGCTGACTGCGTAGTCACGGCAGCGAGCTACTACATCACGTAAACACCAGTTGATAGCATTCAAACGTAAAGAAAGAGGGATAGCGATTTTGCTCCCGGTCTTTTCCTGAATGACGTGAAGATGATCCTCCCAAATATCACTAAATTTCATTTTGGATATATCTCCTAAACGCTGCCCAGTGACCAAAGCTAGGAGCATGGCATTTCCCATATAACGATGAGCGGCGTCTGCGATATCGAATATTTTTTTCCATTCTTCTAGGCTGAGGCGTTGACGGCTAATTTTCCTTCTGGGTTGCTTCGTTGCAAGAGCAGGGTTATACCCTGGTGGAACTTCGCCGTAATGCTGTGCTTCCTTAAACACATCGATCAATACAGACCTTACGACCTGGGCCATTCTAGGCTGTCCAGCAGAGATATACTCATCAAGTAATTGTGCTATATCTCTGACATCAACGGCTGATATCAACTTCAGTCCTGCTCGTTCCCTGAGCAAGGATACTGGTTTGGCTTTCTGTTTATAGGTGTTGAGCTTTATATCGCCACTTTTCAGTCTGTCTTCCTGGATTGCTTGATAGCGATCTAACCAGGTTGACGTTGTGATTGCTTTTCCTTTGCTGGTTGCGATCCTGTCACTGATAGCCAGAATCTGCCGGGTTCTTTGCTCAGCCAGGCGTGAATTTGCCTCAGTGGCAATAGCAATGGCTTCAGCTTCGTTTGTGCCTAAAGAATGAAACTTCCCGGTCACTGGATGTTTATATCGCCAATAGACTTTATTTACTTTTCTACTATAAAGCGGATACAAGTTCGGGACTGAAACATTATTTTTACGTGGTCTGGCTGCCATTACTTAAAATCCTTTGTAGAATAATAGAATCATTTTTCTTGATGACAGGAGTAACTAATTCCCCAACTAACTCTGCGTCCTCACGCACTCGCCATAGTCGACCTTGTTTCATTGCCGGTGGACAAAATAAATTCTGCTTAGCATAACGACGCAATGTGGACACGCTTGGAGGATTACTTCTGTATTTTTCCGCAGCCCATTCCTCAAGTGTCAGCATTTGAAGCATTTTTGATAACCTCATTTCTTTTGCTACAAAACTATTTCACTAGTTAATTTCGCTGTCTGGATTGTTTATGCATCTTATGCAGCTCTTTAAAGCGTTCCATAAACATCCCGTAGGCATGGCCCGGTGCCAGTGGAATCACGTTGAACATCTCTGTTGCCGGGATGCCTTCCAGTACAGGCCAGAAAGAGCCATCATCAAGCCCGAGATCGCGGCGTTCGGTTGCCAGCATGATGAGATCGGCATATTTCACGGGCGTACTCATAACCGGGGGTAACCCGTATTTCTCACGGATTACGGCGTCTATTTTTTCTTCCATCTGTTTATAGTCAGGAAGAAGGCGTTTCAGTGGAGCGGGGATGTCCTGGCAATACACTTCTGTTGCATCATGCATTAACGCTTCAAAAGCAAATTCCTGCGGTACCAGTTGGCTGCAAAGAACCGCATGTTGGGCGACGCTGTAGAAGTGTGAAAGATGTCCTGCAAAGCGACAGATATTTGAAAGGGAAAACGCGATATCGTTAATAACGATATCGTCTTTATTTATCCTGTCATAATAAAAATGCTTCCCAGAAAAAGTTTTAATAAATGACATTTTGTTCTCCACGTTATTTGCGCTGCACCGCACTGAATTCTGGTAAAAGGAAGCCCTCACCATCCGGCGATTATTGAGTTAATTACGTTTCCATAAATGCCCCCGCAGGGGCATTTGCAGTAATCAAATCAGGCGGTGAAAGTACCAATAAAGGTTTCTACTTTGCTGTCTTTGAATTTCTCAACAAGCAGATCGCGAAATTCGTTAGCCATTTCTTCCTGCACCGCCTCCAGCTGAATAATGCGCAGAACAAGTACAGGACGATCGCCAGTGATAATGCTGAGGCGTAATTTAAAAGAACGTTCTTTCAGACCTTCAAACGGAACGCATTTAAATTCAAATGCCACTGGCATAATGTCTTTGGTCTTCGCTTCGACAGACTCCATCAGGGAGCGTTTGCCGCTGAAGTCATTGTCTTCAAAATCAGCAGTCTGGTTCGCTTCAATTGTGATTTTACGGATCGCCGCAGCCGCTTTGGTTGCCTGAATGGCGTCACCATTAGCATCAAAGCCCACAAGGTTGTCGGCCCAGTCTTCAATCCATTCTGCCAGTGATTTCTGGGAGTTACGCTCGCCGTGAACAGACAACAGAGCAGAGAACGGTGCTGTCTTTTTCAGTTTGAGAGTGGCGGTGTTATCTGCGTGGCCTGGTTCATCAATAGTACCCAGGTTAAGCACACTGACGGCACGCATATTATCAGCATCGATAAAGCAGCGGGTGCCTTCATCTGCAAGATCTTTAGAATAACGGGTAAAGTCATCAATGCTGGCAGTGGAAAGCGCACCACGGAAACGGAAGCGATTTAAATTAAATTTTTCCAGGTCATGAATGCGGAAATTCTCAGGCAATGCCACAGCATCGGCACCAATCTTACTGATAATTTCATTAACACCCTGAGCAGAAATAAGGGCATGGATTTGATTAATTGCGGTTGCGTCTAAGTTCTGAGACATAATAAGTCCTCACTATATAAAGATATTCAGTGATGAGATAAATAATCAGTTAATTAAAAACGATATTAACGACCTGCTGCGCGGAGTTTTCCGTCAGGTTCACCGGCAAGAGTCAGTAACTGTCCCTGGTCTTCCTGCAGAATAGTCAGGCGACCACCGCGATTGACATACATCGGCGTTTCGGTGGTGTCTTCTTCGGAAATTTTCCCGCGGTTAGTCGGGCGAACATATGAGAGTTTGTGTTTGATTTTCACACGGTTCTCATCAAATGGTTCGATTTCCAGGTTGAGTGAGACCTTACCTTTGGTTTTCGTGTTCATCACACCGGAAGCGACTTCACTGAGAACTGCGCCGATTTTGGTTTCAAATACGCCGCCGTCCAGCTCCCCGATAAATGCCTGCACATCAGTACTGCGTTCGCTAGCCATTTTGCTGCTCCTCATCATATCGACCCTGCAAGGCCGATTAGTTTCTCCACAAAACAGAGAAGAACACCTGCGGTGGCAGCCGCCCGGATGGATTGGGTTATGAGCCCGTCGTCCGGTGATGCTCTTCTCTGTTTTGTAAAAAGGACGGTACCAGCCGGAAGCAAGGGTACAAACTGGTACCGCCAGGACTACACACAGCATAAAGTTGTGGTGCCGGGTGCCTCCCGGTGCCTGGCGAAGGTTGCACACCAGGCGGGTGGGTATCCACAGAAGGTCGACTGTCAGCCTCAACCTTAACCCGCGTGCGCTGAGCCGCATTCACCACAACGCTAAGGATTCTCTCTGGTTGAAAATACTTAGCTGTTATGTGCCTGCTTTTAGCCACATCAGGCGAGGTGGACCTGGTTATTCCCCAACAACAAGGATTCGGTTAATCTGGTTATCCCCAACAACGCAAAAGGAAAAGAAATGTCCGGTAATATCTATACGCTGTACAAATCCCACTGTGAAAATGTTGGAAAGTATCGGGGCATTGAAATCAGTGGGGTAGTGTCATCAGTCGAAATAAGCAAAGTTGAATCAAGGGCAACATTACTTACTCTTTTGGACCTTGTCTTACATGAGCACCGGAAGAAATTCGGCACTCCCTATAATCAGTTGAATGGGAAAAAGGCTCTGGTTCACCTTATTCTGATGAAGCATCACTGGATGCCAAAACAGATTAATGAGATGAAATTTGATGAACTTCTTCTTTCAATTCAGGATGAACTCACACTTGATAAAATAAGCGTAACCGCCCAGAAATTTTTAGATTATCGAGACTGGAGATCACAAATTCATCACTTTGATGATTTTGACGAAAATGAATGGGATCCTAATTTGTCTGCACAATATCTAAAGTAACATCCTGTGATAAAACCGTGATTTCCTGATCCAGTTTTTTTAAGGAGTCTATTGTTTCCTGTCGATAAGACAGCACTTCACGAAGCTGGTTTATAGCTGCCAGCTTCTTTGTCATCCACTCATAAATTTCCTCATCTGTGTAGCCAGGCGCGACGATTTTGGGTTCTGTTTTGTGCATTTCACATCTCCTCAAGTTATCAGTTACTTGTTGATGGGGACCAGATTGTTAAAGAGCTAAGCGTCCTGTAGGGCGCTTTTTTGTTGCTAACGAATCATCCTGGACTTCATATGCCCCAGGCGGCTACTTCGTGGGCGTCCTGCCTGTTCGTTGTTTCGCTTGGGTACATTATGTATCTCAAAGGTACATTGTCAAGTATAAAAAAACCTGCCGAAGCAGGTTCATAAACATTGATTAGGCTTTGATTTTGTATCTTCTTGGTTTTCCTGAGAAAATCACTGTACCAATTATAGAGCAATTACCGTTGATCTTAATGTAAGGCTCAGGCCAGTTTGGGTTTAACGCTTTGAGATAACGCTGTGTCCCATCTTCTATCAACCTTTTGAAGGTGGTTTCGCCTGTATCGTGCATCAATGCAATAACGTCGTCACCGTGGCAGGCAGGTACTTCAGGATCGACAAAAATCATGTCTCCCGGGCGGTACTCATCAATCATTGAATCACCTATCACCCGCAAGATATAAGTCATTTCCCCACAGGGTACAGGGCAGGGATACGTTTCTGCTGTGCTCAAATCAACCTCAGAATATCCAACTTCTTTCCATGCTCCGGCCTGTACCCATGATATGACAGGGACTAATGTGATTTGTTTATTAGTGATTGAAACATCAGGTTTTTTTGTGATGTTCGTTGTCTGGTGTTCTTGATCGAGCCATCCGACAGGCAGGTCGAAACATTTTTCGATGTGTCGTGCCATGCTGTCACCGATATTTTTAGTAGCACCATCTCCCATAAACCTGCTGGTCTGGGTTGGCTCGCGATCAATCATAGTGGCAAAGGAAGAATTCCCGCCAACACCATCTCTCAGTTTTCTGGCGTTAGACCGCCGGATGTCATGGATTGTTTTCATAACGAAATTAAAACCCTTGTACCGTTAAGGTACAAGTATCTTGAAGGTTCATTTCAATCATGTAATATGTACACCGGAGGTACATATTGTATGAAAGCGTATTGGGACTCTTTAACCAAAGAACAGCAGGGCGAGTTGGCCGGAAAAGTTGGCTCAACACCTGGCTACTTACGGCTGGTTTTCAATGGCTATAAAAAAGCCAGTTTTGTGCTGGCTAAAAAACTTGAGCAATGCACGTCAGGTGCAATTACGAAATCTGACTTAAGACCGGATATCTATCCGAAAGATTAGCAGAACACTTTCAATTTTTAACCACAGAACGATGAGGCTAACCGTGGGTAAGCATCACTGGAAAATAGAAAAACAGCCTGAGTGGTACGTGAAAGCTGTCAGAAAAACTATCGCGGCGTTGCCGGGTGGTTACGCTGAAGCGGCTGACTGGCTCGATGTAACAGAAAACGCTTTATTCAACCGCCTTCGTGCAGATGGCGATCAGATTTTCCCGCTGGGATGGGCAATGGTTTTACAGCGTGCTGGTGGCACTCACTTCATTGCTGATGCTGTGGCGCAGTCTGCAAATGGCGTCTTTGTGTCTCTTCCTGACGTCGAGGATGTGGACAACGCCGATATCAACCAACGCCTGCTGGAAGTCATTGAACAGATCGGCAGTTATTCAAAACAGATTCGTTCAGCAATTGAAGACGGTGTAGTGGAACCGCATGAGAAGACAGCAATTAACGATGAGCTGTATCTCTCAATTTCGAAGCTGCAGGAGCATGCAGCACTGGTCTACAAAATCTTTTGCGTTTCAGAAAGTAGTGACGCCCGCGAGTGTGCAGCTCCGGGCGCCGTGGCGTGTCGTGACTGTGGAGAAACTAACGCATGAACAGTTTAACAACACACTACCGTCGCTCGCAACTGATTGCGCTTCCTGTACCGGGTGGAAAAGCGAAGGTGGAGTATTGCTATGCAGTAAATGTACCAGGTGACAGGGAAATTGTAACCCACAGCTTTGCAGAGTGGGCTGTGGGTGATTTCAACCGGCAGAAGGAGACAGTCCTTTGCGACAAGTTAACCGCTGGTTCAAAGATCACTACGGTGTGCCCGTCAGAGTCATTCGTTGGGAGCCGGAAACACAACGTGTTATCTACCTCCGCGAAGGCTATGAGCATGAGTGCTTCAGCCCGCTCGAACAGTTTCGTCGTAAATTCAGGGAAATAGAGGTCGGTCATGAGCACTAAATTAACCGGCTATGTATGGGATGGTTGCGCTGCATCAGGCATGAAATTATCCAGCGTGGCAATTATGGCCCGCCAGGCTGATTTCAGTAATGACGAAGGTGTGTGCTGGCCATCAATTGAAACCATTGCCCGCCAGATTGGCGCGGGAATGAGTACCGTCAGAACGGCTATCGCACGGCTGGAAGCAGAAGGCTGGTTAACGCGTAAGGCGCGTCGCCAGGGTAACCGCAATGCGTCGAATGTTTATCAGCTTAACGTTGCGAAGCTTCAGGCAGCGGCATTTTCTCAACTGTCAGATTCTGACCCGTCAAAATCTGACGCATCAAAATCTGACCCGTCAAAATTTGATGCGTCGAAATCTGGCAAAAAAGCGGGTTTTCACCCGTCAGAATCTGGCGGGGATCCGTCAGTAAAATCAAAACATGATCCGTCAGATAAAAAAACTTCTCGTCCGGACGCTTCGCAACCGGACACGCAGACGGCTGAACAGGAGTTTTTAACTCGCCATCCTGATGCGGTTGTATTCAGCCCTAAAAAGCGCCAGTGGGGAACGCAGGATGATTTGACCTGCGCACAGTGGCTCTGGAAAAAAATCATCGCCCTGTACGAGCAGGCCGCCGAATGTGACGGCGAGGTGGTTCGTCCCAAAGAACCGAACTGGACAGCCTGGGCAAACGAAATTCGCCTGACCGAGATGAACGATACCAGCGGTCGCTGGAGCTATGCGCGTCAGCTGTATGGTCATGTGTATACGGCAAAGACCGGTACGCTGTCAGAACTGGTGACCGCAGGTGACCAGTTTAACCAGCAGCACATTACCCTGGCGGGGTACGAAAAAGAGACCCAGACGCCTGCCGACGAGCTGGCGGCAAGCCGTACCGCCCGCGCAGCGGTGTTTATCCGCAACGATCCGGCACGTCCCACGCAGACCGGTGAGCTGGTGGGTATGCTGCCTGCGCCGAAGGGGAAACGGTTCACGATGACCGAACAACAGACCCTGCTGTCTCATGGCGTGGCAACGGCGTATGTCGAAAGCGGGGTACTGCGCATTCAGCGTGATGTCACCACGTACAGGAAAAACGCTTACGGGGTTGCGGATAACAGCTACCTCGACAGTGAGACGCTGCATACCAGCGCGTATGTACTGCGCAAACTGAAATCCGTCATTACCAGTAAGTACGGGCGTCACAAGCTTGCCAGTGACGGTACCCGCTTTGGTCCCGGTCAGGCGATTGTCACTCCGGCGGTGATCAAAGGGGAACTGCTGGCAACCTACCGTCAGCTTGAGCGTGCGGGGATCGTGGAAAACTACGAACTGTTTAAGCAGTACCTGGTTGTGGAGCGTGATGCCAGCGATCCGAACCGCCTGAACACGCTGTTCCCGCCTGACTATGTTAACCAGTTGCGTGTTTTTGCCGTGGTTAACCAGTTCCGTCTTCAGTATTCAGAGGAGTCTGCATAATGGCCCGTATCGGGGGAACCTGTTATTTCAAAATTGACGGTCAGCAGCTATCGCTGACCGGCGGCATTGAGGTGCCCATGAACAGGACGGTCAATGATGACATCATCGGCCTGGACGGTTCAGTGGACCGCAAGGAAACTCACCGTGCGCCTTATGTCAAAGGGACCTTCAAGGTGCCGAAGAATTTTCCGGTGAGCAAAATCACCTCGTCTGATGAGATGACCATCACTGCCGAGCTGGCGAACGGTCAGGTCTATGTATTGTCGTCCGCCTGGCTGCACGGAGAAGCGAACCATAATGCCGAAGAAGGCACGGTTGATCTTGAGTTCCACGGTGAAGAAGGGGATTACCAGTAATGAAAGAGCTTGAGTTAAAGAAACCGATTATCGCTCATGGTGAGACACTCTCCGTACTGGAGTTTGATGAACCCACCGGGAAGGATGTCCGCGAGCTGGGGTACTGGGGACGATTTCATGGACGTGACAAACGATGATTACATCCGTCTGTTGTCGGCACTGTTGCCCCCCGGTCCGGCGTGGTCAGCCAGCGATCCGGCGATTGCCGGTGCGGCACCGTCATTAACCCGTGTTCATCAGCGTGCGGATGCCCTGATGCGGGAGCTGGATCCGCGCACCACCACCGAACTGATAAATCGCTGGGAGCGTCTGTGCGGCCTGCCGGATGAATGTATTCCCGCAGGGACACAGACCCTTCGCCAGCGTCAGCAACGGCTGGATGCGAAGGTTAACCTGGCGGGCGGCATCAACGAGGATTTTTATCTTGCACAGCTTGCTGCCCTGGGCAGACCAGATGCCACCATCACGCGATACGACAAAAGCACGTTCACCTGCTCATCGGCCTGTACTGACGCGGTGAATGCGCCGGAATGGCGGTATTACTGGCAGGTCAACATGCCAACCACCACCAACACCACCTGGATGACATGTGGCGATCCCTGTGATTCCGCACTGCGTATCTGGGGTGACACCGTTGTCGAGTGTGTGCTTAACAAACTCTGCCCGTCGCATACCTACGTAATTTTTAAATATCCGGAGTAATCCATGCATCGTATAGACACGAAAACCGCGCAGAAGGATAAGTTCGGCGCGGGTAAGAACGGTTTTATCCGGTATCTGATTATCTCCTGTGCCCACATCCCTTTTCGCCGCTTCTCCCAAACCAACATTTATGAAAATGCAGAAATAACGAGCAAATGGCATCATTCCTGCTTTTGTCAGGGAGATCTACCATGCTTATTGGCTATGTACGTGTGTCAACAAATGACCAGAACACAGATCTACAACGTAATGCGCTGAACTGTGCAGGATGCGAGCTGATTTTTGAAGACAAGATAAGCGGTACAAAGTCCGAAAGGCCGGGACTGAAAAAACTGCTCAGGACATTATCGGCAGGTGACACTCTGGTTGTCTGGAAGCTGGATCGGCTGGGGCGCAGTATGCGGCATCTGGTCATTCTGGTTGAGGAGTTGCGCGAACGTGGCGTTAATTTTCGCAGCCTGACGGATGCTATTGATACCAGCACACCGATGGGGCGTTTTTTCTTTCATGTGATGGGTGCCCTGGCTGAAATGGAACGAGAACTGATTGTTGAACGAACAAAAGCTGGACTGGAAGCTGCTCGCGCACAGGGACGAATTGGGGGACGTCGTCCCAAACTTACACTAGAACAATGGGCGCAGGCCGGGCGATTAATTGCATCAGGCATTCCTCGCCAGAAGGTGGCGATTATCTATGATGTTGGTGTGTCAACTTTGTATAAGAGGTTTCCTGCAGGGGATAAATAAAGTTAAAGATACTTTGTGTACAAAATAAAACAACAGCAACTTGTTGCAATTTTATCAATAAAAGTAGTATTGTCGTAAAAAATTGATTAAAGATTAATGCTATGCATGTTTTTGATAATAATGGAATTGAACTAAAAGCTGAGTGTTCGATAGGTGAAGAGGATGGCGTTTATGGTCTAATCCTTGAGTCGTGGGGGCCGGGTGACAGAAACAAAGATTACAATATCGCTCTTGATTATATCATTGAACGGTTGGTTGATTCTGGTGTATCCCAAATCGTAGTATATCTGGCGTCATCATCAGTCAGAAAACATATGCATTCTTTGGATGAAAGAAAAATCCATCCTGGTGAATATTTTACTTTGATTGGTAATAGCCCCCGCGATATACGCTTGAAGATGTGTGGTTATCAGGCTTATTTTAGTCGTACGGGGAGAAAGGAAATTCCTTCCGGCAATAGAACGAAACGAATATTGATAAATGTTCCAGGTATTTATAGTGACAGTTTTTGGGCGTCTATAATACGTGGAGATCTATCAGAGCTTTCACAGCCTACAGATGATGAATCGCTTCTGAATATGAGGGTTAGTAAATTAATTAAGAAAACGTTGAGTCAACCCGAGGGCTCCAGAAAACCAGTTGAGGTAGAAAGACTACAAAAAGTTTATCTCCGAGACCCGATGGTAAAAGCTTGGATTTTACAGCAAAGTAAAGGTATATGTGAAAACTGTGGTAAAAATGCTCCGTTTTATTTAAATGATGGAAGCCCATACTTGGAAGTGCATCATGTAATTCCCCTGTCTTCAGGTGGTGCTGATACAACAGATAACTGTGTTGCCCTTTGTCCGAATTGCCATAGAGAATTGCACTATAGTAAAAATGCAAAAGAACTAATCGAGATGCTTTACGTTAATATAAACCGATTACAGAAATAAAATTGTTTATTAAAGTCACATTTAAGACGTAATACCTTACAGGGTAAAAATTTTCTCTGATCTTAACTTCTGCAAATGTTAACAGCTTTTTTTATGCTAAAAATGGTTATCAAAACTCAAAAACACATGTTGATAATCAATGAGTTATGGAAATGCTAAGAGCTAATGAGTTATATGCAAATTAGTAAAATTATGTTGCTATGTCAAATAGTTACGATTTAATCATCTAACTAATGCTGCGCCATATGGGTTGGACTGAAGCGGCTGACCTGATTGTTAAAGGTATGGAAGGCGCAATCAATGCCAAGACCGTAACTTATGACTTCGAACGTCTGATGGAAGGCGCTAAGCTGCTGAAATGTTCAGAGTTTGGTGAAGCGATCATCGAAAACATGTAATCTCTCCATGTGTTAAATATTGAAACGGGCGTATAACACGCCCGTTGTTTTATTTATGTGGATATTATTAATAGCATATCGAGCATATTTATATGAAGCCCATTACTTGAGCCCATATGGGCATATTTTTATAATGCAACTATTATGTAAACATTTATTTGTTATTTTGCTTTCTCCTGGAGGACACTCTTGACTGCTTTTGAGTAAACTCCATAAATCCTTGTTGAATGGTGCGATGTGATAAATAGTAATAGGATATTCTTTATCCTTAAGGATAATACCAGACTTAACCGGTGTAAATATACTGCCAGGAGGGAGAAATATAGTAGATTGATACCAGATGATCATTTTCATATTACCCCATATGGCTGAAAAAGATATACCACATGTAGGTTGAATTACCGTGTCAATTACTATCCACTTCATTTGTTATGTCTTATCCCACGGTATTTAATATGGTTCATTAGGATGTTTATTTCTTGATTTTGCATATGAGTATATTACCCCCCCCCTCAAAAAAATAAATTAATTAAAATGATGGCTTATATAAAATAAAATTTAAAGCAAGGAATCTCAATGGATGTTAAACAAAATGAGATTTTGTGAAAGCAATAAATTATTGACTTCGTTTTAGATTTGTTTAGCTATAATGTTATACATTCAAATGACTGAACATCCTGTAATTAAAACATAGCCTTTATGCTACTTTGTGCCAATTTGCTAAACATTATGGTTGCCTTTTTATATAACGATAATAATGAATATAAGCATGACATGAGAATAAGGTTTCAATTTTTGAGTTATATAGGAATGATTTAACCTGTTCCTGGCTAAAATACATATAACCGGATGATGACTAAACCAAAATACATGTGCGTTAAGTATTGAAACGGACGTGTGGCACGGCCGTTGTTTTTATAAATATGTTAACCGTTATAAAATAATGTATCAAAAGTCAAGTGATCACATTTCAAATATCAAGTTGATAGTATTAGTCTGGTGATTATTTATGGGTGACAATAAAAAGACAGTATTAATCATCCATAGAGATAGTCTCTGCACTTTTATTTCCATTATGCTAATGCCTTACTGAATTATGAAGCATTTCTTAAGTATCCAACTTTAGCTAGATTAATGGTTTATTATTTTCTACATCTTCAATATATAAAAGCGTATTATCAATGGCGTAGTAACTGCGTTTGTTATGATTAACATCAGTAACCCACCGGAAAACGCCCGCGCCTGCCAGTGTTGAACAGTATTCCCGAAATGTAGATTTTCCGCAAATATGAAGCAATGCGGCCTCTTTTATTTTAGCAGGGTTCTTGGTCGTACTAACTTTTAACAGGTTCCTGGTTCCTCTTAATAACAAAACCGTATCATCGTGAGTAATAATTCTGATGTTATCCGTAGCCAGATAATAAATGTAATGTGCAATACGGTGATGTTTTAATTCTGAATAAAACCAGGAGAAGTTTTGCTCTTTTCTCACTTGCTCAAACATCTTTTGAAAAACAACGACCTGATCCATCAGGATAATAACCTCTTGTTAGTTGTGAGACTGCGTAGTGTGCACGATCGGTTTTACCACTTCAATCTGGTCTGTCCTTTGGCTGTGATATGTACAGAGTGTGATAGAGGGAATATCTGAACTCTCCCGGTGAGCATTTTGCAACGGACCAGCTCCGGTACAAACGCTGTTGTGGGTTCAGATTATAACATTCTGTCTAAGGGGCGGGATAAAGGTGAAATTAGGGGGCATGAAAGATGACTTTATAACCTTGCTCACCCCAGTGTTGTAAAAGTTCGTTTTGCCTTCTCGTTGGTGCCATGCCTGTCCAGACAATCAATGTTTGCGTCGGGAACAGTTCCGGGCGCGGCGATTCAATGGGATCAGCAAGAACAGAAATGTGCCATCCTGACAATGATAAACGCCATGCTTCCAGCCACAATCGTGCTCTCTCTTCAACATTCCACGCCATCAGAATGGCTTCTTTACCGGGCTTACGGCGCATTTCGAAAAGCGAGGTTGCTGCGTATTCAATTAATGCGCCGTCAAACATACTGCTCATAATGCGGGAGGTGTTGTGATCAAGCACGAGACGCTGGCGAACAGGAAGGTAAACATGATTAATCAATTGATCTACTGGGTACTCTCGACCCAGTGAAATAATTCTCGCGCGTAGTTTGGCAGGATTAGCCATGCGAAGAATTGACATCATCTCTTCTTGCAGGCGGCTCCAGTCATCTTCCGTATCCTGGCTGGTGGTTTCCAGTAATGCTTTAACTTTGCCTACAGGGACGCCATTACTTATCCAACGCTTGATCTCTTCGATGCGTTGTATGTCTTCTTCATCAAAGAGTCGGTGTCCGCCTTCACTGCGCTGTGGTTTTAACAAACCGTAGCGGCGTTGCCAGGCCCGGAGAGTGACAGGATTAATCCCGCAACGTTCAGCAACATCACCAATGCTGTAATAAGCCACAATTCCTCCTTGCGGTCACAAATCTCCGTCGCCTGTACACGACCCAATAATACTTTGTACAATATACGCTAAAATTGTACAAAGTATAAATAAGATTTCAGCTAAATTGGATGAAACATTATTTTTAATGTGGATTAAATTTAAACGTAACGTATTCATTTTCACGATGATTTACTGAAATCATGTGAAAGAATGTGCTGAAAATTATTTTTTCTCTGGCCACGCTATGGAAGGGATACCATTCAATTTAGCTTTAGCAAACAGATCTCCCTGAAACATCTCAATTCCTGCGGATTCAAGCCACATCCACTCTTCTGGTGTTGCCACGCCCATAGCACTGACTTGAATTTCAAGTGATGTACAGCATTTTATGATCGCCTGAATAATTGCCTGCCGTGGCCCACTTTTATGAACATTGGTAATCAATTCCTGACTGATTTTAATTCTGTCAGGCTGGAAGCGTGACAGGAGTAACAAACCAGCAAAACCTGCGCCAAAATGATCAATTGCTACACTGATACCAGCAGCCTTTAGCGATTTAATCGCTTCGGCAAACTCATCAAACCGAGATATGACTTCACTTTCAGTAAATTCAACGATGATTTGTTCAGGCACCAGAGCATTGGCCTTTATTTCATTAAGTAAAAAAGAGACTGCGTCAGGTTCGTTAACCAGGGTCATAGGTAATAGATTGATTGAAATCATTTTATCACCGAGCTCAAGTGCGTGTGCCATCGTGAATGCAAGCGCCTTACTTTTGAGATCCGCTGTGTAGATTTCCCCGTCTTTACGCTGCCCAACCGCTATGGCTGATGGGCTATCTTCATTTTTTTGCACAATGGCTTCAAAAGCGATTATCCGCCGCGATAAGGGATCGACAATAGGATGAAAGGCAAAGTGGTCGTTTATAGTTGGTGAAAGGGCACAGGAATCAAGTTCTTTATCAGATCCGTCAGCGATAAAAAGCCAGGAGTCTTCGGCAGGGATCTCGAAATAGGTTGATTGTTCGGTTGCAAGGACAAAAGTACGAAAAAATTGTAGCGCTCTGTCATCATAAGTTAGCTGAAATTTTGATGTGCCTTTGTCGAATACGGCCTGTAAAACGTCATCTCGCTCGTGCAGGCGCAAATCAAATAATTCCATTCCCGCTTTGCCAAAACGGCGAGCAGGCGCGTAATCGCACAGCAGCTCAACAATATTATAGTGCCGTGGATCCTGGCATATAGCCCGATATATCATTTTAACCTGTTCTTCCGGACCTTCCAGAAGCTGGAAAAAATGAGAACCATTAAACAGTAAGATCCCTGTTACGTCAGACTGCATGTTCCTGCGATTTGCTATCGAAACCATTTCTTCGATTTTTTTGACAGGTTCGTCGTCACGTATATGGCTACGATAAATAAGGGTGGTAAGCATTAACAATCCAGGGTAATGGGTGAGGCGAGAGTAAGACGGTAACAGACATATCTTCTTGTGTCTTTCTTTTAATACCAAAACATAACCGTTTCTTTACATTGATAAAAAATGGAAAAAGTTGAACACTAGTTGGCGAAAAATCTTGTATAGATTGTCAGTTAAATGATGCAATATGTTTTATCATAACACATTGTTTTATATGCATTAGCACTAATTGCAAAAAATTAATTTATCATTCTGTACACATATTTCGTACAAGTTTGCTATTGTTACTTCACTTAACATTGATTAACATTTTTAACAGAGGCGTAGCATGCATCAAAATTCAGTGACTTTAGATTCTGCGGGAGCAATCACTCGTTACTTTGCAAAAGCTAACTTGCATACTCAGCAGGAAACTCTCGGGGAAATTGTGACTGAGATTTTGAAAGATGGACGTAATCTGAGTCGAAAGTCGCTTTGTGCCAAACTTCTTTGCCGACTGGAACACGCGACTGGGGAAGAGGAACAGAAACATTATAATGCACTAATTGGGTTGCTTTTTGAATAATGCAACAGCCTGATTATTTAACAGGTTAGCTATGAAGTCGTTATGAAGACATCTGATAATGAACGTATAAAATATGAAATTACTGGCCAGGCGGTGCTCCAGATACTGCGCATGAAGATAAATTTTTCATTGCAGACTCTTATTAAGCAATTACTCGTAATGAAATCGGCTGAGGAAGATGCTTTCCGACGCGATTTAATTGACAGCATAATTCGTGATTTTAGCAATAGTGATTCAGGAGGGCCAAACCGAAGAACAGCGACAGCTGACAATAAAAGTATGTTCAATGGTAAGAAAATAAACAGAATACATTAAAATTTCATAAGTAAGATGAGAGGTTACCATGCTTGAAGATACTACAATTCATAACGCAATAACTGATAAAGCGTTAGCAAGTTACTTTCGCAGTTCGGGTAATTTGTTAGAAGAAGAGTCAGCAGTGTTAGGGCAGGCTGTCACCAATTTAATGCTTTCAGGCGATAATGTTAATAATAAAAATATTATCTTAAGTCTGATACACTCCTTGGAAACAACAAGTGATATTCTCAAAGCTGATGTGATTAGAAAAACACTGGAAATCGTGTTGCGATACACAGCTGATGATATGTAACTTCTAATTATTAAGTATAAGTTTATAGAAAACTCATTCATCTTATTTTTGTCTGTCGCTTTAGACTATACACAGCATAATTTTATTGGGTTAATATTTCTACGAGGCTGACATGAATAATTCAATCCCAGAGAGATTTATTTTTCAATGTGCTTTGTTTAAAAATCTCGAGAGGGAGGTGTTCATGACGCATGGGTATGTTGATAGTCATATTATTGATCAGGCTTTACGCTTGCGTTTAAAAGATGAAACCAGTGTGATTCTTTCTGATCTCTATCTGCAAATATTGCAGTACATTGAAATGCATAAGACTACACTAACGGATATCATTATTAATGACAGGGAATCCGTGCTCTCTTAGAACTTGAGTAAGGTTTTAGAATAAACATCAGCTGTATCACCATGCTGATGCAAAGTGAGCATTTCAGGCGTTATGCTTTCTTATTATGTCCGCAATATCAGGTGTCAAGAATGGAGAGTTCTCGCTCTCCATTCTTGACGCCTGATATCCCGCCTAACTTATTTTGTACTGCCTACATTATGCTCAATAATTAATGGGTTAGATCAAGATGGAGAAAATTTTATCTTCGGCGTGGATATTTCTTATGCTCTCTACCATGCTCTCTGTAGATGCCAGCGCGAGCGAATGAATGGCATTTTCATGTATTAAACCCTTTGGCCGGGACAAGCAAATGCGCAATACACTCATACCCATCCTCGTTGCGATATGCTTGTTTATTACCGGTGTCGCTATTTTGAACATCCAGCTCTGGTATTCCGCAAAAGCAGAGTACCTGGCGGGAGAGAGATATGCCGCCAACAATATCAATCATATACTTGAAGAAGCGTCACAAGCGACTCAAACAGCGGGGTGATGCTGCCAACTTACTGATTTAGTGTATGATGGTGTTTTTGAGGTGCTCC